>ENA-ORXR01004902-ORXR01004902.1-marine-metagenome-genome-assembly--contig:-NODE-4902-length-10953-cov-8.853623_pt1 | contig 10953 bp, 12 predicted proteins | sample MGYA00237866_ERZ511479 | MGnify/ENA metagenome assembly ERZ511479 | reverse complement strand
ACGGCGCTACCGCAAGCCCGACGCACTCAACACTGACGCAAAGGACGGGAGCAGCGGCAGTGGCCCGCCGCCCACACCACCACCACCGCCGCCCACTGCCAACGGCGCCGGCACTGGGGGCACCGCCCCCCCCAGCAGCCCACAAGGGCGGGCCCGCGGCAGCCCCACGGGTGGTGGCGGGGACCACCCGCAGCCGCCGCCCCCACCCCCACCCGCGCCGCGGCCCGGCGGCGACGCGACGCCGGGCAGCGCCGCGACGCCAGACGGCGGCAGCGGCGGGAGGTGCCCTGATCCCCCCGCCTCCCGGCCGTCGCCGGCCGACCAGCTAGCGGTGCGTGCCCCTCCTCCGCCACCCTGCCCGTCGGGCGGCGGCGGCAGCGCCCAGACGGCGCCCTCGGCCCGCCGCCGCCGCACGTAGGCACGCTTGGCAACGCCGCGGCGACGGCCGCCGACGGCATACATGCCCGCCAACTCGGCGGCGGGCCCACACAACCGCCCGTGCAGTGGCAGAGGCGACGTCAGGGACGACGGCCACGGCGCGGCGGGCGGCCCCGGCGGCGCTCCGCCACCGCTGCCATTCACAGCACCGGGGGAGGCGACCGCCGCTGCCGCAATCGCCGCCGCCGCCGCGTCGGCAGCAGCCGATTGCCCCCGCCGCCGGTGCTTGATGCCACACGCGTTGCACAGGGTGTAGGGCGCGCGGGGGGCAACGCCGCCGCCGCCGCTGCCGCCGGTGGCAGCGGGGGGAGGCACCCCGGGATGTCTCCCGCCCGTGCGCCACTGACTCGTCTTGGTCGTGCCGCAATGCGCACACTTGCGGGGGGCAGGGAGCGCCACGCCCGCCGGCGCGAGTGTGGTGGTGGCGGTCAAGGGCGAGGGCTTCAGCGTGCGCACTCGAGCGGCGGCGGGCAAGACAAGAGGGAGCGAAGCTGCCCGACGGGCGGCCTGCGGCGGCGGCGGCAGTTCGCGCGATGCTTGGCCGCCCGAGGAGGACGACGACCAGTCGCTGAGAGCGGCAGACGTGCGTGGCGACGCCGCCGGAGGGCGGGCGGTCAGCGACGGCAGGCGCAGGGGGGCGGGCGGGGGGCCCCACGGGCCGCCGCCGCCCTCCCGTCCGCCGCTCGTGTCGAGGGAGGCTGGGGAGGAAGAGCCCCCCCGTGCCACCCGCTCCCCGCCCGGCGTCACGGGGGAGGAGGTTGTCCACCACCGCACCGACGCGGTCGGCGCGTCGGCGGTCGGCAGCGGGGCGCTGACGGTGGCGTGGCCCGCCGCCGCCGCCGCCCACACGTCCGTGTCGCGCAGCGGCGGCACGGCGGGCGGTGGGTCGCCGCCGCTGGCGTGGCTGGCGCCGTCGGCTATCCGGGGACGGCCGCCGCCGCTAGCGGTGGCGGCAGCGGCGGCGCGCCCGCGCGCGTCTTGGTCCAGCGCCGCGAGCAGCGTGTCAAGGCCCGACGGCATGGTGCCGGCGGCCGCGGGGGAGACGACTACGGCTGTAGTGGTTTGACGCGGACGACGTGCGGCGGCGACAAGCAAGCGAGGGGGATGGGGGGGACAGGGATCGCGAGGACGATGGGCGGCGCGAGTGCGTGCGCGTCTGTCGTTGCGGACGGTGCGGTGGCTGCCTGCCTGCTGCCACAGCGACGACCACGCGGCACGCGGAAGACAGGAGTCGGGCCACGATTTTATATGTGGGCGCGGCTGACCGCACACACAGGGGGCACACCGTCCGAGCCGAATGGCGGGGGGGCACGCCGCGCGGCGGAACGAGCGGTCGGCAGTGCGCACGGGGCCTCGCGGTGCCGCGCGGGGTGGTGGGCGGGCCTGGGATCGCGGCAGCAGCGGGGGTCTGCGTCACGCCACCTGCGCACACCCATCGACGACAACCCTCCGCACGCGGCAGGCTGGCGGCCCTGCGGGCATGGAAGTTTGAATGCGGACAGGTGCGTCCACGCCACCGCCTCGAGAGCCCTTTCTGGCGGTGTTGAAACACGCCGCCGTGGCTGCTGCTGGCGTTTTGACGGGAGCCCCCTGCGGGGGGGGAGGTGTACCGCCCCACCACCTCAGGGTTTGTGTCTGTAGGGCGTGGCCGCTGCTTCCGGTCCGCACGCCCAGACGGCCCCGGCGAGGGGGGTCAGTGAGCAAGATGGCCGCGCGCCACCCCCACATCGGCACCCCCCTTTTTCATGCCATGACGCTGGAAGAAACCATCGGGGGGCCGCCCCGAGAGCGGCACCGCCGTGGCGCGTGGCGGTGTGGGGCGCGCCGTCCATCACTGTCTCGGGATTCGGGATCGCGGCCACCCCCCACCCTCGACGGCGCACGGCCACGTGCGTTACGTGAAGGGCGTGCGCGGCGACCCCCCAAACGCACAGCTGGATTGGGCTGACGGCACGGCCAACCCCCTCGCAACGCGGGGGAGTCAGGTGCTGGCCTGCCAGCCGATGACGTCCCGCTACGTAAGGAAAGCCCCCTCCCTCGACACCCGCGACACGGCTGGGTGGTGTGCGTGGTGTGAGCGGCCGCAACGGCCATGGTTGGATCGCCATCAAACACCGTCGTGGGCGACGGCATCCCACAAGGCCCAGGCGTGCACCGCCTGGAGCTGCCACACAGAGGAAAAAGACCACGACGGACCCGTCGAGCGGGGCCCGGGCAGCCCAGCCCGGCGCTTGCACGCCAGCCGCAGGCGGCAACGGGCCGGTGGTAGCGTGCGTCAGCGGGAGCACAGATGGGTCGGCAGGACAGCCAGATCCAGGGCCAACAGTGGAGTGGTACGACGTCGGCCAATTGGGTGCGTGGCCGTTCCAGGCCGGGTGACCTCGAGGTCACACCTGTGGCTATGGCGATATCGCTGGTTTCGTGTGCGGATTGACCTCCCCATAGAGTGCCCAGGTTTTGTGTCTACGTAACCCTGTTCGTCGTCCGATGCCGCGCCGGAGGTCAGAACCACAACACCACGCCCTGGCTGCCATCTTTTCTGCTGGTCGGGCGGGAGAGAGGAGGCCAGGAGTGCCTGGATCTGCTGGTCGTAGTTCTCTCTTCGGTCGCGATCCTCGCTCTCTGGCCCCAGCCTGTGGCACCCAGTCCCCTCGTGCCGCGCGCGTCGCCGAAGAATTTCAGAGCCGCGTCACCTAGCATCACACCATTTGGTACCGACAGCATCCGCCACAGGCCCGGCGTGCAATTCGTCGCGGTGGGAAGAGTAGGATACGTAGTCGTGGCGAAACAAACTGAACAGCCTCGATCCCGCCTCGTTGGTACTCACCGCCGCCTCTCGACGCCACCCCCGCTCAGAGACGCCCGACCTGGGACGAGGCGGGGGAGGGTGGAGATGGCGCTCCGCGTGGAGGCGCCGTAGGGTGTGTCTCGACACGCCAGACACGGTGGCCTGTCGAACGCAGGTGGGGCTTACGCGGGACGCTCGGGGGCGTCCGAGTGCTCGCCCGAAGCCGCCCCCCCCCCCGAGCGCCCTCCGGGCGACGACCGCCCAGGCGTGTAATGTGGGGCTGACGCCGCTGCAAGGCGATCGGCTTCGACCACGCTGGCCAATGGCGTGTCGAGACTTATGCTGTTTGCACCGCCTGGGCCCCGGTCCAGCCTGGTGTCAAGCCCCTTTGCTGACCCACCACCCGTGGATTTATGGGCTACGTAACTTGCCTGCGCGGACGGTATCGTGTCTGACCCACACGGCAGTGGTCACTGGCGTGTCTTTTGGATGCCAGCGGATCGCGAGCTGGGTTTGGATGTGCGGCTCTCAATCAACCACACGCAGACTTTCTGACACCTGGAGGGTGGCCTGACATGGCCCCGTGCCCCCTGGTGTGCCAGTCTGTGGGTCCCCCACATGGTGGACCAGGGGGCCAGATCCAACGTGTGGATGACCGAAGCGCGCCGCTCGTGCAGCGCAGCGGGCAGCTGGAGCGTGGCGGTTTTCGGGACGGGCGCTGTTCTTAGATGCGCCGTGGCGTTATCCCCACGGATAGTTGCGCCGTGGCGACAACGTGGTGTGGGTCGCAGCGCGCCCGAAGGTTTGCAAAAAGAGCTCGCTCGCTCCGTGGGGCAACGCCGACGTACGCCACGCACCGGGAAAATGTTTCTGACGACGTACAACCAAAACCGCATGTGCACGTTCTGGACCGACACCAGTGCGACAGATGGCAGTCGACCGACGTGGCGGTCAGTCGCAGGAAGTTGCTCCAGTCGTCGTCAGCGAATTGCTGACCGGCCCAGCCAGGTTTGGCATCCGTGATGGGCACCACGTGTTTGTATCTCCTACAGTGGGCGCTTGCGACGGCAGCCGCGGATCTCCACTGATTCTGTATGCCCAGCGGGGCGTGTGGCTATGTGCGGTGGTCTTGGTGAGGGGATTTACGTGGCTGCTTGGCTGCTCGTATCATTCTCCCGGATATTCTGTACTCGTCACAGCCGACGCCGTGTGGTGGGTGAGTGAGCACCGTTGTCCGATTAACTGAACGCACGACACTCCTCGTATCCTTCGTCGTGGTGGTGAGCGAGTTCGCCGTGCATCCCGCCGTCCGCCATCGACGGAGCGCAGGGAGCACCTTGTTGACTTCGCATTTTGCTTGGGCTCCGCCCCGGCCTCCATCGCACCCTCGTCCTTGATTTGCATGCCTTTGATTTCGCCCGAGGCCTCGTCTCGCCCTTTACCGTCTGCCACTAAAACCACCACCCTGAAGCCCACGAGCGTCGGGAAAAGGGCCAATCTTCTCACGCATTTCACACAGCTGTCTCCACCGACCCGGAGGACCGTGGTGGTCACCGTTCCACGTTCAAGGCCGTAGGGTGGCTCGCTTTTGGGGGGGAATCTCCAATTCCGCCGGCTTTCGTCTGGTTTCTTCCCACTTTGTGCCTGCCGGTCGTTGTTTTTTTTACAATATACGTGCACCGCTCTCTCCTTACTGTAACGTACACATCCGCAAACTCCCTACATCACGGAGGCCGCCACCCCCCCCTTCATACGGCTCTGGCTCTACCACCTTGTCCATGCTAACGCCAGAAGAAGGCCTTGATGCGCCCCCATAACCCCTGCGGCCGCCCCGAGTCGTTGCCCTTCTGCCCTTCGGGCGTCAGTGCCCCCCCCTCCCCCTCGCCGCCGAGCGCATACGCCTTTGGCGCCACAGGTGTCAACACCGCCTCCCACACCAGGTGGCTCACCGGGTCATCGACAATGTCCGAGTGGCTCCCACTCAAATCCCACGGCGAGCCGCTTCCCTCGTCGACAAAGGCGCTTGCGTCAACGCTCGTCACCACTCCGGGCGTTAGGTTGTACACTTGTTTCGCGCTTGTCATAACCGCCCGCCCCGCGTCGGCGGCAACAGCATCGGCGGGCGACCCCGCGGGGAGGCGGGGAAAGGCCGCCCCGACCGACCCGAGGGGCACCCCATACCAAACCGCGTACAACCGCAGCGCCGTGTCGGTGGGGGAGTGCGTCAGCACCACGGGACCGGCGGCCATGCCGGGCGCCACCGGTTCGGGTGCCGCCACACCCGCCGCTGCCGCCGCTGCCACCGCCGCCGCCGGGGCGTCCCCAAACCCATTGACCGCCCCGTCAACGACGCCGCGATAGACCCCCCCGACCGCAAACGACGTTGCCGGCACCGCCGCCTGAATGAGCGCGACCGCGTGCACGCGCGCAATCAACTGGGAGCCCGCGCGGGGACCCGCCAGCATCGCGCAACACACGTGCGCGCCGAGGCTGTGGCCGACCGCGTGGAATTTGATGCGCCCATTACGGGCGCGGTCGGGGGCGGCACCCTGGAGGGTGGCGAGCAGCTTGTGCGCGCCCGTGCGGCCGACACGGGCGGCGCGGCGTTCAAACGATGCAAACGCCACGTCGGCAATGGGGTAGAGCATCAGGCGCGCAGTGGCGGTGAGCACCGACGACGCGCGGGCACGCACAAGGGCGCCGAGGCCCCCGACGCCATCGTCGTCGCTGTCGTCGGAAGCGGCGGCGGACGACGGCGTCCCCGCCGCCTCGGCGGCCGCCGCCGACGCAAACGCGGCGTGCGCGCGCGCGACGACCGCCGCGTCCGTCTCGCCCTCCCCGTTGGCGTCGACGGCCTCGTCTGGCGTAGGGGAGAGGCCCCGCCGGAGGGTGACGAGCGCGTCAACGACGGCGGGGGGGAGCGCCGTCTGCGTCGTTGCGGGCGGGACCGCGCCCGAGACGGGGAGCAGCGGCTCGGGGCCACCTGCAGCATTCGCGCCCGCCGCCGACGCCGCCGTCGCTGCGGCAGCGGCTGCCGTGACGGGCGCGGCGGCGACCGCCGCCGCCGACGCGGCCGGCGCGGCGGCAGCTCCGGCGGCAACTTCGGCGGCGGCGGCGGCCACGGGCGCCGCCACGTCCGCGTCGGTCATGGCTGCCGCGAGGGTGCCGAGCGCACCCCGCAGCTGCGGGGACGCGGCGACGCGGCCGCGGTCTTCCGCCTCGAGCGTCGCAACCATGGCGTCGGTGGCCGCGTCGGTGGCCGCCCCCGCTCCCCCGGCGACCTTCCCCCCGGGCTCGATGCCGACCGCCTCGGCGGTGAGCGCGCCCGCCAGCACATCGGACGGGAGCCCCCCCCCCCAGTCCAAAAACCGCGACGGCCACGACATTCCGACAAGCAGGGGGTTAAAGTGCCCGCCCGGTCGCACGCGTCCGGCCGACTGGATGTCGGAGCTGTCGTCGGACATGGCCGACATCCACTGGCGGAAGGACGTGTCCGCCTCGGCCGCCGTGTTATTCCACCCGTGAGCGACGAGGAACACGTCGGTGACGGGGTTCGTCGAGCGGGCGACGCGGGCGGCGAGTTCCTCCGACATCCATTTGCGGGGGACGGTCGCGGCGGAGATGCCAGGCGGCTGCTGATCGGGCAGCTCCACGCCATCAGCGTCAAAGCGGATGAGAAAGTAGTGGAGCCCCTCGGTTTTGAGAGGGAAGATGGGCATGGTGGCGGGGGGAGGGGGGGAGGGGGGTGAAAGAAAGGGCGCGCACACCAGGAGTGGTGCAGAACTAGCAACGATGTAGTGGGGTGGGGGGAAGAGCGCAGGAGAGGGGTGACGCCGATCGAGGACGATGGTGTCGAGGGGGGACGGGCTGGGTTTGAACAGGCTATATGGAAGGGACAGGGGGGCCAATGACGGCTACTTGGAACGCCTTAACAACCCAGAGACTGGGTTCAGTCGTGGCGCAGGTGCCTCAGCAGCGGGTCGGTGCGGGTGGTGTTGGGTCCACCCGCCCGCCAAACGCGTCAACAAGGCCGGGCCTTACACCGATACCACCGCCCCCTCGCTCATTGCCACCAAGGGTGCGGTTGCAAGACACAAGAAAAAGAGCACACAAAGGCTCTGTGAGGCAAGAGCCGACGTAGTGCCTCGGAGCTCCCGCATGTGCGAGGTGCGGCTCCCAGACGCGCACGCGCCCCCGCGAGACAGCGCCACCTCGGTTGCTCGTCGTCCACCTCGTCCAGTTGACGAGCGGGGGCGGGGGCCGCTTCGAACGGGCACGCGCAGGGCGCGGGCCAGCTCGGGCGCGGGCGTGTCAGTCGATAGCCCGTCGCGCAGAGGACACACTCGTCGCCATCCATGACCGGGCAGCGACAAATCAACGGTCGTGGCGTGGTTGCCCCCCCAGACACGCAGGCAGAGATCTGGCGCTGAGGGCCTCGCCGCAGTCCCGCAAAAATCTCATTAGAGTCGGGTGGGGACGTTGTCCAATGGGAGGGCGCCAAGCCGTTCGTTTCGGACCGTGAGCCAAAGTGCCGCCGACGTGCGCGCGTCGGCCTATCGGATACGCCGCGTAGGATACAACCTGACCTAAACCTACTGTCAGGATCGCAGAGGACGCCCCCGGTATCCCAACGTAAACGGCTAAGCGCCGTCTGCGCCAGGTGGGCGGATACAGCGCTGAAGTGGACAAACTCGCCACCTGGCAGTGGACATGTGACGCATCGCTACAATCGGCAGAGCAGTATCTAGTGTCAACGTGCTCGGTGGAAAGAGCGGAGTCGTCGAAAAGGAAATGTAGCGCTTCTGGCTCACTTTCTTCTTGCCCGCGACGACGGGCCCTACGCAATGAAACCGGGCAACAGCACAGGGGACAAGCAACGAATGTGCAAGTGCGATTACCGACGGGGAGCACCGTTGCTCCCAGGCAAACCCCAAATCCATGTCCACACCTGGACACGCACGAGCGTCCGCACCACAGTTGACAACCGTAGCAATCGGCAGACAGCGCATGGTGTGGGAGCTCGCCGACCTGCATCGACCGCACAAAGCAGTCGACGAGCGCAACGTAACCATGGTAGCCAGGCGGTTTCGCCTGCCTTGCGTCAACTCACCGTTTTGCACGGTGTGATCACCGCCGTCCCGAGCTGGACGACAGCAACATCCAGTGCGCCGCGTCAGCGGTGACAGTACCAGTCACACAACCCCGCCACCGCAAAACCTCCATCCACCACCGGGATGTCCGTCGGGGGCTTGCTTGTCGCTGGGAGCTTGCTCGTCTTGGGGGAGCTGCGGCTCAACCCACAGCATCACCGACAGACTCCATCTCACCGCCGCGGACGCTCACCCCCGCCCCCTTGGAAGAGCGCCTGCGCCACGCGCGGGGCGTCACCGCCATCGAGCTGGTCCCGCCGCAGGAGCATGACCGGCTCGGAGCGGAGGCGCCGCTGCGCCGACCACCACCGCTTGCGGCGCTCGTGGGCCTCAGCGGGTGACGACGCGTCCGACCAGCAGTCGGCTTGGCCACCGTGAGGGGAGGTGGGGGAGGTGGGGGGGGTCATCGGCTCCATGTTGCCGTGCGGGTAGAAACGAAGGGAGGGGGGGAAGTTGAAAGGGATCGACGAAGAGGGGGCGGGGGCGCAACGACACAAGGGAACGAGTCGCTCGACGTCGTCAAGAGGGGTAGGGGGGGGCTGTGAGGCGGAAGTGGTCGACAGAGAACCGAATGGGGGCACGAAGTGGAGCCGACGCAACTCGCTGAAGTACCAGGCGGGAGTGCCGCCCTTCGCGGTGCAACCGGAGCAGCGGGGCAACGGGCGCTACGCTAAACACTCCGCGGCTGCGGTCCAAGGCGCAACTTGCTTGCGGTCGTTGCGTCGCCCGTCGTCGTCACGTCGGGGAAGGCGGGACCGGGGGGTGTCAGAGCCGCACAGCCGCGCGTGTTGCCGGGTGAGAGGGGGCACGTTGGCGTACGTAGCGACGGGTCGGACGGACGGCGCCGGCGCCCGCGCCGGCGGCCCGTCGCTCAAGGCCCGTTTTGGCGCCGCCATGGACCACCGCCCGCGCGTCAGCTCGGCGCCACGGCGGCACGACGCCGGGCATTGGTGAATGGGGGGGTCGCAGGGGGCTGACCTCACTCCGCGTCCCACCCGCGCAGACGAAGCGGAGGTGACACCCCGCAGCCGCGTCGCCGCCCGCGGCGGACGGTGGCCGCGGGCCGCAGGGGCGGGGCTCAAGCCAGGACGCCGCCGGCCGCAGTGGCCAATGGGGTGGTCGCCTTGGATGCTGTCGAGATACGACGCGCACGCCGGCGCCACACTGCGGCGTTGCGGCCGCCGGGCTGTTGCACGTGTGCAGTGAAACTGCCCTCGAGGGGGTTCGGAAGGCCGACGTGCCGCGTTGCGTGGCACTCGCAGGCGCTGGCGTGGTGTGGCCGAGGGCCCGCCCTGGATGCAGAAGTGGACGCGCAACGGGATTGGCTGGATGGACACATTTGGGCATCCCCAGGATCTCATCACCAGCCGTGGTGCCACCACAGGCGCGATAGGAGACTGCCATTGCTGGTCCCGCGATCCGGGGCTCTGCTGCGGGGGCCCAGTGTAGAAACCACGGGCCAACCGGCGTTGGATACGCTGCGCTCGGAGGCTTCCCGAGTTCTTTGGTAGGGCCGGCGCGGATGGCGAGTTGGTTGTGGAATGCGGCCCTAGCAACACTAGGCATTTGTCAGAGCTGTATCTGTTTCAGAGGTCCTTGTGGGCCTCACACAGTCCCCTGGAGGGAGGCAAAACGCAGAGAATAACCAATGGGAGGCGTCGTCTGCACCCGGAAAGGGCCTCGACCGACGCGTGGAGGGTTGTCGGGAGGTCCACCGTGGAAGCTGAGACACGACCTGGATGTCAGGATGGCCAGCTGGAAGGAATTTTTATTGTAAGTTTCTTGACACTGGAGTTGAGGAGCAATGTTCTCAGGCGGCTTTGTCGACCATTTGGTTGACTGTCCCTGGACCCCGAGACCTCCCCACTGCTGTTGATGGCTGTGAGACAAATAGAGGGGCGCCTACCGCAACCGGCTGTTGCCATCGAGTGAAACATCCTCACTGGTCAAAGTACAGACTGATGGTGCGCCCCAGTTCCCAAAGGCAGCTGGCTCTTACTGAGTGTCAGGGCCGTTCTTTGGGCGGCGGTGACGAGTTGTCGATTCAGCGCGATAACAGATGTATCCATGCTCGATGGAGGAGACCTTTGCGTGCATCAGAGCCATTGAACCGGTCGCCTACTACCGATGGTGCTTCGGTATAGACGTGGGGCTGGCTGGTCCCACCATGGCGTGTCCACGAAAACGCGAAGGTCGACTGAATCACCACCTCTGCGGCCTCTGGATTGCTCAATTCAGTACTGACACAACGCAACATGCCTTAAAGACTTCAGGTGTGGCGGAGGGTCCCACGCCTGGAACATTAGGGGGTGTGGGCAGTACGACTCGGCAGGGCGAGGGGAAGTGGCGCTGCAGGGCCCCTCTCCAGACAGCCCATGATGGAACGACTCAAAACGTTTCTGTGTTTGACCGGATATTGCTGTCTTTCCAATTTTGGCCGATGCCGTCGATGTCAAGAGGGGTGATCAACTGTGCGAAACTGCTCCTCAGCCATCCATTTAGCCGGATAAAGTCGTTCGACCAATGGGCAGTTGACCGAGACCCTTTCTTGACTTCGACCACATCGGCCAAAATTGG
>ENA-ORXR01004898-ORXR01004898.1-marine-metagenome-genome-assembly--contig:-NODE-4898-length-10958-cov-4.149986_pt1 | contig 10958 bp, 12 predicted proteins | sample MGYA00237866_ERZ511479 | MGnify/ENA metagenome assembly ERZ511479 | reverse complement strand
CGTCTTGCCCGGTTAGCGAGTCGGCTACGAGGAGTGTTTCAATCGGGTTCGTCTCGTGTGCAATGGCTTCGACTTCATCCATCAACACATCATTGATAGTGGTCCGGCCCGCCGTGTCGAGGAAGACGATGTCATAGCCGCCTTTTGCGCCCTCAACCATGGCGCGTTTCGCGATCTCAAGAGCGGTCTGGCCTTTGACAATCGGCAGAAATCCCGTGCCGGCTTGTTCCGCGAGCATACCGAGCTGGTCCATCGCCGCCGGACGGTTCGTGTCCAACGAGGCAAAGAGAACTTTTTTCTTGAGCGCCGTACGTAAATATAGGCCGAGCTTACCCGTTGTTGTCGTTTTACCCGAGCCTTGAAGGCCTGCCATGAGAATGGCGGCGGGCGGCTTGGCCGCAAGGTTTAGCTCACTCGCCTTGGCCGCTTCGGCTTTATCCGCATCGTCATCGGACAACGTGCCGCCGAGCATGTCGATCAGGGCATCATTGACGATTTTGACGACCATTTGGCCGGGTTTGATGGATTTGATAACTTTTTCGCCGACGGCTTCGACGCGAACTTTTTCGACAAATTGTTTGACGACCGGCAGGGCAACATCCGCTTCCAAAAGCGCAATGCGGATTTCGCGCATGGCTTTGTTGACGTCGGATTCGGATAGCGCACCACGGCCTGTCAGCCCGTCGAACACATTCCCTAACTTATCACCTAAGGCTTCAAACAAGCTTTAGTCACCTCATACTAAGGCACAACGCAAAAGGCCGCGGCGAACGAAACTCGTCGACCACGGTACCCCGTCTGCATCCTGCACAGCGCGGAGCGCAGAGTTAAAACTGCGCGAATGGCGGGCCTTTACGGGGCGGCGGGCTGGCTGTCAACAGATGTCGTGACCGCCGATTGGCTTAGCTTGCCGCCTTAAGCTCTGACAAATCAGCGGCAGCATTGCGCGTGGGAATTTCTTTCTCGTTGAGCTGTTCAGGCGCGGGCGCTCCCCTGTCTTCACGAACCGGCATTTGCACTGTAAAGATTGTCCCTTCGTTCAGCTGGCTTTGCACATGAACACGGCCGCCAAGCTTCTCAACCAGGTTTTGCGTAATCGCCAATCCCAATCCGGTCCCTGATGTTGTGGATGAAAGGCGGTTATCGACCTGCTCAAACCGATTGAAAACGCGGCTGACATCTTCTTCCGGAATGCCGACCCCTGTGTCCCGCACAAACAAGCAGATCTCAAACATCCCATCATGCGACTTAATCGGACGGGATTGCAACATAACATCAATGCGTCCATCGGCCGTGAACTTCACAGCATTCCCAATGAGGTTATTTGCTATTTGGCGCAGACGCGACTCGTCGCTGATGATGCGTTCCGGCATGTCATCAGGCCAATGCAGCTCCAAGAGCAGTCCTTTGTCGATCGCGGCCGGACGGTTGAGCGCCACTAATGAGCCCAGCATAGCTTTCAAGTCAAAAGACGCGAAATGAAATTCAGCCTTGCCCGCATCCAGTTTTGATAAATCCAAGACGTCATTGATAATTGTGACCAAACCGGTTGAACAGCCGTCAATAATATCGACATATTTCTCTTGTGTGGGCGTCATCTCTGTCCGCTTGAGCAGTCTCGCCATGCCAATAACGCCGTTTAGAGGTGTCCGTAATTCGTGAGACATGTTGGCGAGGAAGTTGGTTTTTGCGGAATCCGCCTGCTGAGCCAATCTGATATTTTCTTCCAGCAGATTGAACATGTGATGCATGGAAACCGAAAAAACAGCGAGCCCGGCAGACACCATTGAAAAGGCAATTGTTGTTTGAACCGCCCGCATGAAAGCTCGTGTTTGGTAGGTGGCAGGATCAATACCCGCCGGTACAGGCCAGCCCAGGGTCATTGCATAGAGATACCAAACGATAGCGAGCGAGGAGAATCCATAGACCATGACCAAACGCCAATCGGAAATGAAGCCATTTATGACAGCCCCCGCCACAAGCAGGGGTAGCATAGCGCTGTGAATGCCGGTTTGATCCGGCAATGAGGTCGCCAGAATACCCACGAGCATAAGCAGCGAATAAAAAGCCGCAAACCCCATAAAAGCCTTGGAATAACGCAAGATATGGGTCGCCGTGAAAATAACACTAATGGCTCCAACGGCAATCCAATGGTCCAAGGTCCATTCGCCGTAAGCGTACCTCATAAAGGCAATATTTATTAGCTGGGAGAAAATGAAAACCCAGCCCAGCATATAAACAGCGCGCGCGCGCAGAAGATCTGCAGCGACCATATTCGGGTCGATACGCTGAAAGCGCTCATATTTTTTTAGAAGTTGTTTCACTCAATTCAATCCCACACTCACATGCTGCATATCACATTTCAGTTAGCAAAGAGTTGATTATCTAACCCTATTTGCGGGCAGAAAAATTGGCAAAAAAAAGCTCCCTTGCGGGAGCCTTTCGATAATCTTTGTGGCTGCAAAGCCAGAGCTAAACCTTACGCTTTAACCGTGTGGGGCTGGCTGGCGTTTTTCTTGGCTGTGTCAGCCAAAGCCGCGAAAGCCTCCGGCTCGTGCATGGCCATATCAGCCAGCATTTTACGGTCAATTTGGATGCCGGCTTTGTTAAGCCCATCCATGAAACGGCCATATGTTGTGCCGTGCTCACGGGCCGCAGCATTGATACGCTGAATCCAAAGCGCGCGGAACTGACGCTTTTTCAGCTTACGGCCGATATAGGCGTATTGACCCGCCTTCTCGACAGCTTGGTTGGCGATGCGGAAGGTGTTCTTCCGGCGGCCGCGATAGCCTTTTGCGCGTTTTAAAATTTCTTTGTGACGTGCGGACTTCGTTACGCCGCGTTTGACTCGTGCCATGATAATTCTCCGATATTAAGGTAAGCGGCGCTTAGCCGTAGGGCATGTACTTTTTCTTGATCACTTTAGCATCGCAGTCTTTCAGGACTGTTGTGCCGCGTAGTTTACGAATTTGATCATTCGTACGCTTGATCATACCATGCTGTTTGCCAGCCTGGCCTGCTTTTACCTTACCGGATTTGGTAATCTTGAAACGCTTTTTAGCGCTCGACTTCGTTTTCATTTTGGGCATTTCGGTCTCCAATATAATGGACCTATCGCCAACTCGCATTGACGAAGGTCTGCCTTTCGAACGATCAGGCATGCCATTTAGCCTAATGCGTTGCGTCACAACGTTTGCTGTGAAGCGGGGCCTATAGTCGGCTATATAGGCTTTGGCAAGCCGCCTCGTCACAGATGGGTCGGCGTTTTGGCATGTCGGACGGGGCTGGACAGTTTCAATTGACCGCTCCAAAAGACATCATAGGCTCGGCGGAGAATGACAATGAAAATTTATGGTCTCATAAACGGGTTTTTTTACATATTCTACGGGGCCATTGGCCTGTTCCTGCCCGCGCAAATTGCCGACGCAATGGGATGGCTCCCGGATACGCTGGGCTTGCATGAGGTTCGCGCCATATGGGCCGCCCTCATCGGAGTCGGCATTATCTGCATACAGGTCGCACTGAAAGGCTCAACCAAGCAACTCGTCAAAGCCATCGTCTTCATCACGTTTTGCTTCATGATTGGCCGTCTTGTCGGCCTCGCTTTGGACGGAACGGGACCGCTTCTCACCTATATAGAGATTGGCATAGAGATTGTGTGGGGCGGATTGGGATTACTTCTGCTGTCACGTGCAAAAACTCCAGTATCAAAAACCTCAGTATGATAGTATAAACGTCAGCCGATGGTTGCTTAAGGCGCAGACACTTTCGGCGCGGGCGTTGTGTGAAGATCAAAGGCGCTGTGCAATGCGCGCACGGCCAGTTCCGTATATTCACTATCGATCAAGACGGAAATTTTGATTTCGGACGTCGCGATGACTTCAACGTTGATATTCCGCTCGGCCAGCGCCTCAAACATAGTTTGCGCAACGCCTGTATGGCTGCGCATGCCAATCCCGACGACCGACACCTTGGTGACATCGGAGTCGGATTTGATATCTTCGAAGCCGATATCAGATTGCGCATCTTTCAGGGCCGCGAGAGCTTTATCCAAATCCCGCTTGCCAACCGTATAGGTCAGGTTGGCGGAATTGTCCGAGCGCGAGATACCCTGGACAATCATATCAACAATGACATTGGCTTCCGACATGGCGCGGCAAACTTTTGCGACCATTCCGGGCGCATCTTTTAACCGCAGCAATGTAATTTGGGCTTCGTCGCGGGAGTAGGCGACGCCGCTAACAACACGTTCTTCCATGGTTTCATCCTCGTGGCAGACCAGAGTTCCGGGGTTGGGTTCGCCCACATCCGACATGCTGGTCAATACACGGATAGGCAAATTATAATTCATGGCCAGCTCAACGGAGCGAGTTTGCAGGACTTTCGCTCCGAGTGAGGCGAGTTCGAGCATTTCCTCAAAGGCAATACGGTTCAGACGGCGGGCGTCTTTGGCGATACGCGGGTCGGTGGTGTAGATACCGTCGACATCCGTATAAATATCGCAGCGGTCGGCTTTAAGCGCGACGGCCAGTGCTACGGCAGAGGTGTCCGAGCCGCCTCGACCCAGCGTCGATATCCGGCCTTCCTCATTGACGCCTTGAAACCCGGCAACAACAGCCACATTGCCCGCCGCCATAGACGGGCCAATGGATGAGCTTTCAATCTCGCCGATACGGGCTTTTGAATGCGCCATGTCTGTTTTGAGAGGGATTTGCCAGCCGAGCCAGCTGCGCGCTTTCAGACCGCGGCGGCGAAGGGCGATGGCGAGTAATCCCGAAGTAACCTGCTCTCCGCTGGCGACGATGGAATCATATTCATCTTCAATGGCCGCGCCTTTGTCAGAATCAGCGTCCAGCGCGTCAACGAGTGCGACGAGGCGATTTGTTTCGCCGCTCATAGCGGAGACAACCACAGCAACTTCATTGCCGCCTTTCGCTTCTTCCGCGACAAGGCTCGCAACATGTCGGATGCGTTCCAGATTGGCGACCGATGTGCCGCCGAATTTCATGACGATGCGGGCCACCTGCCGCCTCCGAGTTTACTTCGTTGTAAACGGCACCGATAGACGGGCCGCCTTAATCGGAGGCCTCATAGGTGGAAGACTACATTTAAGCAATGGGAAGATTAGAGCTTTGAATAGCAAGCGACCCTTAAAAAGCCGCTGCACATTTCTGTGCCCGGCCGTTTAAATATTTGAAGGTAGCGGGCTCTATTCGAGCGAATCCTTCAGGTCGCCAAATTTTTCTTGGGCTTTACCTTTCAGCTCTTGAACTTTGCCCTTGGCTTGCATCTCAACATTGTCAATAGCTTCGCCGGCTTTTTGCTTGGCTTTACCTGCGAGCTTATTGGCTGCGCCTTTGATGTGTTCGGATTCCATAATATTTCTCCATTTGTGTGGGACTCACCTCTATATAATGTGAGGACTGACGCGATTGATCCGAGGCAAAGACAGGCATCTGCAGATGTTTAAGCAGATTTACCTTCTAATGTTGGCGTATTTAGCCAAATCGAGAACTTGCTTCCGCCCAAAGCGCTTTTGCCGACCGCGACGCGCCCATCTTTGATGTCTACAATCTTTTTAACAATTGCGAGACCCATTCCCGAGGCTTCGACTTTATCCCGGGCTTGAATTGTAGAGAACACATCGAAGATTTTCTCACGATAGGCAGCATCTATTCCCGGGCCGTTATCTTCCACCGTCAATGCGAGGCCGCCAGCCTGAGCCTCCAGGCTCACATCGATTTGCGTGACATCCTTATCATTGTGCTTGATCGCGTTTCCGATCAGATTGGAGATTAAAATCTCAAAAGAGACATCATAGTCCTTCACCCAGACATCAGGCCCTCGCAGTTTCAGCGTAGTTGTCTCGGATTGTTTGAGGCTCTCGAAAACTGCTTTTGCCTTTTGGGTGACCGAGAACAGCTCCTTCGAGGCGTTTTCTTTTCCAACGCGTGAATATTGAAGCAAATCATTTAACAGACGATCCAGCCTTGCAATACGCCCCTGCAACAGACCGAGGTTTTTGACAACATCTTCGGTATTGCCTTGCTCCACATCTTCAGTAATCCACTTCGCCAAATTATTCATCGACCGCAGTGGGGCTCGGAGGTCATGCGACGCGATATAGGCGAATTGCTCTAAGTCATCATTGGAGCGTTTGAGTTCATCCGTGTAGATGTTACCCTCTTTCAGACTGTCCTTTTGTAATTCCTGCAAGGTTTGAAAACTCACAACAAACATAAATACATCGATCAACAACATCGCGGCATAGGCCGCCCAAGCCAGCGTCATGGCTTGACCCATTGATGAGGTAAAAGGCGAAACCCCGCCTGACATCATTGCATGAAACCCTGCCATCATCGCAAACATCAATCCATAATGCGCCCGGTGATGGATACCGCAGGAATTGATGAAACGCGCAAAATGCTCAACGATAGGTCCGGGGATCAGAATATGATCCGCCTGGCGGCCTGACACTGTTCGCAGAAAATACGGAATGCGGTAATAACACCACCATGTTCCGAAATTGACGATCGCTAAAAGCAGCGCCGCCCATATCGGTAGCATTGATTGACTCACAAATAGGATAACTAGGATATCAAGCGGAATGAGCAGAAGATGCTGACGCATGTCCTTCAACATGAAATGTGTCTCCCGAGGGGCCGACATTACAGGAACATTTGTGGTTTGAGATTTATCGCTTGGCTGTGCGTTGGCTGCTGGCATATTTTATCACTGCGAGTCTTAACAAATGGAGCCGACGCATCTGTTGCCCGAATGCCCCGAGCGATCTGTTTGCAGAAAACGTGGTTAATTTTCTTTTAACGGCACAACTTTAAATAAAAATTGAATACCCTTTGAGCCCGGCTGATGCGGCTCATATCTCCCCGTTCCGAAACAATAGTGATGAGGGCGTTGCATCCAGCCTTGTTTGCGAAAACGTATAAATGTAGTCGCAGTTATACAAGACTGAGTTTGTCGAAAGCCCCCAATGTCACATAGTGAAGACTCCCCTGAACAGATGTCCCGCATTTCCGTTGACCCTGCGGAGATGGCGAGCTTCTCGCGCATGGCGGCGGATTGGTGGGACCCGATAGGACCTTTCAAACCGCTCCACATCATGAATGGCGCGCGATTGAACCTGATAAAGGAAGCTGTCTGTGAACATTATGGCTTGGACCCAAATGCGAAAGCGCCTCTGAAAGGCCTTCGGGTTTTAGATATCGGTTGCGGCGGCGGATTATTGTGCGAACCTATGGTGAGGCTGGGCGCGAGCGTAACCGGTGTAGATGCTTTAGAGCGCAATTTAAAAACCGCCAAGACCCATGCAGAGCAAGTTGGGGTTGATGTCGATTACCGCCACGGCACGATTGAGCAAATGGTCGAAGCGGGCGAGACGCCCTTTGACGTCGTGCTGAATATGGAAGTCATCGAACATGTCGCTAATCCGCCTGAATTCATGGCGGATTGTGCGGCGATGGTGAAGTCCCCGTCGGGCGGCAAACCCGGCGGCATTATGTTGTGTTCCACCATCAACCGGACGCTGAAAGCCTTCGCTTTTGCCATTGTCGGGGCGGAATATGTGTTGCGTTGGCTGCCGCGCGGAACCCATCAATATAACAAATTTGTAAAACCGGCTGAGCTCACGCGGTGGATGACGGATGCAAATTTAGGCGTGACGGAGCAGATCGGAATGACCCTCAACCCCATTACGAATGTGTGGACAACATCTGGGGATAAGTCGATAAACTACGTGACGATTGGGGCAAAAGTTAAGGCGTAGTTAATTCGTTAATAATGTCTTAATAAATTAAATAGAAATCGCGCAAATGTGACTATTCTGTGACTGTCTTATTTGCGTCAAATTCTTATATAATACAGCAGCATAAGACCTTAACACGCGTTATTGAAAATGGCCGTTTTTTAATAAAACCGATTGGTTTTGGTAATCGTATTTAGGTTAGATTAGCGTTTAATTAATCATGAAAGGACACCCCTATGTCCCATATGAAAACAGCTCCTGTGGATATGTTCACAACCTTACGCCCTCGCATGTTCGCCGGAAGCCTTCTCCAAGATATTAAGTCTATCCAAGCCTCAATCGCGAGGTTTGGCCTCCTCTCCCCTATCGTCGTCACACGTTCGGAAGGCCGCTTGGTCGTGATTGACGGGCGGAAGCGTTTGGCCGCCATTCGCCGCTTGGACTTTATGGGTCAGTTGCCGCGCTCGCTCGTTAATATCCCGTACCGAGAGGTCAAAGACGCGAAGCCGACCGCGAGTGACGCCCCTTCGCTGATGTCCAATCGCGACCTTTATGAGACCATCATGGGCATGTTTCACGACCATCAAGGCGTGGATAAAATCGCGGCCGATCTTTATCTTTGCCGAAAAATCGTAAAACAGGTTCTTACCTTGGGATGCCTGTCCCCACGTCTTCGCAAAGCGTTTTTCGCCCGAACAATCGATTTTGCCCAAGCCAAAGCCTATGCGGCATTGCCTGATCACAGCGCGCAAGAGACAGCCTTTTTGGCGCTTGGACCGTTCGCGGAAGATCAAGCTATTCTGGATTTCGCCGTCGAGACAGAGCCGACAATCGACATTCCGCTACGATTAGCAGCTTAGGGTCAGAACCTCTAGCCTGCTTCGTTTTTCAACGGCCGTGCCAGCAGCGCGGCCATTGCGCCGGCGGGGGTTATTTCCCCGCTGAGCACGCGGTTCACCGCAACACAGATTGGCATATCAATACCTTTGCGTGCCGCCAGCTTCACCAGGGCGGGCGCAGTTGCCACGCCCTCGGTCACAGAATTTCGCGACGCCAGGATCGCATCCAAGCTCTCGCCCTCACCCAAACGCATCCCGCAAGACATGTTCCGCGATTGTGTCGAGCTGCATGTCAGAACCAAATCCCCTAAACCGCATAGGCCTGAGAGGGTTTCGGCCCTGGCCCCCAGTGCAGCCCCGAGACGGTTCATTTCCGCAAAGCCCCGCGCAATGACAGCAGCATGTGCGCTTTGGCCCAATCCCATCCCCAGAAGCATACCGCAAGCAATCGCCAAAACATTTTTGACCGCGCCGCCAACTTCTGCGCCTATCATATCGTCCGTTGTGTAAGGCCGGAAGGTCGGGCCTTGGATAAGCGGCGCAAGAGCGTTGGCCGCCTCCAAATCGTCTCCGGCCAGAGTCACTGCCGTGGGCAAGCCTTTCACGACATCGCGGGCAAAGCTCGGCCCGGAGAGAACAAACCGCGCCGCGCCCGGCACGCTCTCTGACAAAACCTCATTCATGAAATCCAATGTCGAAATCTCAATGCCTTTCGAGCACAGCACAACGGGCAAGCCATCTGGCATATGCGGCGCGAAGATTTCGAGCTGCGCGCGTGTATGCTGGGCGGGAATGACCGAGAGGCAAAGATCGGCGCTTTTAAAATCAGGCGTCTTGGCTGTTGCTGTTATCCCGTCATGTAGAGGGGCGTCCGGCAGATAGCGGGAATTCTCGCGCGTCTTATTTATCGCCACTGCCTGCTTCGCATCGCGCATCCAAAGCGTCACAGCATGGCCGTTCGCGGCCAAGAGCTGCGCCAACGCTGTGCCCCACGACCCGGCCCCTAAAACGATAGCGTGCGTCTGTTTCATTAATTCAACTTTGTCTTATCGGCATCGGGAACGAAAGCGTCCGGTAGAGGGTGCGCCTCTATCCCTTCGTCTTTCAGGGCTTCCGATTCGGGCGGTGTGGCCGAGCCATATATGCCGCGTTCGGGTTTTTCGCCGTAGTGAATGGCGCGTGCTTCTTCCGCGAAATTCGTTCCGACATTCTCGCAATTTTTCCCGATCTCATTTCGGATTTTCGCGGCCATGGCGGTCATGGCTTTCCCGACGTTTTCAGCGCGCGCTTCGGATTTTCGCGCGGTTTTGACAGCAGGCGCCATAATGGCTTTTTCAACTTTGGAGGCCCCACAGACAGGACAGCAAAGCAGCTTGGATTTCGCTTGCGCGTCATAATCAGCAGAGCTGGAGAACCAGCCTTCAAACTCATGATCTTTAGCGCAAATCAAATTATAACGGATCATAGGGCCCCGCTTCGATTTTGCCCGCGCCAGGCCGAAATGCGCTGCCGCGCTTGGGAGACCTTGGCCGTATCGATGTCTGCGCAAATAAATCCGGGTTCATTATGATCGAGCTTCGCGACAACCTCGCCCCAGGGCGCAACGATGGTGGAACGTCCCCATGTTCTGCGGCCATCTTCGTGATGTCCGCCCTGTGCGGGGGCAATCATATAGGCGCCCGTCTCTATCGCACGCGCCCGCAACAGAGTTTCCCAATGGGCCTTGCCTGTCGCCACCGTAAAAGCCGCAGGCGCGGTTATCAACTCGACTTCCGCGCGGGCATATTCTGCGTAAAGCGCCGGAAAGCGGAGATCATAACAAATCGACAGGCCCAAAGAGAGCGGTCCCGCGATGGCGGTCACGGGAGCATCACCCGCCGCATAGCTATCCGCCTCGCGGTAGCTTTCCGTTTTGGACAGAGCCGCTTCGAATAAATGAATTTTGTCATATTGCACGGTCAATTTCCCATCAGGCGCAAACAGCAAAGATCGGTTCGCAATTTTCCCGTCATCGCGCAAGATCGCCAGCGACCCAATGAGCAGATGTATCGAGAGCTCTGCGGCAAGGTTTGAAAAGGCCGCCACGCCCACATCTTCATCCATGCTGTGAACCGCGCGGCGCAAGGCATCGGGATCCCTCTGCAACAAATGCGTCATTTCGGGGGTCGCAATAATCGTCGCCCCATGATCCGCCGCCTCGCGCACAAGATCAGATGCAGCCGCAATATTTGCGGCCACGTCTACGCCTGAGCACATCTGGATGGCGGCAGATTTCAAATCTTACAGGCCCAGCAGAGGATCGAGCTTACCGGCTTTTTCAAGGGCGAAAATATCGTCAGATCGGAAGAGCACACGTC
>ENA-ORXR01004897-ORXR01004897.1-marine-metagenome-genome-assembly--contig:-NODE-4897-length-10959-cov-4.429057_pt1 | contig 10959 bp, 9 predicted proteins | sample MGYA00237866_ERZ511479 | MGnify/ENA metagenome assembly ERZ511479 | reverse complement strand
GCAGACGGTTTATGTCGCCTATTTCCATATTTTGTCCGCGCCCAATCTTCCCTTCAGGCGCGCGTTATTGATCGGCCTCGACCCTATGGGTGATTACACGATGGTCGATGATGGCGTCAGCTACGGAGGTGACATGCTGATGCAAAATGGTCTTCCGTTGCCTTACATCACAACCAGTCATGTGAGCGACAAGGTTCTTTACATGGATAAAGGTGATTTTTCCTCTCATCTTTTCATGTTTAGGAAGGCTTCATCACGTTAACTGAACCTGCCGTGATTTTTCTCTTGGTTCGCTCCTAAGCGCAAACTGGAACGATGACTAAATTCCATTCTATATCTGCCTGGAACGTGAGAATATTCAACACGACTGTTCTTTCGGCCTCCAACGTCTTTCAGGTGTTTCAAACCCAATAGTTTGAGAGCAGCTACGTAAGACCCAATCTTATCAGCGAAAGTTTTCTTGGGTCTGAAGCTGTGGTTCTTCAATAGTTTCCTGAGTAATGGGGCCGTCGCATTCGTATTCCGTCGTCTTTGGACAACAACATCAAGAACGGTGCTTCCATCATCTACAGCTCGCCAATGATAAACCGGAAGTACATCCAAACGGCACGACAAATAACGCCTGGATAGAATCGATGACGAGAATAGATACAGGTTTACATCGCCAGTTCTTAGCGCACGATATGATGTGCCCCTAGCTTTGTAGACACCTTGCTAATTCATTTTGTTTCCATCTCAAATTCGACGGGTGACAACATCCCGTTGTTATCATGCCCGCGTTTCGGATTGTAGAATAATTCGATGTAATCAAACATGTCTTGCCGCGCTTCTTGGCGGGTTTTGTGAGTTATTCTCCTGATCCTCTCGGTTTTGAGCAGATGGAAGAAGCTCTCCGCGACGACTTTACGGGCGCTATGGCTTGCAAACGGCTCAGTAAACCCGTGACCGTATCTTGCGAAATCAAGCTGTCCATTGGCTCATAGTTGAACCCTAGCGCGCGTTTATGTTGGCTTACGTCGCGGAAGCTGACTTCTCTTGGCGTTGAATTAAAACGCCTCGGCACTATCTCGTGCCAGCGCTGTTCGTCTTCATCGGCGCATAAGTCTCGCCGCTGTCGGGGGGCCTTAAGGCTATCCGTATCGAGGGAACGGTATATCAATGTGCGGTCGTCTATGTGGCTGACGGCCTTGGGTGCGCGCCGCACACAATGCCATATATCACCGCGTAATCGTAGGTATTGGTCGGGTCGTCTAATCGCCTTCATCCTGCCATCTCCTGCGCTCGCCTTTTGTAAGGCAAGAAGTGAGGAAAATCGCGCGAGTTACGTGTGGTAAGTAAAGGAAAGAAGGATTTTCCGAGACTTACGCAACTAGCTATTTTAGAAAAATGGTGCCCCCACATGGCACAAAATACCTCCCGATTTAGAGTGCTAGGTGTGCGATAGGTAAGATATTGTGTAATGTGAAATTCTTTGACAATTATAAAGCACGGGCTTTAACTTTGGATCATCCGTTGTTTTGCGTCATGTACCTGTTTAGACTTTATAAGGTTTCAGTAAAATTCGGGATAGGGGGTGTTTTGACGGATTACAAATATGCAGGCTTTATGTCTTACTCTCATGCCGATGAGGCAGTGGCAGAACGGCTACACCATGCGTTGGAAACGTTTAAAATTCCTCGCGATTTATCTCTGAGTACCGATAAAAATCTCTATCCGATTTTCAGGGACACGACCGAACTCACCGCCCATCATAGCCTATCCGAAAAAATACAGGATGCAGTCAATACCTCTCGGTTTCTAATTGTCCTCTGCTCACCCGCCGCGAAGTCATCTCATTGGGTGAATGAGGAAATACGGCTCTTTCGCTCTCTACATGGCGAGGCCTCGATTTTGTGCGTCTTAATTGAAGGCACTCCTGAAACATCCTTCCCGCCGAGTCTAATTGAAGGCGGGCGAGAACCGCTGGCGGCAAACCTCGGTCGCTCACGCGACAGTTTCCGATTGGGGGTCACCCAACTCGCGGCCTCGATGTTGGGGGTGGGATTGGACGCCCTTATTCGGCGGGAGACAAAACGACGGCGAGTGCGCACTCGTCTTTTAACGACCGGGTCCGTGGTGTTCGCGGCGCTCATGGGCAGTATGGCATGGACGGCGGTTAATGCCCGCGACGCGGCAGAGGTCAGCCGAACCGAAGCTGAGAAAATGGTCGAATTTATGTTGACCGACCTCAAGCAAGACCTCGAGCCCGTGGGAAGGTTGAATATTCTCGATGATGTCGGCAATCGGGTCACCGATTATTATAATGCGATCCCCTTACCGGATATGGATGATGACCGGCTGGCCCGCCAAGCCCGCGCCCGACATTTGCTTGCGCAGGTGGCCATAGACCAAGGCAAAATGGATAAGGCCAAGGATGAAATTGACGCGGCTTATCAAGCCACCGAAGAAGTCTTGCGCCGTAATCCGGAAAATACGGATGCCATCTTTGCCCATGCGCAGAGTGCCTATTGGCTAGGCCTCATTCACTATTACTTAGGCAATCTGGCTGAGGTGGAAACGCCATGGCTAGAGTATAATAAGCTCGGTCAGGAACTCTATAAGTCAGATAAGAAAAATTTTGACTGGGTTATGGAAGCGGCTTGGGGACAAAATAATTTAGGTACGTTATCAAGACACCATTATTCAGAGTCTAAAACACGAGAGTCCATCACGTATTACTCTCAAGCTATTACTTACTTTAAAGAGGCCTTAGCGATTAACCCAGACAGCAAATCAGCTAAATATGAACTATCCAATGTATTAGCGGGTCGAGCTTCAGGTGAACTGGCATTTGGTACAGCGAAACAGTCCCGCGCGTTTAAAATAGATGAGCTGGAATACCGAAGCAGCTTAATCGAAGATTTCCCATATGATAAAAAATTAGACTTTGAAAAATTAAAAGCTGAACTTAATTATTATCACAATTTTTTTCTGGAGTTATCTGAGTCTCAAGAGAAAAGCGTCAAAGGACTTCTTCAAAAACTTTATGAAATGACATTACATGATCCTGAAAACCTATCCTATAAAATATCATTTTTGGACTATACATTTGAATATATTTCTAAGATGGATTTGCCGTCCAAGATTTATTTACTACCGGAAATAAAAGAGGTCACATTACAATTATCAGATGATACTGCTGGTAAAGACTATTATCTCGCAATGCTTGGTTTAGCTGAGATGAAACGATATGATATTGACGACCTGAGATTGAAAAATATCGCTAAAGAAAAAAGATTGAGACTATATTATATATATTTTCTTCGCGAAAAAAATCCTAAAACGGCTCAGAATTTTTTATCTGCTATAAATGAAGTTTTAGATTTACCATATCCAACGCTACTGGATAAAAGAATTAGAGCCTATAGAGAGCTAGATAAATGTTCTGAAGTGAGTATCTATACAAAGGCTCTGCATTCTCGTGGATTTAGTCAAACTCATCTACCCGATGTGAAAGAATGCAGAACCCCTGACTGATATCTACGGGATACCAACATCGTTGTTGCCGACGCCCGGATCAATGATGATATCCGTCCACATATCCTTGCCGTCTTGTTTTTGGTGAATTCTCACATGAAGGTTGAACTTCAGGTTTTCAGGGTTTGATCTGTGGCGATTAGACAGGATAAGAAATTTCCGGTCCCCAAACATCGCGACTTTTTCAAAATTCCGCGACATGTCATCCGAGTCATTTGCGACGCTATATTGGCACCCTTTACAGAACGTCCAGTTTTCTCGCGGCAGATGAAATAAGAGCCACGTCGGATGCTCAATGTGTATATCCAGCGGTGACGGCGGCAGGCCACTTTGCGCAAAATCTTGCGGAAATCCGGCGATATAATTTTCGAAAATGACCTTCGGGTCCGGCACGCCCCAACGGTTTTCTTCTTTAAACAGAAATTTTGGAAGTTCGCTTTTATACGTCTTCCAAATATCCTGAATAATATTGGCTTTGATACGGTCGCGGGAAATGCATCCGTCAACGATATCTACACTGATGGGTAGCAAAAGAGGAATACTTCGATGTTGGTTCTCTTTTACAGCCTTAAGCTGATATTCATCCCAGCTTTTCAGGTAGTCTTGGTTGGCGCTGATATCGCCCCTTTTAAATTTTGGCATTGGTCTCTCCCATGGTTGCTCTAAATTTATTTAGTCAATTTGATTTATTCGTGACGTGACTCCCATCACGCCGTGTCGATTAAAGTGGACTTGCATTGACCAGACTTTCTATAGCCATGGCCAGATTGGCGGCTTCTTGCCCATTAAAAGCGCGGTCGCCCGCAAAATGCACACCGACGAGGTTTCCTGCCCTATCCAATACGGGCGCGCCTGAGCTCCCGCCCAATGTTGAAGCATTGTGACAGATCGCTGAAAGGCTTTTCTTGGCATGAATGCGTTCATCCACGCTGACCTGGACCCCAAAGGGCGTATCGGTATCTGTTGAGTGCCGAAAGATACGTCCTTGGCTGAGGCGTTTAACCGCAAAGATCGGGTCATCTTCGACCACAGACAAAATGTGTTCATCGGCTTCAAAAGGACAAGGATAGGATACGGTTATGACTTCGCGTTCGCTAAGCTCTTCTGTTGGAACCGCAATACGCGCGATAGGTTTGCGGTCTTTTACGCTTCGGGCCAGTGTGAAAATAGCGATATCCAAATCCGGTAAAATCAAAGGAGGCTGGCCATTAAAGGGCACATAATCGGATGCATCCCGGTCTCTCTCAGCAATGAACTCGATGCCGCCGCACTCCGGGCCTGTCAGGTAATGTTTATAAAATTCATAAACATGTTGATTGGTCATGACATGATTAGAGGTAATTAGAAAACCTGTGCCAAAGGACACATCATCATTTGTGGGTACACCTTCTTGCGGACCGCCAATACGCCCTGTTGCGCGGTAAGCCGGTTTAAGGGCTGCATATTGCCCTGTTAGAGTCTGGAGACCGGAAGGTACCATTTGTCCTGCAGGCGCCAGTGCCGTCGGCCCGGGCGCGAAAGCCCCGGCAAAGAGTGGGCTTTGCGGGAAGATAACACCGCCTTGATGGGGGGTCTCTGAACGTATGAGTGCACTGCGTTTAAATGAAAGACGCCGCAAAGGTATAGCGGTTTCTGTTCTGCGTTTTATCCTCAGCGCAATAATTGTAAGTAATGCGAGCGCTGTAAAACCCAGACCTACTATAACCAAGTTCACAGGAGGCCCAGGCGGTTCAAGCTTGGGGCGTATTAAAACGGTTAAAGTGCCGCTGCCTAAATTCCCAGCGACATCCGTTGCTGTTGCCGTGCAAACACTCGTTGTGTTTTGCGAAACAGCGGGAGCTGTGAAAGTAGTGCCTGTGAAACTTCCATCCTCTGTGCATTGAATAACAGGCGGGTTTGGGATGCCGCCATCATCTATAATTGTCAGCTTTGACGTCGCAGAGGTTGCCGTTTCAAGGTTTAGGGTCAGTGCTGCAGGCGAAAATGATATTGCAGGCTTCGTCGTATCCGGCTTGGGGCGTATTGAAACGGTTAAAGTGCCGCTAGCTGTATTCCCCGCGACATCTGTAGCGGTTGCCGTGCAAACACTTGTTGTGTTTTGCGAAACAGCGGGAGCTGTGAAAGTATAGCCTGTAAACCTTCCACCTTCTGTGCATTGAATAACAGGCGGGTTTGGGATGCCGCCATCATCTATAATTGTCAGCTTTGATGTTGCAGCGTTTGCCGTTTCAAGGTCGAGGGTCGCAGGAAAAAAGAAGACTTCAGGCGGAATGTTATCTGTTAAAGTCCCCTGAAATGTCACTTCGCGCATGCCGAGTGCTTCGCCGGGGGCGGGGGCATCCGCAAAGTGAATGTGAACCTTGCGAACATTTTTAGTTTCACTTGCCTCAAAGGGAATAAGTTGTGCCTCAGGGGTATTGAGTTCAATGCTTAACGCCCCATCTGGGAACTTATAAGTGATGTCGCCAGCTTCATTAAAAAACTCAAAATAAATATCCTTGAAACCGGAAATAGGTCCGTCAATACCGTTCCAGATTTTAACAGAGCTCAAGTCGAAATTTTGAGTAAATAAAAACTCAGCATAAGCTTCTACGCCATTAGCGGTTTGTGTTGTTCCAACCGCAAAACCTGCGGGATATGGAGTTGTGGTTACGCCATCGCTTAGGGCTCCAATGTCAAAATCGATTAAAGGCTCAAGATTGCTTGAAACAGTGACTTCGGGAAAATCTATATCTTGAGCGACTGCGGAAATTGATAAAAGCGTTGCAAAAAAAGTGGCCAATACCGAATTTAGCAATATAGGTAATAACTTCATGTTGCCGCCCTCCCACTATTGCTTAAAATTTTAGGCAAATAATATCCAGGAAAATTTCGGCACACCATGATCTTCGTCACGCGGTATTCGTCAGCAGTTACTTAAAGAAGAGGTTCGAATATCTTTATTTTTCCTTTGAAGGCGTTACTCTTAATCCATGACACTCCTGCATGAGCAAAATTACATTCTGAATTATGAGTCCGCTGTCGAGGCTTTGAAGGCGCGACCCAATGATCGTGAACTTCAACACAGAGCGGTTTTGTCTCTTGCTCGGGCTGGTGCGCTCGACTTTGCTATTGCCGAATTTAATCGCTTCAACTTAGCTAATGTTAGCGGGCATGAAGACATCATGGCTTTAGATGGACGTTTATCGAAGGATTTGTATCTGCGCAGTGAGGGGGAGGAGGCGCTTGGATATGCCGAAGATGCGGCGAGGAAATATGAGGCTGCCTTTGTTGAAACTCAAGGCTTTTACTCCGGTATCAATAGCGCAACGATGACGCTCATGGCAGATATGCCCGAGCAAGCTATAGCGGATCGAGTCGCGGCGGTAGAAGTGCTTTTGCCATCACCTGAAAATTTAACGCCGGAAGATCATTATTTTATCGAAGCCACGCGCGCAGAATGTCACTTGCTAAAGGGGGACCACATTGCGGCCGTTAATTCGCTCCAGTCGGCTGTTAACTTCGATCCGTTGAATTTCAACGCACATGCTACAACCCTCAAACAGTTTAAAATGATTACAAAAAAAAGATCAGAGCGACCGGATTGGCTTGATAGGTTTCATCCGCCGCGGCCGACCCATTTCGCGGGCCGCATAAAGATTGATCTTTCTGAACCGCAACTTGAGCGACTAAAAATAGACCTCTCCGATGCTATACAAAAACATGATATTGGCTTCGGCTATGGTTCACTTGCGGCTGGCTATGACATTGTAATCGCCGAGTCTCTGCTTAGCGAAGGCGCGGCACTTCATGTGGTGTTGCCCTGTCCGGTAGAGCGCTTTTTTGACCATTCCGTTACGTCCTTTGGAGAAGATTGGGCGTCACGGTTTAAAAGCTGTTTGGCCCGTTCTGCCTCCCTCCGAATTTTGAGTTCCCATGCGCCTTGGCCTGACCCGCTAGTCAACCGCCTGACAGGTCAGTTTGCAATGGGGCAGGCCATATTAATGGGGCACTCCTTTAGCGTCGACCCAAGGCAAATTATCGTTTTGGGTGAGAATAGTGAAATATCCTACACCTCACAGCACGCGCTAGATTGGGCGCTGACAGGCCGTAGGCAGTTGTTTCTTAATTCTAGTGCGAAACAAGAGGATGCTCTTGCATTGGGGAAGAAAAGCAATTTTTCTTGCCTAGTTTATAGTTCTATCATGACTGCTCCGCAGTGGTATGACTCTCCGCGTGAAGCTCTCGAAGCCGCTATCGAAATACGGAAAGAATCGCCTAAAGCGAAAATTGCTCTACATACTGCCATACCAGGCGTAGAAAGTGATCCGACAGGTCTAAGAATATTAGAGTATGGCGCGCCCCAGAGTGTGTTGGTATCTGAAGTTTTTGCAAGCCTTCTCGCATTTTCTGAGCCAGATATTTCTGATGTTACTTATGCTGGGTTGATCGAAGGCGGTGCGGATCACCAGATAAGATGTTACGCTGTCAATTCCGGTTAGGGCCTATTGAATGGCGGCCTTCAGCGCCTCGGGCTTTTCAATGATGAGGGCTCCGGATTCTCGTCTTAAAATCCCTTTTTTTTGAAGTTCACTCACCGTTCGTGAAACTGTCTCGCGGGTAGAATTAACGCGCTCGGCAAGTTCTACAAAGACAGGGCTGGGGCGAATAATTAGATTCTCCGGTAGTATACCAATAACGCGGGACAATCTTGACAATTCTGCACAAACACGGCCCTTGGCGGATAAGCTAAAAGCCTCAATTAATCTGGATGTCATATGATCAAGTTTGATCGCCAGATCATTACATAGAGTCAGGCTTAACCCGTCTTCTTTGGCTAGTAGTTGCTTCATGACGTCGATAGAAACGATAATGGCTTCAACTTCATTGTCTGCGCTAATTTCAAATTGGCTATGATTTTGCGATATGAGCGACATGTGGCCAAAAAACTCGTTTGGTTTAAAATATCCAATCCATGTTGCATGACCATACTCAGAAAATGATACGGCCTTGGCCCGACCCGACAAAATGAACCCTACAAAGTCCGGAGCCTCTCCTTGCAGAGAAATAATTTCACCTTGGCGGAAAATTTTTTTTGACCCTCGATCTGAAATTGACCGATACCAAACATCCTGTTCTGCAGAGTTCATAGCCTCAATTCTATCGATAAAATTTGAAAATGATATCCCGAAATAATTGTCTTCATCATGTTAACGGCGTCAATTGAATGTCTTTTATAATTTACGTCCATAAAAATTCTTATGCGTGATGGGTTTGTCACGTTAACTGCACTAGCTGCTGTTTTCGCCGAAAGGTCTAACTTAAGCATAAATTGGTGCCGTCACTGAATCCCATTCCATATTGGCTTGAAATCTAAATTTTCTAAGCGTGTTTCTTGAAATGAGATGGCGTCGATAGTTGAAGAGGTTATAGATTTGGCCGTGAGCTGACAGTAGTTTCTGGGCTTGATAGATCGATCTGAATTTCCGAGATTTTCGTTCCCTCCGCCCGATTGGAACATGTGAACATTCCGCCCTTTTGTTTTTCCTACCGCCAACATCCTAGAGGCCTTTTGTACCAAGCAGTTTAAGTGCTGCACCGTATGATGGGTGATGCGTGGATATTCTCTGTCGAGAGCTGGCGTAAGCGTTTGGGACGCATTGCGAACGGCGGCAGTTTAAACGTCTCGGATATTTGCGGGGTTTCTGGAATAGAACAAGACGTCAAATTCGCCCTGCTCGTGGCTAATGCCTACCGACGTTACTGTGAGCTTCCTTACGTTATTGACTGTACCGACCGCCATTCTGCTGCCAGTAACGACACTGTCAGAGCCGAGAGTTGGTTTTCAGACCTTCAAAGTGCTTTGGTCAGGGACTCTCATGAATTTGTGAGATCTGTGGATTTTCCTCCAGGTTTTCATCTTGTTTCAGAGAGCGCTCGATCACTGACAAGCAGAAAGAAGAAAAAACGAGACGGAGATTTGGTAAAGGCCGAGCATGTTCTCGATAAACTCAAGAACATGACTAGCGGGCTGCCTTCGGAATTTTCCGATATGCCGTTGCGGGGCACTTTTATATCCAAAGCCGTGATTTGAAAAAAGCCTTACGGGCGTTCGGAAATTATTGTGAGTACGCAAAATTGCGGGACGGTCCGATGTTGAAGGTCGGATTGACCTGGCTGCTGACCTTGGCGGTGTATCTTGATCGTGACGGGCTTGTCACCAAGTGGGAAAAGTGGGGTTCTTTTTTCGAGCTTGAGATAAACTCTCGGCAAGACAGAGCGGAGGTTCTGCTTAGAAAAACGTTCCCGTACAAATACGTTGAGGTTGGTGAAAATCTACATGTCGATTTATCCGCTTTCGGTTTCTACGACCGGGAAAGGTTCTTGCGGGAAGAGCCTGTCCTTAAAACCCTGATCACAAACGTAAAGGCTACGCGAACAACGCTTGGCCTCAGATTTCGATCTTTGCGCATCTCGGCCAATCGAAAAAAGTTAAGAAGCTTATTTCGGAAGGCGCATCTGTTGATGCGGTCGACGAAGACGGGTTTACGCCGCTCATGCGCGCCAACCAGGGTAAGTGCAGAACATGTGTAGGCCCAATTCTGACTGAAACGTCAGTGGAGTATTTGAACACGATTATATGCGTTAACCCCTATCATGCTTTATCAGCCGCTGTTGATTCTTGCGATATCGAGATCGTCAAAATGCTGCTGAATGCGGGGTACGAAGTTGATCTCCGCAATCAAAGAAACGAAACGACTTTGTTTTCGCTCATCCTTCAGCTGAAGCCACTTCCGGATGGACCTGTCAATTTTACTGCAGAAGACTTGGATGCCTATGATAGGATGAGACATCCGGGCTATGTCCATACGGCTTCGCCATTTCGCCGTGATCAGATTAAGGCGGATTTGAAGATCCTGATAGAAGGTGAAGTACTGATTAAGGTCAAACATGAGCTGCAACGGGAACGAATGAGTGGAGTCGCTGATGAATTAATTTCGCTTCTTTTGGATTTTGGCGCAGATATACATGCGGTTCACAAGGGCGGATATACCCCGCTGCTTGCAGCTCAAGAATTTGGGATGGATCAGATTCATAATATGATGTTCAATCATTCTAAAAAACGTCATCGCTTCCGTCGATCAGGTGCGTGGTTGAAAACTAAGCGTCTCGCGCAAACGAGGCATACTACCAGAGAGAATTTGTGCAGAAACAAATTCGCCTGGTGGAAAGCGGCCATGCTTTGACAGCGAGTTCCCAAGGTTTTGGTTTGTCAGCTCCCCAGCGACGTGCTGTTGAGTTACGGGCGATGGATATCGCTCGTGAATGGCTGATCTCTCGGGACTATCGTGTGAAGGATGTTAGCTCGACCGATCCTTGTGACTACTGTCTGACGTCAGCACTCATGGCACAGATTTGGGTCTAGGCTAAGAGAGACTTTTGTCTCATCTTCATCCTCATGGA
>ENA-ORXR01004896-ORXR01004896.1-marine-metagenome-genome-assembly--contig:-NODE-4896-length-10961-cov-4.157663_pt1 | contig 10961 bp, 6 predicted proteins | sample MGYA00237866_ERZ511479 | MGnify/ENA metagenome assembly ERZ511479 | reverse complement strand
CTTTAACCTGATAACGCTTATCTACCTGACGTTTGGCGAACATTCGGGTTAGGTCTGCCGTGACTTGTTTCTTGTGGCCGATCAACATCAACCCGCTCGCTGCCCGATCTAAACGATGCACTATGAAAGCAGGGCGCTCAGGACTTAAGTGTTGCTCTGCCCAACGATAAAGTGTGCAATGATCACCCCATTTGGAGCCTTGTGAACGCATGCCTGCTGGTTTATTCCAGACACTGTAGGCACCTTCATCACTGATTAAAACGGCCTCTGCTGGTTTCTCATCAAGCACCGTTTCATCGTAGTAGAAATGCAGTGTCTCACCCGGTTTTAATACGCGTTTGGCACGACGTAGGCGCTGAATGAACTGTTTTTCATCACCCCTGGTACTGTGCTGCTCTAACCATACGCAACCTTTTTGCATGACTTGTTTGAGCTTTTGTTTAGACAGACCTGAAGCCTCGGCCAAACAATCAATTGCGGTAACCTCCGATTCGGTAATCGGGATATGAAACTCTTTTGATTCAGGCATTGAGGTCCTATCTGTGGTTGGCGACGGTTGGTGGAATCACATCACCACTTGCCTGTAACGCCAGTGCCTCAGGATGTTTCTTGTAGTGATTGCGAACCGTATTGGCTAGTGCTGACTTAACCTTGTCATCGATAACACTATGACCATCTTTGGCTGAGTCAGGTGCTGGTAGACAATCTAAAAGTCCGTCCAGTAGTTTCTCCTGAGGAGAAGGCATATTTGCTCTCCAGGATGCAATCAGCTGTTTATCTACCGCTGTCGGGAGTGAACCAAGAATACCCACATCATTCTGATTATGCACCAGCAGTCCTGAGGTTGTTCCTCGGTCTAACGTCAGCACCTGAAAGAAATACAAACTGTGATAGTCCAGCTGTTGTTTAAAGTCATCTGGTTGAGATGGGCTGTTATCCTGAACTGTGCCGAGAAGCAAACTGGTATAAGCATCAATCACTTGATTCATCACATGCTCAGAAAAAACAATATCAGCTTCAGTGTCATCAGTGAAATAATTTTCCAGGTAAAAATGACAGACGCCGCGATGCCGCTCTAGGGCAGGGATATAAAAATAACGATCCCCTCTGGCTAATGCAGCAGTTAACTGTTCATCACCCAAACCTTCACGAGCCGCCACATCTATCGCCTCTCTAAAAAGCACTGTGTGTTGAGGGTTTTCAATCGCAGGGTTTAAATCGGCCATCACTCGCCAATAACCATGACCAGTTTTCATTTCCGTCCAACTGACATGCATATGCACTGAGGGTGCCAGAGGATTATATGGATGAACGATGCTTGATAGCGCCGTTGCTGAGGCTAGGGCTTTAGTGTCATCAGAATCGTATTGAACTTGAGACACATTGACAGAGGCTTGATTAAAGGTTGTCTTATCATGAGCAACATAGCGGATACCTCCACCATGTTGCCCATTCGAGCGAAACCATTCTATCGGCTCAAACTCGTGAGCCGAATGATTGCTCTCACTTACTGCTTGCAGCTTCTCTACTAATCGATGCTGTAACGAAACCACAAGTTGATACGCACGTTTAGCCTGTGGTGATTTTGCTTCGATTCGCTGCATTGCTACTACTGCTCAGTGGTAAGGATATCCAGTAGTTCCACCTCAAACACTAATGTTTCACCAGGACCGATACTGCTACCTGCACCCTGATCGCCATAGGCTAGATTTGAAGGAATCACGAACTTATACTTACTACCGACACTCATCAGCTGAACACCTTCAGTCCACCCCGGAATCACTTGATTTAAACCAAACTCTGCTGGCTCACCACGATCATAAGAGCTATCAAACGTCGTACCGTCGATAGTCGTGCCTTTATAGTGCACTCTTACTTTGTCAGTCGCCTTCGGCTTAGGGCCTTCTGCTGCAGTCAACACTTGGTATTGAATACCACTTTCGGTCGTCATCACACCTTCAGCTGACTTATTCTGCAACATGAAAGCCTGGCCAAGAGCAATTGCTTTAGCCGACTCTTCTTTGGCTTTTTCCGCTTGAATCGCTGCTGCTTTTTCTTCACTCGCCTGCATCGCCATGTGTGCTTCTTCCATGGTAATGGCCGTTTCGCCAGCCTGGTGCTGAGCACGCATGCCCTCTAGCAAGATGAAATAATCAATTTCTTCAGAATACTGCTTAAGTATACGGTCACCAATCAACATACCCAGACTGTAACTCAAACGGTCATCCTCTGACTCTAGCTTAGTACCCTCAGCAAAAACGCTGCCAGATGTCATGGCAACAGCAACACAGGCTGTCATTAGTATTTTTTTCATTTCAATTCCCTATAGTTTCTGTGCAAACAGCACGATTTATTTTAAATAATTCTTTCGAGCGACCCAGCAAGACTCAACCACATCACTCAACTAAAGTTCCCCACAGATCATGTTCATCTGCATGGGTAATATCAACCTCAACAAACTGACCCGGTTCCAACATTTCACCTTCAATTTGTACCACACCATCAATCTCAGGCGCGTCCATCTTACTACGGGCAATCGTGAAGTCATCACCAACTTCATCCGTTAACACCGTCATTCGTTTACCAATCTGCTTTGACAGCAAGTCAGCACTAATATCTGCCTGCACTTCCATAAACCGTTCCAACCGATCCTGCTTTTCATCTTCAGGAACATGGTTAGGCAAGTCATTAGCCGTAGCGCCTTCGACCTGTGAGTAGGTAAAACATCCGACACGATTTAGACGCGCCTCTTTAATAAAGTCCAGCAGGACTTGGAAGTCCTCCTCTGTCTCACCAGGAAAACCCGTAATAAAGGTACTACGTACCGTAATATCAGGACAGATGTCTCGCCACACTTTCAGACGATCCAATACTTTTTCAGCATGAGCCGGGCGCTTCATATCTTTAAGTATACGGTGACTGGCGTGTTGGAATGGTATATCCAAATAAGGGAGGATTTTTCCCTCAGCCATCAATGGAACCAGTTTATCAACATGTGGATAAGGATAAACGTAATGTAAACGCACCCAGATGCCTAATTCACCCAATGCCTCAGCCAGTTGCTGGATATGTGATTTTATTGGGCGACCATTCCAAAAACCGGTTTGATATTTTATATCGACACCATAAGCGCTAGTGTCTTGTGAAACTACTAACAGCTCTTTCACACCCGCCTTGGCCAGATTTTCTGCTTCCTGCATAACCTCGCCAATCGAACGCGTCACTAAGTCGCCACGCATTGATGGGATAATACAAAATGAACAGCGATGATTGCAGCCTTCCGATATTTTTAGATAAGCATAATGCCGTGGCGTTAACTTGATCCCTTGTGGTGGAACCAAATCTACAAATGGGTCATGCGGAGGACGAATCGTCGCCCGAACCGCCGTCATCACTTCTTCATAAGCATGCGGCCCGCTGACGGCTAACACGCCAGGATGTGCGTCAAGCACCTTTTCTGAATCTGCACCCAAACAACCGGTGACAATTACCTTGCCATTTTCTTCTAATGCTTCACCTATTGCATCCAGTGATTCTTCCACCGCCGCATCGATAAAGCCGCAGGTATTGACGACAACGACATCTGCACCTTCGTAGCTTGGGCTGATTTCATAGCCTTCAATCTTCAGCTGAGTGACGATTCTTTCGGAGTCGACCAACGCTTTTGGACAACCCAAACTGATCATTCCAACACGATTATTTGAAGATTTAGCGGCTGCTAGGTCACTCATTAGACTTCCGACTCAGGATAAATCGCGGTATTGTACACGATTTGGGGGATTTCTTTCATATCCAATCAATAGTTAAGCATTGTGCTGATTTAACGTGCGAACACAAGATATAGTGCTCGCTGAGCGGCCCAAGCCATATTGACTTATTCACACTGGTAACAAACCCTTAACAAAGTGTTAATATACGCATCATTAACAATACTCTAGTCAAGAAAATACCCGTAAGTAATTGTTTTTGATAATAATATAAAGTAATGGGTAATTTCTCCCCTTTCTGCTTAAACCGTTGATTCTACTAGCATGAAGCAGGTTTCAGCCCAGTAATCCACAAAGTTATCCACAGGATTTGTGGATAAAATTATTTGCAATTACAAAATTAATGGTTAAACAATAAGTTAGTCTTATAGTGGCGCTAAAGTCACTATTTATGGCCTCATTCATTAACACGTATTATCTTATCTGCAAAGCGGCTTAGCTCTGATCACTCAGAGCTGAATTATTTCTTAATTCTTGCTTAACAGGGAACTTATTAAGCTATTATTCAGCTTGACGCATATCAGTTATGCACATTACTTCATCGTTGTGTAAAATATTCATACTTAGAAAAACACCCGACAGCTGAGCTTTACAAGAATAACGCAACTCGTTGATATTATTGGACAATACGCTTTATCATAAAAAATACGCAATTTCTAAATATACTGCCATGTCAGTAGCTTAGCTCAACAGTAAAGAGGCTATCAACAGAGTTATCCACAGGCCAACTTGGATAACTAAAAAAAATTCATGTCAAGGTCGTTCAGCTAAAAATATAATTTTATTTTATTTGCCTTGCTAGCAGTATTCTGATTCTTCACAAACCAACCTGATTAATAATAAACCATTAGATGGTTGAAATTAGCGCAAGTATCTCTTTTGTCTTTTCCTACCAACCTGACGGAGCTGATAGACTGGTTCGCTTGCTAAAAAATCTAAAAAGGAGAATGCTACTGATGTCAGCTAAACACCCTGTCGTTGCGGTTACCGGATCATCAGGTGCGGGAACTTCCTATGTACGCGATGCTTTCGTCAATATATTTCGACGTGAAGGCATCAATGCGGGCATTATTCAGGGAGATAGTTTTCACAGCCTGACACGGGAAGCATTTAAACAAGGTGTCGAGGAAGCGGCTAGCAATGGCAATAACCACTTGAGTCATTTCGGCCCCGACGCTAACGATTTTCAGGCATTGCAAAATTGCTTTAAGGAATATGGCGAAACAGGTATGACCCAACAGCGTCATTACCTGCACAATAAAAACCAGGTTGAGAAGCATAGCCAGCGATTAGGTCTACCGTTAAAGGTCGGCGAGTTTACGTCATGGGAAGATATGCCTGAGAACACCGAGCTGCTGCTATACGAGGGGCTGCACGGCATGGTCGTTGATCAGGACAAGGATATTGACGTGACGCCTTATGTTGATCTTGCCATCGGAGTGGTACCGAGCGTAAATCTGGAATGGATTCAAAAGATTCACCGGGATCATGAAGAGCGCGGTTATAACGAAAAACAGGTGGTTGAAACGATTCTTCGAAGAATGCCCGATTACGTGAATTACATTACCCCGCAGTTCTCGCTAACTGATATGAACTTTCAGCGCGTACCGATGGTAGATACCTCTAACCCATTTATATCCCGCGACATTCCCTCTTTGGATGAAAGCAAAGTAGTGATACGTTTTCAGCGACCCTCGAAATACAATATCGACTTCCCTTTCCTGCTGAATATGATCGAACACTCCTTTATGTCGCGTCGCAATACGATTGTCGTGCCAGGCAATAAGATGTCACTGGCGATGGAAACCATTCTTACGCCGATATTAGAGAAGTTAGTGGGTCGATAATCACGACCCTAAATCATGGGAATATTCAAAGGCATCACTAAACAACTGCTCACGCGGCAATCCCTGATTCATAAATTCGGTTCGTGCCGCAACAATCATTTGCGGCGGCCCAGCCATATACACATCAAAGCCTGATAGGTCTGGAAAGTCTGCTGTAACCGCCTTATGGACATAGCCATTTCGACCCTGCCAGTTTTCCTCATCACGTGCTTGCGATAACACTGGGATAAAACTAAAGCCCCCCTGCGTTACCCAACTCTCAGCCAGTTCGCGATGATATAAGTCTGCGAGTGTCCGCACACCCCAATATAAATGAATAGGCCGCGTGTCTTGCTCCGCCCGCAGCTGCTGAATCATCGCTTTTATCGGTGCAAACCCAGTACCACCCGCAATCATTAGGAGTGGGCGATTGGATTCTTCGCGCACATAAAAATCCCCAAGCGGCGCTTCTATTCTCACTAAGGATTTAATTTGGAATTTATTAAACACCATTGCTGTAAATTCCCCGCCAGGAACCAACCGAATGTGCAACTCCAAAAACCCATCCTCAGCAGGCGCATTAGCAATAGAGAAAGCGCGACGCTTACGATTGCGCAGTAAAAAATCGATATATTGCCCCGCTCTGTAGGCAAGACTTTCGGATGCAGGAAGTGCTAGCTTTACCTCCATCACATCGGGTGCTAACTTGCGTAGCGATTTAACCTGTGCCGGAAGCGTCTTAGTGCGAATTTCAGCGCGACTGCGAACTTCCCGAACATCAATCGTCAGATCGGTTTTTGCAACGGCACAGCAAAATAACGCCTGCCCTTGCGCTCGGTCAGATTCCATCAAACCTAATGGTAAGCCTTTTGGAAAGTTGATTTCTCCTGCCAGCACCTTGCCAAAACAAGTACCGCAAGATCCACCGCGACAGCTGAAAGGAAACATGATGCCGTTGCGTAAAGCGCCATCCAATACCAGCTCATTTTCAGCTAGTTCAAATTCATGACCACTGGGCTGGATTGTAACTTTATACGACATTAATTATGCTACCGATAAATAGAATTGTGATGAATTGGTTAATCTTAACCAATAGATCAGTTAAAATCTGTAAAACCATCATATCAAGGAGCGTTTGATGACCCTATTTCAACTCAGTGCGATAACCTTATCTGCATTGTTAATCGCCGGGTGTAGCGAAGAACAACCACCACAAAACGCCACAAAACCGGTGACGCTGGATGCTGAAAGCACCCAAGAAGTACGACTTAAAATTCCTGGTGTGGATGACCAGTCGGATGTTTCACAATTACAAGCAGATGCCAGTGGCGTCATTAGTGGCTCGATAGAGCGTGCAGAAATACCCGTCGACTCTGAAACAGCAGGTACTGTATCAGGGGCTGGAACCCCTCGCCCGTTATTACTCGGTAATGTTGTACGTAATCGCTTTAGTAATTTACTGCAAGGCCCTGCTGGCGCTGAAATTCTCGATGCCGCTTTCTATCCATTAGGCTGGTCAGCGGATGGTAAGTTTGCCTACGCCGTCGAACCACCGGATGAAGCTGTCGGCAGCTACTTCCTGAATGTTTATATCCAGGACTTAGTAACCGATAAAATAATTTGGAAAGATGAGTATCAAAGTAAACCCGAGTCAGACACAGGCCCTCAAAGCTTTACCGAGTATTGGCAGGCTAAGCAAGCAACAGTTGAAGCTCAGTTGAAAAAGAATGGCGTTAAACAAATTTACGATAGCGCTCTGTTTGCAGGCTCCATCAGCGCCGACGATGACCGTCTTGATTACGTCGTGAAGAAGAAATTAAAGGGTCAGCCAGATCTTGGTAACCTTGCCATGGTTACAGAATACCAGGTAGAAGTTACCTCTGACAAATTTGGCAGAAAAACCGTACACAAAGAACTATACAAAAAGCCTATTAGCGTGCTGGATGTTGATGTGATTGGTTACCTACGTGGCCACGACAAGAAACGTGTTGCATTACTAATTGCGGGGGTGCGTCGCGGTTGGGAAGGCCCTCCGCATACCACTTGGTTTAAGGTTGTTGGTACCAATTTAAGAAGTGGTTTCAAAAAACCCACAAACTGACCCTGGGTTTATTCTACAAGGCTCACTTACAGCACTATCGGGAATTTTTTCCCGATAGAATTTTCCTCAAAATATCACCTGCCATTCAACAGCTAACCGTCGATTTCTATCAGCTTTTTTCCGTTTTCCTTAAAAAATCTCAAACTATATATAGTGGTTTGTCAGTGGATAAAATCATGAAAATCTGGCTCGGTTGAAAGTCATTGTTTCTGTAGGGTTGAAGGCTTGATAAATGGTAGCCCAGAGAGCCAGCTGTCTTGTTTTTAATTATTTTTAGTTTTCCTTATACCGCTTTTTTACCTATTTTATCCACATCTTTTCCACAACCTTTCCCTAACTCATAAACACTATATAGTGTTTTAGGCTCTGCTATGACACTACCTGTGGTATTTCTCAAGCTACAAAACGCTATGTAAGATTTTTCCTTACATGTTATAGTTGACATCGAAACGATGAACTGTGGTCTTAAAATTAATCATTAAAATTCAAGCTAAAACATAGTATTAGAGCACCAGTTTTAACAACTTTATGTCATTTGGAGACACTATATATGAGTACAGCAAGCGACGACTTGAGGCTATCTGCTAAACCACCCGTTACCCTTACGACTCCCGTAGAAGACTCCGCTCCCAGCGCTTCAGACTCTGTATATAAAGTGATTCGCCGTAACGGCAGCGTGACGCCGTTTGAGGTCAGCAAAATTGAAGTAGCGCTCACTAAAGCATTCCTGGAAGTTGAAGGTGGCGTGGTTGCTGCTTCTTCTCGTGTACATCAGGCCGTTAAAGATCTTGCTGGTCAAGTCTATGACAGTTTGTTTCGTCGTATGCCCGAAGGCGGCGTTGTTCATATAGAGGACATTCAAGATCAGGTTGAATTGGCATTAATGCGCTCTGGTGAGCAGAAAGTTGCTCGTAGCTATGTACTATATCGTGAGGAGCGTGCGCAACTACGTGCTAAGAAAGAAACGAAGGCCGCTGGTGGTAAAAAAACCGCTGCAAAAAATGCACTGAACGTAACAACGATTACTGGCGAAAAGAAGCCTCTTGATGAAAAGCGTTTGAAGAAGATCATTCGTGAAGCGGTTTCAGGCTTAGACGGTGTAAGCGCTGATGTTGTTATCAACGAAAGCATGCGCAATCTGTTCGATGGCATTAAAGAGCACGACGTTGGTCAGGCGTTGGTTATGTCAACGCGCGTGATGATCGAGAAAGATCCAAACTACTCTCAAGTAGCCGCTCGCTTGTTGATGGATTCCATCCGCCGTGAAGCACTAACACTACTTAATGGACGCCCAACTGAAGCAACTCAGGCAGAGATGAAAACCATCTACCCTGAAATCCTAGGCAAATACATCCGCAAAGCCGTTGAGTTAGAGCTAGTCGATGAAGAGCTAAGCCGTTATGACTTAGTCAAGCTGGGGGCAGCGATCAAGCCACAGCGTGACATGCAATTCACTTACCTCGGCTTACAAACGCTATACGACCGTTACTTTGTACACGTAGACGACACACGCTTTGAGCTACCGCAAGTATTCTTCATGCGTGTTGCAATGGGCCTGGCAATCAATGAAGTGGATCGTGAAACTCGCGCGATTGAGTTCTACGACTTGCTGTCTAGCTTCAACTTTATGAGCAGTACACCAACCCTATTTAACTCAGGCACACTGCGTCCACAGCTTTCATCTTGCTACCTAACAACGGTTCCTGACCATCTTGGCGGCATTTATGATGCCATCAAAGACAACGCGCTGCTGTCTAAGTACGCAGGTGGTTTAGGTAACGACTGGACATCAGTTCGTGGTCTTGGCTCACACATCAAAGGCACTAACGGTAAATCACAAGGTGTGGTTCCATTCCTTAAAGTGGCTAATGACACGGCGGTAGCCGTGAACCAAGGTGGTAAGCGTAAGGGTGCCGTTTGTGCATACCTTGAGACTTGGCACATCGACGTAGAAGAGTTTATCGAGCTACGTAAGAACACGGGTGACGATCGTCGTCGCACGCACGACATGAACAGCGCGAACTGGATTCCTGACTTGTTTATGAAGCGCGTGGCTGAAGAAGGCGAATGGACATTATTCTCACCGGATGAGACACCCGACCTACATGACCTTTGGGGACAGGCATTTGAAACTCGTTATAACGAGTATGAAGCCAAAGCCGCTGCGGGCGAAATGAAGCTGTATAAGAAGATTCCTGCGCTGGATCTATGGCGCAAGATGTTAGGCATGTTGTTTGAAACAGGCCACCCCTGGATCACCTTCAAAGACCCATGCAACGTGCGTTACAGCAACCAGCACGTAGGCGTGGTTCACAGCTCAAATCTGTGTACCGAAATCATGTTGCACACTAATGAAGATGAAATCGCGGTGTGTAATCTCGGCTCTATCAACATTGCTCAGCACACCAAAGCTGACGGCATCGACATGAAGATGCTGAAGAAGACCGTGACCACAGCAATGCGTATGCTGGATAACGTGATCGACTACAACTACTACAGTGTGCCTCAGGCGCGTAAATCTAACCTACAGCATCGTCCGGTTGGTATGGGCATGATGGGCTTCCATGACGCGCTGTACAAGCAAGACTTGGTTTATGCTTCAGAAGGGGCGGTAGACTTTGCTGATAAGAGCATGGAAGCGATTTCATACTTTGCTATCACCGCTTCAAACGAGCTAGCTCAAGAACGCGGCGCTTACCCAAGCTTTAAAGGGTCTTTGTGGGATCAAGGTATCTTACCGATTGATTCACTCAAGCTACTGGCTAAAGAGCGTGGTGAGAATTACTTACAAGTGGATACTTCAAGTACGTTGGATTGGGACACGCTACGTGACTCTGTCAAAGAGCATGGCATGCGTAACTCCAATGTAATGGCGATTGCACCGACCGCAACCATCTCTAACATTTGTGGCGTCAGTCAGTCGATAGAGCCGACTTACCAAAACTTATTTGTAAAATCGAACCTGTCGGGCGAGTTCACCGTGGTTAATCCTTATATGGTTGAAGAGCTGAAAACGCTTGGCCTGTGGGATGATGTGATGATTAACGACCTCAAATATTTTGACGGCAGCTTGCAGCAGATCGACCGGATTCCGGTTAATGTTCGCGAGAAATACGCTAGCGCTTTTGAAATCGACCCACGTTGGTTGGTTGAAGCGGGTAGCCGTCGTCAAAAATGGATCGACCAAGGACAATCACTCAACCTATATATGGCTGAGCCGTCCGGTGCGAAAATGGATAATCTGTATAAACTTGCTTGGGTGCGTGG
>ENA-ORXR01004895-ORXR01004895.1-marine-metagenome-genome-assembly--contig:-NODE-4895-length-10961-cov-4.286843_pt1 | contig 10961 bp, 7 predicted proteins | sample MGYA00237866_ERZ511479 | MGnify/ENA metagenome assembly ERZ511479 | reverse complement strand
GGCCCGAATGAGCGTATTGCGCGATCTACAATCCCGCGCAGCCGCACGGCCTGCCCACATCGTCCTAAGCGAAGGCCATGACCCCAGGGTCGTGGCCGGCGCGATTGCCGCACTTGAGGCCGGGCTTGGCCCCATCACGCTGGTCGGCCCCGCGGCCGAGATAAATCGCCAACTGGCCCGCGCCAACGCCACCGGCACCAAAGCCCTGACAATTCAGGATCCTGAAACCTCCGCGCTGACCGCCACCTATGCCGCCCTGTATTTCGAGCTGCGCAAGAAAAAGGGCATCAGCGAGGACGTCGCCGCACAGCAAGCGCGCGACCCGCTGGTGTTCGCAGCCCTCATGGTGCGCAACGGCGATGCCGACGGCACGGTCGGCGGCGCGGTTGCCACCACCTCCGACACGGTGCGTGCGGCCCTTACGATGATCGGCAAGGCACCTGATGCCGCGCTCGTCTCCTCCTTTTTTCTGATGGCGTTGCCCGACAACCATCCTTCGGGCCGCAGCGCGATGGTGTTTGGCGACTGCGGGCTGGTCATCGACCCCGACGCGGCCGAGCTGGCAGTGATCGCAGCGCAATCCGCCACCTCTTGTGCGCAATTGCTGGGGGATGATCCGCGCGTCGCCCTACTCAGCTTTTCGACGAAAGGGTCCGCCCGCCATGACCGCGTGAGCAAAGTCACCGATGCTCTGGCGATCCTGCGCGCCGATCACCCCGACCTGCCCGCCGACGGTGAGCTGCAATTCGACGCGGCTTTTGTGCCAGAAGTTGGCGCTTCCAAGGCACCGGGATCGGATGTGGCAGGTCACGCCAATGTCCTGATCTTTCCCAACCTCGACGCGGGCAACATCGGCTATAAAATCGCCCAGCGCATCGGCGGCTGTGATGCCATCGGTCCCGTGCTGCAAGGGCTGGCCAGGCCCGCCAATGATTTGTCGCGCGGCTGTACGGCCGCCGACGTCACCAACATGATCGCCGTCACCACGCTGCAAGCGGCCAAGTAACCCGTCAGGAGAGACAATGACCCACAAACAGCCCACGCTGGACCTGAGCCCGAAAGTCTCTGACGAGATCCGCAAGACGACCTGCTATATGTGCGCCTGCCGCTGCGGCATCAATGTCCACATGAAGAAAGACCCGCTGGGCGATCTCAAGGTCGCCTATATCGAGGGGAACCGCGATCATCCGGTCAATCAGGGCGTGCTGTGTGCCAAGGGATCCGCCGGGATCATGCAGCACAACGCGCCCTCGCGCCTGCGCTCCCCCATGAAGCGGGTGGGCGCGCGCGGTGAAGGCAAGTTCGAGGACATCAGCTGGGAGGAGGCCTACACCATCGCGGAAAGCTGGTTGCGCCCCATCCGTGAGACAAATCCCGAAAAGCTGGCGTTCTTCACCGGCCGCGACCAGTCGCAAAGCTTTACCTCGATGTTCGCGCAATCCTTCGGCACGCCGAACTATGCGGCCCACGGCGGTTTCTGCTCTGTCAACATGGCCGCCGCTGGCATCTACACGATGGGCGGCGCGTTCTGGGAATTCGGCCAGCCCGACTGGGACCACACAAAGCTGTTCATGCTGTTCGGCGTGGCCGAGGATCACGACAGCAACCCGATCAAAATGGGGATCGGCAAGATCAAGGCACGCGGCGCGCGCGTCATCGGCGTAAACCCGATCCGCACCGGCTATAACGCGGTTGCCGATGACTGGGTCGGCATCACACCCGGCACGGACGGGCTGTTTATCCTGTCGATGATCCACTGCCTGATGAAAGCGGGCAAGATGGACCTGCACTATCTGGCGCAATACACCGATGCGGCTGTGCTGCTGAACGGGGATGAAAAATCGCCCGATTTTGGCCTCAAGCTGCGCGACAAGAACGGCAAGGAGCTGGTGATTGACCGCAATACCGGCAAGCTGACACCCTACGATCAAAAAGGGGTGCGCCCCGATCTGGCCGCGACCTACCGCGCCAAAGGGATCACGCACCGCCCGGTCTTTCACCAGATGGCCGAGATGTATCTGGACGAAGGCTACGCGCCCGAGGCTGTGGCAGAGCGTTGTGGCATCTCTGCCGCCCGCATTCGCACGCTGGCCGCAGAACTGGCGCGTGTGGCATTCGACGAATCCTTCGAGCTGGCGCATGAATGGACCGATTTCCGCGGCGAGCATCACACCAGCATGACAGGCCGCCCCGTGTCGTTCCACGCCATGCGCGGGATTTCGGCCCATGCCAACGGCTTCCAGACCTGCCGCGCACTGCACACGCTGCAAATCATCCTCGGCACCGTCGAGGTGCCCGGCGGTTTCCGCTTCAAACCGCCCTACCCCAAGCCAGCAACAGCCCACCCCAAACCGCATTGCAAAGTCACCCCGAACGCGCCGCTGGATGGCCCGCATCTGGGTTTTGTCCACGGTCCTGACGATCTGGCGCTCAAGGAGGACGGCACGCCTGCGCGCATCGACAAAGCCTTCACATGGGAAAACCCCATGTCCGCCCACGGCCTGATGCACATGGTCATCTCCAACGCCTACGCCGGTGATCCTTACAAGATCGACACGCTCTTCATGTATATGGCGAATATGTCATGGAACTCCTCGATGAATACCACCGGAGTTCAGGACATGCTCACCGATAAGGACGAGAGCGGCGAATACGTTATCCCGCGCATCATCTACTCCGATGCCTACAGCAGTGAAATGGTCGCCTATGCCGATCTGATCCTGCCCGACACGACGTACCTTGAACGCCACGATTGCATCTCGCTCCTCGACCGCCCGATCTGCGAGGCCGACGCCGTGGCCGACGCGATCCGCTGGCCCGTCGTCGCGCCTGATCGTAACGTAAAAGGCTTCCAGTCCGCGCTGTGTGATCTGGGTGCCCGCCTTGGCCTGCCTGCATTTACCAACGCGGACGGCAGCCAGAAATATGCCGACTACGCCGACTACATCGTCAATCACGAGCGCCGCCCGGGTGTCGGCCCCCTCGCAGGCTGGCGCGTCGGCCCGAAAGGGCTGCAAGGCGGGCGCGGCGACGTCAATGAAAAACAGCTCGACAACTATATCGCCAATGGCGGCTTTTTCGTCGAACACATCCCCGACGGCGCAAACTACTATAAACCCTGGAACGCCGATTATCAGGACTGGGCTGTAAAGATGGGCCTTTATGATACGCCCCAACCCTATCTTTTCACGCTCTACTCCGAGCCGATGCGCAAATTCCAGCGCGCCGCAGAAGGGCACGGCGACCGCCAGCCGCCAGACCATCTGCGCGCACGGATCAAACACACCATGTCGCCCCTGCCGATCTGGTACGAGACGGACCAGCAGGGCAACGAGGGCTTTACCATCACCGCCCTCACACAGCGCCCGATGGCAATGTACCACAGCTGGGGCAGCCAGAACGCATGGCTGCGCCAATTGCATGGGCGCAACCCGATGTACCTGCCCACCAACCTGATGCAGGCGCACGAATTACAAGACGGCGACTGGGCCGAGATCACCTCCCCCCACGGGGCAATCACGGTGCCCGTCATGGAAATGGCTGCCCTCAACCCCAATACAATCTGGACATGGAACGCCATCGGCAAACGCAAAGGCGCTTGGGCACTGGACACGGACGCACCCGAAGCCACCAAAGGCTTCCTGCTCAACCACCTCATCCATGAACTGATGCCACCCAAAGGCGACGGCCTGCGCTGGGCCAATTCCGATCCCGTCACGGGTCAGGCCGCGTGGTTCGACCTCAAGGTCGCCATTCGCAAAACCACCGCACCGGAAGATGCCCAAAGCAAGCCGAACATGCCCCCCCTTACCTCCCCCGTCGGCACAGGCCCGTCGGAACTGAAATGGAAGGTCGGCCAATGACCCCTATTTGTCCTGACCCGAAATACTCCGGGGGAATCGTCCCTTCAGGGACGATGGGGGCCGGCCCCCGCACCACACCACCACAGGAGCGCGCGATATGACCCAGCTGCCTACCCACACCGACAAAAAACTCGGCCTCGTGATTGATCTGGACACCTGCGTGGGCTGCCACGCCTGTGTGATCTCGTGCAAGGGCTGGAACACCGAAAACTACGGTGCACCGCTCAGCGATCAGGACCCCTACGGCGCGGACCCGTCAGGCACATTCCTCAACCGCGTCCACAGCTACGAGGTCACGCCAAAAGACGGCGCGGCCCAGCTGATCCACTTTCCCAAATCCTGCCTGCATTGCGAGGACGCGCCCTGTGTCACCGTCTGCCCCACCGGCGCCAGCTACAAACGGGTCGAGGATGGCATCGTTCTGGTGAACGAATCCGATTGCATCGGCTGCGGGCTGTGCGCCTGGGCCTGCCCCTACGGCGCGCGTGAGCTGGATCAGGCCGAGGGCGTGATGAAGAAATGCACCCTCTGCGTCGACCGCATCTATAACGAAAACCTGCCCGAAGAAGACCGCGAGCCCGCCTGCGTCCGCACCTGCCCCGCAGGGGCGCGGCACTTTGGCGATCTGGGCGATCCCGCCTCGGACGTGAGCGTTCTGGTGGCAGAGCGTGGCGGCATGGACCTGATGCCCGAGCAAGGCACGAAACCTGTCAACCAGTACCTGCCCCCGCGCCCCAAGGACCAGCTGGCCCTGCCTGCGGATGAACAGATCGACATCCTCGCCCCCTTCCTTGAACCCGTCGCGACCGAGACAAAAGGCTTCCTGAGCTGGCTCGACAAAACGCTGGAGAAAATCTGATGCATCCCGCACCTTCCGTCATCATCTTCTCCTCCTTTTCCGGGCTCGGGTTTGGCCTGCTGTTCTGGCTGGGCCTCGGCATGCCTGCCATGACCGGCTGGGCGGCTTTTGCGTTTTTCGTCATCGCCTTCGGGCTGGCAGTGGGGGGGCTGATCTCGTCTACCTTCCACCTTGGCCGCCCTGAACGCGCGCTCAAGGCGTTCACCCAATGGAAAACCAGCTGGCTCTCGCGGGAGGCGTGGTGCGCCGTTGCCGCCCTGTTGCTGATGGGGCTCTACGCGATCGGCATGATCTTCTTTGGCCAGCGTTGGGCGCTGCCGGGGCTGCTGGGGGCGATTGCGTCCCTCGCCACCGTGTTCACGACCTCGATGATTTACGGCCAGCTCAAGACCGTGCCGCGCTGGAACACGCCGCTGACGCCTGCGAACTTTTTGTCGCTGTGTCTTGCCGGTGGCGCGTTACTGGCCGGTCAGGTCACGATTGCGGTAATCCTGCTGGTTGTCGCGGCGGCGGTTCAGGTTGCGGCATGGCTGCGCGGGGACACGGCCCTGCGCGACAGCGGCACGGATATGGCGACCGCCACGGGGCTGGGCAATATCGGCACCGTCCGCGCGTTCGAGCCGCCGCACACCGGCACCAACTATCTGCTGCGCGAATTCGTGCACGTCGTCGGGCGCAAGCACGCGCAAAAGCTGCGGATCATCGCGATTGTGTTGATGGCCGGCCTGCCCATTCTACTGATGCTGCTGCCGTTCAATCACTTCTGGGGCATTCTGGCGGTGCTGCTTCATCTGGCGGGGGTGCTGTGCGCGCGCTGGCTTTTCTTTGCTCAGGCCGAACACGTTGTCGGGCTGTACTACGGCAAACGCTAGAACGCGGCGCCTGCCCTACAGCGGCAGGCGCTTTTCCACCACCCGCGCCATGACCGAGGCGCCGATGGGCAAAATGTCAGGGTCCAGCGTGAAGGACGGGTTGTGCAACGGCACCGTGCCCGCATGGCCCACGACACAGTAGGCCCCCGGCACCAGCTTGAGCATATCTGCGAAATCCTCCGATCCCGTCGACGGGTCGTCCTTACTAAAGGTGTTTTCCGGCCCCACAATATCTGCCGCGGCTTCCAGATAGGCATCTGACAGATCGCTGTCGTTGACCAGCACGTCAAAGACATTGCGCAGATCCAGCGTGATCGTAACCCCGTGCGCCAGCGCGAAACCATCACAAATCGCCTGCATCCGCCCGGCAGCCAGCGCATAGATCTCGTCCTTGAAATACCGGATCGTGCCCGCCAGCGTCCCGACCTGTGGCACCACATTATAGGCCGACCCCGCGTGCAGCTGCGTCACGGACAACACGCAGGTATCCAGCGGTGGCACATTCCGGCTGAGGATCGTCTGCAATTCCGTCGCAAGGCTGGCAGCAATGATGAGCGCATCACGCCCGTCGCTGGGGCGGGCGGCATGGCTGCCTTTGCCCGTTACCGTGATGTCGAAAAACGCAGCCCCCGCCATCGCGACGCCCTTGCAGATGCCGACCTTGCCGGGCTGGCCGTTGGGCATGTTGTGCATGCCGAAAATCTCGTCACAGGGGAACTGCGTGAACAGGCCGTCCTCGATCATCCGGCGCGCACCGCCCAGCCCCTCTTCGGCCGGCTGGAACACCAGCACCGCTGTGCCGTCAAACGCCCGTGTCGCGGCCAGATGTTTGGCAGCGCCCAGCAGCATCGTGGTGTGCCCGTCATGGCCGCAGGCATGCATCACCCCTTCGCTCCGCGAGGCGTATTCAAGGCCGCTGGTTTCATGGATGGGCAGCGCATCCATGTCGGCGCGCAGGCCGACACGGCGGTTCCCCTTTTGCCTGCCGTGGATCAGGGCGACGACACCCGTCTTGCCCAGCCCTGTGTGCACCTCGTCCACACCATAGCCACGCAGCGTTTCCGCCACGATTGCGCTGGTGCGTTCTTCGGTGAAGCCGATTTCGGGGTGGGCGTGCAGATCCCGGAAAATCGCCGTCAGCTCATCCGTGCTATCGGCAATGATTGGCAGAATATTCATATCGGCAGGCTCCGTGTATCGGGGATTTGATCCACCCTACACACGCAGCCCGCGATGAAAAGCCTAGTTCATCAGGCCCGCGTGGCGCAGCCCGTCGTCGACCAGCGCGCGTGTCTCGTCACTCAGACCGGTGAGGGGCAGGCGCACATCCTCGGCACACAGATCCAGCCGCGACATGGCGTATTTAACGCCCACCAGACCCGGTTCTGTAAAGATGGCTTTGTGCAGGGGCATCAGACGGTCCTGCACGGCAAGGGCCGCCGCGTAATCGCCCGCCTTGCAGGCTGCTTGCAACTGCGCGCACAGCGCAGGTGCCACGTTCGCCGTGACCGAAATGCAGCCGGTGCCGCCCTGGGCGTTAAATCCGTGGGCGGTCGCATCCTCCCCCGACAGCTGGATAAAGTCGGGACCGCAGGTGATGCGCTGTTCGCACACGCGCGCCAGATCGCCGGTGGCATCCTTGACGCCCACGATCCGCTCCAGCTGGGCCAGTGCGCCCATTGTCTGCGGTGTCATGTCCACAGCCGAACGGCCGGGGATGTTGTAGATGATGATCGGCAGCGCACAGCAATCATGCACAGCCGTGAAATGCGCGATCAGCCCGCGCTGGGTCGGCTTGTTGTAATAGGGTGTGACCAGCAGGATGCCGTCTGCACCCACTTTTTCCGCGTGCTGTGCCAGCCGGATGCTTTCGAGCGTGTTATTGCTGCCCGCCCCTGCAATGACGGGGATACGCCCTGCGGCGGCTTTGACGACTTCTTCGACAACCGTTTCGTGTTCGCGGTGGGTCAGGGTGGGCGATTCGCCCGTTGTGCCCACAGGCACCAACCCGCTGGAGCCTTCGCCGACATGCCATTCGACCAGCTTCTTCAGCGTTTCGATATCCAGCTCGCCGCCTCGAAACGGCGTGACGAGGGCAGGCAGTGAACCTGAAAACATATGCACGCTCCTTTTAATGTGCTGGCGACCGACAGGCCGTCCGGTGACGCCGCCCCGAAAGGACAACAAGAAGAAGACCGCCTGCGCGCGAAGCCGTGAATTGAACCCCCGCGCAGATCGTCTATGTTGCAAGGCTCTACTGTGAGCGAGATAGGAAATGCAAGCCATGACACGTTATCTTACGGCCCTGTTGCTGCTGTGTGCCATGGCGCTGCCCGCCGCGTCCGAGCGTCCGCGCCCGCTGGGATGGGCGATGGATGCTCTGCGCAGCGGTGATTTCGACGGTGCCGAACGGATTGCGGAGCGCGACGGAAAAGTGGCGCAGGACGTGATCGTCTGGCACCGGCTGCGCGCCCAGCAGGGCAGCTATGCGCAGGTCGTCGACTTTATTCAACGCCGACCCGACTGGCCGGGTATGGAGTATCTGCGCCGCCGCTCGGAACCTGTGGTGATCAAGGAACCCGATGCCGCCGTGCTGGCGTTTTTCAAGGACGTGCCCGCGCAGACCCCGCGCGGCGTGCTGGCCCATGCCCGCGCCCTCACGGCGACTGGTGACAGTGGTGCTGCGCAGGCCAATGTGGTGCTGGCGTGGCGCACGATGCCGATGAACGCCAACTCTCAGGCGGCCTTTCTTGACGCGCATGGCGCGCTGCTCGAACCGCACCACGATGCCCGCCTTGATGCGATGGTCTGGCAGCGCGAATACGACGAGGCGCGCCAGATGTACGGGATCGCCAGCGCCGCCGCGCAAAAGGCCGCGGAATCGCGCATCGCCTTTTACCGCCGCAGCGGGGCCGAAGTGCAGCTGTTCGAGGACCTGCCCGCCACCCTGAAAAATACCGGCGGTGTGAACCACGCGCGGTTCGAATGGCGTATCCGCAAGAACCGCGTGGGCGATGCCAAGGACCTGTTGGTTCAGTCCTCAAAAAGCCTTGAGACATTGGGCGACCCCTCGGCCTGGGCCAACCGCCGACGTGGCCTTGCGCGCGGTGAAATGCGGTCGGGTGATCCGCAGCGGGCCTATGCGATGGCCTCGCAGCACTATTTGACCGAAGGGTCGCATTACGCCGATCTGGAATGGCTGTCGGGCTACATCGCGCTGCGGTTTCTCAAGGATCCGATGCGCGCACACCAGCATTTCCTGAATCACGACAATGCGGTTGAATCGCCTATCAGTCAGGGCCGCGCCGGCTATTGGCAGGGCCGCGCGCTCGAGGCCGCAGGCGACAATGAAGGCGCCACCGCCGCCTATACGATGGGCGCGCAATACCAGACCTCGTTCTACGGGCTACTGGCGGCCGAGCGTGCGCGCATCCCCTTTCCGGACAAGCTGAAGGGCCTGCCCCCCGAACAGGACTGGCGCACCAGCCCGCTGTCCAAGGCGCCGCTGTTCGAGGCCGGTCTGCTGCTACAGGCCTCCGGCGAGATGAATTTGGCCGAACGGTTCTGGACGCATCTGGCAGAGCAGTTGCTGGAACCCGATCTGGAGCTGCTGGGCCAGGCGGCGATCGACGTGGAGCAACCGCACATCGCTGTGATGATCGGCAAGCGCGCGGCACGGCGCGGTCTGGAAGTCGCCGCACCCTACTATGCCCTGCACCCGCTCAAAGATGCCGATCTGCCGATGGCGCCCGAAATGTCGCTGGCCATCGCGCGGCGTGAAAGCGAATTCGATCCCGTCGTGCAATCGGGGGTCGGCGCGCGCGGCCTGATGCAGCTGATGCCCGCCACAGCGCTGGAGGTGGCGACCGGTCTGGGCCTGCGCCCGCAGCACACCACCGACCGGCTCACTGCCGATCCGGTCTATAACGCGGTCCTCGGCTCGCAGTATCTGTCAGAGCTGGCGGGCCGTTTCGACGGCAATGTGGTGATGATGTCGGCCGGCTACAACGCCGGTCCCAGCCGGCCAATCCGCTGGGTCAAGGAATACGGCGATCCGCGCAGCGGCGATATCTACATCGTCGACTGGGTCGAAATGGTCCCCTTCCGCGAGACGCAGAACTACATCATGCGCGTCACCGAGAGTCTGCCGATCTACCGCGCGCGGCTGGGCCGCGAGGCGCTGCCGATCCCCTTTTACGAGGAACTCATCGGCTCAACCCTGCTGGCGTTCGCGCCAAAAGGTGAATAGCCCTGCGGCCACGATGATCCCACAGCCGAGGGCGACATTGGCGCTGACCGTTTCACCGAACAGGGTGATGCCGATGGCGGCTGCAAAGACCAGCTGGAGGTAGGCAAACGGCTGGACGGCACTTGCCTCGGCCGCCTCGTAGCAGCGGATAAGCAGCCAGTGCCCGCTGACCCCTGTCAGGCACAGGCACGCCATCCAGACCCAGTCACGCGCGATCATCGGCTCCCAGAACCATACACCCAGCAGGGTCATCGTCACCGCCCCCACCGTGCCCGTCCAGAAAAAGCTGGTCGCCGTACTGTCGCGTCGGCCTGCATAGCGGGTAAGCAATCCGTACACCGCAAACATCCCCGCCGCCAACAACGGGATCAGCGCGCGCAGATCGAACACGCCGCCGTCCGGTTGCAGGATAATCAGCACCCCGACAAATCCCACGCCAATCGCGGCCCAGCGCCGCCAGCCCACATGCTCTCCCAGCACCGGCCCCGACAGGGCCGCGACCAGCAGCGGATAGCAGGTAAAGACCGCGTGGCTCTCGACCAGACCCAGCAGGGTGAAGGCGGCAACCATGACGCAAATCTCGAGGCACAGCAGCAGGCCACGGGTGATCTGGATGAACGGCTGACGGGTGCGGGCGGCCGCACGCACGCCACCTGCGTGGCGTTTGGCAATCGCCAAAACGAAAGCTGCGAAAAACCAGTACCGGATCATCACGATCATCAGCACGTTGTATTCGCCCGCCAGATGCCGCGACAGACCGTCCTGCACCGCGAAAACAAATGTCGTGGCGATCATCAGACCAATGCCCAGCGGGATGTTGTTGCTCTGGCTCATGGCAGTGCGGCGCGGGTCATGTGGCGTTTGCGTCCATAGCCTTGGGTGCGCTGCACGTCAAAGCCCGCCGCAGCCAGCGCGCGCCGCACGAACCCCGCCGCCGTGTAGGTCGCGACCGTGCCGCGCGGGGCGGTGTGCGTACCGACCGCGTGCATCAGATCCTCCGACCACAATTCGGGGTTTTTGGCAGGCGAAAACCCGTCGAGGAACCAGGCATCCGCCGCGCCGTCCCATGCGGGCAGCGTCTCGCGCGCATCACCGAGGATGACATGCAGATAGAAATC
>ENA-ORXR01004894-ORXR01004894.1-marine-metagenome-genome-assembly--contig:-NODE-4894-length-10966-cov-2.241436_pt1 | contig 10966 bp, 9 predicted proteins | sample MGYA00237866_ERZ511479 | MGnify/ENA metagenome assembly ERZ511479 | reverse complement strand
AACGGCGGCTGCGGGCGCTCTTGGGTTCGCCGAAGACGAGCCCGTACTCGACGCTGTTCCACGTCTGGCGAACCGACAGGCGAGCAGCGTCGAAGTCGATGTCTCGCCAACGAAGCCCGCAGATCTCGCCGCGGCGCATGCCAGTCGTCAGCGCTAAGACGAAGAGTGGTTCGTTCTCGTAGCCCTCGATGTGTGCGAGGAACTGCTGGCACTCAGCAACCGACCAGGTGTTCATCTCCTTGCGCTTCAACGGTGGTGGGTCTGCGAGCCCGGCAGCGTTACGTTCGAGAACTCCCCAGCGCATGCCGTCGGCGCGGGCCTTCCGAAGTGTCGTGTGGATATGGCGGATCGATTTCGGTGACAGGCAGTTGCCAGTCGTCGGTGAACCGTCAGCTACTTGCTGGCACAGATCGTTCAGCATCGGTGCTGTTAGATCCTGTACCCGAGCGCCACCGATGATTGGAAGCACGTGCAAGATGATGTTGCGCTCGTAGCTCGAATACGTCGTGGGTCGCAGCGTCTGTTTCGCAGATGGGAGCCACTGGTCAACGAGGTATCGCTCGACCGTCAGCTCGGACCGCAGCACGTAGCTGTTCGTTGATAGCTTCTGCAGCTCGACGGCAAGCGCCCGCTCGGCCTCGGCCTTGGTGCGGAAGCCACGCTTCTTCTTTTGGCGACGGCGGCCATCGGAACCGCGAGGGAAGTCGACGACGTAGCGCCAGCTGCCGCCCTCTTTGCGAACCGAGCCCCTCATCGCTGCCACCAGCGTCGAGGTTCTTCGTCGTCTCGTTCGACGAACAGGGCGACCGGTGTCGGCGGCGCACCGGAGATTCCTACCGCCCAACCTTCCCCCGTCAGGTTGGTTGGTGGCAGGAGCTGTGAATCACCGAGCACCATGCGATAGCCGTCGCCAGACACCCAGCCCAGCGCAACCCGGAACCCGAACTGGTCCCGAGTTGCGCCACCAACGACATCAGCATCCGCACGCTGTAGCGCGATCAGCAAGTGCACACCTGCCGACCGTCCCATGAGGGCAATGCCGCTCAACGCGGATAGGAACCGGTCCTTGCGCTCACGAGCATCCTTTGCCTGATCGCCTGCTGTTCTGAGTGTGATCGCAGCCGCCTCATCAACAACCAGCATCAACGGGCGATCAAACCCGGCCTGTCGTTCGCTGATCATGGCGGCGGCTTCTTCGCAAAGCGAAACGCAATCGACCGGTCCCACCACAAGCTGCTGAATGCCCAGGTCGTCGAACTCGCCGCTCGTCTTGCCATCGGCGAGCCACACGTCCGCAGGCTCAGTTGCTTGGTCGATGATCCAGCGCACCAAGTAGGACTTGCCTGACCCGGTTTGACCAGTGATGATCCCGTGCGGGTGCTCGTCGAGGTCCCAGGTGGCAGAGGTGTCGCCAGCACCCCACCGGCCGATTGCGAACCTCACTTCAAGAACCGCAGTTCGAGATGCTTGGGTTGATGTCGTTGCTTTGGAACGCTGCGAGCCGATTCGAGTCGCATGCCTTCGGTCGACGCAACCTCTTGCCCGAGCCGAGTGATCGCATCGGGCGTCATAGGTGGCGGTGGGCTGAGGGCAACTAGTAAACCTTTGGACGTTCGCTCGAACCTGTGGAGTCGCCGCACGAATCGGTACTTCGGATCTGTCGTGAGTTGGTCCCAAACAACTCTCCAGATTCGACAAGCCACCAGGTCTCCAACCCGGACGCGCCACCCAACCGCGGCGAGGCAGCCGAAACCGGCCAGTGCTGCGACCGGAGCCCACCTGCCGATTCGGTCTGTCACAAGCTCGACGAACGGCAGGGTGAGCGAGGCCAGCCCATTGACGGTAAGCACGGCGAGGCCGATCAATCGGTAACACCATGGTGGCGGGTTCCACGGTTCTGTTGACTTCGGCGGCTGACCAGTTTGCTCGAACAGCGTCATTCGGTTGAAGCCTTCCCACTACGGGCTTGGACCAGAGCGCTAGCGGAGAAAGAAACGCCAGATCTGCCGTCGATTGCCCAGTGGCGCCCCGTCAACTGTTGGAACTTCACCAGAGTCTGCGCAGCCAGTTGCTTAGGGATTCCTCGGCTGGGGATCTTGACTTCGAAGACCTCGGCGCGCTCCTCCTCGGTGGGCATGCCGAGCACGCTCACGACCATGATCTGGTCGTTGTCGTCATTCGTGACTATTGCGCCGTCTCGAACCTGGGGGCGAGCGCCAAGGAACATTTTTTCGATTCCGGCGTCGCAAGGGATAATTCTCATGTTGTTTCACTTTCTGTTTGTTGAATTGATGTGATGAACCGACGCACGTCATGTGTGAGACGCGGCCCGTCCGGGGTGAACAAGGATCCGCCGACGAGGCGGCTCTGATTCAGAGACTTGGTGTCTGCTCGGCGGTTCACTCGCCGGTACTTGATTTCGCCTGTTCGACGGTTGACACGACGGACGGTGACGACACGTGTCCTTCGCTTCGCACGGTCGATTCGTCGCAGCAGTCGACGAACTTGGATGAACTCTTGCTCGTTTAGGTAGAGCGACGCCTCAGCTGGCTTGAGTCGCCACACCGACCAGAAACGACCGACGGAACCTGCTTCGACCCATAGGTCTGGAGGTTGGTCCTGATGGCCTTTGCCGTGGGCTGTTGGGCCAGCGCTGTATCCAGCGAAATAGCGCGCGATCCTGGTTGAACTGAGTGAGTTGACGCCGTAGGACCAATCCACACCGGTTCCAGCGGCCAAGTGCTTTGGGTCTTCGCTGCGCACTGCGGAGTACCAGGAATGTGAGATCCACTCGGGCGTTCGCTCGCCATGAATGGTTTGTGGCAGCACCGTCTGGATATGCCAGTGCGGTGCCCCTCGTCGCTGGTACTCGCGGCGAAGAATGGCGTACACCGGCCCAATCGCCCGCTCCAACCGATGCCGAAATGCCTGTAGATGAGCAGTTGACACCGCCGCTGTCGGCACAAGCTCCTGCCATCGACTCGGGTAAGTCAAGGTCACCATCGCCACGATCGAGCCGTGCTTGAAACGACTCAACCCAAGGCGTGTAGTCCAGCGAAGCCAACCTCCGAATCATTCGCAATCTCGCCTTCGACGAGAACTCGGTGATGGTTCCTCTTCTGGTTGTCGTCTTGCTTGATGGCTGAGCGATGACGGATTGAGGCAGCTGGTGATGAACGCCGACTGTCCCGGGTGTCACGGCGAGTCGCCAGTTCGAGGGGCCGAAGCTCGCACCGTTCACACTCTGGTTAACATCTTGCTTGCTCGGATAGTTCACGTCGGCGTATGGCCCATGTAACAAGCCCGGGCCCAACTCGTCCCCACAGCGGCTACCGGCTCCGCCTTCGCCGCTGCGCTCCTCGCTGGGCATCAGACAGCACCGCCAGACAACATGTCGACCAAAGCAGCCGTTGGCACTATCACTCGACCGCGGACCTTGAGCGAGGGCAGCTCATTTCTGCGGCAGGCTTCATAGACGCATCCGGCCGAGACTCCGAGCACTGCGGCGGTCTCGGGGACGCTCAGTGTTGCCCGAGCCTTTGGGTCAGGCAATGAGCGTGAATATCGCTGATTGAACACGGTATGTCCTTCTACTCAGGAGCGCGCTACCGTGACCGTTGGTGATTGGACTGTTCGGCAGTTCACTCATTTCGGAGGGAGCAGTTACCGCTGTTCCCTCCTCCTATTTTTGATGGAACCCATTGAGCTCCGACCATCACGTTATATGCATACTCAATGACTGTCAAGCTTGTGAGTATGCATATACCTAGAGCTTGAAACGGTATAGGATCCATCTGTGGCGCTCATCGGCTTCGGATCTCAAACAATGCATCCACGCCCTGGGTGCGTCATGGTTGACGATGCCGCGCTTGGAGACCTTCATGCAGCGGACGACAAAAGCGAACTGCTTGAGTCTCTCTTTCACAAGTCTCGGGAGACGGTCGAAAGTGAGGAACGGGCCAGCCTCGACGTTTTTGAGAGTCCTTGGAGCAAGGACAAATCCGGGTACCGATACGACTACCCCCATTCGCTAGTCATCACCCATCGATCTCAACCGGATGGAGCCTTCCACCTCACCCATCTTGAATCGATCGGGTTGACTGTCGACTTCCATGACTCATGGGACTCAGCCCTTTGGGCTCAAGGTGCGTTGCGGGACGCTGGTGGGGGCGGGCTGCTTCTTCATGGCGCATATTCGACCGATGGCGAGGCGGCCTATCGACTAGGCGAGCGGATTGAACAACCTCAGTTCATCAGGGCTGGCGACATGGCCGACGTCCCAGGGATTCGCGAATGGTTGAGCCAGTCACCGGTTGCGTCTGGTGAAGCCGTCGTCGGAATGTTGCTACCCGAGCTACATGCTGAGGCGCTGGTCAGCTACTCGCTTGTTGCGGCGCTGACTGGTCTCAAGCTCCAAACGCTCCGCAACTATGTGCACCGCGCCGAAGGAGCCGAGATCCCATTCCGACAGTTCTCGACCGACCAAGGACACCCGCAATGGAGCCGCCCGGTCATGGCGGAATGGGCGGGCTATCGGGTGAATCCTCGCTACTCCATCGATTGCCGGCCTTTCGACGGCGTGATCCGGGCAGAGCAGAACGGTGAGAGGCACCCACACATCGACGTCGGCGACTACAGCCACGAAGAAGCAAAGGAAGCCGTCGAATCAGGCAAGCTGGCAGCAGCCGCAACCGGCTACCGACTCGTCGGCATGCCCAAGGGATTCCGCGTTCAAGATCACAACGGCGAGGTACCATTTGATGACCTGAATCCAGTTGATTTCGAGGGCGTCTCGTACTCGATGCAAATCAGCGAGGCGAAGTCGGGTCCGGTTACGTGGCCTTAGGCCAGCACCAAATGTGTTGCGAGATACGCTTTCGTATCCAAGGGGGCGCGTTGGAACACGGCCAGCAGAATCGACTATCACCAACTCACGTGGCTGAGCGATGAAACTCGCAGATATTGAGGAGCGCCTTGCACTGGTCGACGTAGCCGCAGGCCAAGACCTGATCTACGAGTTGCTGGCAGCGTACGGCACACCACAGGCTTCGATCACCAAGTTGCGGACAGGCACCTACGACAAGTCGAATGATCCCGATGTCGTGCTGTGGAAGCGCAAGGTCTGGGACAGCTATCAGCCAGGAAAGGATGAGTCGGAGCTGATTGCTCTTGTCGATCGGGCACAAGCCGATGGCGCTATCGCCAAACTCAAGCCGCGGTTCGTCATTGCCCGAAGCAATCACCGCCTTGTTGCCGTCGACACTCGCATCGGGCAGAGTCTCGACATCGAGTTGAGCGATCTACAGCGACACGCCGCATTCTTCATGCCATGGGCCGGAGCTGAGAAGGTCCGCTCTGAGACCATCTCGTACGTCGACACGAAGGTCGCCCAGCAGATGGCGAAGCTCTACGACGAGATCGTGGCAACCAACATCGAACTGCCTACTAGCGACGAGGGGCGTCGCGGCCTCAACGTGTTCTTTAGTCGACTTCTCTTCTGCTTCTTCGCCGAGGACACCGGCGTGTTCGGCGATGGCATATTCACCGACGGCCTGAACCAGCTCACCGCTACCGACGGGTCCGACACCGCCGACTTCCTTGACAAGCTCTTCGTCATCCTCGACACCGCTCACGAGGATCGGGGCGACACCCCAGCCCACTTCGAACAATTCGGCTATGTCAACGGCAGCCTGTTCGCTGATCGAATTGCCGCGCCGGCGTTCTTGCGCAAGGCCCGCAACATCGTCGTCGACTGCGGCACGCTCGACTGGTCCTCGATCAACCCCGACATCTTCGGCTCCATGATTCAGGCCGTCACCGCTGGCGAGGACCGCTCAGCGCTCGGCATGCACTACACGAGCGTTGAGAACATCCTCAAGGTCCTCAACCCCTTGTTTCTCGAAGACCTAGAAGAGCGATATGAAGACGCCGAGAACTCAGCCCGCAAGCTTGAGCATCTGCACGGTCACCTCGGCGAGATCAAGGTCTTCGACCCAGCCTGTGGGTCCGGCAATTTCCTCATCGTGGCCTACAAGCGGCTCCGGGCTCTTGAGCACAAGATCCTGCAACGACTTGTCGACCTCCAAGGTGGCGAGGCTCCACTATTCGCCGACAGCAAGATCTCGCTCGAGAACTTCTATGGCATAGAGATTGACGACTTTGCCCACGACATAGCGAAACTTTCGCTCTGGTTCGCCAAGCACCAAATGAATCAGGAGTACGACGACCTGTTCGGTATCGAGCGACCGCTAATTCCGTTAACCGAGACCGGCGCGATCACGTGTCGCAACGCCACTAGAGCCCCGTGGTCGGACATCTGCGTGCCTGACCGCAATACCTACGTATGTGGCAATCCACCCTTCGCTGGGTCGCGACGACAGAGCAAGAACCAAAAGGCAGATCTGGCGCATTACTTCGGCACCGACAAGTACCCGCGAAGGCTCAACTATGTCTCGCTTTGGCTATTGCAGGGTGCTGACTTCGTCTTGCAAGGAGCGGCAGCCGCTGGTCTCGTTGCGACTAGCGCAATTTCGCAAGGCGAGCATGTCTCTCTTCTCTGGCCACTCATCTTCGACAAGGGGGTTGAACTTCAGTTCGCACACGCTCCGTTTCCCTGGAAAAACGCAGCCACAAACGAGGCGCGTGTTAGTTGCGTAGTGGTCGGACTCGCCGCCAATCCCAAACGCCAGCGCTTCTATTATTCGGAAGGCGCTCGGACCGTTCACGAGCACATCTCGCCGTACCTTCGTGCGCTGGAGTCGGGCGTCATAGTTCACGGGCGCTACAAGTCCGCCAATGGCCTGCCGACCATGCGTAACGGAAGCGCACCTAGAGACGGAGGCCATCTCTCTTTGAACAAACAGGAGAGGTTGAACTTACTTGCCGATGATCCAGCGGCAAGCCGCTTTCTTCTCAGCTTTGTTGGTAGCCAGGAGATCTTGCATTCTGAAGAGCGGTACTGCCTATGGATCGAGGATGACGAACTCGATGCCGCGCTTTCGCATCCAGCCATCGAGCGTCGAATCGAGTTGGTTCGCCAGAACCGACTCGCTGGTGCGGCCTCGAAGCAAGCGGCTGCGGGCACTCCGCATCGTTTCGCTCACTGCGCGCACACGTCGCGGCCAGCGATTGCGTGCCCGAGTGCTTCGTCGGAGCGACGATTCTATTTCCCAATGGACTACGTGGATGCAAGAACTGTGGTCTCGAACGCCGCATTTGTTGTCGTTGATGCTGAGCCCTGGCTGTTCGGCCTATTGCAGTCGCGCATGCATGCCGTCTGGGTCGATCTCGTTTGTGCTCGCCTTGAATCGCGGCTTCAGTACGGAGTCTCTACGAGCTACAACGTCTTTCCCACACCGCGGCGGACCCAACTCGTAGAACACGAGCTATCTGAGTTAGCGCTGACGATCGTCTCTGCACGGGAGCGTTGGCCAGATCGCTCCCTCGCTGATCTCTATGACCCCGATTTGATGCCTGCCAATCTGCGAGCAGCGCACGAGCGAAACGACGCCTACGTCGACAGCTTGTACCGCTCGCGGCCGTTCACCTCCGACTCAGAGCGCATGGAGCTGATGTTGATGATGTACGAGAACTTGATTGCCTTAGACGCCAACACGAAGAAGAAGGGCCGTTGAGTTGTGCCGAACCTAATTGATGTCACCTACGGAAAGACGGGTGGATCGACATCGACAGACCAGCTCGGGATGCGCGAGATGCAGGCGCTCGCATTCGAGAAGCGGGACGAGCAGTACTTGCTATTGAAGGCGCCGCCGGCGTCGGGTAAGTCGCGGGCCTTGATGTTCTTGGCACTCGATAAGTTGTTCAACCAAGGCTTGTCGAAAGCGATTGTGGCGGTGCCGGAGCGGTCGATTGGAGCGTCCTTTGCCTCGACCGACCTCACCACGCATGGCTTTTTCACTGATTGGCATGTGCGCCCCGAGTTCAATTTGTGCACGCCCGGTGGTGACGCCGGCAAGGTAGCGAAGTTCGTCGAGTTCCTTGAGTCGGACGCCGCGGTTTTGCTGTGCACGCACGCAACTCTTCGGTTTGCATTCGACAAGATCGACCCAGAGAGACTGAATAGCGTCGTATTGGCGATCGACGAGTTTCATCATGTCTCCGCGTCCGAGGAAAGTCAGCTTGGAAATGTGTTGCGCACGGTAATGGCCGAGACCGACGCGCACGTGATCGCGATGACCGGTTCCTATTTCCGGGGCGACGCTGTCCCGGTACTCGAACCGTCGGATGAGGCGAAGTTCGCCAAGGTCACATACAACTACTACCAGCAGCTCAACGGTTACGAGCACCTGAAGTCGTTGGGTATTGGCTATCACTTCTACCAAGGTCAATACACCTCGGCAATCGGCGAGGTGCTCAACACCGACCAGAAGACGATCGTGCACATCCCGAACGTTCAATCGGGCGAGTCGACCAAGGACAAGGTCAAAGAAGTCGACACGATCATCGACATCGTTGGCACCCTGACTTCGACCGAGCCTGACACCGGAATCGCCCTCGTCAAGCGGCACGCCGACGGAAAGACGATCCGCGTTGCTGATCTTGTGAACGACGATCCTTCGCATCGAGACAAGCTTGTCGCCTATCTGCGTGAGGCCGACAGCCCTGATGATCTCGATCTGATTATCGCCTTGGGTATGGCCAAGGAGGGTTTCGACTGGCCCTACTGCGAGCACGCACTCACCGTTGGCTACCGGGGCTCGTTGACAGAGATCATCCAGATCATCGGGCGCGCTACCCGCGACTCACCAGGCAAGGCTCACGCCCAATTTACGAACTTGATCGCCCAACCCGATGCCGACGACGACGAAGTCACGGTTGCGGTCAACAACATGCTCAAAGCCATCACGGCTTCGCTATTGATGGAGCAAGTCGTAGCCCCGAACTTCAATTTCAGAACCAAGCGTGCTGGGGACGAAGCCAAGCCGACGCCGCCCGGCGAGCTTCGCATCGGGGGCTACAAGGAGCCGACGACCGATCGGGTACGCAAGATCATCGAGGACGATCTCCCGGACTTGAAGGCGAAGCTCTTCCAGGACTCAACCATGCTCAAGGCGATGCCGGGCAACGCCGATCCCGAGGTGATGAACAAGGTGTTCATCCCTGAGGTGATCCGTACCCGCTACCCGGATCTCGATGAAACCCAGGTTGAGGAGCTTCGCCAACATGTGGTGGTTGACTCGGTAGTCAAGAACGGCCAGATTCGCGAGGTCGATGGCAAGCAGTTCATCAGAATGTCACACCAGTTTGTCAACATTGATGAACTTCACATTGAACTGATTGACACAGTCAACCCGTTCCAACATGCCTTCGAGATCCTGTCGAAGAACGTTACAACGCAGGTGCTCGGAGCTATTCAGAACGCGATTGACGGCATCAGAATCGAAATGACCGACGACGAAGCGGTCATCCTCTACCAAAAGGCAAAACGGTTTGTCGAAGAGCACGGACACAAACCGGACCACAAGTCGAAGAATGCGATCGAGAAGCGCATGGGTGAAGCTCTTCTCTACCTACAAAAGAAGCGACAGGAACAACAGATATGAGCCTCACCCGCGATGCTCTACAAGCCCTCATCGACGACGACGAACACGGACTCCTGACCCCAGTGGTCAAACCCGAACCTGTAACCAACGCAGACATACTTGCCAATCGATTCGAAGACATCAACACCTTCATCGACAAACACGGCCGCAACCCTGACCCTGCTAACCGAGACGACATCGGCGAGTTCCAACTCGGCCATCGACTTCAAGCCATCTTCGACAACCCCGAGTACCGCAAAGCACTCGAACACCTCGACCGCCACAGCCTCTTCGCCGCAAACTCGGAAGAATCGGCTGCCAGCATCGACGACTTGCTGGCTGCTGATGACCCCTTGCTCGACGGGCTACTAGACGACGCTGTCGAACAGTCGGAGCCAGTCGACATCTTCACCCTCAGGCACCTTCCGCCACCGTCGAAGCAGAAGCCAGAGCGGGTTGCTCGTGGTAGGCCATGCAAAGACTTCGACCGCTTCGAGCAGCTATTCGTGGGCTGTCACGCAGATCTCAGAAGCGGGCGACGCAGCATCCGCAGTTTCAGCGATCCAAAGACCATCAGAGAAGGGCTCTTCTGCGTGCAGCGGGGCATGCTTTGCTATGTGGCTCACGTAGGTGAACTAACGCGCACGCCCAGGGCCGGTCTCGACGGGAGAATTCGCGTCATCTACGAAAACGGCACAGAGAATGACCCGCTATTGCGTTCACTGGCGAGCACTCTCTACGACGACGGCAAAATCGTCACCGAGCCAATTGATAGCTACAGCGAGACCTTCGCAACACCTGATCACGTCGCCACCGGGACGGTTTACATCGCTCGTACCCACAGCGCCGACCCACAACTAGCCCAGTTCGCGCACCTTCACAAGATCGGCTACACAAGTGGAGCCGCCAAGGATCGCGTCGCCAACGCCGAGAACGAGCCGACATTCCTTCACGCTCCGGCCAGTCTCGCTCTCGAACTTGATATGCCAGCCGAGTACGCCAAGTTCATGGAGACCGCACTCCACCAATTCTTCTCCGAGGTTCGCCTCGATCTTTGGTTCGAAGATGGGGCCGAGCCCCGCGAGTGGTTCAACGTGCCAGTCGATGCCATTGAGCAAGCCGTTGATTTGATCCAGAGCGGTCAGCTGGCTAACTACCGCTTCAACCCCGCTGTGGATTCAGTCGAGTTGGTATAGGAGTATCTCATGATTGATCCGAGCTACGTGCCGTCGTCGGTCGTGACCATGAAGAGTCGCGGAATTAGTGAGCGTGCGCTGCAGGACTTGATTTCGGCGGACCCTTCGTTGCTCGGTCTTGGTGATCTTGATGTAAAGGACTACGAGCGGATCCAGCCGTCTGGCGGTCGGCTCGACCTGCTCTGCTATGGCTGCGGATCGGGTCAGGACGTCTATTCCGTTGCCATG
>ENA-ORXR01004892-ORXR01004892.1-marine-metagenome-genome-assembly--contig:-NODE-4892-length-10969-cov-10.640929_pt1 | contig 10969 bp, 15 predicted proteins | sample MGYA00237866_ERZ511479 | MGnify/ENA metagenome assembly ERZ511479 | reverse complement strand
CAGAACCAGCAGAACGTTGTGATTGGCGGCCGCAAGTAGGCGCGCGGCGGCACCGCGTCGGCGGGGCGCCCCGCCGACGCGACAAGTTGACTCGCCCGGCTCGACCGGTCATTGACTGATGGTTTTGTGGGTGGTGTATATTTTGTTTTGAGAGCTGCGCGCGTGGGAGCGCGCGCGAGAGGGAGTGGTGTCGAGGGAAAAGAACAAACGCTTCCGTTTTGAGCCTCGCGCCCCGAGCAACTGGCACAACTGCGTGGCTTGACCGCGTCTCGGCGACCGCCGTGCCACGCGGGAGGTGGTGTGCGACGCGGGGTACTGGATGCGCTCATGCATCAGCGCGCCCGCTTCACTGACTGGCACTCCACCGCCACACGCCTACACGCCGCGCACCGGGAGCGGTCGACTGCCGTGGCGTCATCGACCCATTGCCGAGGTGGGGTAGCCCGTCAACAGCAGCCGTGGTGCGCAGGCACTTTGGACACGGCACGGGAGCCCCTTTTCGTGCCGCCTACACCCACGTAAAAGTCCTTCTACACGACAACAGCCTCCTCCGCCGTCGACTTCTTTTTCGGTTCGAGGTTCGCCGCGTCTGCTGTATGCCCCCACGGCGGCGGCCGCAGTGGCGACGGCGGCGGCGGCGGCGGCGGTAGCGTCTGGCGGCCGCGCCGCCGCCGACCGTTGGCAGCCCCGCGAGAGTGCGCATCGGCGCGGGCGACGGCCGCCGACGACGGCGCGGCGCGCGCCCGTGTGGTTGGCGGCGCCGCGCGGCCGCCAAAGCCGGACGCGCCAGCCGCTGCCACGCCGTCACGCGCAGCGACACGGCCGCTTTCTCGGACATACGCCGCGCGGCGCCTTGCCCCCCCCCCCCCCCCCCCCCCCCCGCCGCCTGACACGCAGTGGTGCCCGTCATGGTTTCGGTGGCATGGCCGACGGCGCGTGCCAGCGGCGGCACCGACGCCGCCCGCCCGTCATGGGGGCGGGGGCGCCACCGCCGCGGACGCCGCCGGATAGGGGCGGGGGCGGCCACCGCAGCCGCTGCGGGGGCTGCCGCCACTGCCGACGCCGCTGCAACCCTCACCCGTCCCCGCCCCCGCGCACGGCAGCCGTTACCGGGTCCCCCCCCCAGGGGTGCCACCCATAGCCGTTGCATCGGCGCCAGCGCCGGCGGCGCCCGCAGCGCGCGTCGCCACCCACCACCCGCGTCGCCGCCGCCGGTCGGCCGCCCCTCCTGGGCGCGGCCGTCGCCACCGACGCGCAGGACCTCGGCGGGCCTGTCGGCCGGCCGCCGCTCTTGTCGGCGGGGCGGCAACGGGCGCCGCCGCCGTGCCGCCCGTCGGCGGCGGCGCCCGCCGCCGTGGGGTGGCGGCCGAGCCGTGTCTCCACGGCCGCGGCCGTGGCCGCCGCCGCCCCCCCGTCGCACCGCCCACCGCCACGCCACACGGGGCTGACGCCGACGGCGCCGTCGACGGCGCCGCGCCCGCCACGCCACGCGCGGGGCGCCCGGTCGGCGCGCGGGCGCGCCGGCGGCGGCGTGCCACGACGGGGGCGCGCGGCGGCCGCGCCGCCGTCGTCGCGGGCGCCGTCGGCGGCCGAGGCCGGCGCGGGCGGCGGCGGCCGACGGCGCCGCCCGCTGCGGCGGGGCGGCGGCGGTGGGCGACGTGGTGGCGGCGGCGGCGGCGGCGGCGGCGGTGCCGCGGCGGCACGCGGCGGGGCGGTGGGGGCGGGGGGCCGGCGCGGCGGGCGCCGTGGCGGCGGCCGATGCGCGCATGGCGGCGAGCGCTGACGCGACGGCCGCGTCCGTGTGGCGGTGCGCTAGCGCCGCGTCATCCTGCGTCGAGGACGCAGGGGGGGGGAGGGAGAAGCGGGGGAGGGGGAGGAACACAACTCGACGCCCATTGTGGGGTGGAGAAGAACACAGACTGGCCAGCAGGGAGAAGCTCAAGGAAAAAAGCAGCAAGCGTACCAAGGAAGGTCCAACGGTGAACCGGGGAGAGACGTGCGGCGGACGCTCCAAAGAGAGGCACTGCCAGCACCAGGGGTCTGTTGGCGCAAGGGCAGAAAGACGCTACAGAGAGCGGCGGGGGGCAGCTGCCGGCCGCAGACGGGTGGGGGGTCGGTCACAGCAGTGGGTGGCTTCCCCCGGGACGTGCCTCCGTACGAGGAGGTGAAAGGGGGTGTGGGTAAGAGCGCAGCCAACAATGTCGGAATCCACAAAATTGGAAGCCACGTGGCGATCGTGGCGGGTCGATGCAGAATCTGACACACCCAGCAGGGAAGACGCGCGGTAGCTGTTTATTATTCGAACTTTGGCCGACGCGACCAGGAACGGAGCGACAGAGGGACATGATCTGAGCAGGGATCGTCGCTTTTCGTCTGTCTCGAGACAGACATCGGCCTCGTTGGCCAGCGTGGTCGCCAGCTTCGCTGGATGACGTCCGGCTCTGTCCTCAGCGACGTGTCCATGTTGCGTGGCAGCGCCAGTTCGCTTCTGTCCCGCCCGTGGCCGCGATCCGCGCGGCGGCGACGCGTCTCTCGCGATCGACGCCGGTCTCGGTGGACAGCGTGGTTGTCCGGGTGGATCCGCACCGCCGGCCCGCCCGCCGCGGTCACCGCGGCCAGTGCGTGCACGTGGACTGGGCGGGGCGGGTGCCATCGCCGCCACCAACGACGGCGATGTTTGTTGCAGTCCGTGTTCCATAAGAGCGCCGTGCCCATGCCCGGGATGGACATGACCGCCTCGTCGTCCGCGTCAACGCTGCCGAGCCCCCAGCCGCCCGCACCTCCCGTTGCTCCCTCTCGCCACTGCCACTCAGTCAGGCTCCCCTACGTCGTCTGTCCTCCCTCAGCCCCACCTCCAAAATGGCCGTCAACAAGTGGACCGAGGAAGCTCACGTCCGCCGCTACCTCGGCCACGCCGGCACCCTCCCCCACCGCGCCGTCGGCGCGGTGGGGGTTGTGGTGTGTCGCGGCAAGTGCCTCCTTACGATGAGTGGAACGAGGTGGCGGGCAGGGCCTCGTATTGCTTGATTGCACATCCCTATTGGTTTGCTCCGCGAGAGTTTCCGACCATTGTTTCTATTCTTTTTTGGTGTCCTCGCGGAATGCCGACCTCTGACACGGCGCGCCGCCCATCCGCGCAATGGAAACAGAGCCAGCTTGGCCACGGTGGCATCGATGGCCATTGCCATTCTGCATCGGCGGCGGCCTTGAGATGGGGCACGGCGCGAGCGTGCGCCTCGCCCAGCCTGCGCGCCACCACACGGTCACCCGCCGCCAGCCACTGACCGCCCGACGCTGCCGCTATCACGGCGGCAGACGCGGCGGCCGCCGATCGGACCAGCCATCCGTAGGATCTCACACCGGTAGCAAAGGCAGGGGCACAGCGGCTGTCCAGCGCAGGATGCCTGGCGTCGTCGGTACTAACAGGCCGCGGGGCCGCCGGGCAGTAGAGCTGGAATCGGCAGCCGCCGTTGCACCGCAGCCGACAGCCAAAAGGTCGACGTCCATCACCCCACTTCTCTCCCCCCCGCCCCTATCACTTCACCTATCACTGGTACCCGCTGCCTTGGGTGCGGCCGACAGGGCTAGCACATCGCCAAAGCGACGGAACACCACCCGCCCCTGCTGCGCGGACGATGGTGGGGCGCTACAGTCGTCTGTGTCGGCCACCTCTTCTCCCTCGGCCTCTGCCCGCCGCTCACGTGTAACGCAGACACTCTCGGAAGCAGGGCGGCTAATTTCCATGACGGTAGATCGTGGACGTCACGCTGGGGGGGGCGGTGATAGGCAAGGTGGGGGGGGGGGGTGATGTCACATTGGCGGGAAAGACGTCATTCAAAACCTCGATCTTCAGCCCAATGCGCGCCTTAGTTCCAGTACCTTGCGTTACCCACGGCCACGCAGGGAGAGCCGACCGGCGCCGCCCTGTGGTCACCGTCGGGTCTACGTCCACTACCGGACATGCGGCAGAGCGCAGGGGCGGCAGTCGAGGTTGGCCCCTTGCTACGGATCGAACCGAAACCGCCACTGCCCCAACTCCTGTCGCACTCGATTACGCAACGGCCAGGCCGGCCGGGTCGGAGGCGCACGGCTGGCGCGGCCGCCGTACAGGCTCGCCTACCATGCTTGGGTGTGATTTGATATTTTTTGAAAACGGGGGCTATTTCCTCTGATTTCGGGGCTTCTGGGGCCCGCCACCTGTCGCTATACGTGGATGCATGCCGCTGGCGCGGCGGCGGCCGCCGCATGTTGTGTGCGGCGGCGGGGCGGGCTGATCCAGCACCCGCCCCGCCGCCGCCGCCCCGACCAATACACCCCCCGCCCCACGACAGCACCAACACCCCCCCCGCGCCGCCGTACAGCCGCCTTGACGCCGCCGCGCCGCCGCGCCGCCGCGCCGCCGCCACGCCGCCTCCGCCAACCTTGAACGCGCCGGCGGCGGCGGCGGCGCGGCGGCGATCGTGCCGCCGCCGGCGCGGCGGCGGCCGCTGCGTGTTCGGTGCGGCGACGGGGCGGGCTTTTCCAACAACCGCCCCGCCGCCGCCGCCCCGACCAAAACACCCCCCCCCCCACGAGCGCACCAGCACCCCCCCCTCGTCGCCGCGCCGCCGTGGTGCCGCCGCCCCGCCGCCCCGCCTTCGCGCCGGCGCCATGCCGCGGCCGCCGACCTTGTGCGCGCCTGCGGCGGCGGCGGCGCGGCGACGATCGTGCCGTCGCGGGCGGGGCGGGGGCCGCCGTGTGCCGGGTGGGTGCGGTGGCGAGGTGAGCTTTTCCTGCTGGGCTTCTCCACGTTTTCGCTTTCTGCCACGACGCGCGTTGTCTCGTGGTACGTTTTCATTGGCTGATGCGTAAGTCTAGACGGGTCATAAGGTCGCGCTTCGATTGGCCCTCCCAATTGGTATGTCCACCCAGGCATGGCAGGCGAGCCGCGCCGCCGGTCCGCCGCAAATCGCTAGTGGGGCGAACGTGGACCAGACGTGTCACTTTTCTTCTTCCTCCTCCGCGCATCAGATTCGGAGGAGCTCGCGTGACCAATGAGACCAGTGCTGAGTGCTCGACAGCGGGTCACCTGTGCGGCGCATTTGACGGGCCATGTCACTTGTCTTGGACCGTGTGTGACACTGTTCATCCCAACGTGCGGTCAACAGAAAAGAAACTGGCCACGGCCACGCCTCCTTGAAGCTCGGACCACAATCGTCGATCGTCCAGGCGACCGACGGCGAATTGGGCGCAGGGCGACGACGAGTGCCTTGGGGGCATGCGCGGAAGAATACTAGCGTCGGACAAAAGGGGGCTACTCATCGGAGCGATCGGCGATTCCACCACTGTTTTGCGGTCCGACGCGGATCCGACGGGATGCAAGGAGAGCCCTGATATTAACAAGATAAGCATGTCGAAATGGTCTAGAACCAGTATGCATTGTACACGGCAGGATGTACACTATAGCCATACTGGTGCTGTCATTTTAGCATCTCTTGCAGATTGGGCTGAAAATGTCCAGTGCTTCTTTCGAGCCGTCTTTCATGGGTCGGATTCATAGAGACTTTCGTTAGCACCGTCATATTTGGAACGAACACTCGACCGGGTTTACTGCTAAAACAATCAAATTATTTTCTGTGGGAGTAGCAAAGATATGAAATCGAGTGCGCAAAGTCAACTGGAGCACCACCCAGATACTGTCTTGTTGCCAATTCTCCAACTTTGATCGCTAAACGAAATCGGTAGAAATGGGTATCCCCATCGATAATCGGTATTGTCAATTTACTCATCGATCGGTAAACGTCCGTATGGTATTTGTACGAGTTTTTAAGTCATGCGCTAGCCCAACCGATGCCGCACACCGAGCTCGTCAGATTCACTTTATTGTAGTCGCCGATCAGACAGGCAAGCAAGCCAATTCGAAAAGTACGATACGGTGGGCACAAGGCACTCATGTATCGTCTGCGGACCATCCCGCTCCAGTTCAGGTAGTCCTGTGGCCGCACCTACAAAACGAACCACCATGAGTCGGCCGGCCTCCGCCCTTTCGCCGGTGCCTCAGACAGTCACGTCCAGTGACCAGGCCCTCGTGCCAAGAGACCAGCCCGTGCCGCAGCGGTGCCGTACCTCCTTGCACCTAGCGGCCAAGTAGGGTCGCTTTGTGTGCTGGGGCATCAGAAGCCTACCCCAGGCACGGAATGACTCAGCTCGCAGTCACGCTGACCCTTCCTACTGCGCGGCCACCGTACATAGAACTACTGAGTCGTCTAGTGCATGTCGTGCCTTCGCAGGTGAGAGAAATATTGACGCCGAGGCCAAATGATGTGTCCAAGCGAAAACGTTCATCCCACACAGGTAGACTGATCCGCGACATCCCTCTTTGAGCCCACAGCACCCGAAAAAGGTTGCACCAACCAAGAAGCCGTTCTTTTATACAACGGCACAGTACTAAGATGCATTCATTATCTGTGAAGAAAACATATGTCTGACGTGCATCTTGGTGGAAGAGAAGAGTACACTGCAATCGAGAAAAGAAAAAGAGACGAGAAATATAACGTAAAAAGCCCATGCGCTCGTATAGGACAAGGACGCGACGTGGCCACGCTCCATAACGTGCACATAGTGTACATACGCTCTGTTTGTTATTTCTACCATAAAAACAACATGCGGTGCTACCGCGCGTGGCCGGAGAAGTACCAGTCTTGTAGCACCTCTTCTTCGCTGTTGCAAGAGGAAGAGGGGGGATCTCTACCAGGGATGCCACTTTAGAATTTCTTTCCAGCAGAGTCACGCTCATTTCAAATTCTTCCCATTTTCGAAAGCGTCACTGCAGCAGTTCTCCACGGCTTTTCTGGGCGGCGCGTCGCTCGCCCCACATGCGCTACACGCACCGCATCCGTCGCTTATACCATGTCCGCCACACGCATCGCGCACCCTGCACTCTACCCCCACCACCACTGGCCTCGCTTTTTGTTCAACCACACGGTTTGTCATGTCGTCATTTACCGGCTCAAGTATGAGCTGCATGCTATTGAGATGAAGGACAATTATCGGGCGGTAAGTGAGGTGAGCGCAGCGGTGGAAAACTTATTTTTGGGCAGAGAAACTGGAGGTGGAGTTGGGCTGGGGGGAGGGGGTCAGTAGCTCGTCGACGAGGAGAGCGACGCCAGTTCCAGTATTGATGAGAAGAAACATTTCCGCTTGGCACACATGTACATTTATTCTTATTTGTTCCATTTGTCCTGGTGCTGCCACGAGGCTGGCATGCGTACATGGATTCCGTCCTGGACCAGCACTTGGGGAGGGGGCTGAATGCGACCAGCACCGCACACTGATCAAGGCGCCGACGTGGCGCGCGGGCGGGGAGGGATCGGTTGTGGTCACGGCGGTGCTGGGAGTTGCAAGGGCGTGGCTAGACCGGGTGTCGTGCGCCCACGGTCGGGTGAGGGGCGTCAGCTCCGCACACCTATATCTCTTGGTGACAAGCTTTCGCTTATTTCGATAAGGGACGCTGGCCATACGTGGCCTCGAACCCTCGCAATGTTTCGGCTTAACATCACCGTGTCGGCGGCCCGAGCCATTTCCAAAAACAAGGAGGAGTTTAGGCGGCGGGCAGCTGAGTTGGAACATCTGTCGTGGTCCCGCCGGCGTCGATTCTACTTCAAAGCGGTTTCACAAGGATTATGGGATTGGCATCAGGCCATTCAACGAGTGGGCGGGCGGGATCTACCGGTTTCGGGCGGTCTTCTGGAGGCTCGAGCACGTCGGACTGCGACGGAGCTTCGCGTTACGGGCTTGAAAGGGTCCTACCATTTTATCTAAAACTGGGCGGCGCGCCACAACCCTCAAAATGTGGCGCTGTGGGGTCAAGGGGGACCCGCAGACGTCGTCGGGGTGGCGGCTCGGATCTCCGAGATCCGGTCGGAACTCGAGGCGTACCCTGCGGAGCGGATCTACAACATGAAGGAAACGGTTCGTTCTTTCCGGTGCATCCCTGACCGAGCTTACATCAAGGCCGGTCTACGACGGCAGGCACGGGGCACCAGGGAAATGAAGGCCAAAGATCGCGTCACCCTCTTTTCGGCTTGCAATGCCACGGAAGCCCATAATATTCCGGTCGCCATGATTGGCAAAGCCAAGCAGCCGCTGTGCTTCAAACCACCCCGTCGGCTGTGCCCACTACCGTTCTTCTCCCGAACCAACGCGTGATGGACGGCGACATCTTGAAGTCTTGGTATGAAACCGTTTTCATGCCCGCTGTGCGGGCGCGTACATCACAACCGGTGGCCCTCGTCTCCGACAATTGCGGAGCTCACGAAGAACTCGACTGCGACGGAGTGAAGTTCATCCTCCTACCACCGAACTGTACGTCTGTCTACCAACCGCTGGACCTCGGAATTATTGCTTTTCTGAAAAGAAGATACAAGCGACGGCTGTTGGACCTGGTCGTAAAAGCTTTCGAGGCACAGTCGGGCATCCGCATGAACGCGGGATCCGCACGCCGCGGCGGGGGGGGCGCACCCGCGGCGGGCCCGGCGAGCGCGGACGGTGGGGGGACCTCACACGCAATGCCTAGGCAGGCGCGCTCAGTGATGGGGACGCACGTGCTGCGGCGCCGGTGGGCCTGACCGGTGGGGAAGCCGGACGTGCTGCGACGGTGTCCGCACGCGGCGGCGTAGGGGGCGCACCCGCGGCGGGCTCGGCGAGAGCGGCCAGTGGGGGGGGCGCACACGCAGACGCCAGGTTGGCTGCGGCCGGTGGGGGGGGGCCACACATGGACGCATCGGTGGGCGCTCCCACCCAACCTTCAACTGCGCGCATACCGGGAGGAGAAGACTTGGCGGCGGATGTGGCGGCGTCCGCGGCTGGGAGCCCGTGGGCGCTGAGCGCTCTGACGCGATCTCCGCGGGAAAGGCGAGCCAAGAGGAGTCTGGAGTCCGGCAGTGGCTTTCGCTGGACGGTTGGTGGCCACAATTCGATAGCCATTCAGGGGACGTGGTGAGCGCGGCGCGCCGCACGGCGCAAATTGTGGCATCCAGCCAGGCGCGGCGCGCAGCGCGGCTGGAGGTGCGGCGGGCCACTCGCCGCCTGATGCGGGCGGCGCGGCGCGCGGCGCGACTGGAGATACAGCGGGCTGCTCGCAGTCAGATGCAGGCGGCGCGTTTTTCGGCTCCGAGTCTGTCGGCAGCTGCTGCAGGGAGCGGCGACCGCACAACCGCGGTTGCGGCTGGCCCGGGTATATGGAGCTCCCGATCAGATTAGTCCGCCGCCCCAGATTGGGCCCAGCCGAAGCGCCGTAGCCACGCACGCGCCAGGGCGCAATGCGCCGAGATCAGCGGTGTTAGGGACGGCGCCGACGCCCATCTACATTACGCGTCGGAGATTCTCCCGACGGAATGGGAAGCGGTGGCGCCTTCAACAATCGCCCTCTGTTGGATCAAATCAACAATTTTGCGAGATGGAGCCGCTATGGACGTGACCGCCTTGCATGGTGAGTATCGAGGCTCCTCTCGTGCCTTGGGCATCGAAGTCGTCGCTGTGGTTTCGCTAATGGGCGGTTGTACTTCTGGTTCTCAATCTTTCTGGGAGACGCCAACAGCGGCGAGGGAGATGGCTGTACAGAATTGGCTGACGGCGGTGGAGGATGAGGGCGTGCTGGTGGCCACGGCGGACCAGCTTTTGCTCGAAGAGGACGGGGGAGGCGATGCCACTCAAAGAGGCGGGAGCGTCGCCTCGGACGGAGGGGATAGCGACGACTCGGACGGCGGGGGGAGCGACGCGTCAGACGGTGAGGGGAGTGAAGTGGAGGACGGTGGTGGCAGTGTCGAATCGGACGGTCCGGGGCGCAATGAATTGTTCAGCGGTGGCGGTGATGACTCGGCCACGGAAGCGAGTGAGAATGCGGCGGACAGCTAAGATGAATGATGTTTTGATGCCCCTTGTCGCGCCCTTCGTCTTCTCGTTCCCAGAAAAATAGCTGATGGTGCTCCTGTCCTGTACTAAGTCGATTGGTTGCAAACTCGGGGCTGCTTAGACTTGGTGTCGGATCGTGACGTAAGAGGACACGAGTTTGGAACTCGATGTCGGATCAAATCCGTATTTGAATACCCCCTCACGCGATCGACCGACTAAACAGTCCCTTCAATACTGCGATCAAGAGCCCTGTGAAGCATGAGCAACCCCTTCTTCAGTCAACAAAGGAGCCATCCGAAGGGAAACAAGAGCGTCTCGACGTGGTGCGCCGTGAGAACGCATCGCTGAAACAGGGGCTACAAAGTGCGCAAGGGTGCTATATAACCGGATATTGACTTTACTGCTGAGATGGAGGGGGCGAAGGACGGCGATGGTCCTGCGCTGAAGTGGCCCCTGTTATTTGAGACACACCAAGTTGAAACGGTGCTCGGACCGTGGCCTGTTTTCATGGCGGCCCGGGCAAGCCAATGGAAACAAAGGATGTTCCCTAGTTGAAAAGTCATCTGTTCAACTGCTGAGTTCAGCGATGTGCACCGCCGCGGTCGCCTATCAGAAAGAAGAATCGTGGCCTTCTTCCAAGATTCTATTTCAGCCGCGGATGCAGGCTGGCCCGACCCCCCCAGTCCAGAAGGACCCTCGAGCTCCGATCTCTTCTTCCCCGAGCGCCGGCGCAATCGAGCACAAGAGCCGTCCAATCTTCATCCGAGGCTTTCCCCCGCCGTAACAAGTGTTTTCAGTCATGCGGCAGTGGCCATGTGTCACGGAGAAGGTCAATCAAAAACAAGGGTCATTCCTTGTTCGCCAGATTTCTGTGGCGCTTCTACTGATCTCCAAAGATGATGCCGCTGCAGAATTGCTGCACTCTTCGTTCGGCGTACGTGGGTCAACCAATGCAATGGCCAGACGGTGGTGTAGCGGTCGGGGGGTTCCGCGGCTGGCAGGGGGCGCGGCCCCTCAGCTGTGGACAGCACACCCCCGGGGCGGCCCCAAAATATCCCGATCCGGGCCAGCAAGGGAA
>ENA-ORXR01004886-ORXR01004886.1-marine-metagenome-genome-assembly--contig:-NODE-4886-length-10981-cov-13.541636_pt1 | contig 10981 bp, 10 predicted proteins | sample MGYA00237866_ERZ511479 | MGnify/ENA metagenome assembly ERZ511479 | reverse complement strand
ACGGATGTCAGGATGTTTTCGTCGTCATCGACAAGATAAATTTTAGCCATGGCTCGCTCCCCAGCGCGTTCCGCGACACGGCGCGGTGAATATTCTCTCTGTCTAACTAGGCTCATCGTTTGCATGGCTCAACCCTTCTCCTGTTGCTCGTCACAGTTTGGGGTTTAGAGGCCAGTTAAGTCGGAGTTTTGACAGGAATGGGGCAATGCTGTGGCGAAGCGCCTTTTTCGGGCCCGAGACATTGTAACAGTTTCACCCGCCTAAACATCTTGCCGTGAGCGAAGCCGCTCCCTAGATAGAGCAAAACCACAAAGAGCCCCACCCATGAGCCTTCTCGCCTCTCTTATACAATTCTTCGTCCAGCCATTGCTTAGCTTGATTTTGCTCATATTCTTTGTTTATGTCATCTTGAGCTGGTTATTTACCTTAAACATCGTAAGCCCGGGCAATCCGACGGCCAGACAAATTTACGGCATTCTCTCAAGTGTCGTAGAGCCTATCGTCGCGCCATTCCGCCGCATTATTCCGCCGCTTGGCAATTTTGACATGGGTTTTTTCTTTGCTGCAATGCTCCTCTATTGGATCAGCCGCTATCTAATTCCAGGAGTCATTCTGCCAGCTCTGTCCTAGAGAACGTGCTAGGACTTTGGGCGATCCAGCAGACTATCCAACCGCTCGGCTAAATCCTGGCCTTTAATTGGCGCTGCGCCCGGATCATCGGGTTGAGTAACTGGCCTATTGGCCTCCACCACCTCGGACTCTACCGCGTCGTCTGCCAGATCTGCAACGCCGGGCAAGCGCAGAGGCGCACGGCTGTCGAAACGCGGATGTATTAACTCACCCGTATCCCCGAATGAAAACACCAGTCGACGCCAATCTTGCGGCGTGTAGTCAAAGCTCTCTCCGCTAGGATCAAGATCGGACCAATCCGCCTCACGCGACGCAGTGGCCGCGCGTTGCAACCAGAGACGCGCATCTGTCGGATTATTCAAACGTTCTTCTGATTGCGCGGCCAAAAGACAAAGCCGTGAAGACGGTGTTTCCTCTTGGCGCAAAAGCGGGCTGAGCAGCGCCCAAGCCTGCACGGCATCCCCGCGCCGCAAATGATCTTCGGCCAGCAAGATTTTTGTCTCCCGATGGTTAGGCGCTTGTTTAACCAATGCGGCCAAACGCTTATCGCGAGTCTTGTCGTCTTCGCCGTCCAAAAGGTCGAGGAAAGATAAAGACAGTGCGGGATGAGCGGCTTGGCCCCAGCTTTTCTCAATCAGTTTTGAAGCGGATTTTGGGTCACCTTGTATCTTATAAAGCTTGGCCGCGAGCGCGGTCGCGGGCGAGAACTCAGGCGCAAGCGACGCCGCTTTCACAGCGAGTTCCAGCGCTTGTCCATATTGCTCTTCATCATGGAGTCGGTCGGCTTCTGCTGCGTTCAAGACGGCGCGGCGGCGGCGCGCGGCGGTCTTGTCGACATGTTTGCGTTGCTCGCCCGTGCCAAGTGTTTCTTCTGCTTCCATCCATTGATGGTTGGCAACCTCGGCCTTGAACAATGTATCAAACGCCCAGCGCGCCTCTGGATTGGCGATGTAGGCCTCCCGTGATTGCTCAATCGCTCCGGGTAAATCACCTGTCGCCAGCATGTTTTGCGCTAATCCGCGTTGACCCGTCGCGCGGGTTTTATCGCTTTCCAGCATGGCTTGGTAATGCTCAACGGCGACATCGCTATCACCGGCGGCTTCGGCAGACAGCGCGGAGATCACGCGGCCTAATTCTGTGGAGCCGATCAGATTGCGCGCGGCTTCGGCTTTCTTGCGCGCTTTTTTCACATTGCCTTCCGCGCCTGCGAGCAGAGCTTCCTCCATTGCGTCCAATGCGCGGTTGCGGCGGCGCAAGCCAACCCCGGATTTTACACGGCGCGGTAAACGCCAAAGCCAAAGGAAAGCCGACCATAACCCTATCAAGGCGAGCGTCCCGACAACCACTGCAAGAATGACAGCCTGCCAAGAGAATTGTACCTCACCAAAAGCTAGTAGTCCCGAGGTCGCGGAGCTCTCAAGAGTCAAGAAAACATCTCCGCCAATCCAAAACAGGAGCAAGAGCAAGGCCACCAAAAAGCCCAGAATCGTAATCAAATATTTGGTCATAAACCGGCTTTCACACTTTCATACCACGCCTGTCCGGCCGCGCGCACAGGCGACGGAAGGCGTTCAAATTTTTCAGCAGCGTCAGCCAGTTGGCCTTCGCTCAAATTCGTTTCTATCCCGTCGATTAGGGTCAGCGGATCATTGGCATCTTTAACACGAATATGGCGAGACAGTGTCTTCTTAATCACCCCGCCTTCCATATTCTCTTCAACCGCCGCGATCATCTGCGCTTTAGGGAACGCGAGAATTGCGACTTTTTCGACAACCGGAGTTGGCGAAGGACGATTTTCGAGGGCAGATAAGCGGGCCTCAAGAGCCGATATTTTGTCTTCATCAAAAGCGGCCTCAGGCTCCGCATTTCGAAGCGTTTCAATTTCGGCTTCCAACGTGGCAATTCGGTCTATCAAATCATTTGGCAGAGCGGCAATTGGTGCGGCAACCGTCTGGTCTGCTGTTGTTGCGGCGGCGTCTGACCGCTCCTCGGCCCGCACTTCCAGGTTTTTAATTCTGTCCTCGAGCGCGTCTCTGTCAGCGGCAGGCGCTAAAAACGTTTCAGCCTGCGCCTCAAGCCCGCCGAGCCGAGCTTCAAGGGCCGTGGTGTCGGGCCATTCGAAACCGTCTTTTTGGGCGGCTTGCAACGCGGACAGAGCCTCCGGATCTATTTCAGGTTTCGGAGCCGCCTCCAATGCGGTCAGGCGCTCTTCCATTTGGGAGGTTGGCATTACAGCCGCCGGAGTTGTCTCCAGTGCGGTCAGGCGCGCCTCTATGTCCGAAAGCTCTTCAGGCATATCGACGGGTTTATAATCTACGGCCGGCCTATTCGCGGCATCCAGCGCGTCAGCTTCCGCTTTGGTAACGCGCTCTGTAAGACGGGCCAACCGCGCCTCAACTGGAGATAAATCGACTTCCGCTTGCGGGACAGGCGCGCGAGCATATTTTTTTATGCCTTCATAAACGCCGTACCCACCACCAGCCGCGCCAATCAATCCTGCCAACAGACCTGTTAGGATAAAGGCTTTCCAAGGTGATTTCGCCTTGGGCTCGACAGGGTCAGTCGCAATTTCCTCCGGCGGAAGGTCCGCCTCAGGCTTGGGTTCTTCTTCGATCATATCCTCATAATCCATACGCGTAACTTAGGTTGTCTTCACCCCTGAATTCAAGGGTAAGCGGTTAATCGGATTTCGCAGCAATAATCAGTTCATCTTCTCGCGGGCGGGCCGCGATATGCACGGATCTCAGGCATAAACCTGCCAACTCATCCGCTGTGGCTTCACTTATACAAATAGCGGAAAGCCGTGACAAGGAACCGCCTTTCGCTAAATTTGCAAAAACCCGCGCTGCCAGCGGAGAATAAAGCGCCACATGCGAAGCAGGCTGTTCGGGCCAAACGGGCATCGGGATGGAGCGATAGACCTTCACGCGCGACGCCGCATATCCATCCGCTTGCAGATCCTCGACGATTGATCCGCGAACGTGCCAGCCGGAAACGTGGATTAGGGATTGCGGCTGCATAAGATTGACCCTTACCCAACTCGTGACATCCGCCGAGGTCCCGTCCACGGACACCACGTCGGCAAACCCTGCTTTACGGGCGTGTTCCGCAGTTGCATCTCCGACGCAGATCGCGCGTTGCCCATTGCATTCAATATGATCAATTCCATTTTTTGACGTGAAAATCAGAATGTCATATTTTTGGAGGGGGTCATGCGCCACGGGTTGAATGTCGAGCAAAGGCGCAACCAAAGGATCAAAACCAGCGGCACGCCAAACATCCGCGCTTGCATATGCGGCGGGGCGTGTGCGCGTTATCCAAACCTTATGCGTCAAAAGTAATACGTCCGGCGACTTCAGCGCGGACAGCCTCGCCCATTTTGAAGCCTAAATCATAGGCGTTGATCACGTTTTCGACTTCACCTTCTACCTTTTGAGAAACGCGCAAAGATCCGTCTTTCGCCAAAATTTCACCGTTTAAAGTCAGACTATCTCCATCGAGCCGCGCCAAAGCCGCAATCGGGGTTCGGCAATTTCCATCGAGTGCCCGCAAGAATGCGCGTTCCGCCGTGATCTCCAATTCCGCCGCGCGGTCATTTAGCGGCGCGATAAACCCTCGCAAATCCTCCCTGTCGCGCCGGACCTCTATTCCGATTGCCCCTTGAGCCGGCGCGGGCAGCATGACGTGGGTTTCAACGGCTTCGGTAATGCGCTCGCCCTGCTCCAAACGGCGAAGTCCGGCGCAGGCCAGCAGGGTCGCATCACAAACGCCCGCTTCCAACTTATTCAGCCGCGTGCCTACGTTTCCACGTAGCAAACAAAACGTCAGATCAGGCCGCAGCGCCGACAGTTGCGCCCGCCGCCGCAAACTGGCCGAACCAATCAGCGCGCCTTCTGGCAACTCCGCGATGGATTTATGTTTCACGGAAATAAAAGCGTCCCGCACATCGGCGCGCGGCAGGATAGCACTGACAACTAAATCCTTATGCCCGACAGTCGGCACGTCTTTCATCGAATGTACGGCCAAATCGATAGAGCCGTCCAGCAAGGCTAATTCTAATTCGCGGGTGAAGAGCCCCTTGCCGCCGAAGTCTTTTAACTCACCCTTTATGGTGTCGCCGCTGGTTTTTAATATCTTGATAATCACCTCTTCTGGCGCTCGTCCCGAGGCCTCGCAGATCAGGCGCTGAACCAGATTGGCTTGATAGAGCGCCAAGGGCGAACCGCGTGTGCCAATGATGAGCGGAGGTGATTGCATATCGACGTGTTATTCCTTAGGTCAGCGCGCATGGCACATGCCCCTAAATTGACCGTAAAACAAGATGACGTCCTGACAGTTTTGGGCCTGGAATCCTCTTGCGATGAAACAGCCGCCGGTGTGCTGCGGCGTCATCGGGGCGGACGGGTGGAGTTGCTCTCCAACATCGTGGCCAGCCAAAATGACGAACATCGCCCTTTTGGCGGAGTTGTTCCCGAAATTGCGGCCCGCGCCCATATGCGCAAAATCGAGCCTATTATTGCGAAGGCCCTCAAAATGTCAGGCCAAAGCTGGGACCAGATTGACGGGATTGCAGCGACAGCAGGACCGGGCCTCATTGGCGGGGTCATAACGGGGTTGATGAGCGCTAAAGGTCTCGCGATGGCGCTCGGTAAACCGCTCATCGCCGTCAATCATCTGGAAGGCCACGCCCTCTCCCCGCGCTTAACTGAGAACTGCGCCTTTCCCTATCTCTTGCTCTTGGTGTCAGGCGGGCATTCGCAGCTTCTGTCTGTTATCGGCTTGGGAGACTATGAACGTCTGGGCAGCACGGTCGATGACGCGGCGGGCGAAGCCTTCGACAAAACCGCCAAAGTCATGGGCCTCGGTTTTCCAGGCGGACCACAAGTGCAAAACTGGGCCGCGCGCGGCAATCCAACCGCCGTTAAATTGCCCCGCCCGATGAAGGGCCGCGATCATGCAGATTTCTCTTTCGCCGGATTGAAAACCGCCGTCGCTCGCGCATGGGACGCCAGCGATAAATCCGACACGGCCAAAGCCGATCTCGCGGCCAGTTTCCAACGCGCCATGACGGACACCATGCTGGACCGCGTCGAAAAAGCGATGACACTGTATCGCCGCAAAACACGCGAGACGGACCGAGCCCGCCTTGTCGTGGCAGGCGGTGTGGCCGCCAACACAGAACTCCGCGCCGGGCTAAAAGCGCTCGCCGAGAGCCGGACCTTTGATTTCATTGCGCCGCCGTTGGAATTTTGTGGAGACAATGCCGCCATGATTGCGCTTGCGGGAGCCGAGCGTCTGGCAGCAGGTCTTATCGATGGCTATGACGCCCCCGCACGCCCACGCTGGCCGCTCGACGGCGACGCCGCAGCGGCGGCTCCCAAATCCGGTCACGGCAAGAAAGGCCCGAAATCATGACGCATTTTTTGATTTATACTGAAGATAAGCCTGACAGCCTTTTTATCCGCTTAGAAAATCGAGAGGCGCATTTGAACTGGGTGATGAGCGATCCGGATGTTCAACTCATCTCCGCCGGTCCCTGGCTCGACGACGCAGGTGATATGCGCGGCAGTCTTTTAATTGTCAGTGCGGATGCGCTGGAAACGGTTGAGACTTGGCTGGAACAAGACCCCTATAACAATGCGGGATTGACAGGACTTAAAAAGGTTCGAAGGTTCAATTGGCTATTCGGCGCACCGGAATAAAATACACCTGTTTCATCGGCTTAAAGCAAAATCTTACGCGTTGTTCCTGTGAAAAAGCTTTATAACTTTGCCCTTAAATTTGCGTTTATCTGGGGCAACTATGTTCGTCGACAGCGCTGGCCTCGTCCCATCTGTTAGTCTGGCCATATGAAAGGCATCAACGGCTTTAATTTCAGACCGTGCAGCTCGCATAATCCTATCACTAAATTCAGACGCTAAATGCTGGGTTGGCCGCGATCGGAGACTCAGACCATGATTTAGTTTTTTGCAGAAAGCTCGCAACGCTTCATCTGGTTCATCAAAATTCAGGGCATAACGGGCCATAAGCACCGTTAATGTTGCGTGCCATTCTTTATAGAATGTCGTGTAAACAAAGTCGTCATTGCGCCGCCGTAAATAGGTCAGTCTGAGATCGCTCCGTTTTGCTTCGTAAAAGAAATGAACAAATTTTTCCCTTATTTTACGATTTCGCATCTGCATTCGTGCTAAGATTAAATATATCAAAAGTGCAAGTGCTGCTAGGCTCATGAGCAAAACCGTTATTTTGTCTAACCTGTCTGTTTTTGAAGATGGGTTTTGACCTAATGCCTTTGAATTGCCGATAAGTTGCGGAGGAGCCGAGGGCAGTGCGTCAGTCGTCTGTTCAATATTCGCCCCGGTCTTGAGAACATCTACGGGCAAGTCGGGGCTGTCTAAGGCGTCCGCATTCAAATCAGGCATCATGTTAGGCATCGTGACGACAGACTGCGTATGGGGAATTCTCGTGGCTTCGACGGATGGGGCGGTGCGCCCATATGAAGTCGGGGGTTTGACAGGAACAAGGGAGTCTGCCGACTGCTCAGCTTGTGGCGTAACATCACGGATGGTTGCGGCATCGGGCACTGCGGCAGGTGATATTCCCAAACCACGAGCATCCATCATCGTCAAATTTTTCACAGCAGCATCACTGCCGCGTTTGGCGGCAATTTCATAAAATTCCCGGGCTTTTACAAAATCTGATTTCACGCCTTGGCCGGCAAAATAGAGATAGCCAAGATTGATAAGGGCATCAATGTTTCCCAACTTCGCGGCCTCAAGATAGAGCATTTTAGCTCTCACAAAGTCTTGCGGCGCACCCATACCATCATGAGCCGCTTTGCCTTCTTCAAATAAGGCGAAAGCCTGTTGCTGGGCCAGACTCTGCTGCGATGTGTCAGTTTGGGTTGGAGTATTTGAGAACGCCAAACGAAAACCGGCGAGAGATTGCAAAATCAGGGCAGATATAAGAAATTTCCGTAGCACCTGCACACTTTCAATCAGTTTAGTCTCACGCGTGCTTTCGCTGCAATTTGTGAGCCAAAACTGAGCTACAGGTTTCTAAAGATGACGTGACAAATATCGCGCCGACATATTCTGCGGTATCATATCGGTGGCGCAGATCTTTTTGTCACTATTCGGCGTGTGATTCTAGTCGAGGCGTGGATTTGATTCCGGGCAAGCCGCTTGGGATAAATAATCACATGGATCAATCAAATGGGACCAATGATCAGGTCTAGATCACTCGGTTTTCACTCAAGATGAACATGTAAACACTCGCATCCCAATGATTTTACTTTAACCGCCTTGTCTTGAGTCGCGCGCCACAATCTCTACTATTGATATGTATTTGCATAGGAGACCCAGCGTTTTTAATCTCAAACTCCCGCTTTTCCCAGCTCAATCAAATTCCGCCCACCCCACATGCAAAAATGCGCTTTGACATTTGTGGGCCTATCCGCATGACTACACGCTTGAATTCCTCCATCAATTGGAACCACTTAAATGGACCTTGTCAGCGACAATATACTCATTGATGACGGTCAGAAAATGCCAAGTTTTGATCCCGCATTCCCGATGCTCAAGGGGTTCGAGCTTGGGAACCCGAATGCTTGGACCAAAGGGCATCCGCACAGCTTTTACAAACGCATGCGTGAAGAGGCCCCTATCATGTGGACCCCGATGCGCAAGTCCATGTCAGGCTTCTGGTCCGTCACTGGTTATGACGATATTAAATCCGTCGAGCTGGCACCCAAAACATTTTCGTCCGAACGCGGAAGTATGCTCCTAGGCGTCAGCCCGCGTCACAAATGGCCCGGGGACAAACTGGTTCCGGCGTCTTTTAATTGCCTCATCAATTTGGATGCGCCCCGGCACATGGAATTACGTATTCAGCAAAAAGATTTTTTCATCCCGGCCTATGTCGCGAAAGTCCGCGACCGGGTGGCTACCAAAATTGACTCACTATTGGATAACGCCGAACGCCTTGGCCCCGAGATAGACTTTGTGAAAGTCTTTTCACAGGAGGTGCCCATGTTCACCTTGTGCGAAATGCTGGGCGTTGATGAAGCCGACCGCCCTAAGATCATTTATTGGATGCATTATCTGGAGCTCGCGGAACAGTTTATGGCGAACCCCATACGCATGTTACTAAAACATCCATTTTTCCCAAAACGCTTTGGTAAGGCGATTAAAGACATGTTTGAGTATGGCGAAGCCGTAATGGCAGATCGCCGCGCCAATCCGCGCGAAGATTTGCTGACCGTGATTGCGCAATCCCAGTTAGGCGGCGAAGACCTGCCGCAGGAATTTTTAGATGGGTCTTGGCTGCTGATTATTTTCGCCGGAAATGACACGTCGCGAAATTCGCTCTCGGGCACGATTAGGCTGCTGACCGAATTTCAGGATCAGCGCCTAATGGTAATTGATGAACCGAGCCTTATACCAAAAATGACCCAAGAAGCTCTGCGCCTTGTCAGCCCTGTTCAATATATGCGCCGAACAGCGCTTGAGGACACCGAATTACGCGGGCAAAAAATCGCGAAGAATGAGAAAATTGTCATGTGGTATGGGGCCGGTAATCGCGACCCGCGTGTTTTTCCGGAGCCCGACAATTTCGATATGATGCGGCCCAATGTCGATAAGCACCTCGCCTTTGGTCACGGCGTCCATAAATGTTTGGGCAGCCGTATCGCGCAGATGCAATTGCGTTTATCTTTTGAGAAAATTCTGGAACGGTTCCCGGATATTCATTGGACGGGCAAACAAAAAATCTCGCCCAATATTCTTGTTCACGCGGTCTCTAGCCTGACGGTCAATTTATACGGACCCAATGGAAAACGGCCCACCCAAGTTCAAGTCAAGGCGTTGGGTTAGTCACCTCAGAAATACAGGCCGAAATGAGCTTATTTAATTGCACTTGAAGCTCCGCCCCGTCATTTTCGCGCAGCTCATTCAACGTCGGCGCGCCGACCGGGGTTTTCGTTGAAACCTCGCGGCACTTGGCAATATCGCTGCCGCGCTTAATATCTGCTTCTAATACGACCTGGTAACGCACCCAATTTGATCCGAAATAGCGAAGGCCCCATTTTCGAACAGAGATGTTCGCATCGGGAAAAGCTGCCTGCAGAGCAATTTTCGGATCTGTTACCACGCCTGCATCCAATAGCGACTCGGCGGCAGATATCTTGTCGGCTTGTCCGATAAAGCCCTGCTCACCCCGTAACGAGGTATCATATTGAAAATCAGGTGGAAGCGAGCTTGCGCAGGCGGTTAGCGCCAACGCTGCTATCCAAAAGGCGAGAGGCTTAATTAGTCGGCTGGCCATAAATATCCAATTCAACAACATCGCCTTTGCCTGCCGCTTTCGCGAACGCTTTTACGGGAGCTAATTGCGTCGCCTTATCGCCGACGATGACATAGATCATTTCGCCTTCTTGCAAATAATCCGCCGCGATCCGTTTGAACTCCGCTTCAGTCATATCGACAAGCTCGGCCTGTTCGTCTTCGACATACGTCGGTGGCAAATCATAGCGGCTGATATTACGCAGAATACCCAGCTTTGCGCCCAGACTCTCAAAGGCGCGGGTGTTTTCTTTGATGAGTTTTTGCTGCGTTGTCTCCACGGCGGCCGCGTCAAATTCAGGACCATAGCTGCGCACCATATCGCGTATGGTTTCTAATGAGGCCTTCGTCGCATTAGCGCGAACAGAGGTGCCGATAGTGAAAGGCCGCGTAACCGTGCCATTAGGCACGCTGGAATAAGCGCCGTATGTGTAGCCTTTTTCGATCCGCAAGACTTGCGCCAAATCGCCGGAAATCCCGCCGCCTAATTTCTCATTAGTGAAACGGATTTTGTTGAAATCCGCATCCCCTGTCGCCGCCGTCAATTTACCAATTCGCAGGACGGATTGTTTCGAACCCGGGACATCGATGAAAAAAACTTTTCCTGCATTTTTCTGCTCTGGAATAACAAACTCCGCGCGCGGCGCGCCTGATGGCTGCACCGTTTTTCCGAGTTGCGCGAGGGCCAAGGCTGCCCTGTCAGGATCAATATTCCCAACGACATGGAGGCGCGCATCGGAGCGAAGCAACGATAGATGCGCCGCTTCCAAATCGGCCAACTCAATCGCGCCCACAGTTTTCGTGTCACCGCCGCCCGGACGGCCCAGCGGATGATCCGCACCATAGATCAATCCGTTATAAGCCTGACTGGCGATAGAATTAGGATTGGCTTCACGGCCCTTAATCTGTGTCAAAGCCGCTGACTTCACACGTTCAAAGTCCGCCGCTTCCCAGCGCGGTTGAGTCAGGATTTCCTCCACCAGCGCCACGGTCGGTTCAAAGTTGCGCGC
>ENA-ORXR01004885-ORXR01004885.1-marine-metagenome-genome-assembly--contig:-NODE-4885-length-10983-cov-25.536769_pt1 | contig 10983 bp, 11 predicted proteins | sample MGYA00237866_ERZ511479 | MGnify/ENA metagenome assembly ERZ511479 | reverse complement strand
GTAATTAATAATGAATTTCTTACACTATCTTAGTTTTCTCACTTCGTTCATTCGACTTTTGTGTACTTGGTGTCCTTTGTGGTTTCAGCATTACATCTGTGGCACTACCAAAATATATTCTAAAAATCCAATACCTCCCAACCATTCGCTATTTGTATTGTTACACTCAAATCAAGTCACCAAATACAGACTTGACCAATAAGTAACGATAGTGAAAGAAAATAAATAAATTGTGCCATAATGCGCTGTAATTTTTTCTTCTAAAAAATTCAAAAAATCGTTGCATGGGGATGAAAAGATAATAAACGCTACATCTTGACTTGTTCTTTTTCCTTTACACGAGCCAAATTTGACCCGAATAACAGGTTATTTAAGGAGAATTTGGTGAAGTATAAAGGAAAAAGAACAAGTCAAGATGTAATGTTTATTGTTTTTTCATCCCTTATATTGTATTTTTGTACAAAATTTTCACTTGGTATTCAAATCAATTAAATGCTTACTATAAAATCCTTTGACCAATTCGTCAAACGCCACATCGGACCCAATCAAAACGAGTTATCAATAATGTTGGACACTATCGGTGTACCTACATTAGACCAACTTGTTGATGAGACTATTCCCACGAATATCCGCATCAATAGCGACCTCAAACTCCCCGAAGCCCTCACCGAATACGAATATCTCCGCACACTCAAACAGATTGCCACGAAAAATAAAGTCTTTCGTTCATACATCGGTTTGGGTTATCATGGTACGATTACGCCGTCGGTTATTTTGCGAAATATCTTTGAAAACCCAGGTTGGTACACGCAATATACGCCTTACCAAGCCGAGATTGCACAAGGCAGACTTGAAGCTCTCCTCAACTTCCAAACCGTCGTCAGCGACTTGACGGGTTTGCCTATTGCCAATGCTTCTTTGTTAGACGAAGGTACGGCTGCCGCCGAAGCCATGACCATGTTTTATAATCAAAAAAACAAGCGCAATAAAGGCGAAGCGATTAATAAATTTTTCGTTTCTGATAAAGTATTACCACAAACGATAGACGTACTCCAGACACGTTCTAAACCGCTTGATATTGAGTTGGTGATTGGTGATTGGCGTACTTTTAAATTTGATGATAAAACCTTTGGCGCAATCCTTCAATATCCCGATACTGATGGTGAAGTTGCTGATTATACCGCTTTCGCACAGCAAGCCAAATCAGCCGAAGCCTACCTTACCGTAGCTGCCGATATTTTGAGTCTTGCCTTGCTTACGCCACCGGGCGAATGGGGCGCAGATGCCGTAGTCGGTACAACTCAACGCTTGGGCGTACCGATGGGTTACGGCGGACCACACGCTGCATATTTTGCTACGACCGAAGATTTTAAACGACAAATTCCCGGACGTATTATCGGAGTTTCGGTAGATAGCAATCACAACCCTGCCCTTCGTATGGCACTCCAAACCCGCGAGCAACACATTCGCAGAGACAAGGCAACTTCCAATATATGCACTGCACAAGCATTACTCGCAATCATGGCAGGTATGTACGCTGTGTATCATGGTCAGGCGGGCATTCGCGCTATCGCCACACGCATTCACGGACTGACGCGGGTACTCGACCACCAACTTGCTAAAATTGGTTTTAATAATAAAAATCAATATTATTTTGATACTTTAAAAATAGAAATACCCTCTACGGAAGTACGCGATAATATTCAAAAAATCGCGCTTCAAAACGGCATTAATTTTTATTATAATAATGAAAATTATATTCAAATAACGCTTGATGAAACGGTACAATATAGCGATATAAAAGATATTATTGAGGTATTTAAAAATTCAAATCGACTGGATTTTGTTGCCACACCTTTGAATGGTGAACGTAAAGAATACGAGCAAATTGCTGCCTCATTAGATGCTCAAATCCCAACGGCTATGCAGCGAAAAAGTGACTACCTCACGCATCCCGTTTTTAATAGTCATCATTCGGAAACGAAAATGATGCGCTACATTAAGTCGTTGGAAAACAAAGACTTATCGCTCACACATTCGATGATTCCACTGGGGTCTTGTACCATGAAATTGAATGCCGCTACTGAGTTGATGCCTGTGAGTTGGGCGGAGTTTGGTGGCTTACATCCATTTGTACCGATGGAGCAAGCGCAGGGCTACAAACAGATTTTTGAGGAATTGGAAAGTTACCTTTGTGCCGCTACGGGCTTCGATGCCTGTTCGTTGCAACCCAACTCCGGCGCACAGGGCGAGTACGCAGGTTTGCTCACCATTCGCGCTTACCATGAAGCCAATGGCGATACACATCGAAATATCGCGCTGATTCCCGCTTCGGCACATGGTACAAATCCGGCGAGTGCAGTCATGGCAGGTATGAAAGTTGTTGTCACGAAATGTGATGAAAACGGTAACATTGACCTTGAAGATTTGACAACCAAAGCGGAAGAACATTCAGAAAACTTGTCTTGTCTGATGGTAACTTATCCATCTACACATGGCGTTTTTGAAGTAGAAATTAAAGCGATTTGCGACCTCATTCATACCAATGGCGGGAGAGTATATATGGATGGTGCTAATATGAATGCACAGGTTGGTTTGACAAGCCCGGCAGAGATTGGTGCAGATGTTTGTCATTTAAATTTACACAAAACATTTGCGATACCACATGGCGGCGGCGGTCCGGGCATGGGTCCGATTTGTGTCAATCAAAGTCTTGCGCCTTACCTGCCCAAGCATCCACTCGTACAGACGGGCGGTGTAAAAGGCATTCCGGCGGTGGCGGCTGCGCCGTGGGGCAGCGCGAGTATTTTGCTGATTTCTTACGCTTATATACGTATGCTTGGCAATGAAGGCGTAGTCGATTCGACGCGCTATGCGATACTCAATGCCAATTATATTGCAGCGCGTTTGCAAGGCGAATACGACATTTTGTACAAAGGAGAAAAAGGACGTGTAGCGCACGAATTGATTATTGATTTACGCAAGTTCAAGCCACTCGGTGTAGAAGCTGAAGATGTCGCTAAACGCCTGATAGACTACGGTTTCCACGCGCCTACGCTGTCATTTCCTGTTGCCGGAACGATTATGATTGAACCCACCGAAAGCGAAGGTCAAGACGAACTCGACCGTTTCTGTGATGCCATGCTCGCAATCAAAAAAGAAATGGACGAAGTAGCCACAGGCGCAGCCGATAAGGAAGATAATGTATTGAATAATGCACCGCATACACTCGCTGTTATTACGGCTGACGAGTGGTCACATAGCTACTCGCGAGAGAAGGCAGCTTTTCCGCTACCTTATGTACGTGATGTCAAATTTTGGGCAGCCGTCGGGCGTGTCAATAACTCACATGGTGACAGGAATTTGATTTGTACTTGTCCACCTTTGGAGGCGTATATGGATTGATATAAGAATATTTTTAGTATATAAAAGCTCAACGCTATGCGTTGGGCTTTTTCTTTAAAAACTTCTAATTTCGCAAATATTCTACTTCGTGTGCTTCATTCAATTGTGGCATATCCAACATTCGCATCATCCGATAAATGGCAGCATCTTGAATCTCTCCTCTGCGACGTTGAAATAGATTGGTGACACTCGTTTCGACATAAACGATTTTAAATTTAGGCTTATAAGGAGCTAGAGTTCTGATGAGTTTACTGCGAATATCGGTGGTCAGATTTGTGCTATTCCAAATAAAACTTTGTTGTTTTCTACAATATTCTTTTGCCTGTTCGTAAGCGAGTTGTATGATTTTTCCTTGTCCTTTTTTGTCGCCATGCTTTACACGATGTTGTGTACGTAAATCGTCTAAGGAAACTATCGGCAAGTCCAGTTTTGCAGCATAAGTATCTTTTCCACTACCTGCGATACCACTCATAATGACAACTTCAAATTGCGTATCGTCGTATAAGTCAGCAGGGTATTCGGCTTTGGTATGAAAAAACTTGAAGCGACTGTGTGTATTATAAAATGACTTGGGTGTATCCAGACATTCATGTTCGGCGCAATACTCCTTGTACAGTTCCACGCGCATCAACATCTCGTCTTGGTCTTTACAAATTCGCCCCAACATATCCGCCTTTGCAAGTGCATAAAGCAAGCGATTATCCAATCGCAAACTTGCCGCGACTGCTTTATTGAGCGAATTATTTTTTTCCAATAACCAAATCGGCAAGCCATGCAAACGCACTAATGAACAAATCAATTCGCGTTGTGCGAAATCATTGTCCCAAAGAATTTCTCGCGCCATTTTTTCGCCTACAAGTGCGTGACGTGGTGAGCGAATCACACCATTTTCTGTAACCGTACATTTGGGTTTGGCAATGTCGTGAAACAAGGCAGCGTAAAAGAGATTGTTTTGAATTTCTTTTGTAAAAGACTTATATTCAGGCAATTGAAGTAACTCTTCCACGACCATTTTAATGTGCGTATAGACATCCCCCTCTGCATGAAACTCCGGTTCCTGCATACATTCTTTCAAAGGCTGCACCCATTCGATTTGCTCGATTTGTGACCAGTCAGGTTGCCCATCAGGATGTCGCAAACTCAAACCAGAGTTTTGCCCTTTTCCAGTTTCGTGTCCAATGTTCATCTGTTTTAACATGATTCGCTCTGACGTATTTTATGACGTTATATTTAAAATCTTCGGTATCAAATTGTCCGACATTTCGACAAACAAAACCCTCACATTCGCCACCATGCTGACTCCCTGCTTTCAATCCTTCCAATATCGATTTTTCCAACTCTTTTTCAGTAAAATGTCCTCTTTCATACACCGGAACAGTTGGTAAATCCAATAATTTGGCATAAAAAACAACTTCATCCCACGATAAAAAAGTGCCTTCGTCGCGTATGGCAAAGATGTGAAAATAATCGTGCAAATTATTGTATTCAATGCTGTGAATACCGTACAGATTTTCACCGAATACTTCCAAATCTCCTAATTCATCTTTGACACGTTCCCAAATTTCCCAAGCGTTTTTTGCCCACGGATTGCGTGTAGGCGCAGCATGTGACCGCGCATACACGCCTGACGATTTTAGGCAATTATTCTCCCCGTCCAGTTTTTCGGTAATCACAATTTCGTGTTCGAGCATAGTCTGCCAATCGTGCAAGATACGGTCATCCGAAGTGGTGCCGGGAGAAAAAGGAAAATGATAGGTTCGATTGTATTTTGTACTTAACATGATATTTGCTCATTCGAGTTTTTGTATGACGAATGAACAAACGCATTGAGATGACAATTAGTTCCTTTACGATATATTTACACATACTGCCTCACAATAATAGACGCTCCAATATTTGATAAAATGCCTTAAACCTATTATCTTGCATGAGCTTTAGGGGTGTGAATAATAGTGGCGAGTGATGAGTAATAAATGACGAGTAGTAGAATTTTTGTAAAGCAAAATTCTCAATTCGTTCACTCAAAATTCATCTATTCAAAATTTATTTCACTGAGAAATTACCCTTTGAACCTGATATAGTTAGCACTTTCGTAGGGAAAAGCGGATACCATTCTGTATGCGGATAAAATCAATTTTGCAATAAGACATCCGTTTTCCTACCATTTATCACTGATTATCATAATGATTGTATTTATCAATAAAGAAAAAAAAGAAATATCGGATAATACCGACATTCTCAATATGCTACACGCAAACGGCTTTGAAGATACCAAAGGTATTGCCATTGCCGTAAATAATCAGGTCATCCCCAAAACCAGTTGGCAGAATCACTTGTTACATGATCAAGACAATATCACGATAATCACCGCCACCGCAGGCGGGTAAAAACCATCGTACTGACGACTTTACAGGCTGACCGTGAATACTGTAATGACTGCTTTAGCTGTCAAGTAAAGCAGAAAAATATTTATAAATTATTGTTTTTAAATTAATTAAAAATTAAAATAATAATGCACTTGACAGCTAAAGCAGTCATTACGAAGTTTCCGGTCAGCCTGTTTAGTCGTCAAGTGGTGAAATTATACTTGTAAATAATTGATTTTTAGAAATCTAAAAATTAAAACAAAATATACTTGACGGCTAAAGTCGTCAGTACAGGGTTATGTTCTACAAAAAAGAAATCACCGCGACTAACTTCAAAGGCAAAGTCAACCTTGCCGGAAAGGACTTTTGTCAGCACAAATACGCCTATTACAAATATTTGCGTGAAAATGATCCCGTGCATCAAGGCAAAATAATGGTGATAAAATCCTACCTATTAGCAAACTATGAAGACTGCCATGCGGTGACGACAGACAAGCGATTTATCCGCGAACGCGAACGCATTACAGGTGGCAACCGCTTTCCAATTCCCATGACAAAAACCCTCAAATTAATGATGAACAACATGATTGCCGTAGATGAACCCGAACACCGTCGCCTAAAGGTACTCGTACACAAAGCCTTTTCGCCACGCCGCGTACAGGCACTCGCCGACCGCGTAGAAAGCCTCGCCCACGAACTCATCGACAAAGCCGAAGCCAAAGGCGAAATCCACCTCAAAAGTGAATATTCGCGCCCTATACCAACTACCGTAATTGCTGAGATGATGGGCATAGAAATGTCCGAAATGGATGGGATGGACAATATGATGAAAGCCATGGTCGCTGGTGGAAGTTCGGGAATGGGTATGCTGTCCGCTCTAATTTTTCGACTGCCGAAAGCCATCAAATTTATGCGCCAACTCGTCAACCGCAAACGCAATACACCCGGCGACGACATCCTCACCGGATTAATACAAGCCGAAGAAGACGGCGATAAACTCAGCGAAAATGAACTCGTTTCGATGGCATTTTTGCTCATCGTCGCCGGATTTGAGACCACTTACAACCTGATTACCAACTCCGTATATACCCTCCTCAAACACCCCGACCAACTCGAAAAACTCCGCCAAAATTCCGACCTCATGAACAGCGCAGTAGAAGAACTCCTGCGTTATAATTCCCCGATTCACAGTACCAAACCCATTTTTCCCATAGAAGATATTACGATAAAAGGCGTGACCATACCGAAGGGCGCGATGGTGATGCCCCTACTCGCTTCCGGCAATCACGACCCCGAAGTATTTGACCGCCCCGAAGTTTTCGATATTGAACGCGACCCGAATAAACACCTCAGTTTCAGCATGGGAACGCATTATTGTCTCGGCGCATCATTGGCGCGATTAGAGACGGCGATGGCATTGAAAGTGTTGATAGAACGCTGTCCGAATATGCGCCTCGGCATTGAAAGAGATATTCCGTTGGTGAAGCGTCCTGGCTGGCATGAATATACGCAAATGCCGATAAAATTATCATAAATTCCCCGTAGAGACGCGATTAATCGCGTCTCTACCCGAACATCGTAAAACGATTTTGCAAATCGTTCACCGTAGCATAATGCCTCCGGCTTGTGAGACGTACAAAACTAACGCGGCGCAAGCCGGAGGCGTTACGCTACGGTGCGCTACAAAACAAAAAATGACCAACTACTTCAATTACAGCACCGCCGCAAAAAGATACAAACAAGGACGACCTAATATTCACCGCTTAGTCGTGGAAAGGGTGAAGGCGAAATTAGATTTGAAAGCAAAGCTAAAAATCTGCCTTGATGTGGGCTGCGGAACGGGATTATCAACGCTGGCATCATTGGAAATATCGGAGCAGGTGATTGGTGTGGATACTTCGGAGGCAATGTTGAAACAAGCTCACATTCATCCCAATATTCAATATCAACAATTGGCGGCAGAGGAAATTGATACGCTTGGTGTGACCTTTGATTTGATAATGATGTCGTCGGTATTTCATTGGTTGAATCAAAAGGTATTTTTGGAAGCGTGTAGTAAGGTATTACGGTCTGATAGTTACATTATTATTCATAATAATTTTTTTACAAGTAGTATAAAAGACGATAAAAGCGATGATTTCAAGATATGGATGGGGGAACAATATTTGACTAAATACACCACCCCACCGCGCCATAATTATCAATTAAACGAAGAGGAAATCAACGCTTTAGGATTTGCATTGACGGATAATGAACACTTTGAAAATACCATCCGATGGAAAAAAGCGGACTTGATAAATTATTTGATTACTCAAAGCAACGTCATCACTAATGTCGAACTTGGCAATTACACGATAGATGAAGTGAAGGCTTGGTTAGTGGAGGAATTGACACCGCATTTTGAAGGGCATAAGGAACGGGAGTTTGTGTTTGGGAATCGGTTGATTCTTTTGAAAAAAATTAAATAAAAATTACGAAAAATATATTTCACAATAAAAAATAAGATATGCAAGAAATAGCTCAATCATTAACCAATGTTCAGTTAGAAATCTTGAAGGCGTTTTCATTTAATTTGGACAATAATGAATTGCAAGATTTCAAGGATGTCATTGCGAATTATTTTGCAAAAAGAGCCATTCAATCTGCCAATAAAGTTTGGGATGAAAAAGGTTGGACAGATGAGGACGTAGATAGAATGTTGAATACGAAAATGAGAAAATCCAACAAGAAAGCATGAAAAAAATAGTGTTGGATACGAATGTCTTGTTGGTGAGTATTTCCGACAGGTCAAAAGTACATTGGGTTTTCGACAGCCTTATCAAAAAGAAATACATACTCTGTGTGACGACTGATATTCTCGCTGAATATGCCGAAATTATTGAGCGACACATGGGCGCGGAAACGAGCGAAAGCATCATGGGAACGATAGAAAATTTATCAAATATCGAATTGATAACCGCGCATTTTCGTTTTCGATTATTGAAAGATGAAGATGATGATAAGTTCGTAGATTGTGCAATTTCGGCAAATGCCAGCTACATCGTAAGTCACGATAAACATTTCAATGTATTGAAAAATATCGAATTTCCTAAAGTAAAAGTAATTGATACAGATAGATTTAAATCAGAATTAGAAAAGTAAAGCGGAAATTCGTATTTGGGAATCGGTTGATTCTTTTGAAGAAAAATAAAAATTAAATTCGTATAAAATTGCGATAAATACGTTTCATAAAAAAGAAAAACACAAAATAAAAAAAGCGCATCGCGCTGACCCCATTTGTAACAGATGCTCGAAACAAAGCACTAAAGGCGCATCGCGTCGGCACTATTAAAGCGGATGAAAGGGGCGGAACGATACGCCTGTTTTACATAAAATAAAAAGCAAACTACCAATTACTTACACATAAATGAAAAAACAAATAATCATTGGAGACCATGTTTTTAAATTTAAAAAAGATGCTTTGAATCATTTCAAAGTAATATTAAACTCATACAGTTTCGGTAAAGAATTGAACGAGAATGACCAAAAAGACGTATTGGAATTATTAAAACTTCACCCAAATTTTGAGGAGAAAAAGAATGATGGAATTAGAGGTTTTCAAGTTGATAAAGTAAAAAAATATAATGCTAAATGTTTCCACATCATTAAGAATGATTTGAGTTTAGAGGCATTTTCATATACAAAATGTATTAACGGCAGTCATTCACCTTCAACCAAATTCAGTAGAACTTGCAGGGATGTTATTCAAAGTGATTTGAGAGATGTTAAAAGAAAATATTTCGGCAAAAAATCTAAAAAAAGACAAGTGAAATGCCAAGAAACAGGCGAACTATGCTTTTGGGAAGAATTAGTAATTGACCACAGACAGCCTAATACATTTTCAGTGATAATAGATAGATTTATTGAGGTGTACAAAATAGATATTAAGACAATTGAATATGTCGAAAAACTTGATAATGTGTATGAATTTAAAGACGGTAAAATTGCAGAAGAATTTAGAGAATATCACAAACAAAAAGCGAATTTGAGAATTGTAAAGAAAGGAAAAAATGCAGGACGAGCACATCAAGCAAGAGTAAAACAACAGAAAAAAGATTTGAAAATAAAGTAGAATTTCACGAAAAAAAATAATTCACACATAAAAGCGAGCCACAACCTCGCGCCACGATAGATAAAATATGGAAAATCAATTAAGAACAGAAATTAGTCAGATTATCCTCAAATTGCCGGAAAGTCGTTTGAAGCCTGTATTGGACTATTTGCGTCAAGTAGAAAATGCCACCGAAGAGCAGGTAAATACCGCAAATTTGGTCAAAAAAATATTTGATGAAGATGCTGCATTACTCCAAAAACTGGCGCAATGATAACACTCAAAGAAGCCTTAATTATCCATGAGTTAGCCATTGAAAAATTTGGTGGAGGCAGTGGTGTGAGAGATATGGGTCTTTTGGAATCTGCCTTGCAGCGACCTAATGCGACATTTGACCAACAAGAACTCTATCCGACTCCGATAGATAAAGCCGCCGCAATCATTGAGAGCATTGTCAAAAACCACCCTTTCTCTGATGGCAACAAACGAACAGGCTATATCTTGATGAGGTTGATATTGCTGAAATCAAATTTGGATATTAAAGCCAATGAAGAAGAAAAATATCAATTTGTTATCAGCATCGCTGAAGGTAAATCAAACTTTGATGAAATTAAATTTTGGATTGAAAGTAAGACAAAAATAACATAACGTGTTTATTACAAGATAGATTATGAAAATAGAAACATTACCAACCAAGCATAGCATCACACGCACCCCATTTCCGGCATCAAAGAAAGTATATGTCAAGGGGAAAATCCACGACATCGCCGTAGCCATGCGCGAGATTACGCTCGACCCGACAAAAGTAAACGACGAATTAGTTGAAAATGAGCCAATTACGGTCTATGACACCAGCGGACCATACACCGACCCGGATGCGTACATAGACGTAAAAAAAGGTTTACCCAAGCTACGTCAGCAATGGATTATGGACCGGGGCGATGTGGACGAATTGGACGAAATTACGTCGGATTACGGCAAAGAACGCCTGTATAGTTCCAAGTTTGATTACTTGCGTTTTGAGCATTTGAAAAAGCCTTTGCGGGCGAAAAAAGGGCAGAACGTCACGCAACTGCACTATGCGCGAAAGGGCATCATCACGCCGGAAATGGAGTACATCGC
>ENA-ORXR01004883-ORXR01004883.1-marine-metagenome-genome-assembly--contig:-NODE-4883-length-10984-cov-9.323370_pt1 | contig 10984 bp, 25 predicted proteins | sample MGYA00237866_ERZ511479 | MGnify/ENA metagenome assembly ERZ511479 | reverse complement strand
AATAATTTGTTATTCTAAGTAAAAAGTAGTATCTTAGTATAAGTGAATAATAACTAACTTTTTAACTAAAAGTCTCCACCATTTTACCTTAGACCAAAATATAGTCAGTTAGGTAAAGCTGTGGAGACTAAATATATTAAATAATGAATCCTTTTTTAAGCCAACAAAGACTAAAAGTTTTAGAAATAAAACAAAAGAAACATTTTAAATCTACTCAACATTTTGAGAAAGAAGTTTCCAGTATGGATAACATACTTACATTTAACAATAGTTACTTTATAGAACAAGATAAAAAAGTAAATCTTTATAAAGTGGGTTTTGTAAGAAATGTTATGACTAATCTCAGCCCTTCTACAATGAAACTATTTCTATATATAGTTTATACTTTAAAAGAAAATTGTGATTTTATATCATTACCTTTAAATAAAACTCTTAAAAATATTAATATTAGTAAGCCTACTTATTATAAGTGTATAGCTGAATTAATGGAAATAGAATTGTTATGTAAAAAGAAAAGAGAAGAATATTGGGTAAACCCTGTTTATCTCTTTAATGGTAATAAAATAAATTTTTTTAAAGAAAATTGTCCTGATTGTATAGATATAGTTCATAGTGTAACTAAGGAGTTTTAGTTTCTACTTTTTCTAACTTTAAAGAACCTTCATTAAAAAGATTAAATCTGTTATCAAAATGAGAAATTTCTCCATTAACAGAATTATGTCTTGTCCAGTTTTTTGGAAGAGAGTTACTAATTTCCGAATATATTTTATAAGCCTCTTCTCACGTACTAACTTTAAAGGTAGTGTGTATTACTTTATAAATTTGTAATTTTATTTCATACATAATTAGTAATTAAGTTATTATTGTAAGGATTTTAAAATTTAAGTATTTTTGGGATTGTTTTTTTGGTTTATTGAGTTATATAGATATTTATATATGTCTATACTTCTTAAAAATCATTTCCCATTCTTCTTTATCTACTTCAAAAACCTTTATTGCTGAGTATGTTCTCCAGGCATCGACAAATTCTCCTTTAAATGGGTGGAAAAAAGTAACTAATAAATCTATACCTAAATTAGTTTCTCTTTCGTTAATAATTCTACTTACAATTCCAGTCGGTTTAAAGGGCTTACCTTCATAAACAAATGATTCTAGGTCTGTAAAGAGTAAATATTTCATAATAAATTTAATAGTTTTAAATCTCCTTAACTAATCTAGATAAGTAAGACTAAATTTAGTCAAGGAGATTTGTTAGTTTATAACTCATGGTAATCTATACCGTGGTCATTAGTTTCTTCCACTAAATAAGGTTTAATAAGTTCTCTACCACTATAGTCTTGTTTAGAAGCTGCTTCTACAACTATATCATGTGGAACTTTTGTAAGAATCTCATGGACTTTTTTTTTATCTTTACCTCCTAAATCAGAGTATAAAATATAAATGTCTGTTCCTCTTACAGAAGGATTAGATTCTAAAAAAGAAAAAAATTTTATAGCTCTTCCGTCTGGCTTATTAAGATAATCTGTTAAACAAACTAATGCTCCAGGGTTTCCTTTAGCATAAGCTATTACTTGTCTCATTACTGGTGATAAATCCATAGTTAATATTTAATAGTTAATAAAAGTTAGCCCACCAGATTTAACTGATAAGGCTAACTATGAAATCTTAATAGTCTCCACTTAAAGCATCTTCAGCCTGTGAGACTTCTGCTTCTATTCCTATCTGTTTCCAATCTTCCTGCTCTAAGAAGGCATTATATAATTCTAAATTATATAATTCATTAGTACAAGCAAAGTCATAAAAATCTGCCCTAACTAAATAGCCAAATTCTTCTTCTTTAAAATTTAGAACCATAAAAGTAGTATCTACTAAGTCCATAAATCTTTGAGCCATAGGAAACCAAGTAACTACTTTAAATTGTAGTCTTTTATCCTGGTCTATCTTTTGGGTAGTTTCTCTTAGTAGTCTTTCTACTATTGTTTCAGTATCATTCATAGTTAATAATTTTAAAATTAAAAATAGGTAATCCAGCCAGGAGTCGAACCTGGACTCTGCTCATTAATCTTTATTGTGGAAGTAGTTAGATTTGAACTAACATTAAACTTATTAGGTTTAAACTTGTAAACAAGATGAGGCTACCATTTCCTCTATACTTCCGAAGTGAGCTGTTTTATCCATTTAAGCTACTGAATTATTTAAAAATATAGTTTATTATATTTTAGTTTTTTGTTTAAAACAAGGTATTAGTTATTATTAGTAGTTTTTTCTATTTTGGGTAATATTGTTTGTGTTTATAGTTAGTGTTTTTAGATAATACTACTCAACCCTATTTATTTACCAAATAAAAAAAAACAAAGATAACTTCTGGAGCTTCACCAGCCTTCTAACTTATACTTGTACTTCTCATTTAAGAGTCAGTACTGAGCTTTTTACTTTGTTATCTTTATTATTATAACTCCCGTTACCACGCAGGTAACTTATCCATTGCGTAAAGGTAGGAGTTTTAGTATTATTTGTTTATTTGTTCTCTTAGATAATCTCTTCTTTCTGATTTACAGAAATTAATTAATTGTCTAAGATTGGTAACTACAGGAATTTCTACTTCTTTTCCTATAAAATAAATTATATCTTTTAAAACATTTTTTGGTAAGCTGTTTAAAGGCAAATTATTGTCTTGAATATTATCAGCAATCTGTTCTAAAAACTCACTATCTTTTTTAGGAGGAATTATTTCTAATATTTTTACTCCTTTAGCCGGTTTTTCTTTAGTAAGGTTTCCTTTTACTATTATTAAAGTATCATTTATCATAGTTAAAGTTTTAAAAACCCTCCCAGAATTTAGTCCTAATCATTTTATAGGCTGGGAGAGTTTATGTTTTAATTATAAGCCCTCAAAAAGCTTATCTGCCATTTCCATAAGTCTGTCTAATCTTTCCTGTTCCAGAGTAGTAGAGAGTTCTCTCCTCATATACTCCAATCTAAGAATCTTAAACCACTTTATAGCTCCCATTCCATTTATTTCTAAATCTGGAAAAGTAAGGTCTTTCCTGCTTTTAATTCTTCTGTGAAGATAACAGACAGTATTTAGAAGGTGGTCATCTTTTAGTTCTTTAATGTTAATGACTCCATTATTAGAAGTCCATGCTAAATCATTAAAGTTTTTTAGAATCTTAGTTACCTTTTTTAGTAACTTTCTCTTGTTTAATTTAGTTGCCATTATGATTATATTTTATAATGATTAAAAAAAAGAAAGTAGGACAGGTTTCCCCATCCTACTTGTTATTATTAAAAAAATAACAACAACGCAGATGTCCACGTTGTTGTTAATATACTGGCGATAGCCAGGTTGCGTTAGTTCGATTAGAAGTCTGCCAAGTCTAAGTCTATTGCTGGCTTTAAGCGCAATCCTACCTTAGAGACACCAAGAGCATCAATATAAGGCTCACGGACTACAACAGGCTTGTCGCCTAATACTACGGTTTTTTTGGTAGCATCTATCTTAATGTTAGGGAAGTCTTCCTGATTAATGGTGAAAACACGACCCTTATAAGCAACCACTAAAGTTGTGCCTTTAGCACCAGTAGTAGAAGAAGTCCAATCTGTAGATTTGATTAATTTAAACATAAGAATTTATTTAGTAATGATAAAATTGTGTTAGTGTTTTACAAAGGAGAAATGGATGACACGGGGTAAGCATCGCTCAGATGGAGCATGGTGGCATCAAGGGGGTGCAGGTTCCCTTTCTGAAAATATACAAAAAAACAACCCTAAAAATTTTTACAAAAAAAAAAAATAAAAAAAATTGACTTTAACAATATAAAACCTTATCTTTGTTCCATGATTAATAGTAATAAATTTATAGAAAACATTAAACTTAACTAGAACTCCTACAATACTCCAAATATAGACAATTGAGCTAAACAACAAGGTTGGACTAAATATAAAAACCACCTCATTGCCATACTATAACCCTACTAAAAGGAAAGAAACTAAAAGAAGTATTAAAACTACTTTTACTAGATTTCTACTGGCATAATGGAGATAGAACTAACTTTGAGAAACTAAAGTCTAAGTTGCTTAAAAAAGGAATAGAAGAAAAATACTTAGGAACATTTGCAAAATTTAATTTACCAAGATAATAAAATGATAATAGCTACAAAATACTTACTTAGTACCCCAGACCTACATGAAAGCCGTCATCCCTATATAGATGTAAAAAATAATATTTATGACGGAAACTTTATAACAATAGAAAAAGCTTTAAAACTATCTTATTTAGAAGGTATATTAAAAGGCTTAAAAAAAGATAAGGAACAACACGAAGAAAACTACAAAAAAGCATTAACAAATAGACTAAAAGAATGTGGACTAAAACCAGCAGAAATAAATAGAGCCGTAAATTCTATCTAGACTAAATTTAACATTACTTATCTAGAACAATCTAGAACAATCTAGAACAATCTAGAACAATCTAGAACCTTTTACCACTTTAAACGTTATACTATTATAAATAAAAATAAACCCATAAAAACTTGACTTTAATAATATTTTTAATTACTTTTGCAGTATAATATGGCAAACAAATATAGACACTGTGGCTGTCCTACTGGAGCTTGGGTAAAAAACATTACTAAGCCTGTTAGTCCTTATTCTAAACAAGAATACTTTAGAAAACAAGGAGGCTGGACAGAGTCTTTAAATAAACTAAGAGAAGAAGAAAAAAAATATAAAAAATTTATAGAAAAAACCCCACCTCTAACCTTTAGCTTTTGTTGCAAAGATAATAATAAAAAACAAATAGTCTCAGAAATAGTAAAACATTCTCCTGGTAAAATGCCAGAAGTAGTTTATAGAGAAATAGACGGTAAAGCAGATTACATTAAAAGGAAATGCTGGAAAGAGCCTCTACATAAACTAAACATAGAAGAACTAGTAAAAGAATTAGTTAATGAATTTATGACAAATGGATTTTCAGAGAAAGAAGAGTATATAGCAAAACTAATAAGAAATAAATTAAAGATATGAATACAGAAAAACTACTAGACCTAATACTCAACTTAAAAGAAGAAGCTATCTCAGAAGATACTTTTACAGAATATCCTGACGATGGATTAGGTTCTAATTATTGGGATGAATCTTTTGAGGATAAACAAATGGGTATGGAAAGAGGGATTGACTTTATTAAAGATTTAATAAAATATTATAAAAGGAATCTTCCAACTAACAACGAACAAGAATTAAAACTACTTTATTCTTTAGTCCCAGAAAGTTATATGACAACAGAAGCATTAAAAGGAAATAACAAATATAAGATATGAAATTAGCACAGAAATATTTAGAAGATAAAGAAGAATACTGTCAAGGAGCTGTCTTTGGTAATTCCTGTTATTTTCCAACAGATGTAGAAAAAGCCATAGAGATAGCCTACTTAGAAGGAAAGCTAGAAATAGCAAGAATGTTTGAACCTCCTAATAAACCTAATTATTTAGAAGAAGAAATTTTAGAAGAAATAAAAGCACTAACAAATGAATAAATACTATCAACCCTCTTTAGAAGAGTTTCATATTGGTTTTAGGTATGAGTATAAAACTAAAGATACTAACGACCCTATTTCCCACAAAGAAAGTTTAGAGTGGAAAAAACATATCTTTAATGAAACCAACCTTTCTGGAGGATGGGACGGTGAAACTCATTTATATGACGTTCTTAATAACAACATAGAGTATAGAACAAAACACCTTGACAAAATAGACATAGAAGAATTAGGGTGGAAAGAAGAATCCAAAAACTTTTATAAAATAGTAGACGGGTATTATGATAAAGAAGAAGATGGTACAGGAACAGAATATAGATTAACCGTAAGAAATAATTTTATTTTTATAGAGTTTTATCAGATTTACTTTGGAGAACCTTCTGTACCTTACAGAGGAGCAGATTATTTATTTAGGGGAACAATAAAAAACTATAACGAACTAAAAACTTTAATGAAACAACTAAACATAAAACAATGAATAGATTTCTACAAGAAATAAAAGAGGAACTAGAAAAAGAAAGAGACATAGTTGCTGAAAAGTTAGTTAGAATAAATGAACAGAACTATAAACAAACTATCTTAGAAATATATCCTCCTAAACAAATAATTAAAAAATTATTAAAGAAAGTTGTAGCTTGTAATTCTAAGCTAGATTACATAGAAAGTTTAAATAAAAAACAATGAGATTTTCATACATAAAAAGAATACCCCAAAACAAACAGGCTTATATCCATTTAAAGCCACTTAATTGGGCTGTAGGACACGAAATCCTTTATTACCTAGATAACCCTTCAGAAGGAGAAAAAAGTGCCTTAGAAGCCGTCCTAAAGGAAATTAGCTATATCTGTAATATTTCTTTTAAAGAAGTAGAAAGAAATCTATCTGAAATAAGAATAGGATTTGTTAGAGGAATAGGTTCTTGGTCAACTTTAGGAACAGATGCTCTTAGAGTAATAAAAGGACAAAACACCATGAACTTTGGTTGGGATGTCTCCAGAGACTCAGGAGTTATTAGGCATGAAATAGGACATGCTTTGGGGCTTTTACATGAACATTTACATCCTAATGATGTTCCACAATGGAATAAAGAAGTTATTTATAGTGACTTAGCACGTATAGGTTGGTCTAAAGAACAAGTAGACTTTAATTTATTTGAAATACCAGAAGGAGTTACTCACTCTAGTTTTAGAGATAGAAATAGTGTTATGCACTATATTATGCCAGCCAGTTGGACTTTTAACAATGCAGTTATAAATAAGAATGAAGTATTCTCTGCTAATGATATTATAGGTTTACAAAAATTATATCCAAATGAACTAAATCCTATAGAAATTGTTAATAAACATAAAGAAGCCTTAAAAACTATCTATAATGATTTAACTGCCCCTAGTCTTTTAAAATCTACTCATAAAAAGGTAGCTTATTTAGTAGGAGTAAGTACAGAAGGAAAGGAGAGGACTATTATTCATAATATTAAAACTAAGTTAAATGTCTGAAAAAAGATTAAAACCATACAACCCTAAAAGAGAATTTAAAGATACTGGCTTTTTTAGACATGTAGAAAGAGAAGGAAAACTTTATATCTATGGCTATGTCCTTCCCAACAGATTAAAAGAAAAAAGGAAGTCAGTAGAGTTAGCATCTACTTTTAGTGAAAATATAGCTTTAAATAACTCCTATGATGATTATTTTTATGAGATAGATTTAACTAAAGCTAAAAAAATTTACATTAAAGAAGAAGAGGTAGAAACTATTTTAAAAGAAACTAAAAGAGTTATAGATGTAATCCATAAAAAGGAGAAAAAGAAAGAGGTAATTACCTCTGTTGTTGCGGACATGGTTTTACCTTAATAAAGAAAAGAAAATTTGCATAAACAATTAATAATTTTAAATAAAACGTAATGGCTAAAAAAGAATTACAAAAGTTAGTATCAACCCTAGAATATGAAGTACAGGGTTACAAATGTCTAGAAGAAGTAACACAGACTATTCTAGATAACACAAGAAAAGAGAAAGATAAACAGATTTCTCAGTTACAATATGATTTAAAACAGTCTCAAAAAGAAACAGAGAAAGCTCGTATAGTTATAAATAAAATTCTTAAAGACCAAGAAGAACTAATTAACCTAGCTGTTATAGCAGACAGAGTTTTTGTAAGAGATATAGCCTCTACAATTAGTTTATGGAATTATGGCAAAGTAAGAAATCAATTAGTTAACAGATGCAAATAACTAGTCAAGTAAACCTATTATTAAAATTGTCAGAGATAGAACTTAATTTATTTAGATGTGTTGGAGAAAACTCCTTGCCATCTTCTTTAGAATCCCACAGAACTATCTCTGACATTAACAAACAATTAGTAGCTAAAATGGCTACAGAATTAGAAGAATTATTATGATTATACAGAAAGTAATACCTAGACCAGTAAGAGTAAAAGCAGATAACACTGCTACTTATGCAACTTCGTCTCTTTTAGAAACCAGTAAAGAAATTTATGAACTTATAAATAGCTGGGCTTTTGACAAAGAAGAAATTACCCAAATACTTTGTAAAAGAGATTCCCCAGAATATATAACATTTATTACAGAAGAAGCAACTAGAATAGCTGACGGATTATGATAGGAATATGTCAATGGTGTGGAAAAAGAGTTTTTAAAACTTGTAATAAAAATACTTACTGGGATTGTAAAAAATTCCAAGATAAAAAGAGAAAAGAATGATAGCTGATTGGAGGTCTATATGTACTAAGGTAGCAGAAAAGCTAAATATACCAGAAGAAAAAGTAATCTGGGAGATAGAAACTTATTACGATAAAGCTAAGGATTTAATAAAAGGAAAGATAAATACTCCCGCTAAAGTAGATGTAGACCTTCTAATTGGTAAGATGAAACCTATGAACAGAGAAATGAACACTCTTAAAAAGAGAAACCCCGACTCTGTTTGGTTTCATCAATACTATCCTAAATGGAAAGAAGTAGTAGAAAAAGGCAGGGGTAAAATAAAAGGAACATTTAATCCTTTTGAAAAAAACTCTAAGAATAATTAGGAAATAATAATAAAAAGTATTATCTTGTTACTATGAAAAAGATTAAATATCCAAATATAGAAGTAAACAAAGAAGAATTAGTACGTTATCAGCTAGAACATATCTTAAAAGGATATAACCTAAATATAACAGACCTTAATGTTCTTACCTATGTTTATCTCTATAAAGACAAAGTACCAGAAGTTATGGTAGCTAAAGGATATTCTAAGTCTGAGAAAAGTGTAGAGAACCTTATTTCTAAATATAGAAAACTAGGACTTGTACAAGGAACTAGACAAGATACTAAACTAAACGAACAGATAAATCCTATTTATCTAGAGGACTTAGAATATACATTAATACTTAAATTACAAGATGAGCAAAAATAAGCAACTAGAAGATTATATTAAAAAAGTAGATTATCTTATTCCTGTTACAGAGCAACAACTAAAAGATTATTACTTTCTTGCTAATATTTATAAAACAGATAAAAGTATCTATTTTGATTTAGGGGGAGCAGTATATCAATTAGTAGGTGAAGCTACCGAAAGATTTAAGAGATATTATTTAAAAAGAATAGAGTTTAGCTGTCCTGTTTCAGATACTAGAAAACAACAACTAGAATTTCTTATAAACCAAGATGTTGGTGAAGATAGCTGTGTTGTTTCTTTAGCCCTAGAGACTGATGAAAATCTAAAAGTAATAGAGTTAGAAAGAATTAAAAAGAAAGAGGAATATTTAGCAAAACAATTTAAAAATTCTAAAGAGTATTCTGAAGAGTTTCACAGAAATAAAGACTATCAAGAAAAGTTTTTATCTTTTTTTGGGGAAGGATACTTTATCTATAAAGGAAAGGAACAAGAAACTATAGACGAAATAAATAAAGAAAAATTTGATTTAAACAATGAAGAAATTCTATTTCTCAGTAAGAATCATCAAGTTTACTGTGCTAATTTTTCTAATAAAAAATTTAGTCTAGATTTTTATGACCATAAAAAAATATCTACTTTAGGACATCTGAGATTAGACAATTATAGTTTTTTAAATAATTATAATTATATTGGAGCAATTCCTGACGAGGATAATAAGAATAAGCAGTTTACATATACAGATAAACATCTTCTTAGAGACGAGTTAAGGAGTTTAAAAGAGATAAAAGAATTTTTAAATGATAAAATACTTAAAGAATTACAAAGACAGCACGAGAAAGATAACTCTTAAAAACATTAGAAACTATCTAGTCTCTATGTGGAAATGGTACAGAGCTGACGAGAGAGATGCTTACCAGTTTTATTATAGAGTAGTTAAAGCAGATAAAAAGTGTCTAAAAAACGGTTACTGTCCTTGTTTCTGCGATGTTCCTCAGAAGTTTATGGAATTAGAGAAATGTGACAAAAACTGTTACCCAATCTGGCAAGAAGAACTAGATTTACTAGAATTAATTAAAAAAGAAAATATTAACCTAATCCTCCTAGAAAGACAAGCAAAATTCTTACTAAGAGAAAATAATTTAAAGAATCCTTATGAAAGAACTGACTGAAAAGCTAAGGAAAGTAGAAGAAATTTATGATGAAGTTTTTCCAGAGTTTAAAAATCACTTTACAAAGGTAGGATATGTTTTAAATGTAAACAAAGATAAATTAATTATAAAATGTTATTTTCTTAACAAATTTAAAGAGGCTCCTCAACTTGGAGGAATAACTTTTACCTTAGATGCTTCTTACGATTTTATTAGGAAAAATTTAAAAAAAAGTAAAAAGAATTATGAATAATACAGCAGATTTATTAAAACAAGTGGACAGCCAGCTTAAAATGGCAGCATTATCAATGGCAGCTATGGTTTTTCATGGAACAGGAACCGACAGTAAAGAAGTAATTAAGCAAGCTAAAGAAATAGAAAAATATATTAAAGGATGATAGCAAATAAAGTATTTAACGCAGGAACAGTAAAAGAAGGAGATGTTATAAACTTTGAGTTTAAAGGTAATGCTTCTCCTAGCATTACAGAAGTCTATGCTAAACCTGGATGTGGCTGTACTTCTCTTAACAATCTAGAAAAGTCTTTAAAAGATAAAGAAGGTTTTTATCCTATTCAAGTAGACGGAGATTTTAAAATCTTTGGTACTATTAATACTAAAGGAAATAAAGTAGGAAAAAGGAAAAAAATGATTACCATTGGTAAAGAAAAAGAAGAACAGTTTAAGCTATTCATTGAGTATGAAATTAGGTAAGAAAAAGTTTATTAAAACAATGGAACAAGCTCGCAAAAATATTTCTTTTCTAACGAAGAAAGGAATAGACATTAAAGATGGCAAAACTTTTTCCAGATCAAATTGTATAAAAGTTTATTATCCTTTTGAGAGATTAGTTAAAAAAACCTTTAAAGGAGTAAGTTTCTCAGCAATTAGACAACAATTTTTCATTGT
>ENA-ORXR01004879-ORXR01004879.1-marine-metagenome-genome-assembly--contig:-NODE-4879-length-10989-cov-8.474707_pt1 | contig 10989 bp, 8 predicted proteins | sample MGYA00237866_ERZ511479 | MGnify/ENA metagenome assembly ERZ511479 | reverse complement strand
GGGGGGGGGGCTCGTGGCTCGTGGCAAGCGGCAGTGGTGGAGAAACAAAAAATACAAAGAAGTAGATTGCCGAGACCGAGGGGGGCCCCGCCACCCGCACCTATCGCCGTCACGACGCCGCGAGCAGCGTTTGTACATGTGGGTCGGCCGGCATCCAGGCGTTGTGGCGGACAGCGACGCCGTGGCGGCCGCACCGCCGCCGTGCCGTCCGCCACGTCACTCAAACTCGACGAGCACATCGTCAAAGGAGACCGCGTCGCCCGCCGCACACCGGATAGCCTGTCAATACACAGCGGGAGGGGTGATCATCAAGGCACAACACAAGCATGCGAGCAGCGGGGACGTCAAGAGGAAACAGCAACAGCCAGTCAGCGATATGCCCCTCTGCCAAGCCACAGAGACAGACGGTCGCGCGTACCCCCAGTCGAACCTGTCCACCATGTACAGGCGCCACACCCATGACTCCCGCCCGTCGTGTTGCGCCATACGCAACGCACGCCTCCCGACCACTCTTGACAACCAAACCATACGTACCTTGACGCGCCCCGCAAACGGCGCCCGCAGCCCATTCATCATCTTCATCGCCTCCAACACCAACACATCATCCCCCTCTGCCACCTCATCCCCCACGCTCACGCCCACGGATAGCACCACGCCCGGCATGGGTGCTGGAAGCACCCGCCCACGGGCGCCACCGCCGAGCGCCGCCGCCGCTTCGGAGGCGCCCCGCTCGCACACCGCCTCGGTCTCGACGGCCGACGGGGGGCGGACGCGCAGCGCCACAGAGCCGCCGCCCGTGGCGAGCGTGACGGGCCCAACGTCCTCAAACGGGCGGGCGCCGTGGCGATGGAGGGCGACGCGCGTGCCGTTGAGCGTGGCCGTGACGACGCTGACGGTGCCCGTGCCGAGCGGGCGCTCCCGCACGTCCGTGACGGTGGTGGTGGGGGCAGCCGCATCACCGGGGTCGGCCGCGATGGTCACCGACGGGCCGCCGGTGGCGGCGTCGGCCCCGCTGCGCTCCGGCACGCGGTGGAGCACAACCTCCTTGGCGCCCGCCGTCGCCCCCTCCCCAGGGGGTCCGTCCGCCTCGACGCGTACCGCCACGGCCGCCGCCGTCGGGTGGCTCCCAAAAAAGCGCGACGCGGCCACCGCCACGGCAGCGTCGACCTCCCCCTGACTCAGGGGCGTCCCGTGAAAGCCGTCGGGAAACTCCTCCCCAATGAGCGTCGTTGTCAGGTCCCCCGACAGCACCTTGGGGTGCCGCGTCAGCGCGCGGAGGAAGGGGATGTTGGTCGTCACCCCGCCAATGACGTACGCGTCGAGGGCGGCCCCGAGTTTGGCCATGGCCGCCGCCCGGTCGGGCGCGTGCACAACGACCTTGGACAACAGCGGGTCGTAGTGGACGCCCACGGACGTTCCGTCGGCAATACCACTGTCGACGAGGACGCCCGACGCGTCAAAGCCCAGACTGGCCAGGTGAGCGGGCGGCCACGCAGCGTCTCCTGCGTTTATGGTGGCGGCTTTGGGGGCGCTGCCGCTGGCCGGCGTGGCCGCTGGTCCCGGCGGGTCGAGCCCGAGCAGCGGCTCCCGGTACGAGCCGATGACCCCCGTGGCCGGTAGGAAGCCCCGCCGGGGGTTCTCCGCGTACACCCGCGCCTCGAGGGCGACCCCCTCCATCGTCACTTCCTCTTGGGAGACGGACAGGCGCTCCCCCCCGGCGATGCGGAGCATCTCGACCGGCAAGTCGACCCCCACGACCGCCCCCGTGACGAGGTGTTCCACCTGCAGCCGCGTGTTCATCTCGAGGAAATAAAAGCTGCGGTCGACGCCCGACACGAGGCACTCGACGGTGCCGACCGACCGGTAGTCGACGGCGCGCGCGAGCGCCACCGCCTGCGCGCCCATCTCCGCGCGCATCCCCGGATCGACGATGCAGCACGGGGCCTCCTCAATGACCTTTTGGTTGCGTCGCTGCAGGCTGCACTCCCGCTCCCCGAGGTGCACGACGCCCCCGTGGCCGTCGGCCACGACTTGCATCTCCACGTGGCGGGGGTGTTCGATAAACTTTTCGACGAGCAGCCGCCCGTCGCCGACGCTCGCCAGCGCCTCTGCCTCGCACACCCCATACGCCTCCTGCACGTCACGGCGGTCCCACGCGACGCGCATGCCCTTGCCGCCGCCCCCCGCCGACGCCTTGACCATGACCGGGTAGCCGATGGCTTCGGCAGCGTCGACCGCCGCGTCGACGCCGTCGACGACGCCGACGTAGCCCGGGATGATGTTGACACCCGCCTCCGACGCAATGGCCTTGGAGCGCACCTTGTCGCCCATCGCGCGCACCGCCGAGGCGGGGGGGCCGACCCAGGTGAGGCCCGCCCCCGTGACGGCTTCGGCAAAGTCGGCATTCTCCGAAAAGAAGCCATAGCCGGGCGCCACCGCGTCGGCGCCCGTCGCGCGCGCCGCCGCCAGCAGCGCGGGGGCGTGGAGGTAGGACGAGCCGCTCGGCGCGGCGCCAATGTGGACCGCCTCGTCGGCAAGGACCGTGTGGGGGGCGTACCGGTCGGGGGTGGAAAACACCGACACGGTGCGGAGGGAGAGGGAGCGCGCGGCGCGGATGAGGCGGACCGCAATTTCGCCGCGGTTGGCAATGAGGACCTTGGAGATGGGCTTCATGGCGGCGCCTGGGCCGGTCGTGCGCGCACGGGAGGGGCGGGGTGAGGGAGGTCGAACGAGCCGTACGGCCAAAAAAAAGGAAACCCCAGCGATAAGGAGCAGGGCCGGATGCGGGACACGACGGCAAGTGCCGCGAGCGGCAGGCCGGCGCCGTTCGCACCGTGGCGCCGACGCGCGCTACAGGCAAGGGGGAGGGAGACACGAGCCTTCAGGTCGACGACAGAGCGGCAACACCGCCATGAAAGGTGCCGAAGGGGAATGCACCAGCTTCATACGGGGGATGGAGGCACGCCCTGGCGCAATGGCCACAGCCAGGCGACGTGGCCAGAGCCCCGCACGGAGTCGGGGGCAATGAGGAGGCAAGCGCAGCGGTTGACAATCCGTGTGGAAGCTGCGGCGGATCCGACAACGGGGCGGCAGTTAGGAAAATTCCATGAGCTTACCCAACCGCGTCTGTTTGAGGCGCCCGCGATCAGCACAGGGCGCCCGGCTGGATGGCTGCGCTCCCGCTCGCGGAGCCGCCCGTGGGTTGCTTCTTTGGCGGTCGACTCGGTGACGCCAATACATCATGATGGTGGTGTCTACTGAGTGATGAGGTACCTTGATCACTGTCGTCTGCCTGGATGCTTCTGGAATAGGGCCAGTGGGGAAGCGAGCTGCCTCTTCCTCTATAGTTTCTTGTGACTCCGTGGTGTCAGGGGACACACAGGCTCGGTTTTATCAGTCTCTTCTCTCTGCTTGCAATTTCAAAAACACGCTCAAGCTGTACAGCGACGCACGGCGGGCATAGCGCATTGACGCGCGTTCTCTCGCTCTCAAGTTCCTGACCAACCACCCTCTCCCTCTTATCCAACCCCACTTGGACTGCGACGTGCTCAACTTCTCCGACATCCACGACCACTCTAAGCTGTCCACGTGTAGAGACGGAGCATGGAGGCAGTGCGGGGCATCGAGAACGGGGGTGGTCCGCCATCGGCCAGCGACGCAAAGAGCGTCTCGAGCGACGCGTTGCTCGGGCTGAACGGCAAGCCCGGTGGAAGGACCCCACCGGCATCCGCGTCGGGGGTGGCCGCGGACGTCGTCTCGTGTTTGGCGTCAACCGCTGGCGCCTCAGCAGAGGCTACCGGCGCCACAGCTGAGGATGCAGGTGCCACAGCAGAGGCTGCCGGTGCCAAAGCAGAGCCTCCCGGCGCTTCCGCGGAGGCGTTCAGGTCGGCGGCGGCCGCCGGCGACACCTCGGGAGGGGCCTGATCAACCGACAAGGCCAGCTGCTCCAGTAGCTGCGGAGGCAGGAGCGCATCATCCTCGTACGTCTGGGAGGCGTCAGGCGACGCCGTCGCCGGGCCAGTCGCAACCGAGGTGGTCAAGGGCAGAGGAGCGGCAGTCGTCCTTGGTGGCGGAGGCGGAGGCGGAGGCGGCGCAGGTGGCAGCGGCTGCTGCACCTGAGGCGGTGGCGGCGCATAGCGGGACTCGACATCTGGGTATGCCACGGATGGCGTGCACCCAACGACCAGCGGAGTCAGGGGCGGGCACGACGCCGAGATGAGCTGCGACTGCCTCCCCCCCGAGCTGTGGTCTGCAGCACGATCAGCAGTGGTAGCCGGGCGCGGCACCCACAGCGACGCAGTCATCTGCGAAGGCGGAACACGAGCCACCTTGGTCGGCGGCGACGCAACCACCGTGACCGCTTGGGCACTGGGAAACGGCTCCATGGGCACACTCCCAGTCGCCACCATAGCGGCTTTGCCGTCCACGGGCTGCTCCACCTTGATATCCGAACGCAGAGAGGGCGGTCCCACCAACCCCACGGACACGCCACCCCCTCCCTGTGCCTGCAGCTGCACCGTCCGCTGCAGCGAGTTGACCATCAGTCGCAGCGCCTCATTCTCCCGCCGCAGAGCCGTGTTGGCCGTCACGACGCCCTCCACACGAGCGCCAACGGAGGAGACGGCCTCTTCCAGCGCCGCCACGTCGCCGACAACGTCCGCCACGACCGTGCGGGCGACGGCGCGGGAGCGGGCGGCGGACGCGCGGTTGCGGAGTTTGCGCTTATGGAGCATCAGCTGGCGTTCCTCGGTGGTCATCCGCCGACTGGCAGCAGCAGTGGTGCCGGCCAAGTCCTGCGACGCGATGGCCGGCGCCCAGCGAGCGGCTTCGGCGGCGGCTTCCGACTTGCGCGGCCGCTTACGAGTGATTTTGCGCTTAGCGGGGGGAGGGTCCCCCGAACGACCGCACGCCGCGCCCCCGCCACCGCCGTCCACGTCCGTCGCGACGGTCGAGGTAGAGACGGTGCCACCGCGACCACCACTTGTGGTGGCAAGCGCGGCCGTGGCGCCACCGGGACCGCCCACGGCAGGAATGCGATACACGTCCGACATGACTGACGCGGGTGTCACAGAGGAGGCCGCCGCCGCTTCGGGGCGCGGTGCAATCAGGGGGGTGGCACACGCAACGACGGACGGGGGGGTGCAGGCGCTGACATTGCCGCCGTCACCACGGGCGACGGTCGTTGGCGGAAGCCCTGCCGTCGTCTCCATGGTTAGGTCGACGTCAAAGCCGCCGCCGTCGACGCCCAGGACGTCCCAGGCGTCGACGCCGCCGGCAGGCGTACCACCAGTGAGCACGTTAGCCGGGCCAGCACCAGTACCGGTTGCCCGCAGTGCAGCCGACATACTTGCCGATGCCACACTCGGGCGTACGCCCCCCCCAGCCGCCATAGAGGGGAAGTCACAAAACATGGGGATGGGGCGCCAAACACGGTGCGCCACTCGCCGGCAGCCGTCTCGTTGCCAAGACGAAGACAAGTCGGGAACGAAGACCTGTTGACGTTCAGCGGCTCAAGGGCAAACCAGACGCAAACGCGTGGACGCGACGTTGTGGTAGTGACCAAAGGAAAGAGAGCACGGAAGAAAGCAGAGTACGCTGGAGCAGGGATACCACCCAACCGTGTCCACGTGCGTGTGAGCGTCGAGGGGGGGGGGGCGAGCGGCGGGGGGAGCTAGGTACGAGCGGCTCAGCGGGCATACACGGCTCCACGTCCCTGTCCTCACGGCTCGACCGGGTCAGGTTGCGAAGTCTCAGCGGCTGCCGCCCCCGCGCCCGCTTGCTATTTAAAGCAGGCAACGAGGGGGCCTGAACGCGTGGTGTCAGTTGGAAAGCTGCGATCGCGGCCTGGCCCCGACCTCCCCTTGTCTAGAGCTTCACAGGGCGGACACACGCGGTCGGGGTCACGCGGGGGGCACTTTTGGAGCCCTACACACGTATCTCAGCGCCAATGGCAACGCACGAGGCGCGGTTGCATGCATCAACCAGTGCTCCCAAACGCGCCATCATGGTCGGAGCGGTAACCACTGGAGTATCTGCAGCAGAATGGGGCACTGGGCTGCGGGTGGCCAGATTCGCCCGCGCGCGCGCCGCCAGTCCCCACAGGATGGGCCCACGAGCCGGGCAGGCGCCGCGGTGATGTGCCAGCGGCACCAGAGAGAGGGGTCGTGCTCCCACTTGCTGGGGATCGGAGGTGGGCTCTTCCTGCGTGCCCCGACCAGCCGGCCGCACGCTGTCGCGCGGGAGCGGGGTGCGAGGTGCTTCGTCCGTCACCTCTCTCGGCGGCCAGCTGGGGTGTGCCCTGTGGTTGGTTGCGCCCAGCGCACGGGCCAAGCTACCGTGGCGCGGCAGCGTCGAATGGCTGCGCGCTACGGCTTGGCCGTGGGCGTCTGTCCCCCACCCACCCCCCCTGAAGAGCACAATCTGGGCGACAGCGGAGGACAAGCAACTGCCACCCACAGCCAGCGCCGCCAGACAAGCGAGGGCCTGTCGCGTTGCCTGTTGCCAGCGAGGCCACGCGGGCGTGGACCACGTGCACACGCCGTGTCGCCACTCGGCCGTTGACGGCACGCCAAGGCAGCCATCACGCGGCCGCTCAGCCCCCCCTCTCTCGGCGCACCCGTGGAGGCTGTATCTCGCACCACCCGCCGTTCCACCCGAACGGGCCCACGCCGGTCCGCGCTGGCCAATCAAAAGTAGCGGAACTGACTGCCTGCAGCTCGCATGTCAGCTGCGTGATGAGCGGGCCCCTGTCTGCGAGATCGTTCGCAATTGCTCGCAGAAAACAACAAGCTTGACGGAGGTGAGCTGTCAAACAAGTCGAGAAATAGGCAAGCAAGCAACTATCAGATGCGATGGTTGACAGACGATGCCTTCGATCGGTCGCGAGGAGCGCTCAGGCCAACAACCCCCGTCCACGTCCCGCGCGCAGGTGCTGGACACCGGCGGACGTGCATAAACGGCACAGAGCCAGCAGGGGATGGCGGTGACTAGGATGTCTGGGCAGGGAGGGTCTGTCGAAGACGGAGCCCTCCACGTCCCCGCCAGGCCATGACGCGTTGGCGTCATGGCCCTTTTCTAGTAGTGCCTAATTGACTAGACCGGTGAAACCCAATGATCGAATTATTTCATACCCAATTCTAAATGTTCAGCTGGTGTGCAACAGTCCCGGGACGAGATTTTCGGCGCGCAGTTGGTGCAGACAAGTCGCCACCTCCAAGTACCGTGTGTCTCACGCAAGTACGCGTAATCCATGCTCCTCTCGTGCCTGACGGTACCGGTCTTCGTACGAAGTCCTCCGCAACACGCCAGGGGCGCGCTTGATGCCAGGAGTCCGGCGCAGTGCTCCTCAAGGGACCCTGGACGCATGTAGCGTTCTTTCCTGCGGAATGACGCCACATTCGACACTGGACCGTCCCCCATGGTACTGTAGGGGCAGATATTTTGTTCTCAGGTGTCGTATTCGGACTCCTGGTCTTCGAATAGTGCGCGCTTCCGGACATCAAGACTTCTTTGAAGAGACGCAGACCATGGCAAACACGCCGCATCCTATCAGAGACCGAAGGGCACTTCACAACCACCTGAAACTTTTTTTCTCATCGAGGATGCCGAAGCCACATGTCGGGCGCAATACTCGCAGAACCAGCCCCGAGCACCGTCAGCTTGGGTGGACCCCGCCACTGTGTGCATCAGCTGCCCGCACCTGTGGTCCATCTGCGACTTGCGGCTCGGCGAATCCGCAAGACAACGTCTCGCGCAACAGCTTCGCAGATAGTTCCGCAGAAATAAACACCAAATGCGTCGAGCCCCTCCTATGGAGCACTGCGCGGTGAGCGCGATGTCGGCCTTGCTTGACATGCTCGGTGTCCACGTGTTGTCGGCTGTGCAGGAGGGGTGTGCGTGTCTTGGGCAAGTAGTCAATTCGGGTCTGGGTCACTCCGATTTAAGGACGGCACTTATGCTACGGTTGTATTCAAACCAGTTGGTGAAGTTTCAGAAAAGGTTCTCGATAGCTTTACTGTTTCGGTTCCTTGATTCGATTGCATCCCGATGCAATCAACAAGTTGAGCACCACTTGCCTTTGCGCCGTGCGGTGTCCAGGCGAAGTAGCAGCGAGTTGCCGCGCGAGGACGTGCAAGAAAAATACGAACCGCTGGCCAGTCCTACGATCTCTGACTAGCCCTTCTTGACAGCATGACCGAGCGTGATTGGGCATTCGAGGAGTTCCGAGAGTTACATACACGGAAGAGCGCTGGCGCTGTCTGTCGCACCTGTCTGATTCAGGACCTTGGGGATATCAGGACTGATGCGTCCAGTGAACACGTTCCACCTCATTCACGCCGCGGAGAAACGAACCAGAGTGAAGAACTGGGACTATGGGTGGCTGACAATGGGCACGCCGTCGTTACGGGGTACCAACACGGGTTTTTAACCCATCACTCTCCTCGGCCACGTGGACCGTGGACCACGACTGGACGACGGCACCAGGAGCAATATACTAGTGGTCCATCCACGTCCAGTCTTTCCCTTCCATGGTGCATGATTGTCGTGCCTACAATTACGTACTGGGAAACCCGTTGGAAGCCCAGCGCTGGCTGCCGGCCGTGGCCTGCAAGCGGAGAGTGAGAGCCGCATTGGACGGGCACAGAGGATAGGATGGCGGTACGAAGTGCGGTGCATGGGCATCGGTTGGCAGTGTCTCTTGCTCCACCCACCAAAGTCCCGCCAGCGCCTGGACAAGCCACGACGCGCGGCGTACACAAAACCAACCGCGTCCGCGACTTGCGTTGGCTCGATCCACAAACAGCCCACGTCAAGCAAGCGCGTCCAACGCACGTGGGGGTTGAGTGCAAGCGGGCGCTCAGAGCCTTTCAAGAAACACCTGGGCCGGTGACAATGCCCACGACAAGCAACCACAATGCATACATATTACTCATCGTCCGACATATCGCCCGCACTAAAATCATCATCGTCGTCATCGGTGCTGTCCTCCTCTGGCTCCTCGCCGGGGTCCGACTCGTCGCCTGCCTCCGACCCCTCCTCTTTGTCCGTGTCGGCCTTGTCACCGTCGCCCTCCTTGGCGGCCGGGGCGTCCGCAACCGCGACACCGCCGTCCTTGGCGGAAGCGCCGTCGGCCTCAACCACCCCATCCGTGTCGTCCCCCCCCTTCACCTCCTCCTCACCCGCGCCCTCCTTGGCCGCGTCCTCCTCCTCGTCGCTGCCATCCGCAACGACGCGCCGCCCCTTGGTTTTGACCTCGCCCGTCGCGCCGGCGGCGCCGCCCGCCGCCGCCCCCGCCGCCGCCGCTTTGACTTCGGCTTCCTCCTCCTTGAGCAGCTCGTCGAGCACATCCACCGGCGGCTCGGTGTAGGAGACGGGCGTCGACCGCCGGCGGCGCCCGCCCGACACAATGTTGCCACTGTCGAGGCCGCCGAGCAGCTCCCGCCGCTCCACCTCCTTCTTGGCCGCCGCCACACCGGCGCGCCCCGAGGTCAGGGGGTCCCCCCGCATGCCGGCCTTCTCCTCGAGCAGCCGCCGCAGGCGGGCGGCCTTGGCGTCCGCGTCGCGCAGGCGCGCGGTGGACAGCACCGCCGAGCGGCGGGAGAGGCCGACCGCCGTCACCATGTCGAGGAGGCGCGCCACCGCGTCGTCGCCGCCGCCGCCGCCGCCGCCGCCGCCGCCGCCGCCACTGCCGCCGCTCGTCCGCCGCCTCTTTTTGGCGGGGCCCCGCGGGCGGGACCCCCCGGGGGGGCGCTTGCGCTCGACGGCCGCCTCGGCCGAGGCGCCCGCCGACGCGTCCGACGCGTCGGCGCCGTCACGACGCGCGCCGTCGGCCGCCAATGAGCCGTCCGACTCGGCCTGGTCGTCGCCCGAGGCGGGGGGGGGCTCCCTTTTGGTCGGCTCTGCCGCGCCCTCCTCTGTCAAGTCGTCTTGAACGGCCGTCGGGGCGGCCTTGCCGCCCTTGCCGTTGGCACGAGCCTCGATCGCCGCTTCGTCGTCAACGTCGTTGGCGTCGGCGTCCCCGTCGGTAACCTCGGCAGCAGAGGGGCCTTTCACGGCGTCCTTGTCAGTTCCGCCGCTGTCCGTGACGTGCGCACCCTCAGCGCCCCCCACCTTGACCGGCGCCGCTGCCGAGGCACCACCACTGGCGGCCGCCTCGGCGTTGCTGCCGCCAGACGCCGTCTTGCCCTCTGCCTCCCCAACGTCCCCCGCCTGCGCCGCCATGTACGCGTCCACGGCCGCCCGCACGACTTGGCGGAGGGGCTTTCCGTCGAGCCCGACGTCTGGCAGCCGCTCCCGCACCTGCGCGGCGAGCATCTTGACGGTGACAGTCGTCAGGTCGGCGGCGGCAAGCAGCTTCTTCACCTCGTCCTCCACGACCCCGTGCCCCGTGGTCCCCGTGGCCGGCATGGTCGCCAGCGGCAGGCAGACGCAGGAAATGAGAGAAACTAGGGAGAAAACGAGGGGGGGGGCAACACGCAGGGGACGTCAGTACGCTGTGATCGACGCGGTGCGTGAGCGCCGAGGGGGGGGGGCGCGCCACCATGCTTCGCCACTGTGCATCGGGTGGGGTGTGTGGGGTGTGCTCCACGACGCCCCGACTCCTCAGCCACAAAAGCGCGCGCGGGTGGGGCTGTCGGCAAGGACTGATCGCGCCACTTGTGGTCAAGTCGTGGCCGGTGCCCGCGAGTTGGTCGATACTCGACTGTATTGACACGTGTTTAGTCGAGGACGGCATCACGCAAGTCAACAAGAACAACAAAAAAAGAAACACACCGACGATGGACGCGCCCCCCACGCAGCCCTCATGTTCATGCCCTCAGGCGGCACAACTCGCGACCCGCCGCAGGACTATCGCCATACCATCCAGTCTACCAAACGGCGCCGACACCGCCAAGTCCGCCACGTCCCCGCCGCCGCGGAAGCGCAGCGTCACGCGCGCCGCCCCCGGCAGCGCAAACACCCACGCGCTCGCCGATGCAAACCCCCCCC
>ENA-ORXR01004878-ORXR01004878.1-marine-metagenome-genome-assembly--contig:-NODE-4878-length-10989-cov-10.494043_pt1 | contig 10989 bp, 10 predicted proteins | sample MGYA00237866_ERZ511479 | MGnify/ENA metagenome assembly ERZ511479 | reverse complement strand
TGAATAACGTAATCAATACTCACTTCCAAAATTTCGGCAATATCCTTTATAGGCATGCCTTTCTTTAGCATATTAATGCAAGCTATACGTGCCTTTTTTTCGAGTCCTTTTTCGAGTCCTTTTTCGGCACCTCTTTTATAAAAAGCACTTTCTTTGGTGTCGATTAATATTGGCATATCGTAACTAGTGTTTACTCGAAAACACCTCTCCATGAGGTTTTCGGCTAAAAATTGCTTACCGACTCTCTAAGAGTGAGGTTAAGCGATTGACTTAAAATGTATATTTTTAAATTCGGGTATTAACTCAAAATCAACAATCAAATGGTACTGGTCGGTCGCTATTGATAAAGGGATGCCCAACTCCACTTTTTTATGCATCTTACCTTTACTACACCACTGCATATAGTCAATGTCATTAAGTTAAGCAATTTCAATAAACATTTCAATGAAAATAAAATATATAAACTCCTTAAAAAGTGTCGTTAAGCGCGCTTTATTTGGTAGCCCCAAGTTTCAAATGGGGGAGAATTTTTCCACAAAATCGGAGTGCCGTAGGTACGTTACATCGCTTAATGCACCGTATCTACGATACTCATTGAAGATGGGAATCGTTCTTCCTCATTTAAAACTTGGGGCTACCAAATCGTTCACGCCTGTGGCGTTTCTATGCACTTAAATATTTATTTTAACTTAATGTTTTGGCGAATTTTTCTTAATTTAATATTATTGTTCTTACGCAGAGAAAATACACACAACTAAAATGTGTAAAATTGTAAAGAACCAATAAAAAAAGCATTTCATAAAATGAAATGCTTTTTTTCTAAAAGATATGTCTTTTATTATTTTTTTATAACAAGTGTCTTAGCAATAATATCATGAAGTCCTTGTTTTTTCTCTGTAAAGAAAACCATGAAAAAACCAATAAGTAAAATAATTGCTGACAAAATTTTAGCGAGGTATCTGATAATAGCCGTTCCCATAGAGATACGACCACCGTCCATATCAGTTACGATAAGACCCAATGCCTGCTTGCCAAAAGTGGCTTGTTTTTCGGAGCTTTCCATGTAAGCGAAGTAACCTACACCAATAAGTAGTCCGATGACACCTCCGATAATTCCGGCAAGTGATTCCGGTAAAACCAAGCCGATTACAAGTCCGATTACAAAATTTATGACTCCTATAAGAAGTCCATCAATAATGTAAGCGCCTGCACGGGTGAAAAAATCTGCATATTCTCCTGTGCGTTTGTCGATAGAGTCTAAAATTTCACTCATAATGTTTTGATTGTTTAATGAATTTCATTTGAAAATTCAATGGTTAATAAATAATGTGTTAATTAAATGAAAGGCAAAAGTACGAATCACTTTCAGATATACATAGTGTTTTAGGAAAATATATTTGAAATCTTACATTCGCCGGACTGTTTGATATATGCTTGCTTCGCTCAATGCTTTTTTAGCCGCTTCGGTCACATCGCCCGCAAAACCTTTTTCGTAACGTGCGTCGAGTACGTAGGCTTTAATTTTGACATTCGTTGCAGGATGATTATCAAAATGGTCGAAAAAAAGTACCGTCACTGTCTTGTCGATATTGAGGTAGCGTGAAGTAATTGCGGCTTCAAAAGCAATCTTTCTCACCCGCTCTACATCAATACCAATCGGCAGCCACAGATCTACCACGACCATACAATCCAATGCACCGGAGTTGGCATTAGAGATATGTTCGCTGATAATTTTCGAGTTGGGAATGGTCACGATACTATCGTCAAGTGTATTGATGTCGGTATTTCGTATGCCTATACGGACGACCTCGCCATAGTTGCCGTTAATATCAATCCTATCGCCCACCTGAAATGGGCGGTCAAAAATAATCAACAAGCCACCGAAGATATTTTTCACAATATCCTGTGCGGCAAAACCCAATGCCAGTGCCGACGAGCCCATCAATGCCCACAGCGTTTCGGGAGTCGGATTAAAAAGTGTAATAACGAGCACGTATATCGTTATCACCCATAAAATGACATTTGTAATCGGCTGTAAACGAAGGATTCGTAGGCGGTGTCGGTTAAAACTATCTGCGAGTGAACGGTACATCCAATTTGTGCCTTTGGTGGTCAGCCATACAAAAAGAGAGGCAATAATAATCGTCAGAATCTTTGCAGGAGAGATGATTTTCGTGGCTTTGTCAAGGGCATCATTTAGGTTCTCGCGTACTTCTCCGGGAACTTGCTCTACGGGTTTTGCTTTTTCTTTTGCAGCTTTTTCTTTTGCTTGTTGCGCTATATAGGTGCTGTCTTTTTTTATCTTTTCAATTTTACTTTGCAGGCTATCCAATAGCTCATTTTGAGCCGACATTTGAAATGTAGCACAAATAAGTAATAAAGTAAAAATAAGACTTCGATTTATGATTATCAAATTTTTAAAATTGAATAAATACAATATATTATATTGATAATCAATATTTTTTTTATTATTAAAAAATAATATTTTATAAAATATTTTCATAAAAAATGATTCATAAAAAAAGTAAAAAACACGTCCGCACATCAACACATCAACACTCCAAGATGTCACTTAATATTCCGATTGAGGCGTGAATGAATTTGTGCTTTTACAGCGTTCAAATGAAGTAGATTAATTTGGTATTCGGGTTCAAATTGGCTATCATAAGTTTTGGCGTAAAGGAGGTCATTTTCCATCAGTTTTTCCAAAATCAATTTACTACCTTTATTTGAATTTCGTAAGATCGCGTACAATTCCTGATTGGATAAAGAAGTGTGTTGCAAGATAGCTTCCAAGACAAACAATTCCTCCAAACTCAACTGACCGATAGACTTGGGTTCGTAGGCTTTCACATACACGCGCTTCTCTTTGACGTAAGTCACCGAGCGTTTCCAAAACAACATCGCTTGTGAAATATTACCGTCGGCAAAAGCATGAAATTTATTGAAAAAATCGCTTTTTAGTAGTTCTTGTTTCTTGTTTGCGTTGGAATCTTTAAGTTGCTGTGTCAGTGTGCCGGATAGCGTATTGGGTTTTAAAAATACACGTTCATAACCTTTATTTCGCTCATTTATCACACCTTCGATGACTGCCTTTTTGATAGGTTGAAGACGAATAACAGACAAAAAATTTGATCCAAAACCAATCACTTGATTCAAGTAATAATAACTGTATTGATTAATAGTAGCCACCCAAAAAATATCTTTTTTAGTAGCATGAATTAATAATAAAAAATCTTCTAACAGGTTGAATCCGTATATTTTACGAATAAAAAGTCGTTCGATGTTTTCAAAAATAACAACTTGTTCATCATCCTTTTTAGGAAGTGTGTTAAGGTCTTTAAGTGTGCGAGCTTCGGGATAATTGAGTGCGTTTTTGAGTTCTCTGACGAGTTCGTCTGAATTGCTAATATTGCAAGTGTTTTCCAAAATCTGTGCATGTGGATAGATACTGCTACTTGCATTGAGCAGCGAGGTCATTCCAGCACCAAATTCACCAACAATCAAGAGCGGACTGCGGGTAATTTTCCAATTTTCGTAGGCGCGTTGCATCATTGCCATTTCTTCGTCGCGTCCTTCGAGTTGCTTGGCATCATGTAGCGGATGCAAACGAAATCGCTGGAGGTAAGCCTCCGGTATTTCGGCGCGTTCTTCGACCTCTTCTATTACGCTTTTCTCTTGTTTTTCATCAACAAAAAGAAATTCGTAAGTCAATTTGCCGTAATCTGAAACGACATCTTTTATTCTGTAAAATATATTTTTAAAATCCATGTTTAACGGTGTACGATTGACGATGAACGACAGACGGTGGACAGGAAACAGTTAAATCTTGCTTTGCCGTCAACCGTTCACCGTCTGTCGTCAACCGTTTTCTATAAAGACGTTCAAAGATAAGACAAGTATCCCTTTCAAATTGTGTTTTTGTCAATTTATCATAGCTTGAATACAAATCAGATACTAAAACGTAGTAAAAGATTGTTATAAAAAAACGAGTATTTTGAGTAGCTTAGTGGCGAGAATTATGATACGCTATACTTCTTATAATCCAAAACCATTAGTCTTTTGATAGGGTGAACGTAAGAAAAATTCTATAATGTGTATTTTTGAAATTAGAGCATAAGTGTGAGTCGACGGACATTTTCAAAATGTCAGGCGACAACGTTAGTTCATTATCCTGAATATATATTTACAAAGTTTGAAAAATACTAATTTATTAAAAAAATAAAACTTAAATTTATTAAACACAAATGTTCTCGCCTGACATTTCAAAAATGTCCGTCGAGTAAGTCTCCAGAAAAATTAAAAATCAACCAATTACGCATAACTAAAATTTTCTTGCGTTTATCCTAGTCTTTTGATTTATTCATCTAATGGTCTAATCTACACCCAAATATGAAAATTAACATCGTTTCTTTTTTACTTTGTCTATTGACAATCAATGGCTTTACACAAGACACAAAATTGATGGAATATGTCAAACGGGGCATTATCCTTCACGATGAAGGCAAGTACGACCAAGCTATTAAAGAATATAAGAAAGCCTTGAAAATTGACAAAAAGTCCGCCCTTGTACATTACGAAATTGCTTATGCCTATAATGAACTTGGCGATAAAAAAGCAGCACTGAAACATGTCAACAAAGCCCTCAAGGGCAAAGGCAGCGAAGAGTTGCCAATGTTGTATGTAATGAAAGGGAATTTTTTGGATGATGCAGGTGAAGCCAAACAAGCCATTAAAGTATATGAAGAAGGACTCCGGCGGTTTCCGAACTTCTACATGTTATATTTTAATATGGGCATTACCTATTCGAGAATGGATATGCCTGATAATGCAAAAAACGCTTTTATTAATGCGATTTCAAATGAATTTGGTTATCCGTCGAGTCATTATTATCTCGGTGAACTTATGGAAATGCAAGGCAGGAAAATCCCTGCGATTATGTCTTATTATTTCTTTCTGATGCTCGAACCGGAGACCATTCGTGCTGATGGGATTTATGATAGGTTAATGAATCTATTATTTAAAAGTGAATCCGAAAAAGGTAACAAAAAAATAGAAATTAATCTCGGTGATAGCGATATGTCTGACTTGGAATTTGCGTCGATGGAATTACTACTGCATCTGGATGTGGCAAAAGAATCAGAAGAAGAAACGCCAAAAACAGATACTGAAAAACTCATTGCGAAAACAACGTTATTGTTTTCAACGATGAAAGAAAAAAAAGAAACTAACAAAGGAATCTGGTGGGATTTTTACGCGCCGTTTTATGCTAAAATGTTTGATTGTGAGGTTATTACGACATTTTGTTACCACATCGGTCAGTCCAAAGGTGGCAACATCGCCTTATGGCTCGAAGGGCATGGAGAAGAAGTCACCGAATTTGTTGAATGTGTAAATAAAGAATAAATGAACCTACTTCGTTTAAGTTGGAAAAATATCACAGCCAAACCACTTGCGGCTTTATTGAGTTTAATTTTATTGGCTTTGGGTGTTGGTTTGATTTCGTTTTTACTGTTGTTGAATCAGCAGACGACAGAAAAATTTGAGCGCAATCAAGGTGGTATAGATTTGGTCTTGGGCGCGAAAGGAAGCCCTTTACAATTGATATTATCGAGTATTTATCACATTGATAATCCGAACGGGAATATTCCACTCAAATCTGTCAAACCTTTTATGAATCCCAAACATCCTTTGATAAAAAAAGCCATTCCGATGGCATTGGGCGATAGTTATAAAACCTATCGCGTCGTTGGTACAAATCACGATTACATTGATGTATATAATGGTGAAATAGCCGAAGGTCGGCTTTGGGATGGCGATTTTGAAGTCATCATTGGCGCAAAGGTAGCGGAAATGACAGGGCTGAAATTTGGCGATACTTTTCACAGCGCACATGGCTTGGGCGAAGCGATTTCGCATCACGACGAACATGATTTCCGCGTAGCGGGTATCCTCAAAAAAAGTAATACCGTACTCGACCAACTTATTCTCACCGATATGCGTAATGTGTGGCTTGCACACGCTCCGCACGGGGAAGAAGGTCATAGCCACGACCTTGTCGCAGAGGAGCAAGACATCACTTCGTTACTCGTTTTTTACAAAAACAAAACCGACCTCCGCACGCTCAATTTTCCGCGTGGTATCAATAAAAATACCGATATGTTGGCAGCAAATCCAGCTTACGAAACCGCTCGATTGTTTGAAATGATGGGTATTGCCGAGCGCGCTTTGCGTTTTCTTGCTTTTGCGATTGTGTTTGTGTCGGCTTTGAGCGTTTTTATTTCGCTGTACAAGTCCTTGAAAGACAGGCGATACGAACTCGCCATTATGCGTGTCATGGGCAGTTCGCGTGGAAAGTTGTTTGGTTTGATTACGCTTGAAGGGGTTTTATTGGCATTAGTGGGAGGTGTTTTGGGTATTATTTTGGCGCATGTTGGGATGTCGGTATTGGCACGCTATATGCAAGATGCTTATCAGTATAGTTTCACAGGTTGGCAGTTTCTTCCGGCGGAATTGTACCTAATTATCGGTGCATTGATTATCGGCTTTATTGCGGCAATTATTCCCGCTATCCAAGCCTCTAATACCGATATTTCGACAACATTATCGTAACACAAACATTCCTGTTTGTGGTCACACACGAGGCACAGACAAGAATGTCTGTGTTACGTTAAATTCATTAAAATGAAATATATACTTGTTCTTATCACAGCTTTATTTTTTACAATAAATACCTATGCACAACAGCAAGGCAGCGCGTGGAAAACGCTCTCTATGGTGACATTCAAAATGGAGTTTGACGAGTTTATGGGTATGGATGTACAAAAGCCGATTTATACGCAACATGTCATGGATTTATCAGGCGAAGAAGTTACGATTAAAGGTTACATCATTCCATTGAAAGGAGAGAAAGCACAGAGTCATTTTATGTTTTCGGCATACCCGTACAAAATGTGTTTTTTCTGCGGGAATGCAGGTCCTGAAACAGTTTTACAAGCCTTTACAAAAGATAAAGTAAAAGTACCTTATACCTCGAAAGCGATTACAATTCGAGGAAAATTATCATTGAATCATGGCGATGTAAATGAGTTGATGTACACCTTGACGAATGTGGAGGTGGTGGAGTAGCGAATTTTTAATGTGGTAGAAAATTTGTATCTTGTATTTCACGCATCACAAAACGTATAAAAAGATGAATCTTCAAATAGAAATACTCAATCCTGATGTCAGGAATTTGTTGTAGGAATTAGAAAAACTTAACCTGATTCGAGTCAAAGAAAGCAATAATTCACGTAGTGATTTTCTTAATTTGGTCAAAGGTATCAGACAAAAAGCTGATGCAGAAATGAGTTTGAGGGAAATTACCACAGAGGTAGAGGCTGTGCGAAGTGAACGTTATTAGAATAAGTAAGCATTTATGTAAAAAAGCTATTTTATGTTTGAAAAAAATTATCCGTATTTGGTACATGGGCAACAACACAAGGGCGAATTGAGATAGGCTACGAATATGAAACAAATAGCATCTTGACAATTATTAACGAAGGAGGAACGGTTTGGGAAGACGAAGAATCAAATACTATTAATGAAGCATTGAAACGTGGCGAACAATATTTGAAAACAGATTTGGTAAAAGAGTTTGGTATTGAACTCGAAATTCAATGAATCGCATATTTCCCTCAAATTACAAATTGACGAAAATTATGATAAAAAAAGCAACAATATTATTAGTCCTGATAATCGCCTCAATCACCCTATTTGCACAAGAAGAAAAGGCGCAAAAAAAAGAAAACACCTGGAAAACCCTTTCCAAAATCACCTTCAAACAAGAGTACGATGAATTGATGGGATTTGACATTGACGTACCAGTGTTTAGTCAAACGGTCAAGGATTTGGAAGGGCAGGAAGTCGAGGTCGAAGGCTACATCATTCCGGTAGAAGGTTACAAACAACAAAGTAACTTTGTATTCTCGGCATATCCTTATAATATGTGCTTCTTTTGTGGCGGCGCAGGACCGGAAACCGTTATGGAAGTCAACTCTGATGACAAAAAATTAACCTATACCTCTAAACCTATTGTCATAAAAGGTGTTCTAAAACTAAATTCGGGAGACATCAACAAATTAATGTACACACTCAATGACGCAGTCTTGGTGAGTACGAAGAAATAATAAACGATTGTTTGTAGGATTGTTCGATTGTTAGTACTTTTGGGTAGCCAAATCAACAATTTTAGAAAACAACCGAACAATCCAACAATACTCAATAGATGTCGCAACCTGAAAACCCCCAATATCAATTACCGCCGAAGGTCATAGTTGACCTTATAGATGCACCGTCGGTTCCGGCGGTCAGTATCCATTCCGTTAGTCGCAAAACTTTGTTTTTGCATCGTCCCAGTTTACCTTCTATTGATGAGGTGGCAGTAGATGAACTACGCCTTGCGGGTGTTCGTATCAATCCACGTACAACTGGCGGAAGTCGCGTATTTTACTTTGATAAAATTTTCATTCAACAAGACGGTAAACAAGCCAAAGTACGTGGGATTCCACCACGTGCCAAGATTCAAAATATAGCTTGGTCGCCCGATGGTGAGCGTGTAGCCTTTACGATTACCCGCGCACGCGGTATCGAACTGTGGGTCGCAGAAGGCGCACCTTTTACCGCCAAAAAACTAACGGGAACGATAGTAAATGACACACTCGGCAGTCATCCTTTTCGTTGGCTTTCCGATAGTGAAACCATTGTTTGCAAAACCGTTCCTGCCGATAGAGGCAAAGCTCCGGTAAAAGTTCGTGTACCACAAGGTCCTATTATTCAAGAGAATACAGATAAAAAAACGGCTCACCGTACCTATCAGGATGTTTTGAAAAACGAATATGACGCGGCATTATTTGAACATTACACACGCAGTCAACTTATTCGTATAAATGCAAAAACGGGGCGTTCTCGCAAATTGGGCAAACCTGCTATTATTGCTGTGTTTTCACCTTCGCCAGATGGTCAGTACTTGCACGTCACGCAAATAAAGCGTCCGTTTTCGTATGTTGTGCCGTACTCGCGTTTTGCAAAACGTATCGAATTATGGAATCGTGAGGGCAAGCGGATTAAAACCATTGCCGAAGTGCCTGTCGCCGATAATATTCCGCAAGGATTTGATGCTGTGCGTACCGGACCACGTAATTTTTGTTGGCGCAATGACCGACCTGCTACATTCTATTGGGTAGAGGCGCAAGATGGTGGTGATCCGCACAAAGAAGCAAAAATCCGTGACCAAGCCTTTTACTTAGATGCGCCATTTGATGGTGAAAGTCAAAAAAGCATTGCTACGGCGATGCGATTCGAGGCATTTGTATGGGGAACGGGCAACCTTGCCATAGTAGAAGAATGGCAGTGGAAAGATCGTCGTATAGTAACTTCTTTATTTGTACCAGATGCACCAGAAAAAGCCAAGAAAATACTTTTTGACCGTTCATGGGAAGATAAATACAACAGCCCAGGTGGTTTTCAAACACAAGCCAATGAGTATGGACGAGCTGTGTTGATGCAAAATAAAAAAGGTAAACTATTCCTCATCGGAGAAGGGGCTTCGCCCGAAGGCAACCGACCTTTTATAGATTTATTTGATGTGAAAAAGCAAAAAACTAAGCGACTTTTTCAATCAGAAGCTCCGACTTATGAAGTCCCTATAAAGGTGTTAGACCCTGACAATCAAATTATTATCGCCAGTCGTGAATCAAAAGACCATCCGCCAAATTATTTTATTAAAAAATTAAAAAAGGGAAAAGAAACGCAAGTTTCACATTTTCTTCATCCATATCCACACCTCAAAAAACTAAGCCCTCAACTCATTCAATACAAGCGTAAAGACGGTGTAAAACTCCGTGCGAAACTTTATCTACCTATTGATTATAGTAAAAAGAAACACGGACGATTGCCTGTGCTAATGTGGGCATATCCGCGCGAATACAAAAGCGCAGAAGCAGCCGGGCAAATGCAAGATTCACCTTATCGTTTTACGCGACTCTATGCACACTCACCACTGTATTGGGTGACGCAAGGCTACGCAGTTGTCGAAGGTTTTGGGATGCCGATAGTGGGCGAAGGCGAAATAGAACCCAATGAAAAATTTGTTGAGCAACTCCATGCTAATGCCAAAGCTGCCGTCAAAAAAATCACCAAAATGGGTATTGCCGACCCAAAAAGAATTGCCGTAGGCGGACATTCTTATGGCGCATTTATGACTGCTAACTTATTGGCACACACCGACTTGTTTGCAGCAGGTATTGCACGTAGTGGCGCGTACAATCGCACACTCACGCCTTTTGGTTTTCAATCGGAACAGCGCAATTTTTGGGAAGCTACCAAGACGTATATGCAAATGTCGCCCTTCACTCATGCCAATAAAATCACTGCACCTCTGCTCCTCATTCACGGCGAGGCAGATAGCAACTCAGGTACGTATCCTATGCAAAGTGAGCGTTTTTATAATGCACTCAAAGGCTTGGGCAAAACGGTACGTTTGGCAGTTTTGCCAAGAGAAAGCCACGGCTATCGCGCCCGCGAATCGGTGATGCACATGCTTTGGGAAATGACAGAATGGTTAGATAAGTACGTGAAAAACAAAGAGTAATGTCGTAATTCGTTCTCGCTACTCGCTACTTTCAATAGTTGTCCCGGTGGGGCTCGAACCCACGACCCCCGGTTTAAAAGACCCGTGCTACCACCAACTGAGCTACAGGACAAAATTATATCAAATGAGTGTGTAAAACATTAGGGACAATTATATGTAAAGGTGCGAAGCACCGTTCCCGTTTGTAGCAATAAAATTCCCCTAATATTTTACACACTCAATTCAATTAGTCGCAAGGAAGGAACTCGAACCCTTAGTAAAAATAATTTATTAAATTGTTTTTACTTAGTACACTGTTTCACAAATTTATTTACTTTTTTGAGTATTTCTTTTAAAATGACTCTTCACCAAAAAATCCT
>ENA-ORXR01004877-ORXR01004877.1-marine-metagenome-genome-assembly--contig:-NODE-4877-length-10989-cov-12.670088_pt1 | contig 10989 bp, 14 predicted proteins | sample MGYA00237866_ERZ511479 | MGnify/ENA metagenome assembly ERZ511479 | reverse complement strand
GTGAAAGAGAGAAATTGTACACACATCGGTGACGTGATTCCGGGCCTTACGGATCGCCACGTTGCAATCACGGCGAGCGTTGGTCGCACACTCTCCCCACGTTGTCCGTGGGCGTGTGTGGCCCACAGTTGACTTGTCGTTGTCTCGCTCCAACCGTGCGGCGTCGTCTCGGCCCCAACCACCTCCAACCCTATTATATTGGAGTATCTCTGACTCGATTATCGGATCAGTGTCGGACCTGCCAGCTTCAGTACAATCAACGATCGGTCCGACAGTAGCGTGCAATGTCCGACGGGCAATGTACTTAGGTATCACTCAGGAAGGCGCCGCAGGAAGGGGGATCGCAAGTTTCATCAAGCGTTTTGGGAAGATCGCTGCGAACGTTCACAGCTAAGCGACACTAACTTAGCGAACACCCATTTCGGGAAAACTGACATGACAGGTGCCGGCACCGAAGCCCACGTCGCTCACGCCTCTGACCACACAATGCATGCGCCAGGGCACGCCTCAGTATGGGACCGCGCCCAGCCGGTCAGTTTTCTGTCTCCGGGAACCCCTTCGGAGAGCCAAGCTCACGCAGTGTTTCAGGTGCTTCCTCCCCCACTTTCTGTGACACTCTGAGCGCACTCATGAGGCCCACGGTATACCCATTAAGACAGTTATTCATCTCCTCGTGTACCGCCACCTACGCAGTCCACCGCCGACCACGACTCCTATCGCCCCCCGGCTTCCCCACCCCTCCCTAGTCCGTTTAGCAGCCGCCGCCGCCATCGCCCACCGCACGCTCTTACCACACTTCGACATCTCTCCCCTTGGAGTGAGCGCCGCTAACTGTGTGACGACGATGGCAGGACTCTCATGGAAGAGCCCCTGGCACGGGCTTTCATGCCACGTGTGGAGGGATAGGGCATACACCCGCCCACGCCCGCGTTTAAGGTGCCGAGCTTACGGCAGAAGGTTCGGATGCCTCAGCGACAGGGCAGAGTGAGAGCGCTATAGACGCAGTCTACCACGGTTCTTAAAGATGACAGTACGACAAAGCGACTGTCAGTGACCGGTCCATGACTTGTGGGTGATGGTCACGCAAGAGCGCTGCTCACATGCCGCGGTGAGTAGATACCAGAAAAAGGTGCGCTTGAAGAATCGTTCCAAAAAACGATATTGACAATAGTATCATATGGGTGGCACCGATGCTCACTGCCGCGCTGTTGGAGCGCTTGAGTAGAGAGCAGAGAAAGGTACCCTAGAACAATCGATACAAAAAACAGATAATAATAATTGTATCATATTGGTGGCACAGCTGGGTACATGCCGTGGTCTTGGACCGCTTGAGCAGACACAAGAACAAAGGCCCGCCAGAAAAAACGTGAAAAAACACATATTTTAATGATAGCATCATATAGGTGGCACCGCGTGCAGAACCATGAAGAGCACTAAAGCGAGGGAGGGAGGGTGTTGGTCGGAAAGCGGTGAGAAAGACAAAACAAGCACGTTTTTTTCTACACGAGACAGAAGAACCACTAACGGAAGATGCACGCGTGCTCACTTCTTGGAGGCTGGGTAGTCCTGGCTGGCGAGCATGTACACAGCTATTGCACCACCCCTCCCCTTGTACTTGGCCTTCAAAAAAGAGACGACCTCTGCGACTGCGATGGCCACGCCGCGCTTGGCGTACTCCACCTGGGAAGCCCGGTAGATTGGCGAGCGGGCCGAGTGCAGCTTCCCCAAGCGCCGGCGGTCCGCCGCGTCCAGGACGCAGAAGCACCAGCGGTCACCGAACTTGGCCTCCACCTCCCACGAGGACGCCCGCCTCCTCGTGGCTCCCCTCCCCATGAACCCCAGCGCGTACGCTTCGAGCGCCGCCGCCCAGCCCAGGTCCTTCTCCAGCGGCAACAGCGGCAAGTATTGGCCGTCGCCCGAAGATATGGGTACGTTCTCCAACTTGTGCCGCATAGCCAGCTGGCGCACGTTCGCGCGGTCCTGCACCAACGGGGAAGAAACTAATGGCGGTTGTGCCGCGGCGGCAGCGGGGGGGGCGGCAGCAGGACACTGCACAACCGCAGATACAGCAGGCAGACACCCCTGGGCGGCCGCAGCCGTTGCCCCCAGTCCTATCGCGGGCAATGGGGAGCCCGACGGGAAGCACACGGCAGTGGCCACCCCTGACACATGGTCATCGCCGCCCCACTCACCCACCCGACCGCCAGCGCCCTCCCGGCCACCCACCGCGCCGGCCACCCACACGAGCCCCCCGCCAGCATTTCTGTCGCTCCCTCTTCTACTGGTGTCCGCACACGTCTGAGTCCCACTCAGGCTCCGCAGGTGGGCCACTTTAGCGCGCAGGTAGCGCACCTCAGCCGCCGTGGAGCCCAGAAGCTCCGGCACTGCGGAAAGTCCAGCGTCGTTGTGTGCTTTGAGGTTGGCCACGGCCTCGTCGAGCTGCAAACTGAGCCGCCGCTCTACGTCCAGGACACACGACGAGCTCCCCGCCGCAACGGCCTCAAAGGCCACCTTGACGGCGTGAGACAGCTGCGGCAGGACCTGCGAGACGGCCGTCTCGACGGCGCGGCCGCCGTCGGCCAACACCGTCGCCATCGTCTCGCACAGGGCCTGCAAGTGGTCATTATTGCGCAGAGCGTGGCGGAGGATCTCGGAACTCGGGGGCAGGCGGGTTTTGACGACGTGCACCGCCCAGGTCTAAAAAACACGGATCGTGTCTTGCGGATGATGGAAAAAAAGTCGACCACTGCCTGGTCCTGGCACCGCGTGTCCCGAGTCAAGCGGGCGGTGTACGCCGCCTCCTCATCCGCCAGCCACGGACAGATGGTCGATTGCAGCTCGTCGTGCACCTTCACGGACAGGCGCGGCGTGGCGGGCGACGGGCAGTCAGCCGACCGACCGGACAGGGCAGTCACCATTGGCGTGTTGGGGATGAGGCCGTGGTATGCGCCGTTGGCCGCCCCAAGGTTCCACATCCCGTGGCACAGGTTGTCGGCCACCGCAACGCCCGATTCCTTCCTCTTCTGCGCCGCCGCCTCGAGAAACGCGTGGGTGCTCAGCGCCTTGAGGTTGATGCCCGCCCCACCCGCCGCCTTCCGCAAATTGTCGCGGTGAAAGTCGGAAGACGTGGCCTTGAATGGCCTGCCCCTCATCGACTGGAACTGCCGCCAGTTGTACCAGGGGCGGATGCCTATCGCCGACGCCGAGGCCCACCAGTACTTGGGCTCCACCCCCGTCTCCCAATTCTCCACGTCGGTTGGGTGGAAGCTGGGGGCGAAGGAATCGGGAGGCGTCAGCAAATCCTGGCCCTCGCGGTGGCAGTCGGCGACGAGCGCGTCGTCAACCGCGCCCAGCGGACACAGCCATGGATCCACGTGTGCGATAGAGCCCAAGCAGTAGGCGCCCCCCTCCCCCGTCTTGGTCGCCGATACATAGGTACACAATACGTCGATGTCACCTGTGCTGAACATGGCGGTGAACCGCCGTGTGGAGCGGTCACTCCACTCCAGGCCACGCGTTTTCGCTCCCCGCGCCTCGAGCGAGAAAGAGAGCACGAATAGGCCGGCCAACAGCTGCGTCCTGTGCATCTACTTGCTCGTCGTCGGGCCCAGCAACGGCGTCTCGATCAGCGCACGCCGGTCCTTGTCTGGCAAGTCGGGGTCCCGCAACCCTGTAGCCTTGGCAACGCCCGACGCCTTGTTCTCGAGCGTCCAGTTGCGCTGCGTCTCTCCAACCAGCAGGTTGGCGGCACTGTAGGTGCCGACAGACTCGAACGCCTCCACGTCATAGCGTGCGCACGCGGCACACCCGCACGCCGTCCACAGCTGGTTTAATACCTGGACAACCTTGGCCGTGGCACGCCGGTGCATCTTGGCCACGGTTTGGCCCACAGTGCGGACGCGTCGCGCCGGCGTCGGCGCCGGTTCCGACGCCCTAGCCCCGTACGACACGCCAGCCCCGTCCATCGAGACGCCGTCCGCGGAGACGACTGGGAGCCAGCGCGCTCCGCCACCGGCTGCACGTGCACCCCTGCCCTCTGTATCTGTGGCGGCTGAGTGGCCACCGAGACGCCCGCGGCAGCCGTCGCCGCTGCTGGGGCTGTCACCACCCCCATAGCCGCGCTCCCCACAATCCAGCATGTCCTCATCGTCGTCTCCGTCCGCCTTGCCAACGCCGCTGCCGTGGCCGTCCCCGTCCGCATCCGACTCCGAGCCAGAAGCGTCGGCATCGACAGCGCTGGGCCGGTTGCCCATCCACTTGCGGCGAGTCTGCTCGGCGCGCATGAAGGTGACCGCTACGTACCGCTTTATTGGAACCACCACACCACCCGGCTGCTGGCTGTCGGGTGCAGCCGCAAACTCGCAAAAGAGCTGGAAGGACTTGGCGTACATGGCAGTCGTCGTCTTCACACCGCAGTTTGTGTCGCTCGCTATGTGCATCATCCACGCGCTCGCCGCCGTAATGGCCACGCTCGCCACCGTCACATACTGCTTAAACTGTGCAAGGTGCAGCGCCTGCTCCACAATCGCAATCAGGTTGGTCTTGTTTAACCCCCACAGCTCTGCGTACCGCGGGATGGCAGCCAGACTTTTGTACGCCTGCTTGTCGGCGGCGCGCTGCTCGGGCGTGCGCGCGTTTGGGCCACCAACGGCGGCCTCGGCCGCAGCTTTGGGGCAGCCAGGCAGGCAGCCCAGCCGGATCAGCCGCGTACCGACGTTGGTGACGCCGAAGAAGAGCCGCATCCCCAGGTTCTTCGCGGTCACGTAGTCCGCCCCATCCACGAACAAAAGGAGTCCGGCGGAAAGCTCTGCCTCCACGCCGCCCCCCATGGGCCCACTGTACATGTGCAATAGAGAGCGTCGGCAAGTAGGGCGTGGGTACTAAATGTGGGTAAAATGTGGGTCGCCGACCCACATTGGATATACCCACATCTTACCCACAGTCAGCGTCGGCAAATGACCAAATACCGGTCGAGACGATTTGGGATCTCCATATCTGCCGCGACGGCACGGCAGACACCTCCGTCCAATCGCCATATTTCATCTGACCTGACCTCCACCACAAGCACGACCACCCCACCACCTCGAGCACCCTAGCCACCCGCACCTCACTCCGCCATCATTTCCACGTCACCCAACCCTGCTCTATCTCATGCCATGGTGACCCAAAAGGACATGGCCATTGGTGTCTTGCGTCGCCGACGGGCGCGCCTGCGTCGGATGGTGCGAGCTCACTTTATACTTGACCAAGACCTTGTGGACATGCACCACGCCGCGCGGGTGTATCCTCAAGTGGGGGCTCTCATTCGGCGGTCTGTGTCTCGAGCCGGTCGTGCTGGAGAAGTGACGTTCAACGTAAACGTGTTTTCTGCCCAAGAGTCGCTCTCCACGTTTCGCTTTTTGCCTTCCGATATGGGCCGGCTGGCCGCAGCTCTTCACCTGGACGCGGTTTTTCCACTGCGGCGGTACCGGGTTGACACTTCATAGTGCCTTCCAATTGTGCTGCGGCGCCTTGCCTCCCCTGCACGTTGGGCCGACCTGGAGGTGAAGTTTGGCCGCTGCCGCTCCTCTCTCAGGGAGATTTTTTGCCGCACGGTAGACCGCTTGATGACCAAGTGGGGCCACTTTTTGACAAGATGGCGCGGCGACTTTATGGCTGAGCGAGCGGCGGTGTACGCGGACGCCGTTCGCGGGCGGGGAGCGCCGCTGCGAACCTGTGTTGGCTTTATTGACGATACTGCCATTCACGTTGCTCGCCCAGGTGGAGGGCTCCAGCGCGCGTGCTATTCGGGGCACAAGAGACGACGTGTCCATAAGTTCCAGAGCGTCACAACCCCTGATGGGTTATTCTTCCACATGTACTGTCCGCATGAGGGGCGGCGCCACGACATGGTGCTGTAATATGCGTCCGGGCTGGAACACGACTTGCGGCAGACTCTCCTCATCGACGGTGTACAAGATTGCTTGTATGGCGACTCGGCGTATGTTCTCCGTGCTTGGATGCAGAAGGGTCATGGTAACGGGCCGGACCGTATTGCGGCGGAACGGGCATTCGACCTCTCCATGAGCCGTGTCCGCGAGACGGTGGAGTGGGGCTATGAGGACATCAAACAAGACTTCAACACACTCTACTTCCAGAAGAAGCTCAAGATACGGGAGACGGCGGTGGGCAAGCAGTATCTCTGTGGTGCGCTCCTGTGCAACATCCGGTCGTGCCTGTACGGCAACCAGACCGCATCTTACTTCGGTTGTGACCCACCATCTTTGGAGCGATACCTGTCTGATTGATTTCGTACGTCTGCTACCTTGTAAACCAATAAACATGCTCACCAGCGCTGTACGTAGAAGTGAAGAGGGTACGACGGGAGTCAGCAAGCGAAGCCGGTGGAAAACAATGTCATGCACGCTCGCTCATGGCGACGTCACCTGTCCTGGAGCTGACTTCATCAGCCTTTGCATACTTCCTGAACCACCTCGTGAACCATGAGGATTGACTAAGAGGGCCGCTGCGATGAGATTATTCCTTGCCAAAATTAGGAGCCCCGTTGCGAATCCCACAGGTGGGATCCCGCTCCTGAGATCAACGGATCCGGCGGGGGATGAAATTGCCTTATTCCGTACGGTATATGTCTCGTTGCATTGGAAAAACTCTTCGGACAAGTCCAGCGTTCATATATATGCCAGGGTAGGATTCGAACCGACGGTCTCCGAGTGGCCAACCAAACGCTAAGACCACTGCCCCAACCACTTCATGCGCGGGGCGAAATGTGTCTGCACCAAATCGACAGCCGACGCACACACGGACCGAGTCGCATCGCCTGCACGGCTGTTGGCACCAAGAGCTCGCAAACAAGAGACCAGCATGCATATTTTCTCTCACCATCTACTTCGACAACCGTTCCATGATACGAGCTAGCGCTACGTAGTCTGTCGTGCCGCGGCAGCGTCCATGGCGCTCCGAGTTTCTTGCTCAACGCGAGAACGACTCTCCTCCTCACGCCGCAGGCGTGCCTCTGCCAGCACCGCCTCATCATGCGCAAGCTGCCTCTCCCGCAGCGCCAACTCCCTCGCGGCCATGTCCTGCTTGCGCTTGTCACTCCTCTCCAGCACTGCCACAAGCTCAGCGTCATCGATATCCTCCGGGCGTCCACGACGACGCGTGGGGGAAGGCTCCATCAAGCCGCCGCCGCCGCTCCTATTAGATGTGGTCAAAGTCGAGGCACTCGTGCCCTCGCCCCTTGTCGCCATGGCCAAACGGCGGACTTGTTCACCATTCTTTACCAACTCCTCATCGGCCTCCGTGCGCTCCTTCTGCTCGGCCGCGGTACGTTCTTTGAACCCGTTCATCTCCTCCGCCACGTCGACCAGCAGCAGCTCCATGGGCGTAAGGACCTCTTCCGTCCAGGTCTTGGTCGCGCGCTCCTTGTCCAACGCCTCAAACGGTTTGGCGAGGAGTTGAAAACGGTCTTTCGCGTGCGTGTTGTCGGTCTTGAATGTTGCCCGCGAGTGGGCGTTGAAGTTGTTTGTCACGACTTGGAACCGCTCCGTCCTTTTTCCCCAGGGGGACATGTGCGCTTTCGCCACGACGACCTCCTTCGGAAGAAGGTAGTCCGCCTCGTCCGTCCACCGACGGCGGACCACCTTGAGTCGGTCGTCGACGTCGCCCCAGGAGCGGATCGGGGCCGAGTCAAGTGGTAGGTGGGGGAAGCCCAAGCCGGGCCTATGGCAGGCCCAGCGGCGGGCAACAGAGTCGGGGCGGCTGTGGGAGCGTTGAGGGTGTTGGGTGGAGCGGCATTGGCAGGCATCGGCGTGGGGGGGGGGAGTGACGACGTTGGGGGAGCCATGGTGGCGGTTGGCGACGGCAGGGTGCACTGCGAAAGGTGCTCCGTCGTCTCGCCTCACGAAATTTATGCGTGCAAGCGCCCAGATCGGCTGGGACCAGCGCTGGCGGCGCGGCCGGAGCCACGTGTGTTGCCACGGTTGCCTGCACCGACCAGTATTTGGCGTGGGTAAGATGACCCCTATACTCACAAATGGGTTCCAAATGTGGGTACCAGCTGTAACGTGGCATGAAACGTGTCCCCGACCCACGCCACCGACCCACATTTGACTTGCCGACGCTCTCTAATGAAGGAGCGAAGACCTGGTTGGATTGGGTAGCAGGCGGCGGCGGCGCAGCACCCATCTCAGAAGAGGATATAGGGGCACCGGCCGCCCCACCAACCATCGCGACAGTCAGCCTCCCGTCCGCCCCGCGGGGCATTTGAGCCGCCTCAGCTTGATGGGTGGTGGTGCCGCCGGCACCGACACGGCCCGTCGCGGCCGCGACTGTCTCAGTGGGCGCAATGGCCTGACCGCCGTCGGCTGCCATGCAGCGCATTTCGCCTGTACCATCTCCGAGACTGGCCGCCGCGCGACTGCCGTCGCCGCCTCCCAAAGGCGAGGCAGTAGTTTGAGGTGGTGCTGTGCGGCCCTTGCGAGGAGGGGCACGGCGGCCACGGCTGGCTGGTAGGGATGGCGGGCTTGAGGGGTAGGACGGTTGTGGGCTCGTGGCCGTGTCTGCGGCCGCCAAGGCGGCTGCTGCCGCCGCCGCTCGTATGCGGCGACCGGATCGGCTGGGCGTTTTTGGGGGTGCCGGGGTTGCGCGCTTGCGCCGTGGGGTCCCCTGCATTTCGGCAGTGCTTTGCACGAGACGCCGTATACCTGAAGCACGAGGGATAGGGGGGGTGATGGGTCGGAGAGAAGAAAAGAAGCAGGCCGCCGAGCCAACGCAACGTAGACCAATGAGCATAGGCCGAAGAAAAACAGGAACAGAATGCGGGCATACAAGAGTCACGCGGAGACGGCGGACACAGCAAAGCAATCCCAAAGAAGCACTGGCGGTTTTCACGCGTAAGTCAAGCGGGAAATGTAACAAGGAGGCACAAGGACTGCTGCGGCAGTACTCTCCGGCAATGCAAACCAGTATAGCATACTGTGGTGCAAACGCACGACGCCGAGCATGGCGGCGCGGCGGCGGTATAGCCCCACAGAAAGAGAGAACTGATTGTTCACCCACAGGGCACAGGCAAAACGTACAGGAAGTATTCAAAGGCGGTGCACTAAACTGCACAGCGAATGGGGCGGTTCAGACGGAACGGAGATGCACAGTCTAGCTTTTCTTGCACGACGAGGCGCGGGTAATGATCTGTTGGTTGAACCTGCTTGGCACAGAATGTGCGTTCCTTGAGTGGGTCAGGCCGGGGGTCGTGGGGGGGTTCAGTGCAACGAGAAAAGAAGCAGAGGAGGAGAAAAGGAGATACAGGCATAGACGAACGACATACCACAGGGCGCAGCACATGTGAAGCACCAGCCGTAGGAAGGTGTAACACCAGCTAGCATGGTGACATGTCAGTCAACCGCGATGGAAATGAAGCAGTCGATGGGACATTGATGCGGTAGTACCATGCCGTCGCTCTCTGTGGGAAAGGCCGGTCGGTCGCGTGCCGCACATACCACACGTATGATGCCGCGCGCGATGCAGTACCGTGCTGAATACGGAAAGAACAGAGACATCCCACCAAAAACCCACGCTAGGAACATACAGAGAGGTTTGAATTGTAGAGCGCCTGACCAGACTTGTAGCGAGTACTGTTCAACAAACCGACGGTTTCTTGGCCAGCGAGCACCACGAGACGCGAATGGTGGCCTCAGGCAGCGAGTTCATGGCGCCATGCCCACAGCGCAGACCAGGAGCGCATCGTGTATCCAAAACAGAACAGAGAGCCAGGCCAACAGACATAGAATGATTTACAGCAGCAGTGGAAGCCCAAAGAACCGCGCAGCAGGTCAAAGGGACATGTCAGAATGCCGTTGCCAAACGCAATGGAGGAGAGAAGCGGCAAAGAGATGCCCTCAGTTCTCATTCTGTGCCGACGACCCACGTCAACCAGCCCCGTCGATTGGACGGCGCCCATGACAGGTCTGAGAACGAGGAACCATACAGTCAACAAACGTACAGTAAGGAGACAGATATACCGAACGTGGAGAAGCAGTGTACGTACACGCCGAAGACTCAATAAAACAGGCAGGTCAATGCGAGGGGCGGCGGTGGGCACCCGTTCCGCAGGGGAGGAGGCACCTAACACGTGTCCGAGAAACACACAGCAACCGTCGTCGGTGCGTGCGGGTGTCTCTACGGAACACCAGTTGCACATGAGGGGGGGGGAGGGAGTGGGGTGGGGGGCAAACAGAACGCCAGCAACGCGGGCAAGCACAAATAATGGCAGAATCGGGTCACAAGTGTGTATGAGTACGACGGGTGCGGGACAGGGTAGCGAGAACGAACGGCGTGAAAGGAAGCGCGCAGTGCCCAGGCGGCCAGGTGGAGGCCCAATAAATGCGACTGCGTGCGGGAGAGGGGGCGGCAGGCAACGCGAGAGGAGAAGCACACGTTGTAGCGTGGTGTGGCGCCGGGAACGTGGGAAATCGGATGCCACACGCAAGCTGGGAGGGTAGCGCTCGTGGGGCGGTGCGGACAACGCTGGCACGAATCTGGTGCATGCGCCCAGCCACCCGGCGCCGCCCTGTCTGTCGCCAAAACCCAGGCAAACACAGCCGTCCCCAGCGCCACCCCTCCCCGCTCTTCCGCTCAGCCGCACGCACCAGTCGACCACGCCCTGATCGCTCATCCGGCGGGGAAATGGCCGACTAGCGGCAGCTGCGCGGCGCGCGACGCTGCCTCGGCAGGATGCCTGGTGGCCCGCCTTCCACCCGCGCGACGCCGGCCGCCGCGACGACACCACGCAGTGCGCTACCACATTGTATGTGTGGTGGTGGCGTCCGTGAAAGAACGCATGTGCACGCCGCTGCGGCGGAGGGAAGTCGAGGGCGAGCCGGTTCGGCAGACGTCGGCAGACGGCGTCTCCTGCAACAGCCTCACGCCTCAGATCGGAAGAGCACACGTCTGAACTCCAGTCACGTCCGCATCTCGTATGCCGCCTTCTGCTTG
>ENA-ORXR01004874-ORXR01004874.1-marine-metagenome-genome-assembly--contig:-NODE-4874-length-10995-cov-16.759571_pt1 | contig 10995 bp, 14 predicted proteins | sample MGYA00237866_ERZ511479 | MGnify/ENA metagenome assembly ERZ511479 | reverse complement strand
GTCGAGTCGGGTCGAGACCGACGCCCTCGCCCACCCTCCTGGCGTCGTCCGACGCCCCGCCGGCGTCGCCGTCGTTCTCCACCACCTCGATCCGTCTCCGATCTGCCGCAAGCTCCTAGGTACGTGCCGTGAGGCGAATTCTTTCTCTTACAGCTGCTCAGAGTGATACTATTCAGTGGTGTGTTGTACCTGCGTACTTGGTGGGTGCCGGTTCGGGTCTTGCGGACGTACCGAGGTTTTGTATCATTGTACTGACCCGCGTCTGGCGTTTCCGTGTCCCTCATCCATCTCTTTGCTTCTCGTGATTGGCTACGTGTTTATCCTTTTCTGGCATTTCTGCGTTCGACGTCGGTGTACTCGTTTCTATTTCATTGACGCGCTCAGTAGGACACGCGGCGGTCCAGTGTGCGATCAAGCCGGGGCGGTGTGACCTCTGCTTTAGTTATGTACTCTTGTTCCTTTTCGTCTGGCCTGGACTCTGTTTGACATGCTATGCAGTGATTGCAGAGGAAGCGCAGCCTAAGAATAAACGCATGAGACGAGACATAAACGGCCCCTCTGCAGAGCAACAAGCAGCCTCACGACAGCGCGCAAGGGAAGCGTGATAGATCACCGTTTGTAGGTGCCGTGTTACGCTTCTTGATCGTGGGATGTCCTGCGAGCTCTACGTGTCCCCACCCAGCGCCGGAAAGGCCCCCGCGTACGCGACGTCTGAGCATTGTCGGTGCCGTGGAGTGGCAGCCAGGCGCGTTGTGGGCTCAGTGTATTCCTATGCTGGGCGCGTGCAGAGGAGCACCGCGGTCTAACATGCGAATATCGTTTCTATACTGCATTGGAAAAGTTTCAGTGTGAAGGGGGGTCGAATATGGTCTAGTACACGCCTTTTTACCCTGTACTGGAGGCCTTTGGAGGCAATTTGAAAATTGTGGGTCCCGGCGCCAGTACAGAAAAATAGCATGTGCCCCACTTTCCCGACGATCCTGTCAAAGGTGTCTTTTCCGTGGACAGCAGCTGGCTGCGTCCCTCGTCCACCCCGGACCAGTTCAGTACTTGGCCAACGCTGACCATCGCGTCCACCAAGCCGCAACGACGTGGGCCTACGGGTTGGCGACCGCCCGCGATTGCGGAAGAGATCGACGGTGGCCATCCCCAATGCTTCCGCGCGGGTCCAATGAATGTCATGCACACCGCCATGGTGTCCCCAATGGCGTGTTCATTGGATGCTTGGGCTCTAGAACTCCACCACGCTGCAACGACGTGCGCCCACGGGTTGGCGACCGCCCTCGAGTGCGACAGAGATCGATAGTGGCCATTCCGCACACATCTGCGCGGGTCCAATGAATGTCTTGCACACCGCCATGGTGTCCCCAATGGCGTGGGCATTGAATGCTTGGGCCATACAAGTCTAACCGCCTGCGAAGACGTGCGCGCACGGGTGGGCGACCGCCCGCAATCGCGACAAAGATCGATGGTGGCCATCCCCAATGCTTCTGCGCGGGTCCAATGAATGCTTTGCCCGCCGCCGTCGTGTCTCCAATTGCGTGGTCATTGAATGCTTGGGCCCTTGATTTCCTCCCCGCTGCAACGACGTGCGCCCACGGGTTGGCGACGGCCCGCAATTGCTATAGAGATTGATGGTGGCTTTCCCCAATGCCTCCGAGCGAGTCAAAAGAGCGTCGTTCAAACGGCCATCGTGTCCCCGACTGCGGGTTCATTGCACGCTAGGGCCCTAGAATTCCACCCCGCTGCAACGACGTGCGCCCACGGGTTGGCAACCGCCCTCGAGTGCGACAGAGATCGATAGTGGCCATTCCCCACGCTTCTGCGCGGGTACAATGAATGTTTTGCACACCGCCATGGTGTCCCCAATGGCGTGGTCATTGAATGCTTGGGCCATACAAGTCTAACCCGCTGCGAAGACGTGCGCGCACGGGAGGGCGACCGCCCGCAATTGCGGCAGAGATCGACGGTGGCCATCCCCAACGCTTCCGCGCGGATCCAATGAATGTTTTGCACGCCGCCATGGTGTCCCCAATGGCGTGGTCATTGGATGTTTGGGCCCTTGAGTTCCATCCCGCTGCAACGACGTGCGCCCACGGGTTGGCGACCGCCCGCAACTGCAGAAGAGATCGACGGTGGCCATCCCAAATGCCTCCGCGCGGGTCCAATGAACGATTTGCACAACGCCATGGTGTCCCAGATAGCGTGGTCATTGAATGTTTGGGCCATACAAGTGTAACCCGCTGCGATGACGTGCGCATAAGGGTCAGCGACCGCCCGCGATTCCGAACGAGACCGATGGTGGCCATCCCCAATGCTTCCGCGCGGGTCCAAGAAACATCTTGCACACTACCATCGCGTCCCCAACTGCGTGGTCATTGACTGCTTGGGCCCCAGAATTCCACAACGCTGCAACGACGTGCGCCCACAAATTCGCGACCGTCCGTGATTACGAAAGAGATAGACGGTGGCCATCCCAAATCCTTACCCGCCGGTCCAATGAACGTCTTGCACCCCACCAACGTGTCCCCAGTTGCGTAGTGTTTGAACGCTTACGCCATACACGTCCACCCAACCGCAACGACGTGCACCAATGGGTTAGCGACCGCCCGCGATTGCAAAAGGCACGGATGGTGCCCATCCCCAAGTCTTCCGCGCAAGTTCAATGAACGTCCTGCACCCCGCCCTCATGCGCCCAATTGCGTGGATATTGAACGCTTGGGCCATAAATGTCCACCCCAAGGCAACGACGTGCGCCCACGGGTGGGCGACCGCCCGAGATTGCGAAAGAGATCGAGGGTAGCCATCCCTCATGTTTCCGCGCGTGTCCAATGAAAGTCTTGCACACCGCCATGGTGTCCCCAATGGCGTGGTCATTGGATGCTCGGGCCCTTGGTTTCCACCTCGATGCAACGACGTGCTCCTACGGGTGGGCGACCGCCCGCAACTGCGGAAGAGATCGACGGTGACCATCCCCAACGCTTCCGCGCGGGTCCAATAGACGTCTTGCATCCCGCCATCGTGTTTCCAATTGCGTCGTTATCGAATGCTTGTGCCATACAAGTCCACCCCGTTGCAACGACGAGCGCCCACGGGTTGGCGACCTCCCGCGATTGCGAAAGAGACCGATGGTGGCCATCCCTAATGCTTTCTTGCGGGTCCAATGAACGTCCTACACACCGCCATCGTGTCTCCAGTTGCGTGTTCAATGAACGCTTGGGCCATGCAAGTCCACCCCGCTGCAACAACGTGCGCCAACGGGATTCGCGACCGTCCGCGTTTGCGAAAAAGATCGACGGTGGCCATCCCAAATGCTTATTCGCGGGTCCAATGAACGTCTTGCACACCGCCAATGTGTCTCGACCTGCGTGGTCATTGAACGCTTGGGCCCTTGTGGCGGTTCTCGTCGTTCATCCGAAGTGTCCTCTTGATCAGCTCGGTCCGTCGAAGGAACTGCCCCGGAAATCGACCCACAGCCCAGCAGTCCCCCAACAGGAGGAAAGGATCACGGCAAAGCCCAGAGGGGAATCGTAGTCCAAAGCACAGTTGGTTTTATCAAACGGCGATGGGGACGGACTCCCCGCTGTCGATACACCCCTCCCCAACCCAAGCGCCAGCGGCCAAAGTAGCCACCCCAAATGCGCCACACAGAAGTCCTCCAAAGCGAAAAGTTCAAACAGGTAGTAGGGGGGTTGGGAAAAGCACAAGGCAAAAACCCAGCCCCCGACCAGATCCGATCTCCTTGAGATTCGGACAGGTCATTCCCTTGCTGGCCCGGATCGGGATATTTTGGTGGTGCCCCCGGGGGTGTGCTGTCCACAGCTGAGGGGCCACGCCCCTTCCAACCGCGGAACCCCCGACCGCCACAGCCATGCAAGTCCACCCCGCTGGAACAACGTGCGCCCACGTGTTTGCGACCACCCGCGATACCGACAGAGACTGATGGTAGCGAACCCTAATGCTTCGGCGCGCGTCGAATGAACGTCGTGCAAACCGCCAGCGTGTCGCCAATTGCGTGGTCATTGAATGCTTGGGCCCTTGATTTCCACCCCGCTGCAACGACATGCGCCCACGGGTTCGCGACCGCCCGCGAGTGCGACAGAGAACGACGGTCGCCATCCCCAACGCTTCCGCGTGAGTCCAATGAACGTCTTGCACACCGCCATCTTGTCGCCAATTGCGTGGTCATTGAATGCTTCGGCGATACAATTCCACCCCGCTGCAACGACGTGCGCCCACGGGTTGGCGACCTCTCGCGATTTCGAAAGAGACCGATGATGGCCATCCCCAATGTTTCCGCGCGGGTCCAATGAACGTCTTGCACACCCCCATGGTGTCCCGAATCGCGTGGTTATTGAATGCTTGGGACATACAAGTCCACCCCGCTGCTACAAGGTGAGACACACGGGGTGGCGACCACCCGCGAGCGCAAGAAAGATCGACTGTGGCCACCCCCATTGGATTCGCGCGGGTGCAATGAACGTCGTGCACCCGGCCATTGTGCTCCCAACTGCGTGGTTCTTGAACGCTTGGGCCATACCAGTACACCCCGCTGCCACGACGTGCGCCCACGAGTTTGCGACAACCCGCGAGTGCGAAAGAGATCGATCGTGGCCATCCCCAATGCTTCCGCGCGGGTCCAATGAACGTCTTTAACACCGCCATTGTGTCCCGAGTGGCGTGGTCATTGAATGCTTGCGCCATACAAGTCCACCCCAATGGAACGACGTGCGCCCAAGGGTGGGCGACCGCCCGCGTCTGCGAAAAAGATGGGAGGCGGCCATTTCTCATGCTTCCGCGCGGGTCCAACGATCGTCTTGCACACCGCCAATGTGTCTCGACTTGCGTGGTCATTGATTGCTTGGGCCATGCACGTCCACCCCGCTGGAACATCGTGCGCCGACGTGTTTGCGACCACCCGCGATACCGACAGAAGTTGATGGTAGAGATCCCCAATGCTTCGGTGCGGGTCGAATGAGCGTCGTGCAAACCGCCAGCGTGTCGCCCGTTGCGTGGTCATTGGATGCTTGGGCCATACACGTCCACCTCGCTGCAACGACGTGCGTCCACGGGTGGGCGACCGCCCGCAGTCACGAAACGCATCGATGGTGGCCATCCTTAACGCTTCCGCGCGGGTCCATAGAACCTCGTGCACACCGCCATGGCGTCCCTCATGGCGTGGGCATTAAATGCTTGGGCTATGCAAGTCTAACCCGCTGCGACCACGTGCTCGCACGGGTGCGCGCGGGTCCAATGAACGTCTTGCACACTGCCATCGCGCCCCCGATTGCGTGGTAATTGAAAGCTCGGGCCCGAGAGTTCCACCCCGCTACAACGAGGTGCGCGCACGGGTTGGCGACAGCCCCCGATTGCGAAAGAGATCGACGGTGGCCATCCCCAATGCTCTTGCGCGGGTCCAATGAAAGTAGTGCAAACCGCCAGCGTAGCGCCAAATGCGTGGTCATTGAATGCTTGGGCCGTACAAGTCCACTCCGCTGCAACGACATGCGCCCACGGTTTGGCGACCGCCCGCGATTGCGAAAGAGATCGATGGTGGCCATCCCCAACGCAACCGCACGGGTCCCATGAACGTCTTGCACACCGTCATCGGGTCTTCAATAGCGTGGTCATTGAATGCTTACGCCATGGAAGTGCACTTCACTGCAACGACATGCGTCGACGGGCTCGCGACCGCCCGCGATTGCGACAGAGAACAACGGTCGCCATCCCCAACGCTTCCGCGCGGGTCCAATGAGCTTTTTGCACTTCGCCATCGCCTCCCAAACTGAGTGGTCCTTGAATGCTCGGGCCCTAGAACTCCACCGAGCTGCAACGACGTGCGCCCACGGGTTTGCGACCACCCGCGAGTGCGAAAAAGATCGGCGGTGTCCATCCCCAATGCTTCCGCGCCGGTCCAATGAACATCTTTCACACTTCAATCGTGTCCCCAATTGCGTGGTCTTTGAACGCTCGGGCCATACAAGTCCACCTCGCTGCAAGGACTTGCGCCCACGTGTGAGAGACCACCCGCCATATCGACAGAGATCGATGATGGCGATCACCAATTCTTCCGCACGGGTCCAATGAACGTCTTGCACCCCGCCATCGTCTGCCCAATTGCGAGGATATTGAATCTCCGGCCATACAAGTCCACCCCGCTGCATCGACGTGCGCCCACGGGTGGGCGACCGCCCTCGAGTGCGAATGAGATCGACGGTTGCCATATGCGACGCTTCCGCGCGGGTCCAATGAGCGTCTTGCACACCGCCATGGTGTCCCCAATAGCGTGGCCATTGAATGCTTGCGTCATGCAAGTCCTTCCCGCTGCGACAATGTGCGCCCACGTCCACGCGACCGCCCGCGACTGCGGACGAGATCCTTGTTGGCCATCCCCAATGCTTCCGCGCGGGTTCAATGAATGTCTTGCACACCGCCATCGAGTCCCTTATTGGGCGTTTATTGAATGCTTAGGCCATACATGTCCACTCGGCTGCATTAACGTTCCTGGCGGATTTCCAGCAGAGGCAGGAAGGGGATCGGCGACGCTGTCCCACGCAATTGGCGGGAGCCACTCCGGCGGCATATGCGGGAGTAACGAGCGGGGGCGGGGGAAGCGGGCAGCCGGCGGCGTCACACGCGAACGGTGGACGCCACGCCGGCGGCCAGCGCGGGAATCACACAACGGTGCTGCCCATGCGCGCAGGCACTCGTTGGGGGGTGAGGGCGGGGGCGCACCGGCCGACAGCGAAGTGCCTATACACCGTCGCCGGCGGCCGACAAAGGAGGTCACACCAGCGCGCAGAAATCACGAGCGCACGGCCGATGGAGACTCAGGAGGCATCCGCCCGTGGCGCCGATGGCGGCCCCTGGGGCGCCTCTCCGGCCGCGTGCGCTGGATGGGGCGGCGCACGGTCCTGCGTGCGCGAAACAGCGGGGGGCGTGCCCGAGACCGCCCGGGGCGGTTCATGTGAGGCGCTCCGAACGGCTTCCCCTCCCACACGACGCCACACAGCGCAGCTCACGAGGCGGGGCACACCAACGCCGTCACACTGCCTCGTGCGCGCCCTCGTGTCCGCGGGGTCCCGGCTTCGTGGAAGCGGCTGGGGCCCCAGCCACCACACGCTCATCGCAACGCCCCCATATGACCGATTCGGGGGGGGGCGGGTGCCTGGCGGCTACAAGGAGTACAGCGATCTGATCAGCAGCCGGCGGACCACTGACCAAGGCAGATCCGCCTCCCGCCCATCACTGTTTCTGAACATTTCTGACAGCCAATGATATGCCTTCATTCGGTTTGGAAACTCTCAATGTTTCCAGACTGCATGCAAACGGATCGCGCGATTGGTCTCGCGCACCCGCCGATTATCCGGCGCGGGACCTCCGACAGTGACCATTTTGACGATCGCGCAAGTGCTCGTTCGTGGGGCAAGCCAACGCCGACACCAGGAAGGGAGCCGACCGCCGTTCAATTTAGAAGCACGCAAAACACAGCTTCTGCTGGACCGCCAGGTGTGCACGTCGGGCAGGCTTCCACAGCGCATTGCGCTGTGCGCTCATTTGGGGTCCTGGACAGGCTGCCGCACGTCTGCGCTTCCGCGTGAGAATCGTCAGCAGTGACCGGTTCGCCTAGTGTCTTGCCGCAGTGCGTCTTTGTGTGCTTGGCGCCACATTGTGGTCAGTTATCTCCGATTCGTGGCGCCTTCCTTGAGACATGTGACCTAGATATCGCCACTCTTTTCGGTCCTGACGACTTTCACCACGGTGATTGAAAACAAAAAACCCTTTCATTTTTCCGGCTGTAGCATTTTCTGCGATGCACCTGTGACCTCGAGATTGATTGCGAGTTTCGCCGATATATGAACACTTGGGGCTCAATGTTGCTCGGTGCACTTCCCCCATCTGCGTGCCTCCATCTCTGGAGCTTGTAGCCCCTATTTTCGGTAACTCCGTCACCGCGGAAGACCCGTCTAGACGAGAAACATTGGGGAGGATGCTCAGCGCCTCCCACGAGGCATACGTGTCATTTTCCGTCTTGAGTTTCAGATCTTTGGGGAGATGTTGTTGGGTGTGCTCCGAACCAATCATGTTCAGGTTCCTTCGATTCCGTCAGGGTTGTCAGCGTTTGGTTTGGTTTGCAACACATGAACCGAACTCAGCCTGAAGCACATGAACGCTGGAGAGTTCGGGCTGAACCGAATATGGCGAAGGGCTCACTTGGTACAAGTGGTATCTAACATGACACGGTTCACAAGGCCAACAGTTGCGGCGCCATTTTCCGGCCAGATACGCCATTATTCATGCTCACGTTGACACCGATAGGCCGGCATACGTATTCAGCGCGTAGGTATGCGTACGGCCAACAGCGCAGTGGGGCTTAAACCGTGTACCTAGCAGATCTGAGAATCCTCTGCAATGGCGTGTCGCAGCCTGCTTGCAGATCTGGGAAAGTGGCCGCATGAGCCACGAGCAGCATGGTTTCCTACAACACACATCGGCGGTGGAGCTCTTTGTCGTGCCTTTATGCAAAAAAATGGAGGTCCGGTGCTTTTGTTTGTTGGAAAGCACCGTGACGGTGCTAGAGTCTGGTGCGAAAAAGGTCCAGAATGATCCGCCGTTTTTTTGTGCCTACGACAAGCCTTCATTGTTTTTCGGCCTGCAGAAAATATGCTGGTAGATTGCTAGACTTCTGCGGAACCCCTGTTGCATCGCACATCTTCTGCGCCGGATCTGTGCTAACCTTGCACTTGGTTACAATTGCAGAGCATGTTTTCTGCGTCAGATATTCTGCAGTATGAAGAAAACGGCTTCCTCTTGGTGGAAACGCCAAACTACGTGCGCTGTAGGACGTAAAGGAGCGTTCTACAGAAGAACAGCACGAGCTGCGCACCATTCCAGCAATCGGATGCTGTAGACAAAACGTGAGTGAGCACAGAACGTGCGTGCTGATCTGCCAGATATCTGCTGAACCAGCAGGCTGCCAGCACAAATCTGCCCGTCCAGCAACCATTTAGCAGACTGTGGAGATCCTGCAACAGCCTGAAACACGGAAGCAACAGATGCGTAAGGTACACGGTTTAAGACCCACTGCGCAGTCAGCGACTGACTCGAAGGGGGGTCCCGGACCAGTGCTCCGAGACCAGCTGACCGGCAGAGGGGCCTGGAACACGGGAGTGAGCAGTCTCTGTGTACTTAACGATCCACCAGTCAAACCGAACGGAAGAGGTGCCATTGAGACTCGTGATTGTCGTGGCGAGGCAGCGTAAGAATGTCTAAGTCGTTCGTCGCTTGGTTTCGTTCAGTTTTTGAATTCAACCTGGTTCACCGAACCATCCGTAGATTCAACAAACTAATATGGCTGATCCCCGAAATTTGACCTGATGTGACTGAGACTGACTGTCTTCCACCAATCAGAAGGCCCCGTGGGCCAGGCTTTGGCCAACGGACGGTTCCGATGTGCTTGTACGGCCTGGAATCGCACATCGGCGTCTTAGCTTCTCTGCAGTTCTCCATGACAAACAATGAGAAATGTCCATATCACGCCAGGATCTGGACTCCGCCCATAGATAATCCGACTCTGGAGAAGGATACAGTGATTCATGCATCCAGCAAGGTCCCTGGATTGAATCCGCGCGATCCATTGGCTTGCGAGGCGCCTGACATCGAATCTAAGCCAATGAGAGGCCCTTATTCGCAGTCTGTCCAAGTCTCAGTCCCTCAGGACAGAATTGGGGGACCAGCAATACAACCCTGGATTCCGTACTGCATTGGACGCCAGTTCATGCTGTAGCTTTTTCTGCACGACATTGACGCAGTGCGCCGCACGTCTCGAGCTATACTGCACAAGAATGCGGAGTTGCTGCACAAGAACGTCTCTGTTATTGCTAACCTCCAAAAAATGGCGGTTGCAGAGAGAAGGGAGGCAGAGCCGACGACAGGACGTAGATATGAAGTCGGATTGGCTGTTCTATAAGCAGCGATCGAACTATTGGCTGAGAGTTGCCGCCAGTAATCTTGCAAGCCAATCACCGTGTCTTGCAGGAGTCACGCAGAGCCATTGCAACCCACAATGAGATTTCCTGAGATTTTTGGGCCGCTTGCTTGGGCCTGAAGAGGGCATGGAGAGGGTTCGGGGCCAGACCTGTGATTTCCCATGAGATCAAAAACTTTCTTCAGATTTCTTGAGATCCTGATGCGCGTTTCCAGTGCGCACAGCTGCATGGGGAGACTGTCTAAGGGACTCAGATCATTCCCAGCTTTTCCATTGGTCCATGTATGCTGTTGAATGATTGCAACCACTCTGCAGCAGCCATGTTTTGGAGGTCAGCAATAGGTCAATGATATGGCCATCGAGGGAACCTGGTTTAAACCAGGCCTCACCAAGAGGATTTCGGCAAGGGTATTCCGCGAGTACTTTTTTAGGGTATATACCCGTACTCGCGTGATGCTTCGGTGCAAGCCCCATACCCATACTCGGTGAATGACCAGTTGCCAGATACTCGCCAAAGTGGATCACGGAGGGTATCAATGAGTATTACCCGTACTCTCGATTTTGAAGAATCCGATACTCTTGACGGCCTCCTGAATGAAACTTTTTGCCACCAATCCATGCGCGGCAAACTGCAAAGAGGCAATGTGTGGGCAAAAACGCCAACATCGCACATCATGCACATACTCGAAGCGAGTCGCAGCTCACCATCTGTAGTGGATCCTGCCCTCCCAGCCGACGGGGTATAACCCCGTCGGAAAACCCAGCACTGGATGCGGAACGCAATGCCAGAGATACAACGCGAACGCCGGGATCACCGGGCGCGAAGCGCACCAGAACGACGGAAGTAACGCCAACGTAACGATGATTTATTCGAACACGCACGATGACCCCAAAGCACACACTCGTATACCGTCAGAAACAAGACGCAGAACGTGCACAATCCCGACCCCCTGGCGCTATCATGGGGGGACCGGTACCCAACGGGCCACGGTCTCAGGCCCGGGCCT
>ENA-ORXR01004873-ORXR01004873.1-marine-metagenome-genome-assembly--contig:-NODE-4873-length-10995-cov-206.079410_pt1 | contig 10995 bp, 5 predicted proteins | sample MGYA00237866_ERZ511479 | MGnify/ENA metagenome assembly ERZ511479 | reverse complement strand
GTCGAAGGCCTGGGTTTTGTATGCTTCAAGGCACGGCCTGAAAGGTCGATTCAATTGCGGAAATTTTTTTGATTCGACTTTTCAGGCCTTGAGGATTTTTTGGACGCACCCGGGCCTGCGACCCGGGCTATAATGACGGCGACCCTTCGGGCCTAAAATCAGGCGAAAACTACTGTCGCCTCGGGATGACAAAATGCTCTCGGCTTTCTGTACGGCACATTCCTTCAACAACCTGCCCCAGGCCCGAAGGGTCGATACATTATAGCCCAAGTCGAAGGCCTGGGTTTTGTATGTCTTTCAGGCCTCGAGGATTTCTGGAACGCACCCGGGCTAAAATAACGGCGACCCTTCGGGCCTAAAACCCAGGCGAAAACCTACTGTCGCCTCGTTGGATGACAAAATGCTCTCGGCTTTCTGTGTGGCGCATTTTTTCAACAGCCTGCTAGGTAGGCCCGAAGGGTCGATTTATTATAGCCCAGGTCGAAGGCCTGGGTTTAGTATGCTTCAAGGCACGGCCTGAAAGGTCGATTCAATTGCGGAAATTTTCTGACTCGACCTTTCAGGCCTTGAGGATTTCTGGGACGCACCCGGGCCTGCGATCCGGGCTATAATGACGGCGACCCTTCGGGCCTAAAACCAGGCGAAAACCTACTGTCGCCTCGTTGGATGACAAAATGCTCTCGGTTTCCTGTGCCGCGCATTTTTTCAACAGCCTGGTCGGTGCAGAACCAGAGAATATTTGGGCGGTTGGAAGATGTCGGCATGTAAAATTGGGTAGGGTTTACCAAATCGGAAATGACTTAATAATCTGGATGGCTGTCGAGGTCACCTGTTTCGAAGCGTTTTTTCTGGTCGGTATAGTAGGTGGCATTGAAGTCCGGATTCAGCTTGAGGGCTTTGTCGATGAATTCGATGGCGCCTTTGCGGTCGCCTTGGACAAAGAGAAGTTCGGCCTTGGTGTCGAGGAAGGTGTAATCATCGTTATCGGCAGCGATGGCGCGATCGATGGCTGCGTGCGCTTCTTTAAAGTGGTGACGCGCCAAGGCGCAATCCCATGCAAAGCCGTTCCAGGTTTCAGGGTTCTTGTCTTCTTTAATTCGGGGGTGTGCGAAGGTGAACGATTTTTGGAAGAGGGCGCGCCCTTCTTCAACATTACCTGCTTTCATCAATGGCCATGCCGTTCTGCGAATTGAGTCGGTTACGGCTTCGAGAACATAGGTTCGTTCCAAGGGATTGGTGATGCAATTGTCTGTGATCATGCCAGCTAGTTGGACTCCTGGGTCATCTGCTAAAAGGAGGTCGTTGAGAGCGGTGGCTTTCTCTACAATAGTGGGGCTGTTATGAACTTCTTTCACGAGAAGTTTTAGTTCGCGCGGTAAGTGGGGCCAGCGTCCTTGGCCCAGCTTGTCGTGAATTTCTTTGGCTCGCATGCGAATTTCAGGATCCTCGGCTTCGAGTTGTTCGGCCAGAAGGGGATAGGACTTGATGCCACCTGCCCACAAGGTTTTGGAGGCGCGTGCCCGGGTTCGAAAGTCGGGAGCTCCGAGCTGCTGGATCGCTACTTTCAGCTCGGCTAGATCGGGAATCAATCTGTCTTTAGCTGGAACCGTTTTCTTGAGATCGGTCGGCGCATGTTGAGCCTGAAGCGGCATGCTGAGGGTCAAGCCAATCAGGCTCAGCAATAAGCTACCGAAAGAAATATGCCTGACCAGTTGGTTGGCTCGTTTGAATCCTGATGAAACAAAGGACATGATAAGGTTACCGAAGAGGGGGCGGAGAATCTTTCTAAAACAACACGAGGCTAAAGACCTTTGTAGAATTTCCAATTTGTCTTAAAGTTCCAGTCGAGTTTCTGATTGGTCAGTTCGGCGCGAATCATTTCCACCGGCATGGTGCCGAGCTTGAGAATCGAGTCGTGGAATTTTTTCTCGCTCCAACCCGCTTCTTGCACGAGCTCGGCATGTAGGCTACGGAACTGCTGGCCTCCGATCATATAGGCGGCCTGGTAAAGTGGGCTGTACCCGGTGGTGATGTAGCGCCTCACTTCGGCTCGTGCTTGTTCGTCTTCATGTCCCACATCGTCGATAAGGAATTGCACCATCTCATCCGGGGTCATTTCACCGAGGTGGAATTTCATGGTGACAATAATGCGGGCGCAGCGGTGCATGCGCCAAAAGAGCATGCCGATCCGATCTTCTGGATTGCGTTGCCATTCGAGGTCCCAGAGTCGCGTCTCCCAATAAAGCGCCCAGCCTTCGACATGAAATGGGGTACGAAACATACGGCGATCCGGACGGTACCGTTGGGCGTAAAACATTTGCAAGTGATGGCCTGGAATGACCTCGTGAGGCACCACCAAGCGGGTCGCATGCAAGTTGTTAGCCCGCATGCTCATCAGCTTTTGTTCATGTCCCATCCCCGAGCCGGCATAAGCGACAATGACCTTGTTGCCACTGTAAAGCGCGTAGGGCATCGTCTTTTGACGCTTTTCCTCTACCATGTTGACGGTCCAGGCTTCACGGCAGAGTTTCGGCACGGTTAAGAGATCGCGTTCGATAACAAAGTCCGCCGCTTCGCGCGCGTATTGAGCCACAAGCTCGTCTTGTTCACCGGGAGGGACGAACTGATCTTTCACGTATTCAAGCCCCGCGTGCCAATCTTTCTTGCCGAGTTCCTTGGCCGCCTTTTTCATTTCTTTGAGGCACCAATCATATTCAGCTTCGCCAATTTTTAACAGTTCACGCGCGTCGTAAGGAATCACCTCGTGGCGGATCATTTCGTTGAGTCGCTTCTCTCCAATGGGACGACCGATGAGTGAGTTCTCGTTCTTCTCTGCGACCTTTTCGCGGGTCCATTTTTCGTATTCCTCGAGCTGCTTTCTCGCGTCTTCGTAGGTGGCCTTCATCCACCACTCAAAGCCGGGACGATAGACCGCATAATGCTTGTACCATTTATCGAGCTGGTTTTTCAGGTTGCCGATGTCGCTAGAGATTCGGACCGCGCGCCATTTTGGAAAGGGCTTGGGGGTTTCATCTTGTGTTTTATCCGCCTCCTTGTTGTCGGACTTTTCAGCCGACTCGTCCTTTTTCTTTTGCCCTTTTTCCCAGTCTGCTTCGAGGGCTTTGCGGCCTTCTTTTACGGACTTGATGATGTCGTCGAGCAGGGCTGCGACGTCTTGCTCAACCAGCTCTTCGAGCTTGCGACGTTTTTTCACGAGATCGATGATGTCGTCAGAAAAGGGGTAATAACCTTTGTCAGCTTCGTAGATCATACGCCGATCGTTGAGCGCGTCGATCGCGGCTTCGATGCGGTCACAAATCAAGAGGAGATCGACTTTGCCCGCGGTCGTCTGTTTGCCCATGGGAACCTTGCGAACCTGCTTCAGCGCTTCTTCGTAAAAGTGCTGCATGCGATCCATGTCCTTGCTCGAGAAGCTCAAGTTCAAGCTTTGGGCCAGGGCGGAGCGATCTGCATCGACCCGGTACATTAGTTTCTGCGGAAGGCTCGGCTCAGCCTTGCGGTTATAGTTGAGATTGTAGTCGCGGCTGAACGAGTTGAACGAAGGGGGCGCTCCTTGACTTTGTGCTAGCTGAGGAATCAGGCTGCAGCAAAACGGAATAAGAAGATACAAGTGGGGAATGCGCATGCCGGAGATTCCACAGGTCTTGGGCTTGGTGCAAGCTGGAAATGACTTCTCTTTTCCGTGATGTTCGCGTCATGAAACGATATTCGATGGCCCAGTTGGATTAAATTGAGCCGGTCTCTTGCCCTTGTGGATTGACTCGTCGCGCCTTCGCCGATGAGGCCGATGCACCTGCCTCCATGCATTTAGTCGACATAAAAGAAAATGCTCGCAGTCATTATCACAAGGGAGTGACCGAAATGTATGTTGTCCTCGACTCACACTGGTGCGAATCTCCGGTCTGATTAGCCGCCATTTCGCAGGTCGCGATGTATCATGCGGTAACTTGTGCTTCGTCCTCCCGCTGCTTCCTTCTCCAAAATCCCTCGAGCGATTAGATCGTTGATGTCCCGTTGCGCGGTGTCTTGCGAGCATTTACATATGATCGCCCATTTGGAAGAGGTGAGCTTACCTTCAAAGCCATCTAACAGGCGGTTGATCATCTTGCGTTGCCGAACATGAAACTCAACCTCGCCATGCCGATGCCAAAAGGTTGCTTTCATCAAAACGGAGGCAAGGCTCGACCGCGACGTGTTGATGGCACGTAGCAAGCATCCTAGATACCATTCGATCCAGGCCGAAACATTCAGTGACCCTTTCTGGCTTTGTTCAAGTGTGTCGTAATAGGCTTTTTTCTCCTGCTGGATCTGAGATGACATACTATAGAATCGGAGAGCGGATCTGTCTGCCCGTGCAAGTTGCAAATCGGCCAAGGCCCGCGCTAGCCTTCCGTTTCCATCGTCAAAAGGATGGATCGTAATAAAATAAACGTGAACGAGGGCCGATCGAATAACCGGGTCCTCATGTGATTCAGCATTGAACCAAGTGAGAAAGCTATTCATCTCTTCGTTTAGCCGGTCTTGGCTGGGGGCCTCAAAATGGATGTGCTCGCGACCTGGTTTACCTGAGACCACAACCATCGGGCCCTTCTCGTCGTTTCTCCATTCGCCAACACGAATCCGATTCATCCCGCTCCAACCACTCGGGAAGAGGGAGGCATGCCAGCCGAACAACCGTTCTCTGCTTAATGGTGCTTCGTATTTTTGAGTGGCGTCGAGCAAAACGGTAACCAGTCCGTCGACTTGCCGGCTGGATGAGACTTCGCCAGCGTTTTCCAAGCCGAGTTTTCGAGCCAAAGAAGAGCGAACTGAATCGCGATTGAGAATTTCGCCTTCGATTTCTGACGTGTTCACCGCGTCCTCTGTCAACATGGTAAGCGACGCTTGTTCCTGTGTATCGAGGCCAAAGGTGCGCATGGCTCCGAGCAGCAGGCCTTGTTCATGGCGAACTTCCGCCAGCAGGGGTGCAAGGTCGGATTGCTTCCAGGTAAAACCTGGCCAATCCGGGTCTTGGTGAATGTAGGTTATTCGAGGCATATGATGCGGAGAATAACCCTCTAATCTCCGCATGTACAGGCTTGATCTCCGCGTTATTTGCGGAGATTAAGCGGCCTATTCTATACATTTACCCTGTTTACGCCGTAATATTGGCTATATTGAGTCGCGCTTTCAGCGCTACGATGTTTAGGCATCACAAACTCAGGCCTAGGGCGCTGCTCTGGCGTATGTTGACTGAGCCTTTCAGGCTCGATGTTTCCTCCGCAAAATATCCAAAATCGGATTTCAGGACAGGCTCTGCCTAGGCACTTAAGTCGATTCGCATGAAAAGGAGTTCGGTCTGCCCTTAAAAGAAAGCCGGAGGCTTGAAGGCAATTAGCCGGTCGGTGACCGAAGGGAACCACCGGACCAATCTTAGATAAGCCGTTTTGCATGGAAAAGAGTTCGCTCTACCCTGAAAAGAAAGCCGGAGGCTTGATGGCAATTAGCCGGTCGGTGACCGAAGGGAACCACCGGAACAATCTCTCAAGCGCTGGAAGCGCGATCGGAGATCAACCTAACATGCTGCGCTCTCTTTTTAGGAAGGCAGAAGGATAATTGCCCGCTCGGCTTTGGCGTTTTGACCGCAATTTAAACGGGGTAAGCTAGGAGGGTATGATCTGCGCCGGGTTGATAGAGAGGCGAGCGACTGTGCTAGATCGGGTCAATGGCTCGTTGCTGGGATTCAACGCGGTTCCCGGAAAAGGAAGGGGTGAAAAGGAAGGGGTCAGACTCAAATGGCGCTTAGATAAGTCGGTTTGTCTTAAAAATGAGTGGAAATCCAGACGATTAAAGGCGCGCAGCGCTGACCCATTGATAGCCACGGTTGACGAACGGAGTGAGGAGGCCGTGGTCCCGGCGGATTCGGGCTCTAAGCAGCGTAGCGGCGACACCCTAGCGGATGAAAAGCGGATGATTAACGATTCCTGGCAATTTTGGAGGTCTCGTTTTAATGGATTCCGGGCACAGTAGGATGCAAACTCCGCGGGGCTACGTTCTGCGCCTCGGTTCAAGTTCTCTCACAATATAACGCTTACCCCTCGTTGCCTCTTGCGTCTGCACCTAACCCGGCGCTGCGGCCGCTTCGCGGCCTCTGAAGTTTGGCTTTTAACTAGCCCGGATATTTCACAAGCGGCCTACTGCGAAGCCGTATCTCACGCACTAGCAGGCTTGCCTAGAATCGCCGACATTGCAGAGCGTCGGGCACCAGATGTTCATTCAGCTTCAGCCGACTCACTTCGTCAATTCCTACCGGTTTCCACTGTCGGCGGTTGGAAACCGCCGCTCCTTGGCCTGCGGCGCATCACTTCTTCTGCGGAATTATGGATACTACTAAGGTGGGGTGGGAACGCCGAGCTCGAATCCCGAAGGGATTCCTGGCCGCTTCGCGGCCTTGCACACGGGCTACTATATCCCGCCCACTTCGGGGCGGATTCCCAAGATGGAACATGACGCAAAAAAATACGCTGGACCGCTTATCTAAGTGCCATTGGTGTATGACTCGTTGCTAGGTTTTATCTCACAGGTTCCCGGGGTTCCCGCTACGCTGCACCCGGCGCTACTTTCTGCCGTCCCTGCCGGGACTCTTTCCACGCAATTAGAACTGAGCTAACGACGAAGACCATCGTTTAACGAAGTGGCATTTGGGACAGGCTCTACTTAGGCACAAAAATGCCGAACCCGTTAGATGTATCAAGGCGGGTTCGGCAGTGATTTTGTGAGCTATTGGCTAGTTGGATCGACAGGTTAACAGCCTACCGAGACACGGTAACCTACTTCATGGTTTTCATATATGCCATGAGGTCGCGCACTGCGCGCTTTCCGATGACGAGTCCCATCGGAGGCATGCCACTAGCGGGTTCGGTGCGATCTTTAATGTCCGACTTATTGATCGTGATCATTTTGTTTTCTGCGTCTTGCAGGGTGATCTCGGTGTCGGTTTCGCTTTTCAGAATTCCGCCGACACTTGAGTCGTCTTTTCGGGTAATCGAAATGCTGCCGAAGCCTTTGGCGATGGCATCGTTCGGGAACATAATGCTGGCGAGAATGTATTCTGGCTTTTGTAGTTTTGCGATCTGGCTGAGGTCTGGGCCTGCCATGAGAACTTTGTGTGTGTCGCGACTCACATTGTGGCAACGAGCGCATTGCGATACCGCATTTTCGAACACCGCTTTGCCTTTTACCGGATCGCCGCCGTCGAGGCATTGGCGATAGACTTCGAGTTTATCTTTATCCGCGATCGACGCGTTGTACGCTGCAAGCGACTCGCTAAGATTCCGTTTGGTCGCGGCTTCGAGCACGTCGAGATGGACCACGCGGTCCAGCTGTCCGTTGATTAGGTTTTTCATGAACTGCTTAAGGACCTTGTCCGCTTCGTCCGATTCGATGTTCGCTAAGGCATGGACCACGGCTTGACGTTCGAGGGTTTTTCCATTGCGCATCGTCTTGGTGGCGTCAACGGTGATGGCGTCAGGGTCGAAGCTTGCTACGTGCCCGATGGCGCCCGCACGCACCGCTTCGTTCTTGTCTTTCAGTAACTCGCGAAGCGTGTCTTGGTTCTCCTCTTTTTCCGCGAGGCGGTTCATTGCTTCGAGGCGATTTTCCGACGGTTGGCTATCGTCGGTTGCAATGACGAGGACTTGTTTATCACCCAGATTAAATCCGTAGGCTCCGGCGAGTTGAAGCGCGGCCTTTTGAATGCTTCCACCTGCATCTAGCAAGGTGGCCATTCGTTTTTCCAAAACGTGTTTGATTAGTTCGGGATCGCGCGGTTCGAAGTCGCGGTAGAAGCCGTGCACGGGTTCCCGCTTTTCGGGGGCTTGCCATTGCTTGAGCATGTTCAGCGCAAGGGTACGCATCTCTTCGCTGGCATTTCCCTTGGAGGCGAATTCGGCCAGCAACTTGGCTTGTTCTTCGCCGCCGACAATAAAGGCGGCGTCAATGGCGCGGCGAAGCACGGTTGGTGAGTCAGGGGCAGGGAAGGGGTCGAAGCTCTCCGCGTCGTAGCGGGTGAGGATGTTGGCTAGGGAACCCATGGCTTCCGTGATGTTCGCGTCGTAAATCGCAATAGCGGCTTCGCGCATGACAAAGTCATCCGTCTCCATAAGGAATTTTTCCACTCGGCGGTCCCCGTGGCGGCGAAGCGCGAGGAGGAGGCCGACCCGTGCGGCAGGGTGGCTATGTCCGGATTTGCGAACCAATTCGTTCGCGGCATTCATAAAGTAGAGACCCATGACACAACCGTGGCGGAGGAAGACATCTTGATTGTTGTTCTCTGCAAGAACATCGAGAATGACGTCCATCGAGTCGTAATGTGCCATGCGCCCGAGGGCGATGACCGCGAAGTATTTTTGTCGGTTACTCCCTTCTTTAGCGATAACCCGGAATTGTTCAATCGAATCTCCGCAGTCGCTTTCGCCCAAGACGTGAATGGTCTGGCAAACCACTTCTGGATCATTGTCTTTCAGGAGCGGTAGCAAGATTTTCGCTTCAGTCGAATTGTCTTTGCTCTTGCGTAAAATTTGTCCGGTGCCCCAGATACCATGTAGGCGTGCCAGAGGGTTTTCCGTTTGGGTGTATGCTTGGGTGAAGAGATCTTGGCGGTTGTTTTTCGCGAGGGCGAATTGAGCGCGTTTGCGAACTCGCAGGTCTGGATGCGAAAGGAGCTCGGCCAGAGCGTCATCACTTTGCTTTTCGATGCCTTCCGCCATCAGTTTTTGCATGGCTTTAATCGTGTCGGTTTGGCCGTGTTCAGGATGAGAGACAGTCCACAATTTACCTTTGCCAGTGCCGTCCCAGCCTTCGAGCCAGTCAGAAATGTACAGCTTGCCGTCATAGCCAAATTCCGCGTCGGTGGGGACGAAGTTTCGGACAAATGGATGCAGGTCGACGAGCTCGAAGCCCGCGCCTTGGGGGGTACATTCAAAGGCGTGAATCAGGGAGTTGGCTGCGTTCGCTTTGAAGTCGACCATAAAGAGGTGGTTGTCGTAGCGCTCTGAAAGCCCGATGCCAGGGTAGGCGAAAAAGCCGCTTGGGCCATTGCCAACGTGGGCAATTGGCGGAAGAACCCAAGCCACTTGACCTACATGTTGGGTGTGCCAAATTTTGTCCATGTGCCAGGGGCCGCGAGAGTAGGGGGCTTCAAGCGTTTGGTATTCCATTCGCCAGCCGGTATAGCCGCCTTCGGCGCAGTAGATGATGCGAGCACGGTCACCGGCGTCGGAGTTGTTATCGCCAGCGAAGAGATTGCCGTGATTATCAAAGGCCATTTCCTGTGGGTTACGCATACCCGTACAGAAAATTTCGAGGTTTGACCCGTCAGGCTCACACCGGAAAACAGCACCGCTACCACCGTCTTTCAGGAGCTTACCTTCTTTGGTATTCACATGATAGCCTCGGTCACCGATGGAAAAGTAAAGACGTCCGTCCATGCCCCAGCACAGCCCGTGCAGGTCGTGACCGCGCAAGGCCCAGCGAACTCCGTAGCCTTCGCTAAGCACGCTTCGCTCGTCGGCCACCCCGTCGTCATCGCTGTCGATCAACTTCCAGAGCTTCGGAATGCAGGTGTACCAAAGTTCGCCATTCCGAGCCAGAAGCCCCGCACCGGTTCCGTCCAGCGGCTCATTAAACCCGTCCGCATAAATCGTCCGTTCATCCGCCATGCCGTCACCGTCGGTGTCAGCTAAGCGAGTGATTCGCTCTTCAAATTTTGTGTAGAAATCAAGGGGAGTTTTCTCCTCCCATTTTTTCATCAAGGCCAGTCGATCATCCGTGGTTTCGGCTGCCAAGTCATCGAGCAACCAATAGGCGTGGGAGCGATTATCTTCAATCCCTTTTCTTTGGCGGAAAGACTCCGCCACGAAGACGCGGCTTTTTTCATCGACCGCTAAACAGACGGGGTTGGCGACAAGGTCGGTATCCGCCCAGAGGCTGACCTTGGCTCCAGAGTCTTCATGTGCGATGGGCTGGGCGATAGCAGTCGAACGGACGCCAATAACAAGCACGATTAAAAGGTAGGCCGAGGTGCAGATTGAAGCCCACGTCGAGCTGTGAATCGAGCGAATCGAGTGAGGCGCGCCTTGGAGGCGGCGAGTGACATTTTTTTCCATATTATTTTTCCCCATATTGAACCGGATTTTGCAAGTGTGATGAACCCAGAGGGACAGCGCATCTTATCTATTTTCGAACCAATTTTATCCGGCTCGAATTGCTTGTACCAGTAGGTACGTTTCACAGCCTTCTCTCTGACTCGTCTCTGAAATTGGTTTTCAGATCAGGCTCTAATTCTGCCGATTTTCAGCCACGATCTGGAATGCAACTAGCCCGGATATTTTACTAAATTGATTTTGGCGCAGCCGGAGATGAACCGTGAAGCGGTGCCAGTTAATAGCCATGGACGCCAGTCCATGGATTGCTGCGGAAGATCTCATGCGGAAGATCTCAGAGTCGCAACGCGACGGCATTCCTCGGAAGCCTGGGGCCGTAAGCAGCTACTTTAATAACGGGATGCCGTCGCGTTGCGATTCAAACGGTGTTTCATTTGGAATCTTTTTTGAGAGGGGATGGTTAGATGGGTGATACTGATCTAAGCCTACTCTACGGCGTCCTCGAATTTTTGTGTCATGGCCCTGTCATCGGTTTATAAAAAAGATGTCATGGCGCTTGTTCGACTGACGTCGTCGGGCTAGAAATCCCCATGCAAAATTTTTCACTGTTCGGTTCCGCCGAAGCACTCCGCCAGTCCCGGGTCATGGGAGATGGCCCCGAGGGATCTCTCCCGGTTTCCGAAGACGATCTTCGCAACGAGCCGAGTGGAAATCTCTTTGGCCTTACGCAAAATGCCGGCATGGGCTGGGATCCGAAAGATGTGGCCAAAGATCCGTATCTGATTCTCAGCACGCAGGGCGGAGTTCGCGCCCCAGATGGCACGCCGATTGC
>ENA-ORXR01004872-ORXR01004872.1-marine-metagenome-genome-assembly--contig:-NODE-4872-length-10996-cov-4.083982_pt1 | contig 10996 bp, 9 predicted proteins | sample MGYA00237866_ERZ511479 | MGnify/ENA metagenome assembly ERZ511479 | reverse complement strand
GCTCAGGCGGCGGCCACGCGTTTCTAACGAATGAATTCCAGCTTGCAGGCCCCATTATGGCCGCCACAGGCGGTGGATCTGTCGGCGTGTTCGACGTGATAGAACTCTTCGTTGTTGATGCCATCGGCGGCGCTATTCTAGGCGGCATTGCAGGGTGGATCACCTACCGCATGATGGCGCGCATTGACGAACATGCGATTGAGATCCTGATCAGCTTGGCCCTCGTGGCAGGCACTTACGCCCTCGCCCAACGGATTGAAGTTTTGGGGCATCATTTGTCCGGTCCAATCGCGGTCGTCGTGGCAGGCCTGATGATCGGTAATAAAGGCAAGACCTTCTCCATGAGCGAAACCACGCGAGAGCATCTGTTCGCCTTTTGGCATATGGTCGATGAGATTTTGAATTCGGTGCTCTTCCTATTGATTGGCTTAGAGCTTTTGGTCCTTGGTCTTCGTCCTGAGTATGCCCTCATTGGCGCGGTGGCCATTCCATTGGTTCTCCTCGCCCGGACTTGTGCGGTTTATGTGCCCATGAAAGTGATTGGGACATTTAAGAGCTTCACCAAAGGCGCGGTCCCCGTTCTCGTATGGGGCGGTGTGCGCGGCGGTATATCAGTTGCCTTGGCGCTTTCCCTACCGGACAATGAGTATAAGCCCCTCATCCTGACAGCCACCTATGCCGTCGTGGTCTTCTCGATTATTGTGCAGGGTCTGACGATCAAAAAAGTCGTGGAGACCCAAGTGAAAGTCGATCTGACTGAGGACGCGGCCGTTTAAAGCTAGAAAGTTTAAGGCCAGAAGGATTAGGCGGAGACATTCGCAATCGCTTTGGCAGCGAGTCTTTTCTCCCGGAGTTCGCGGAGCTGCGCGCCTAGGACTTCCTCAAAATAAGTGTCACAGCCAAGGCATTTATTTTCAACAGTTCGCCCTTTGCCGTCGACCTTGGCAGATTTCAGGCGGAATGTTTCTGCATCCCAACCCGAGGCCTGCCCCATTTGCTCGGGCTGCCCGCGATTGATCGCTTGGATAGCGTCAAGCTGCGCCACGCTATCGAAAATCTCTGCCAGTGTTTCTTCGGTCAAATTCCCTATGGGAACCTTGGTCTTTAGGCAGCACGGAAAGACATTACCGTTAGGTTCAATGGAAACCTCCGATCCAGCCTCTCCAATTTTCAGGAAGTTCAACCCGCCCGACCAACGGGCGCAAAAGTCGGTTTCATAGGCCGCATCTGACAACCCGTTCGCGAAAGCCCGCCCGCGCGGCCACAACTCGCCAATCCATAAATCCGGCTGTGCACCGAAAAATAAGAATGTCGAACCACTTTCAGGGCGTGGTGCATCTGCGTCCGGCATATTGAGACGATCATCTTTTTCCCCGCCGAGACTAATTTCAGTCACGCCCCGACTTGCCATCATGTCCCGGATTTCCTGCATAAATTTAAACTTGTTCTCGCCCTTCATTCCGACGTGATAATCGTCGATGGACGCAATCGCGATGGAGGTAATGCCGAGCGCCAAACATTCATCCAAAATCTCAGGCGTCAGAATATCGCCTGTTGTCTGAATGGCGGTGACAGGCATCGCATCACCATATTTCGCTTTGAGCGCCTGCATAGCCGGATAGAATAATTCCTCCCGCACACCATCAATCAACAGCTCTCCGCCGGCCAGAATAAGTGTCGTCGGCTTTCGATCACCCTTCTCATCGATATAAGACAGATCGTCGGGTAGATTGTCGATCACGGCTTGGTAGGCCGCGCGCCCCTCTCCTACGACCTCGGTCAGGGCATCTCGAATATAGGGGCGAAAGCGGTCATCGTAACAATGTTTGCATTTGCGGTGACAGGCCCACGTCAAAACCCAATATATTGATTGCATGGCACCGACTTAAAGCAATGGTACGACGAATCGAAACACATTCCCGTCATGTGTAGAAAACGGATTGCGCAATTTGATGTGATAGCATAACGAAAGCGTATGACGCGAAACTCGCTCATAAAGACCTTTATGGTCCTGATGGCGGCTTTGTTCTTTACGGTTCAGGGTTTCTCCCAAGCGCATGCTGCGTCTTACGGTAATGCCGATCACACGCATGAAGGCGTAGCCTGTGAGGTTATGCTGATGACTGCGGAGCAAGAGGTTCTTACCCCGCCCGCACAAATACCATCGCCCACAATCTGGCCCACTGACGCAAATTATGTCGATGCGCCGACTAAGCCCGCCAAGCGCAGCTTTGACAGCCGCGCCCCGCCTCCCCGAGGCCCGCCTCTCTAAAATCTGACTTTCCTAGCTTTATCCGCGCGGCCTCGCCGTGGCAGTTTTTCCTGTTTCGGATTCACTTCCCCCATTTCAGATTTAAAAAGAGTATTTCATGTCCCGTTTATCTTCCGGCTTTTTGGCCTCCGCATTCCTCGTGCCGTCAATGGCTGTCGCTCAAGATATTGGCGACGAGGACGTCATTATCGTTACCGCTTCTCCGCTTGAGCGCTCCATTGATGAAGCCATTACCGGCCAATCCATCTTGGCCGGCGATGATCTTCAAGACCGCCTTGCCGGCACGATTGGCGAAACCCTTAAATTAGAGCCGGGGATATCCTCGACCAGCTTTGGCGCAGGCGCATCTCGCCCCATAATTCGTGGCCAAGGCGGCGACAGAGTACGCGTCCTCACAAATGGCGTCGGCTCCATTGACGCCTCTTCCGCGTCGCCTGATCACGCTGTGGCGGTTGAACCCGCACAGGCCGAGCGTATCGAAGTCGTCAGAGGCGCAGCCCTTTTGAGATATGGTAGTTCAGGCTCCGGCGGCATCGTCAACGTTATTGATGGCCGCATCCCACGCGACATGCCCGACGGCAAAACTGACGCATTTGTCCGAATTGGCGCCAGCTCGGTCGATTCAGCCGGGGAAGTCGCTGCGTCCATCGATCAGCGCGCCGGAAACGTGGTCTTCCATCTCGACGGAACCTATCGTCGCGCGGAAGACTATAACATTCCAGTCGAAGGCGAGAGCAAAGCTCAACTCGCAGAGGAAGGCGAAGAGGTACCGGATGACTTTAATAAGAACCGCACTCTCGAGAATAGCTTCGCTGAGACCTCAAGCGTCTCGGGCGGGGTCTCATATGTGGGTGATCGCGGTTTCTTTGGCGTCGCCGTGAGCAAATTCGACTCGACCTACGGCATTCCCGGCGGACACGGCCACGAGGAAGAAGGCGAAGACCACGATGAGGATCATGACGAGGACGAGGACCACGAAGAAGAAGAACACGATCATGAGGAAGGTGAAGAGGAAGAAGAGGGTGTTTTCATCAAACTCGATCAAACCCGAATTGATGTGAATGCAGGATGGGAATTTGATGGCCCGATTGAAAAGGTTCAAATCTTTGGCGGTTACGCAGATTACAAACATACCGAGTTTGAAGGTCCCGGTGAAGTTGGGACAGTTTTCACTAATGAAGGTTATGAAGTCCGGGCCGAAGTCATTCAGGCCGAACGCGGGGGCTGGCATGCCGCGCACGGCGTCCAATTGCGGGAACGCGATTTCTCCGCTATCGGCGAAGAGGCTTTCGTTCCGCCGTCCCTAACGCAGACACTCGGCGCATACACTTTCCACGAATTTGAACTCGGCAACATACATCTTGAAGGCGCAGCTCGCTATGAAAGCACGCTTCAGAAGAACTTAGCTGTGGTCGACAAACGACAATTTGACCTCATCAGTGTCAGTGCAGGCGGTGACATTCATGTGACGGATGCGGTCCGTGTTGGCGGCACAGTCTTCCGCACGGAACGCGCGCCGACAACCGAGGAGCTTTTCTCCAACGGGCCGCATCTGGCAACGAACCAATTTGAAGTCGGCGACGCCACCCTGGATAAGGAAGTCGCAACAGGTGTTGAGGCCGCTATTCGTCACCGCGAAGGCAATCACAGCGTCACGCTGAACCTCTTCTACACAAATTATTCCGATTACATCTTTGAGACGCAAACGGCGGATGAAGAAGACGGTTTGCCCGTCTTCCAATTCGTCTCTGACGATGCTGAGTTTTACGGCTTTGAAGCCGTTGGTAAAACGCAGTTTGCCTCGGCGGGTGATTTTGACCTCTCGGCAGACGCTTTGGTTGAATATGTCCGTGCCAAGACGGATTCCGGAAATTTGCCGCGAATCCCGCCTCTCTCCGTTCTCTCAGGACTGGAAGCGGAGTCAGACCGTTTGAAGCTTCGTGCAGAATGGGAATATGTGTCGGAAGCCAATGACCTTGGCGCGTTCGAGTTGCCAACTGATGACTATAATCTCGTCAATGGTTTCGTCACCTGGAAGGCCCCCGCCGGCGCCGAAAATGTTGCGCTGCGGTTCTCCGTCTTAAATATTTTGGACACGGAAGCCCGCCAGCATACGAGCTTTCTGAAAGACCTCGTCCCGCAACCCGGACGAAATTTCCGCTTCTCTATCAGCGCAAAGATATAACCAGCGCCTGGGCGTCTTTCTCCCATTTGGGAGGAAGGCGCCTACTCCACTTGAGATATATTCAGAGTGTTCGTCGTTCCCGGACGGCCAAACGGAACACCCGCAGAAACCATCACCGTATCCCCCGACTCCAGCCCCATCTTCTCTTTGGCGAGGCCGGAGATTTTTCCCATCATATCATCGAAATCCGCAGGGTCAGGTGTGACAACAGGTACAACGCCCCAGCTGAGTGCAAGACGGGAGGCCGTTCGCATATTCGGCGTTAATCCTACAATCCGGCATGGCGGACGCTCGCGGCTAATGCGCTGCACGGTCGATCCGGTCAGCGTGTACCCCAACACAGCCTTCACACCCAGTTTGGTCGCCATACCGTGCACAGCGCCTGATATGGCGTCTTCTGCCGTGGCTTCGTAAGGCAATTGGATAGACTTGAAATATTCCCAGAAAATCGGGTCGCGTTCTGCAGAGCTTATAATGCGATCCATAATCGCAACAGCCGTCGCAGGATGACGTCCAACAGCGGTCTCCGCTGACAGCATAACACAATCGGCCCCCTGATAGATCGCGCTCGCTACATCAGAGGCCTCAGCGCGTGTTGGGGTCGGCGCATCAATCATGGATTCGAGCATGTGTGTCGCCACAATCACAGGCTTACCTAACGCACGGCACTTACGGATAATCCGGCGCTGAACGACAGGTACGTCTTCCAGCGGCAATTCTACACCTAAATCACCGCGTGCGACCATGGCCGCGTCAGCCATGTCCAAAATAGAATCCAAATCCTCGACGGCGGACGGCTTTTCGATCTTCACAATGATCCCGGCTTTACCGCCGATAATCTTGCGTGCGTCGCTGACATCTTGAGCGTTTTGGACAAATGAGAGCGCGATATAATCCACGTCCAGCGTCAGCGCGAAAGCCATATCCACACGGTCTTTCTCCGTCATGGCCGACATCGGCAGGACGGTATTGACGACGTTGATACCTTTGCGCTCGGAAAGCACGCCCGGAACGTTGACGCGGGCTTTGGCGAGTTTGCCGTCATTGGACAGAACCGTGACCTGCAATTTGCCATCATCGAATTTTAACACGGTGCCTTCGACCATGGCGTCCATCAACTCCTGATGCGGCATGACAATGAGACCGTCCTTACCGGGAGTCTTGCCCTGACGGATTTCAATCGTCTCGCCATAGCGAAGCTCAATCTTCCCGTCCTGAAATGTGCCGCAGCGCAGCTTCGGTCCTTGCATATCTGCGACAATACAGATCGGCGTGCCGGTCACGTCTTGGATATCTCGAATGGCTTTGACAGAGGCCGCATGATCATCGTGTGAGCCGTGAGAGAAGTTTAGCCGAAAGCTGTCTACACCGACATCGTGCAACAACCGCAGCGTATCCGGGGCCCGGCTGGCCGGTCCGATAGTGGCAAGAATTTTGGCGTGGCGATTCCGCATATGCGCGACTCCTTTAGAACGGGGCCGCCTTAAACGTTCAAACTCATGAAATCATATATTTTTCGCATTTTTTTGCGAAAACGAACGACTCTAGCAGACAGAGGCCGGAAGTGTGATGGATTGCCCAATTTGAATGGCATAATCAGAGGACAGCCCATTCATCGATTGTATCACGTTGACGCCGACACATGTTTTGCGGGACAGGCCATAGACCGTATCGCCTTGCTGCACCGTGTAGCTCTGACCGATCCCTTGACCAACCTGTGGCAAAACGCGGGATGTCTCAGAAAGACCCTGTCCGGTCGTAACCGCGTCCACATAGACCATGTTACGGCTGTAATCATAGGGAATAGGCGTTCCAGCGGCGGTGACAGGCGCGGGCGCAACATTCTCCGTTTGCGTAAACGGCTGGACAGCAGCTTGGCTCGTTTCGGCTTGTAGCGATTGCTGTATGGCCATGTAGCCGGGAGTGCCGCTGACTTCAGTTTCGCCGTAGAGCGAATCTGTCGGGGAAGCCGCCATCACCGTTGAAGGCGTGGAATAGGTCTCAACTGAAGTTCCGCTCGCGCTTTCTACGGCCGTAAAATCCGGTGTGTCCGTCACGTAACCTGCGCCGTAGGCCGGGTCTGCCGGAGACGACGCCATGACCGTCGCCGGCGCGGAATAGGCCTGAGCAGGCTCCCGCGCCACCACAGAAAAAGGATCTACGTAAGGGGCTGGAGTCGGTGCGGTCTGATAAGTCGCGGCCGTGGTGGTTGCGGTCGCATATTGATGCCTAGCGTTAGGATCGCCTTGATAGGTCGACGATTGCTGGTAAATCGGGCTTTCCTGCGTTGTTAGACAACCGCCCAACAAAGCTGCGGATAAGGGAAGAATAAGAAAAGCACGCATAATAGCCCCCATGAAAGGATGAGGCCGAAATTTGGACGGGTATGGCTAATATATGGTTAAAACCCATCTCATTGGAAACTTAGATGAAAATCTTGGGTTGATTTAAGGAAACCCGAATTCTGCGGCTTGAAAATTAGGGTGAAAAACAGCACATGGGGCCACAACACGCTTAAACTGAGGAAGTTACCCCTTATGAATATCAAAACCCGCCCCGTAGAATACAAAGACGGTCAAACGAAATGTGTCGGATATCTAGCATGGGACGATAACCGGGCAGACCCCTTGCCCTGCATTCTGGTCAATCACGCTTGGGGCGGGTTGGACAGCTTCGCCATGGACAAAGCCGTTCAAATGGCGGCGCTCGGCTATGTTGGCTTTGCCCTCGATAATTACGGTATCGGAAGTGAATTACCTGAAACCAATGAGGAAAAAGCCGCCCTCATGAACCCGTTGAAGGAAGACCGCGCAGCCCTGCTCAAGCGTCTCAAGGCCGGATATAAGGCTGCAGCAAAATTGGACGAAGTTGACGAAACCCACATGGCCGCGATCGGCTATTGCTTTGGCGGGCTCTGCACATTGGATATGGCACGCGCGGGCCTCGACCTGCACGCTGCAGTCTCCTTCCACGGCTTGCTCGACGCACCCGAAGGTCTGCCGAAAAAGAAATGCAAAGCGAGTGTCCTCGTTTGTCACGGCTGGGATGATCCAATGGCAACGCCCGACCTTCTCAAATCATTTGGCGAGGAAATGGCCGAAAAGAAATGCGATTGGCAAATTCATGCTTACGGCAGCGTGGTCCATAGCTTCACCAATCCTGCGGCGGACGATAAGAAAATGGGCACAGTCTATAACGAACTCGCAGAAAGACGCTCAACCAATGCGATGCTGGACCTCCTCGCTGAAAAATTCGCTTTGCACGGAACGGACGCAGTATAGCCTCCATGAACATAATCCGAGATACAGACGCTCTGCGCGCCTATTGCGACGCGGCGCGAGAGCATGAGTTTGTCTGCATCGATACGGAGTTCATGCGCGAGAGCACATTTTATTCCATCCTCTGCCTCGTGCAGGTTGCGACCGCTGAAGAAGACGCTATCATTGACCCGCTCGCGGACGGGCTCGATCTGACGCCGCTCAAAGAGCTGCTGATGGATAAGAGCATTACGAAAGTTCTGCATGCCGCGCGTCAGGATATGGAGATATTTTACCGCATTTGTGACGCGGTCCCAGGGCCAATCTTTGATACGCAAATTGCCGGCATGGCCCTCGGCCTTGGCGATAGCGCGGGTTACGGCGCATTGGTCAAAGACCGCCTCGATATCAGCTTAGACAAAGGCGCGCGGTTCACGGATTGGTCCCGCCGTCCGCTGTCGGAAAAGCAGCTCTCCTACGCGCTGGCTGACGTAACGCATTTACGGGATCTCTATCCCGATGTGCTCAACGAGCTCGAAGAAAAAGGCCGCCTGAAATGGGTCATGGAAGAAATGTCCCAGCATGAGAATGAAAACCTCTACACGTTCGAGCCCGAAGATGCGTGGCAGCGCCTGAAACTGCGCGGCAATAAAAAACCTTATCTTGCGGCTCTCAAAGCCGCCGCTGCGTGGCGCGAACGCCAAGCCATCAAGAAAGACATCCCGCGCCGCCGCGTTTTGAAAGACGACGCCATGTATGATCTCGCGCAGCAACGTCCGCGCACGTTGGAAGCCCTAGCTAAATTACGCGGCATTCCGCGCGGGTTTGAGAAATCCTCAACGGCCACCGACCTCGTCGAAAGCCTAAGCGCGGCCTTAGATAATGCCGCTGAATATGCGCCGCCCGCGCCAAAGGTGAAGCACATGCCGCCGTCCCTCGGCCCGCGTATTGAGATGCTCAAAACACTCTTGCGCCTGCGCACCGAAGTCGAAGGCATCGCGACCCGCCTCGTTGCCAATGCCCGCGATATCGAACAACTCGCAGCCTTTGGTGAAGGCGCGGATATCGCCGCGCTAAAGGGCTGGCGCCGCGAGATTTTCGGCCAGGACGCACTGGATATGCTGCGCGGCAAAATCGCCCTACGTTTGGAGGGCGAAAATGTCGTCGCCGAACGCCTCGACTAAAGGCACCTCCCCGACAGGCCCACTGCCGCTGCCGAAAGGGCCGCTCCCTGAACGGCGCAGTTTCATTTACGCCCCGCCAACGGACCCGCTGAAAATCATTCATGAGGATGATGACTTGCTCGTCGTGGATAAGCCTGCGGGACTACTTTCCGTGCCCGGGCGCGACCTCCCCGACAGTCTGCAAACGCGTTTGAAAGACCGCTATCCTGAAAGCTTGCTCGTCCACCGGCTTGATATGGCGACATCAGGGCTCATGGTGTTTGCCCGCAATAAAACCGCTCAACGGCATTTGGGTCTGCAATTTGAAAGACGCCACACGACAAAGACTTATCTTGCGCGCATCGCAGGAACAGTCGACGGCGAGAGCGGACGTATCAACTTGCCCCTCATCGCCGATTGGCCAAACCGCCCGCGCCAAATGGTGAGCTGGAAACACGGAAAACCCAGCACAACGGATTGGGAGGTTTTGGCGCGGGAGGAGAATACAACGCGCCTCGCCCTCCATCCGATTACAGGCCGCAGTCATCAACTCCGCGTGCATTGTTGGGCGATAGGTCATCCGATATTGGGCGACCGGATTTATGCGATGGATGACGTGTTTGAGGCCGCGCCGAGGCTTCAACTGCATGCTTGGAAATTAGGGCTGCGCCATCCGACAGGCGGTGACCCGATAGAGTTTGAGAGTCCGTGTTGGTTTTAGGGCGTGCGGATTTCCCCAGCACGCAAAAATCTAAGATTACAAAACTTGCGTCTGATAACGGCTGTTATGGAGCGATTTTAGGGCGCTCGGATTTCTCAAATTGGGAGGCCATTATAGTTCAAAATCCACACTGATGCGCAAGAGTTTTCCGGACTCATCGTGACCGGCAAACGCAGGATACATGCCATTGCCTGCTCCCGAATAGACGACAAAAAATTGATAATTCTCGTCTATTTTAACTTCAGTATCATTTCGTGGTTTATTGTCTTCACCGTAAAGTTGATGACTGAGATATTCGTCAAACAGTTCACCCTTTTCATTAATCGGCGTGAGACAATCCATGAGCCGTTTATCGAGAAATGCCATCGACCCGAATTCGGCGCTGAATGCATAATCCCCTTCCGGGATTAATTGTTTCCATTCTGCCGGCTCGGTATCATAGAACCATACTTCAAATCTTGCATTATGAGGAGACGGTTCAACCTCACTATGATACGTCCAATCCTTTCGAACAACATATAACGGATACGCTCCCGGAGTGATGGGCGTGGAGATAGGAGCCTTGGCTTGGTCCATGGGATCACAGATATAAAGTTCTGAGCTCGTGAAATTCTGAACTCCGATTTGGGTGTATTGTAAATCTTCTGTAAGACGCGCCAGAAAACGTTCAAATTCTTCACTCATTTGATTCTCCGCTGTCCTTGTTTCGAGTTCACCTTACTTTGTACCAAGCAATGTATTTTTAGAAGACTTAAATCGGTGGACTTTGCCGATGCAATCTTAAACATTATCGGCGGCTTTTTTGGCGTGCTAAGCTCGCAACACAAGTCCAATTGGCTCCCTGCCCAATCTAAGACATCTACAAATACTCTTTCGCCTCACCCTCGCTCAACCCCTCCAGAAACCCATCCGCCTGCTCCATCAAACTCTGCCGCACATCCGCGTCCATTTTATCTAAATTTCGATAGGGCATAGCGAGGCGGTTATTGCCGCGTAGCACATCTTCATTGCGCGCCATAAAATGCCAATAGAGCGAATTAAACGGACAGGCGTCTTCGCCGACCCGTTCCTTCACCTTATATCGGCAAGACTTACAATGATCGCTCATGCGGTTGATATAAGACCCTGACGACGCATAGGGCTTGGACCCCAAAAGCCCGCCATCGCCAAACTGGCTCATGCCCAGCGTATTGGGCAGCTCGACCCATTCGAACGCATCAATATAGACGGAGAGATACCATTCATGGACGGCATGCGGATCCGCCCCGATGAGCAGCGCGAAGTTCCCTGTTATCATGAGCCGTTGAATATGGTGAGCATAGGCATGTTCCAGCGTTTGGCCGATGCTCTGTTTGAGGCACTCCATATCCGTCTCGCCCGTCCAGTAAAAATCGGGCA
>ENA-ORXR01004869-ORXR01004869.1-marine-metagenome-genome-assembly--contig:-NODE-4869-length-10998-cov-216.622837_pt1 | contig 10998 bp, 7 predicted proteins | sample MGYA00237866_ERZ511479 | MGnify/ENA metagenome assembly ERZ511479 | reverse complement strand
CGTCAAATTTAGCCAAACATATAAAAAAAATAACTTCTTCATTTGGGGTAGATTATTTTCTTCCTCTTCCCTAACGTACTGACGTGTCATATATTTCGCAAAGCGAAAACAGAAACACATGAGCATATCAGCATATCAGCACATCAGCACACCACGAATGAAAATCTACCAAATTGATGCTTTTGCAAGCGAAATGTTTACGGGAAATCCGGCGGCAGTATGTCCATTAGAATCATGGCTTTCGGATGAACTGATGCAAAAAATAGCTGCCGAAAACAACCTTGCCGAAACCGCTTTTTTAGTCAAAAAAAATGAGGGCTACGAAATACGTTGGTTTACGCCAAAGATTGAAGTCGATTTGTGCGGACATGCTACACTTGCGGCTGCGTATACGCTCATGGAACATTTACAATTCGCTGAAAATGAGGTAATTTTACATTCTCCGCACAGCGGAAAACTGTCGGTCAGGCGCAGAGGTGAACGATATACCCTTAATTTTCCGGCAGATAATATCGTGTCTATTACGCCGCCCGTCAAGCTACTCGAAAGCCTCAACCATATTCCGCTCCAATGCTATCAAGGTAAGATGGATTATATGCTAGTTTTTCAAAATCAGCAACAAATCATCGACCTCAACCCCGATTTCAAACTCATGGGCAAAGTCGAAGCAAGAGGTATTATTTGTACTGCACCCGGCGAGGATTGCGATTTTGTGTCGCGCTTTTTTGGACCGCAATCTGGTATTGATGAAGACCCTGTAACGGGTTCGGCGCATACGACACTTATACCGTATTGGGCAGCTCAACTGAAGAAAGAAACCCTCACAGCCAAGCAATTATCCAAACGCGGTGGCACGCTTTACTGCCAATATCTTGGCGACAGGGTCGAAATTGGTGGTACAGCAAAAACCTATCTCATTGGCGAAATACAAACTTCGTAGTACAACGTAGCACGGTGCTTCCAGCCCGTATCGCGTTAGACGCTACATATTCGCGAGACACACGGGCTGGAAGCACTATGCTACGGGGAACATAATCAGCCATAAGTCGAAAAAAAAGAGACTTGTGGCTGATTATTGTGTATTTTTTAGCCATAAGTCCGTTTTTTTTGCTTATTTTGCTAAAAATACTTACGTATGAATAGCATCATTGGTAGAAAAAAAGAAATCAAACAATTGGATAAGGTCGTGGCGAGTCGCAAATCTGAATTTGTGGCACTGTATGGTCGGCGTAGGGTCGGGAAGACTTTTTTGGTGCGCGAATATTTTGATTATACCTTTGATTTTCAATTGACAGGGCTGGCAAATGCGAATACAGAACAACAGTTGACCAATTTTCATATTGCGATAGAACGACAAACGGAAATCAGCGCAGAGAAAATTCCGAAAAACTGGATAGCGGCATTTCAATTGCTCATTGACCATTTGGAAAGCATCGACGAGGCACGAAAAAAGGTCATTTTTTTGGATGAATTACCCTGGCTTAATACCGCAAAGTCGGATTTTATGATGGCTTTGGAGCATTTTTGGAATAGTTGGGCGACGAATCGTAAAGACATTGTTTTGATTACCTGTGGTTCGGCAGCTTCATGGATGGTCAACGAACTCATCAATAATCACGGCGGTTTGCACAATCGCGTGACAGAACGCATCAAAATTTTCCCCTTCAATTTGCAGGAAACCGAACAAATGTTGTTATCGAAAAATCCTGCAATTGACCGTTATCAAATTCTACAAATTTATATGACGATGGGGGGAATCCCATATTATCTGGAAGCCATTTCTCCCGAAAAAAGTGCCGCACAAAATATTGAAGAAATGTGTTTTCGCAAAGGCGCATTATTGACCTTAGAGTTTAAAAATTTATTCGCTTCGCTATTCAAAAACGCACCGAAATACGAAGCTATTATCACCGCACTTTCTACCAAAACAAAGGGTTTGACTCGTCAGGAAATCACTCAAATAACGGGTATCAACGGCGGCGGTAGTTTCACCAAATTACTCGACGAACTCGAAGAAAGTAGCTTCATTACGCGCTACACACCATTTAGCAAGAAAGTGCGAGGTACGCTTTATCGCTTGTCTGATTTTTACAGTTTATTTTATTTAAAATTTATAAAAAACAATACAAACTACGATAAAGGCTTGTGGGTCAATTCGATAGACCATCCCGAACAACGAGCATGGAGTGGTTATGTCTTTGAGCAAGTTTGTCTGGCACACATTCCGCAAATCAAAAAGGCTTTGGAAATTGGTGGTATTATCAGCCATTCGGCATCGTGGAAAAGCAGCCAATCTGCGGACGGCGCACAGATAGATTTGCTGATAGATAGACGCGATAGAGTGATTAATCTGTGCGAAGTCAAATACTCCATCAATCCCTACGTCATTACAAAATCATACTCCGAAAACCTCCGAAATAAAATAGGCGTATTCAAAGCAGAAACACAAACAAAAAAAGCCGTATTTTTAACGATGATAACAACTTACGGACTGGCAAAAAATCAATATTCCATGTCGCTCGTTCAAAACCAAATAACAATGGATGACCTCTTCATCAATGAGTGAATTTTGAATGTGTGAATGAGTGAATAAATAATGCGATAATGCTGAAATGCGTTAATGCTACAATGGACTGCCAGTCCATAGTTAGGCAGTCCATTAGTCCATAGTCGTTGTAATTGCTTGTAAGTGGCTAAGCATAAATAATCGACACCATAATACATGTCTTTTTCCGTTATACTTTAGCTATTTCTCGTCATGTATCCCGATAGCTATCGGATTAGCGTCAGGTTTAGTTATTCTTAACTTGTATTTTATTGATTAATAAATATTTACAAAGAATATTGAAATTAGAACGAGAACTAATCTCCCCCTTTGGAGGGGGTTGGGGGGTGGAAAAACAGTCAAGAGTCCACCCCCCAGCCCCCTCCAAAGGGGGAGATGTATCGTGCTTTCTTTTTCATTTTTTTTTGTAAATAATTAATTACCAACGTTTTATTCATTAAAAAATGCTAAACCTGACGCCAATCCGATAGCTATCGGGAGCTATAATCCTCAAAATGAGCTTCGTCTAACGAAAAAATACATCGTCTAATGATGTCAATTATTTACACTTAAGTAGTGGGACAAAAATAGGCTTACAATTTTGACGTGATTATTTTTTCGATATTTTTTCTTACAAAAACCGCACATAGCCTACGCTACGTAAGGATTTTTGTAGGTAAAAATAGCGGAAAAAGAAACCGTCAAAAAGTAAGGATATTTTTGTCCCACTACTTAGCCACTTATTATCCAAGATGCGTTAGCATCGACCCCGTTTGTAGCAAGGTTTTAAGCAATAAGCGATTAAGGTACGTAGTACCGACGCCGTTTGATGTGATTTAACGGGGTCGCACCTACGGAGCTTAGAAGACTTGGGTATATCTTTTACTACAAACGGGGTCGGTACTACCGTACCTTAAAAACTAACATTAAAGTTTCCCTTTTCAAAATTAAAAATTAAAATGCAGCAACACAAATCAACCATAACCTCCAACAGCCAACAATTTAAAACTAACCACGCCGAGATGTTGGAACTCGTTGGTAAATTGGGCAGACATCTGGAGGAGAGTCGTTTTCAAGGAAAAGAAAAACATATCGAACGGGCGCGAAAGCGTGGGAAAATGTTGGCGCGAGAAAGGATAGAGTTGGTGCTTGACCGCGATTCGCCGTTTTTGGAACTGATGCCGCTGGCTGGTATGGAGCGCAAAGGCGGTTTTGGGGCAGGCGGTACGAATGTATCGGGCATTGGTTTGGTGGCTGGCAAATTGTGCATGGTCAACTCGAACGTCGGCACACGCAAAGGTGGTTCGGTGGATGCTTCGACAGTGTTTAAGTCGCTGCGATTGGGGGAAATTGCGATGGAAAATCGTTTGCCGAGCATCAATCTTGTGGAAAGTGGTGGCGCAAATCTGCCCGAACAAGATAAGATTTTTAATTACGGCGGCAAATCTTTCCGACAAATCACACAGCGGTCGAAGGCGGGTTTGACGACCATTTCGGTGGTCTTTGGCAATGCTACCGCAGGCGGTGCGTATGTGCCGGGCATGTCCGATTTTTCGATATTTCAGAAGCAGGCGGCGAAGGTGTTTCTCGCCGGTCCGCCGCTCGTGAAGATGGCGACCAATGAAGAAGCCACCGAAGAAGAACTCGGCGGTGCAGAAATGCACAGCCGCGTGTCGGGTGTGTCAGATTTTTTGGCGGAAGATGAGTTGGATGGTATTCGTATTGCGCGGGAGTTGATGGAAATTGTGAACGTCTCAACGCCACACCTTATTCCCAAAGGGAAAATAGAAGCACCGCTGTACGATGCCGATGAAATTTTGGGTGTCGTGCCGTCGAATATCAAGACGCCATTTGATGTTCGCGAGTTGATTATGCGAGTGACGGATGGTTCTCGTTTTACAGAATTTAAACCTGAATACGGCAGTACAATGGTGACAGGATGGGCAAAAATACACGGCTACCCAGTCGGGATTTTAGCGAATAATGGTGTGATATTTTCCGAATCTGCTAATAAAGCGACTCAATTTATTCAATTGTCCAATAAAAATAATATTCCGCTTATTTTCATGCACAACACAACGGGCTACATGGTCGGCAAGGCGTATGAAGAAGGCGGTATTATCAAAAACGGCGCGAAACTCATCAATGCCGTTTCGAATAGCGAAGTGCCGCATATTGCGCTGATGATTGGTTCGTCGTATGGTGCGGGCAATTATGGAATGAATGGTCGGTCGTATCAGCCGCGATTTTTGTTTTCTTATCCGAATGCAAAAGTGGGCGTCATGGGGTCGGAACAACTCGCGGGCGTCATGGAAATCATCCAACGTGCCGCCGCCAAAAAGACAGGCATTCCATACGATGCCGAACAAGCTGAAATGCTCAAACAAATGCTTATCATGGAAGCAGAATCCAAATCTTCGGCTTGGTATTCGACTTCCGAACAGTGGGATGATGGCTTGCTCGACCCACGCGAAACTCGCAATTTTTTGGGTTTTTCATTGGCAATCGTCTATAATCAGCCGATAAAAGGCGCAGAAGGGTTTGGGGTATTTAGAACGTAACACAGGCTTTCAGCCTGCACTGCGTTAGTTCGTCCTGCTTTATCGAAATAACGTGTCAATATAGCGAGGTGCAGGCTGGAAGCCTGTGTTACTTTTCCTCGAAATAACGTGTCGAATTAATGCGGCTCGAACTGGAAGTGTCGTACTACGTAAAAAGGGACATCAAGCTGCGCTTGATGTCCCTTTCGAGTTTATCTCTACGTCGAGCTGGAAGCTCGCGTTACGTTGTTATTGTTTTACAAATTTCTTAGATAAAACAGTGTCGCCTGATATGAGTTTTACGAAGTAAAAACCCGGTGCGAGGTCATTTACATTAAGTTGTACTTCTTTCGCATTATTGGCGTCTTGTGTGATTTGACGCACGATTTTACCTGTGATGTCTACAACATTGATGTTTACATCTACGTCGTTTTCTACCGTATAATATATCGTCAAATTGTCTTTAGCCGGATTTGGTACTAATTGCAAACCTGTATTTGTATCGCTTTGTATTTTTGCATAAACGTCATCGCTTTGCCATAGGGGGACGGCAACGCCGCCTGAGATACAGAAGTTAGTGGTTTCGGAAGTGCCAAAACGACCACCTCCCGAGGCGAGTACTGTACCGGCGGCGTCTGTAAGGGTATAATCTCCGCAGGCTGGTGCCGCTAATCTCGGCGAACCGTTGAACACACCACCCAAACCAAGTGTAGCAATATTGATACCTGTGAGTACCGTGGTTGTACGACGCGGACACATGCCATCGTTGCCGGCATCCATGAAGGTCAAGTCGTAGCAACCATCGGGTAAACAAGCGACATCGGGCAAAGGAAGGTTGGTATTTGCTAAGCCTGCACCGTAAACTGCACCGCCGGAAGATTGTACCACAGTACCATTTGCGTCAGTGATTTCCCAACTCGTTTGTTGTGGGTCGCCATCGAAATTGATGTCGAGGTCAACGCCTGCACAGGCAGGTGTAGAATCACAAACGAGGTTGTTGTTATTATCTTCAAATATTTGAATATTTCTAAATTCGGAAATGCCATTACCTGTTGCGTCATCATCCGCATTGAGAACGAGGTATTGAAAAGCCCCCGTGAAGTTTGCAGAAATGGTAAAGGTTTCCCAGTTACCGCTACCCGTATAAATTGGGTTTGAAAATGTACCTGCATAGCCCTGATTTCCATATACTACGATACGGTGGTCGGGTGCAAATATCAAGTCATTATCAAAACCGACTTCGTGGATTTCTCCCTCTACTGTGCTTCTAAATTCAAACGAAATAACAGTACTTGCGGTGAATGTATAATTGACAGGAATGGCTTTCCAACCGTTTCCTGTAATGAGTACTTCATTGCCCGTTACTGTGGCTGTACCATTGTCATTGTCGGCAGCATCGTAAGCGACAATTGCGCCAAAATCAAAATCAGTACAAACATCCGCCGGGCAAACCGGACAAGTGGCACCACCACAATCTACACCTACTTCATCTTGGTTGAGTGTTCCGTCGCTACAAGTTGGTGGTCCGCAAGCTACGTTGAAGTCATTCAAACCATCGGTTGCATCTGCCGAACTTCCTTGTGTTGCATTATCACCCAATCCGCGACGCGCAAAAGCATCTCTTATAAGACATTGGTTTGCACCATTATAAAGTGCTTGGTCGGCTGCCAAAATTGCATCGCGCCCATCTACAAAACCGGGGTTACATGGTTGCAATTTCAAACCTTCGACGACGAGTGCCATCGCAGTATTGTTTCCACCTGTACCATTGTGTAGGTCAGGGTCAAAGCCATAAGTATCTATCAAATCCCAGGTCATTTCCCAGAGCATTGCGCACCATACAGAGCCTACGCCGTGCGGTATCGCCTCGACTCCTGTATCTGTATAAACGTGTGGATTGATGGTCATATCTGTTGTGTATGGATAGGTACGAATACCGCTACCTGTAGTCGTCTGACCGAGTGCAAATGTACCGATGGGGCGTACATCTGTTCGGGTATCTGTGGGGTCAATAGTCATCATCAAACCAAACCAGTCTGACCAACCTTCGCCCATTTGCTCGTCATTGCCGAGGCAATTACTATTGTTTCTACCACCTGTAAGGCGAATCGAAATACCATGACCGTATTCGTGTGCAATGATGCCATTGTCGAGGTCGCCATCTCTATCTGTCGAACCACCGGATATGAGATTGACATTTACGGTGGGAATCTGTGTGCGAATGGTCGCACAGTCTGCCTGCGTCACCATTACCGCAGGAATGGTAACATTCGCGCCATCGGCACCAGGTCCCATAGCGATAGATGCCCCTGCTACGTTATTACAAACGATGACTGCGATAGCCCCTGCATTTTGTGCATTGAGACATTTTAATCCAAATTCGCAACTTCCTCTATCCAATACCGCGATATTGCCATTGATAGCAGCTGCATTGGCAAGTGCGCCACAGCCTTCTGTGGGTGCGGCACTGCCATCATTGACAATCACAAGATCGCCCGTGATGTTGAAGGTACCTAAGCCAAATTGTGCGGCAACAGTACCGTAACTTCCGGAAATAGTTCCGGGTGAATTGACATTAAGCGTACCCGCTGATGCGCCTGTCCATAGGTACATTTGCATGTAGCCGTTTCCGCCATCGGTTGGTGTAGAGAAGTTGGCGTTATTTGTACCGCCACCGTCTTGTGCATCTGCGATGACGTAGTCACCGGCTGTGCCGCCGTTTCCGTAATTATTTTGTTGGAAGTTACCACTGGCTTCATCGAAGCCGTATTGATACCATACATCATGCACCAAGTTGTTCCAATAAAAAAGATTAGTAATACCTGCCGAACGTGCGGGGTCTGCATTGGGGCTTGAGTTTAGGTTCAGTGCGAAATTAAAATCCAAGGCAGCACCACCGTTAGGACTGAAACCTGTACCGTCGTTGCCGTTGGCATCTTCCATTGCCCATACATTATTTCCTCTTGTAATGGTGTGTTCTGCGCCATTCGCGCCATTGGTATCGTGCCAGCCAAAAGGCGAAGCCACTGCATCTCCGGTCGTACTGACAAGGCTGCGGCTACCGTGGAGCGGACTTTCTACAGGCGAATCATATACATTGTAGCTGTTTGCCAAATTTGGGGCAGCCATACTTTTTTGTGGAGTGAATAGATGGTGATTTCCTGCGTGATTGTGCGTATGTGTTTCATCGTTACATCCATCAGCATCAAAGTCGCAATAAACTGTCCAGTTGATTTTATTGAGAATTTTGCCTGTTTCGGCATCTACTCTCATGCTCCAGTAGTCTGCGTCTTCTTTCTCGGCAATTGACATATCCCAACATAAACGCAGTGTGCCGTCTTGCATTTTTTGATACATCAATTGGACAGGAATATTCGCTTTTGCAAAACTCCCTCTGGTAAAAACTTGTGCTTGCGAACGGCTCGCACTTTTTGTTTCTTCTAAGCGTGGCAATTCAGAAATATCGTATTTCATGGTTTGCGCTACGCGCGAAATGGTAGTCCGCGCATCCAAGTTCGGTTGTTCGGTATTAATTTTTGATTCAATATTCCTCAAAAATTGATTGTCCATTTTTAATAATTCACCTTCTGAATTAATGTGTACGCCCATAACAGCATTATGGATAGGAATGCCATTATGTGTCTGTTGAAGATAGTAGTGCGTAATACCACTTTTTGCACTGGTGTGGTGACTGGTGATTTTGTAGTCCGCAATATCAGCTTCTAACATTTCTAAGCCATTGGCAGATTCGCGTACATTGCGGTCAATAATATCGAGTTCGGTTTGGCTTTGTGCCAGTAAAAGTCCACTCGTAAGTACTGTCAGCAAAAGTGTAGTAAGTGTTTGGATTGTTGATTTCATAAGCAAATGTAATTTAATGTTTAGTTTAAGTGTAATAATTGATTCGCTTTCAGCGAATTATGAGGTATGAAAGTGTTACTTAGTACACTGTTTTATAAATTTATTTACATTTTTTGACGTTTATTTTGAAATGAATCGAATCAAAAATGACGCGAATACTCACTGTATTTAAGGATTTTTTGGTGAAGAGTCATTTTAAAAGAAATACTCAAAAAAGTAAATAAATTTGTGAAACAGTGTACTTAGTATCAGGAACAAAATAAATGTATATTCTCGACTTGTTCTTTTTCCTTTATACTTCACCAAATTTTCCTTAAATACCTACTGTATTTAAAGAGTTTTTTGGGGAAGAGTCTCTTTAGTGAAAGAAAATAAATGTCAAAAACGCTAAGAAATTTATTGAACAATGTACTAAGCACATTGTTCAATAAATTTCTTTGTGTTTTTGAGTCAATGGTTCGTGAAGATTTTTGGGTGAAAATCAAAAATCACTTGAAGTCAATTTTTGCAAAAAATCATAAAATTTTGATAATCAAATAATTACGATTTTTCTAAGAAAATTCTGGTTCAACCATAATTAGGTTTTTAATTATTTGGAGGTGTGGGGAATCCCCACACGCGCAAATAATTAAATTTATACCCCAAAACCTCTCGAAAAACCAAATATTATTCTAAAAAGAACTTCACGAACCATTGATGAACTCTTCTTAATTTTTTTTAGGGTGGTTTTAAATACCGCTACTATCGCTCACGCGAATAAAAAATGATAGGGGCGTTATCATGCCCCTATTTTGCTGATGCATAACTGATTACACTTGTGAGCGTAAAAGGTGAATTATCACAAGAAAACGCATTGGCGCAATGGCACAACCGCATTATCTGTGCGGATAATCTCGCATTTTTGAAATCGCTGCCGGATGAATGTATTGATATGGTGTGTACTTCGCCGCCGTATAATTTTGGCAAATCATACAGCGATACTAATGATGCTTTAGATTGGTCGGTGTATTTTGAACAACTCTTTGCGGTCTTGGGTGAGTGTGTCCGTGTCCTCAAACACGGTGGGCGAATGGCTATAAATATCACGCCTTCCAATGCCCAACAAATGCCAACACATCACTGCATTACCGACTATTTGATGAAAAAAGGATTGCTATGGAAAGCAGAGATTATTTGGAATAAAAACCACCATAATTGTCCGGTGACCTTGGGAAGTTGGGCGAGTCCGTCAAGTCCGTATATCAAATATACCCACGAATTTATCGAGGTTTTTTGCAAGGGAACGAACAAAAAGAAAGGTGATAGAGCCAATATTGATATTACAGCAAAAGAATATATCGAATGGACGCGAAGTGTATGGAATATCACGCCCGAAACCCACATGAAGCATTGGCAACATCCGGCAATGTTTCCGAAACCATTGGTCAGGCGAATGCTCAAACTCTTTAGCTATCAAGGAGATATGATACTTGACCCGTATAATGGTGTGGGTACGACCACCACCGTTGCACAGGAATTGAAGCGTCAGTTTATGGGCGTAGATATTTCGGAAAGCTATTGCGAGACTGCCCGAAAACGGCTTGCATAGAGGCGGTATAGCACCCCATTACAGTGACTTGCACAGGTGATACCGTATGGATATGCTTGACCCCGACATCACCTATTTTGCCAAGACTAATTTCCGTAATCAACAACAACTTTTTGGTATTCGACAAGCTAACCGCTTTTTTCACACCTACATCATAGGACGCACGGGAACGGGTAAAACGACCTTGCTCAAATTAATTGCAGGTTTGATTTTCCCCAAAACTGGAACGATTGAAGCTTTTAGTTATCAACCGATGAATCGCCGTCCTGATTTTTTGGCAGACATCTGCATCATTCCAGAAGAGTTATTTGTTCCGAAGCACGTCAACGGCACAACCTATATTAAAAGATATTCTGTTTTTTATCCAAATTTTAACCAGACACAATTTGAAGGCTATTTGAAATCCTTCGATATTCCGATGGACAAAAAGTTAACGGAATTGTCTTATGGTCAAAAAAAGAAGT
>ENA-ORXR01004868-ORXR01004868.1-marine-metagenome-genome-assembly--contig:-NODE-4868-length-11000-cov-3.544081_pt1 | contig 11000 bp, 10 predicted proteins | sample MGYA00237866_ERZ511479 | MGnify/ENA metagenome assembly ERZ511479 | reverse complement strand
TTTGGTGGAGACCGTTGTGCCTTCGATCAGCGGCAGCAGGTCGCGCTGCACGCCTTCGCGCGATACGCCCGCGCCGCGCGCATCGCTGCGCGCCGTAATTTTATCAATCTCGTCCAAAAAAACGATGCCGTCATTTTCCGCGCGCTCCAAGGCTTCGCGTTTCACGCCATCATCATCAAGCAGCTTATCGGACTCCTCAGCCAGAAGGGGTTCATAGGCATCTTTGATTTGCATCTTGACGGTTTTGGTCGGGCGCTGGCCTTTGCCAAATAGGCTGCCCAGATCAATCATGCCCATTGATCCGCCGGGCTGCCCCGGAATATCAAATTGCGGCATAGCGGGCGCGTCTTCGAGCTTTAAATCAACTTCGGTCTCGTCCAGCTCACCTTTCAGCAGGCGGGCGCGGAATTTTGCGCGCGTGGCTTCGCTGGCGCTGTCCCCAACCAGAGCGTCAATGATGCGGTCTTCGGCGTTTTGCTCGGCTTGGGCTTTGACATCTTCGCGGCGAAGTTCGCGCGTCATGGCGATAGAAGCTTCGACCAGATCGCGGACAATTTGCTCAACGTCGCGGCCAACATAACCGACTTCGGTAAATTTCGTCGCTTCAATCTTGATGAAGGGCGCATTGGCCAGCTTGGCGAGGCGGCGGGAAATTTCGGTTTTCCCGACGCCTGTCGGCCCGATGAGCAGAATATTTTTCGGGGTGATTTCATCGCGCAGCTCAACCGGCACGCGGCGACGCCGCCAGCGCCCGCGCAGCGCAATGGCCACAGCGCGCTTGGCATCGCTCTGGGCGATAATGTGGCGATCCAGTTCGGAAACAATTTCACGCGGGGAAAAATCAGTCATGCAAAACTCTTATGTTACTTAGAGTCTTAGATGGGAAGAAACAGAGTAAGGTCAAGGCGAGCGGCGCAGCGCTATTTCTTTTTTGGCTTACCGTATAATTCAAGGCGGTGATCGACCAAATCGTAACCGAGTTTCTCAGCAATTTTGATTTGCAGCGCTTCGATTTCATCATCAACAAATTCAATCACGTCGCCTGTGGTGACATCAATGAGGTGATCATGATGCTCATCATGAGCAGGCTCATAGCGCGAGCGCCCATCGCGAAAATCATGGGTCTCGATGATGCCCGCATCGGCAAAGAGGCGCACAGTGCGATAGACTGTGGCGAGCGAAATATTGGGATCGATTTTCTCGGCGCGGGCATAAAGTTCTTCGGCGTCGGGATGATCGTCAGCCTCGGAGAGCACCTGCGCAATAATCTTACGTTGGTCGGTCATCCGCATATTGTGCTCGGCGCACTTTGTTTCAATCCATGAGGTCATAATGGCAGCCTAGCCCGCCTCGCGCTTAGCGTAAAGAGAACTTAGCGCTTTCTTATAGACATGCGCGTCGGTGTAGACAGGGCGGCCGTCGACCATATCCTTGTAATAATTTTTGCGTTTGCCAATGCGCGTAAAGCCTGCCCGGCGATATAGCGATATGGCGGGAATATTGTCTTGGCGCACATCGAGCAGGATATCTGCCGCTCCGCCGCTATGAACGCGCTCAAGCGCCGCACTGAGCAAGGCCGCGCCAAATCCTTTGTCGCGGTGTTTAGGATTTATCCCAAAGGTCAAAATTTCGGCGCTCTCTTCACTGCCGCGCATGTGACTGAACCCGCAAAGCGTTTGCCCTTTATAAATGCAGGTTAGCTGGTCTGCCTCGGCGCGAAGCGCTTTTTCAAAATCTTCGCGCGGCCACGCTTTGGGCCCGAAACAGGCGGCGTGAATGGCGGCTATCGCGTCAATATCCTCGAGGCGAGCAGGCGCGCATCTCATGACGGCGTAATCCCGCCCGGGAGCTTTGCATCGGGCGGGCGGTGATATAGCGGCGTAGGCGGATGATCTTCGGGGACGGCGTCCATCGCCAGCCACGCCAAAATAGCGGGGTCAATAAAGTCTTCCCCTGCGCTGCGGCCCAGCATTTCGGAGGCGCTGCCTGTTAAATCCATCGCGTCCGTTAAGGCAGATTGAACCTCCGTGAGTGGGGACAGCTTAGGCGTTGCGGTGGCCTGCCCCTGATCAAACATCTGCCAGAAGATTTCTTTACGCCGTACATCTTGCGCCGCCATGATCTGCCTGTCGCCTGTAGGGTTGGCTGTCATAGCGCGGACAAATAAACCTGATACGCCCAGAACAGGAATATTATGGGGCAGGGCGAGACCTTTGGCAAAGGCCAGCGCCACACGTAGCCCCGTAAAACTGCCGGGCCCCGCGCAGACGGCAATGCGGTCAATTTGATAGGGTTTGATATTGGCCTGCGCCAAAACATCTTGAACCTGCGGCCCAAGCTGTTCGGCGTGACCGCGCCCAATCACCTTGCGGCGATAGGCGAGCAACCCGTCACGGCTGACAAGCGCCGCGCTACACGCTTTGCCCGTCGTATCCAGCCCCAAAACAATCATAAATTATTAGGCGGCTTGTTCGACGCGCGTCACTTCGGGGACATAATGTTTCAGCAGATTTTCAATTCCGGATTTCAGCGTCATGGAACTGCTCGGGCAGCCCGCACAAGCGCCGCGCATTTCTAGATAGACCGCGCCGTCTTGATCGTTGAAATGACGAAACACAATATCGCCGCCATCTTGGGCCACAGCGGGGCGGACCTTTAGCTCAATGATCTCTTTGATCTGCTCGACAATTTCCAGCGTCTCGCCTTCATAGTCTTGCTCATCCACGGACGCCGGAGCCGCTGCCGCCATATCGCCGGACAGCACGTCGCCGCCCGCGACATAAAAATCCATAATCGCGCCCAGCACGGCGGGCTTAATATGCGGCCATTTGGCCTCATCGGTTTTGGTGACAGAAATAAAATCAGAGCCGTAAAAAACGCGGCCCACACCGGGGATCATAAATAGCATCTCAGCCAGCGGCGCGCCTTCGGCCCCCGCCTCGCGTTCAAATTCACGCGGGCTTGCGCCTGCGCCCAAAACGTCTTTACCGGGCAGGAATTTAATCGTGGCCGGATTGGGAGTGTCTTCGGTTTGAATAAACATAGTCATGGTCCTATCGCGTGTCCCTCGCAGATAGGCCTCTTTTGCCGCCGCTTCAAGTGTGTAGCGCCGTATTGACCCGCGCCGCGCAGATGTTCACTCTGGGCGCGTGAGATATTTCATTTTCATCGCGCCGCTCATTCTAAGCGGATGTTTGTCCCTTGGCACAGTTTTGCCGGAAGCCGCGCCGGATGTATTGAAGGCCGAAGCGGAGACGCAAACGGCTGCGGCTTTTGAGAAATATGTTACGCTGAACGACCGCCTGCAGCGTGTGGGGCGCAGAATTTTAATCAGCAATGAATCCTTATGCGATCGCCACATGCTTTATATTGGCGCGCAGACCGCGACCCTGAAAACCTTTCCCAAGCCTTTGCGTGATTATGCCAAAAGCCAAGGTTTTGATGAGACGCCGCGCGTTTTATATACGGGACGCGATGATATTGCGCGCGCAGACCATATTGAAAACGCCGATGGTGAACCGATTACAATTTATGACAAAGATTATTACGGCGATATTTATATCGACGGAAAGCAGGTCAAAACCCGCGCTCTGACCGCGTGTCAATATCCGCTAAAACTAACCTACAGCCCCGCCGTCAATGCCTATGCAACGGGGCGCACCATACGCGTCACGACGGGCATGATGGAATTTGCTGATGATGATGAGCTTGCCATTATTATCGGTCACGAGCTGGCCCATAATACTGAAGGCCATATCGTTAAAATTGTCACGAGCCGCATTGCGGGTTTAGGGACAGGGCGCTTTTCGCGGCAGTATGAAAGCGAAGCGGATTATGTCGGGCTTTATTATGCCGCGCGCGCGAGATTTGATATTTCTAAAGCGCCGGGCATTTGGCGGCGCATTGGTCTGATGTCGGTGCGTTCTATGGGAGAAGGCAAAAGCCATCCCACAACGCCGGAGCGTTATGTTCGCCTTGCCGCCGGGATTGAAGAGATTGAGCGTAAACGTGAGGCAGGCGTGCCGCTTCTGCCGCAGCGCAAAGCGAAGGCGAAATGAGAGTCTTGATCCTATGTGTTGCTGCGGCGATGGCTCTGGCCGCCTGCGCGACTAAACCTGGGCTTTCTCCGGATCTTTCTCCAATTCTCTCAATTGATTTTGAAAATTATGACGCGGCGCGGGCGAAAAGCATCAAAGTCTCCGCGCCAATATTTCGCGCCAATGCGCAGTTTTGCTCGCGTGCCCGCATAATTGATTTTGCCGATGAACCGCCCTTTGAAATTTGCGCGCAGAAAGTACGCCTCTCGCCCGGAATGCATATTAATGCCCATACGGACGGGCAATATATTGTGCTTTCCGAGGGCGCGGTGATGAATTTATCCGAAGATGAGCTGGCCTTTATGGTCTCCCATGAGCTTGGCCATGACATTGCAGGCCATGATATGGCGGCAGGATCAAAACCAAATTTAGAACTGGAGGCGGATGGTTTGGCGATTGCGATCATGCATCGCGCAGGATTTAACGCCCGCGTCGTACCACCCATGATGGAGCGTCTGGGATTTGCGCAAAGCACAGGGTCGGACACGCACCCGCCGGGCGCGGCGCGGCAGTTAGCTGTCAAAGAGGCGCTGGACTATCTCGGCCTTTAATGGCCCATCTTTGAGTGATCCATGGCAGGCGCCTGCCCGTCATGGGCCACCGCCGCGTCAACTGTGATCGTGCCAGCCTTTTCGAATGTCAGTGTCAGCGGCACGGTATCTGTGGTCTCTGCAATGGCGGTTTTAAACACCATGACGTGATCTCCTCCGCGTTTTAATGCGATGGTTTTACCGGGCAGGACGTCTAGGCCGTTTTCGACCTGGCGCATTTTCATCACGCCGTCCTCTTCAAGATGGGTATGAATTTCAACGCGGGCGCTTATCGGGCTGGAGACTGCGATAAGGCGATCCGCATCCGCGCCGCTATTATGGACCTCAAACCCGGCCAGCGCCGTATCGCGTCCGGGCAGAGGCGGGAGGATGAAGGGGTTTATCACAGCCAAATCGGTTTTCACGCCTGCGGCGTTCATGGCTGTTTCGTGATGCATACCGCTACAGGCGCTAAGCATGGTTGCAGCGGTCAAAGCGGTCAGAAAGAGGCGTTTTGTAAACATATCTAAGTTCCTAAAAATCCAATGGTCTTGCGGACATCCGCGATAATCGGCTCTGAGATTTTGGCGGCTTTATCAGCCCCCGCCAGAAGAATGCGGTCAATCTCTTCACTATCGGCCAGATAACGGCTCATCAATGTGGTGATGGGCGCTAATTTATCGACAGCCAAATCGGCGAGCGCGGGTTTAAACTCACCAAAGCCTTTACCTTCAAAACGGGCAATCACCGTCTCGCGCGATTCTTCGGACAGGGCTGAGTAAATCGAAATCAGATTATCAACCTCGGGCCGCTCGGATAAGTCTTCTTCGAGGCCCGGCATAACGCCCATATCCGTTTTCGCCTTTTTGAATTTCTTGACAATCATCTCCGGCGTATCGGTCAGATTAATGCGCGAATTATCCGACGGATCGGATTTACTCATTTTACTGGTGCCATCGCGCAGCGACATCACCCGCGCCCCCGGCCCTTGGGTCAGCGCTTCGGGCAGCGGGAAGAAATCCGGCGCGTTAAAATCATTATTAAATTTCTGCGCAATATCGCGCGACAATTCTAAATGCTGCTTCTGGTCTTCACCCACGGGAACATGGGTGGCTTTGAACGCCAGAATATCTGCCGCTTGCAAAACAGGATAAGTATAAAGTCCGACGGAGGCGCGCTCGGCATTTTTGCCCGCTTTATCTTTGAACTGCGTCATGCGGTTCACCCATCCGGTGCGCGCCACGCAGTTAAAATACCAAGCCAGCTCGGTATGGGCTTTGACGCGCGATTGCGGATAGATGATCGCTTTTTTCGGATCCACGCCCGAGGCCAGATAGGCGGCGGCAATTTCGCGGGTTTGCTGTTTGAGAACGGCCGGGTCCTGCCAGACGGTGATGGCGTGCAGATCGACGATGCAATAGAGGCACTCATGCTCGTGTTGCAGGATCGCAAATTTCTTTAGCGCGCCGAGATAATTTCCCAAATGCATCGCGCCCGAAGGCTGGACGCCGGAAAAGACGCGCGGTGTGTGTGTGGTTTTCGTCATGATATCCGTCTTAAATTGCCCCGCGCTTATAGCGCCGATGAGGATATTAGCAACAGCGCGCTAGCCGCGTTTTAGCGACGCAATCATTGTGCGCGGAGATATAGCGCGTATGGCCGTCGCGATAAGGCCGTAAATAATGACGCCGGCAACAGACACGGCGAGCAGGATAAAAATATCGACCATAAAGCGTTCAGTCAGCAGGGGCGTGGCCCGCGTAGCAATATACCAGACCGCTGCGCCCATAGCCGCGCTGGCAATTATCATGCGCGGCAATCTGCGAAGGAGCTGCGCGTCGGGAACATAATCGCCGGACTTACGCAGGGAGACATAGAGCAAGGCGACATTGACCCACGCCGCAATGGTGGTCGCCAGCGCAAGGCCGTAAAATCCGATTGTGAAAAATAACGCCGCGCCAAAAATCATATTCACAAGCGCGCTAATGCCCGCATAGATCATCGGCGTTCTGGTATTCTCGCGTGAGAAAAAGGCAGGGGTGAGGATTTTAATCAAAACGAAGCCCGGCAATCCCAGCGCAAACATTTGCAGGGCCATCGCCGTTTGCCGCGTATCTTCGGCGTCAAAAGCCCCGCTTTGAAACAGGCCCGAAACAAGAAATTCCGGCATCATGGCCAGCGCAAAGGCCGCGGGCAGGGTCAGCGCCATAGACAGCTCTATCGCGCGGTTCATCGCGCTCATTGCGCCGCTCGTATCGCCGCTGCGCAGATTGCGGGTGAGCGTCGGGAGCAGCGCTACGCCCATGGCAATCCCGATCATACCCAGCGGAAGCTGATAGAGGCGGTCAGCATAATTAAGCCAGCTGGCCGCGCTTTCTTTCGTGGTGGCGATATTATGACTAACCATCAGATTGATCTGCGTAATGCCCGCCGCGATGGCTCCGGGTACGCCGAGCACGAGAAGTCGCCTGACGCCCGGCGTCATGCGCGGGCGTTGCAGCCCGACGGCGATGCCTGCGCGGCGACAGCCCCAGACCACCATGGCCACTTGAACGACGCCGGAAACCGACATGGCCGCGCACAGATAAAGCCCGACCTGCCGCGCGCTCCATCCCGCTGCGGGCGTGGACAGCAAAACGCTGACCAGCGCGATATTAAGCGCAATGGGCGCGGCCGCGGCGACAGCGAAATATTGTTTTGTATTCAAGATGCCAGAGAACAAGGCCGCGACGGACATGAAGATCAGATAGGGCATTGTGATCTGAGCATATAATACGGCGAGACTATAGGGGGCATAGCCGGCTATCCCGTCTGCGCCATTGGGCGTGCGCTCCAGACCTGCGCCTAATAGGTTCATTGCGACAGGCATGGTCAGTTCAAAAATCACAACCAAAATAACAACGGCGAGCAGCAATACGGACAAAGCTTCGCGGGCCAAGCCATTTGCCGCATCTTGGCCGTCTTCCTCTAAGCGCCGTGCATAAAGCGGAACAAAAGCGGCATTAAACGCACCTTCGGCAAAGATGCGGCGAAATAAATTAGGCAGGCGAAAAGCGGTGAACAGCGCATCCGCAACCGGGCCCGCGCCTAGAAACCGCGCAATTAAAATATCGCGCGCCATGCCCAAAATGCGGCTGAGTAGCGTAAAGAACCCGATGATTGCGGTGGAGCGCAACAGGGTCATTATGCGGCCTGATCCAATTGCGTGTTTAGCATATCTTCCAAATCCTCAACCAGAGCGTCCAGACGCTCCCGATCAAAGGCATGGGAGAAACTCTCCGAGCGGATATAAAATGTATCAATCGCCATGACGCCGACGACTTCGATATGAGCGGATAAAATGGCAGCATTATGCGCAGCAAATGTTTTTGCTAAGGCATAAAGAAGGCCGGGGCGATCGCGGCCTTCGACTTCGATCAGGATGCGCTCAGCCTCATTTTCATCGCGGCGCTCGCGCAGGACGCGGACGGCGGGCGTAATCGGAATGGCGCGGGCGCGGCGCGAGGGACGATAATTCGGAACGCTCAGCGTCTCGGCCTGATCCAGCGCGGCGGCGCGGGCGCGCCGAATAAGCGTATCAAGAACATGATTAGAATTGCGGCCAAAGGCGAGGCCGTCGCTATTCTGCAGATAGAAAATATCAAAGACTTGCCCATTGCGCCCTGTAAATAAACGCGCGCCGACAACGGAGGCTCCAACAGAACTGATCGCCTCTGTCAGATCACAAAACAGGCCGGGGCGGTCAGCCCCTAAAATCCACAGCTCCGTAATGTCACGTTTCTTATCCAGGCGCGTGCGCACTATGGCCTCGAGATTGTCTTCGGCCATGGCGGCGAAAAATTTAGCATGCCGGGTTTGCTCGGTCAGATTATTGGACAGCCAATAATTATCGGGAAGCGCAAACATGGCATGGCGAGCGTGGTCGGCAATGCTTGCGGGCAGGCGCTCGAAAAGATTTTCACGCCCCGCTTGTGCGCGGCTCTCCGGGCCCAGATTAGGCTTATCATCCAAATAAGCCGCCGTGTTCTCGTAAAGCTGACGCAGAAGCGTCCCTTTCCAATCATTCCAAATGCCCGGGCCAACGGCGCGAATATCGACAATTGTCAGCGCCATTAGGAGCTGCAACCGCTCTATTGAGCCGATTAATTTGGCAAAGGTCTCAATCGTTTCGGGGTCAGAAATATCGCGGCGCTGGGCCGTTTCGCTAAAGTCTAAATGCCGCCGGATCAGCCAACTGATGGTTTCAATTTCATCCGGGTCAAGACCCAGCCGCGCGCAGGCCCGGCGCGATAATCGCGCGCCTTCAATACATTGATCACCCACGCCCTTGCCCGTATCGTGCAGCAAGCAGGCCATATAAATTATGCGGCGCTGCGAGGTTGTAAACTCAGAGACAAATTCTGTCGCCAGAGGATTTTCCCGTTCAAATTGACCGCTTTCCAAATCATGGAAATAACGCACCAGACCGATCGTATGCTCGTCAACTGTATAGGCATGATGCATGTTAAATTGAGTGCGCGCGACAATCCCGCCAAATTCAATCAGGTAACGTCCCAGAACGCCGGCCTCATTCATCACTTTCATCGTTGCGCCGGGCGCGCGGGATTTCAGCAATGTGTCTAAAAATATCTGCGCATTAACAGGGTCTTTGCGAAAGCCATTATCAATTAAGTTTCGCCGAAAACTGATGGCAGAAATCGCGTCGGGGTGAATATCCAGATTTTTTTCACCGGCAATTTGAAACAGACGTAAAATCAAATCCGGGGATTCTTTGAGGGTCATGGCGTCCGCGAAATCAAGTCGCCCTTTGCGCATCTTAAAACCGTCTTTTTTAATGCGGCGCACGCTGGGCAGAAAGCGGTCCAGACCCATGGACAGGTTTAAGCGATTATCTTCTTCAAGCTTTGCACAAGCAATCCGGGTCAGCGCCCCAACCTCGCGCGTATTGGTAAAATATTCGCGCATAAATTTTTCGACAGAGACTTCAATCGGTCCGCTGGCGTGACCCATTTTCGGGGCGAGTTGCGTTTGGTAATCAAAGGATAATTTCTCTGTCGGGCGATCTGATAAATAATGCAGATAGATGCGCGTGCGCCACAGAAAATCCGCCGCCCGCGTAAAGCGCCGCGCTGAGCGGGAGTCGAATAAGCCTAAATCCACATAATCTGTGCTGCGCTGCGGATCAGAAATATCGCCCGCCTTATCAAGGAAACGCGCAATCCAATAAAGCGCGTGAAGATCGCGCAATCCGCCTTTGCCCTCTTTGACATTGGGCTCGATTTTGTAACGCGAATTACCCTCGCGTTCATGGCGCTCATCGCGCTCAGCCAATTTCGCTTTGATAAAGGCGCGGCCCTTGCCCCGCGTAATGTCCTTGGCAAATTTCTTTTTAAGCTGCCCCGCCAGCTCTGCGTCCCCCGCCAAATAGCGCATATCCAAAAGCGACGTCAGAATGGTTTGGTCCTCTTTGGCTAGCTTGATACATTGATCAATTGTGCGAAAACTCTGCCCGACTTTCAGGTTCAAATCCCACAGCATATATAAAATATATTCGGTGACGCTTTCGCTCCAGGCCGATAATTTTTTATCCGCTTGAATAAAGAGCAAATCCAGATCGGAATGCGGCGCCATTTCCCCGCGTCCAAATCCGCCCACCGCGCACAAGCTGATGCGCTCCGCTTTGGAGGGATTGGCGACGGGCAGGATATGCGTCACGGTGAAATCATATATGCCCGCGACAAGCTCCGTATGGGTTTGGGAGATAAGCCGCGCCGTTTCCAAACCGCCTGTGCGGCCCATTTTGAACATTTTGTGGGTGAGGGCATTTGACTCTTCCAGCCAGCCGCGCGCAGTTTCCATCGCGGCGGCGCGTTTGGCATCTGCGCTGTCATCCTCGCTAATGGCGGCGTTAATTAAGGGCGATAATGCGCTCATGATTTACGCTCTGCTTTGGCTTTTAAATCATACAGCACATCCAGCGCCTCGCGCGGGGAGAGGCTATCGACATCCATCGCTGTGATCGCTGCGTCAATTTCTGACGGCTTGGCGCGGGGGGCGGGGGCGGGCGCGGTAAAGAGGGGCAGGGCGTTCAGATCGGTTGCCGCGCCTGTCTGTTCAGATTCCAGCCGCTCCAGAACGCTGCGCGCGCGCTCAACGGCGGCGGGCGGCAATCCCGCCAGTTTTGCCACTTGAATGCCATAACTTTTATCCGCCGCCCCGCCTTGCACGTCATGCAGAAAGACCAAATCCCCGTCCCATTCTTTGGCGCGCAGGCTGGCATTGCTGCCATGCTCCAGCCGCTCAACTAAATCCGTCAGCTCGTGATAATGGGTGGCAAATAATGTGCGGCATCTATTGACGGCATGCAGATGCT
>ENA-ORXR01004866-ORXR01004866.1-marine-metagenome-genome-assembly--contig:-NODE-4866-length-11000-cov-25.577863_pt1 | contig 11000 bp, 18 predicted proteins | sample MGYA00237866_ERZ511479 | MGnify/ENA metagenome assembly ERZ511479 | reverse complement strand
TGTTCAGGGATCAGACCAGGATCAAAATATGCTGCGATTTCCGATGATTTCGCAATGGACTTGCCATCGTCCCAAAAATAGCGCGCAAGAGGAGATCTTCTGGTCTCTGTTCACCTCGCACTCGGCCGTCAGCCAAGATTGGCCGACGGGCCGGCCTCCGCGCTCTGAACATTCAAACGGGACGTGTGACCCCTGGCACGCCCGCGTGTGGGAGACCAGCCAGATTGGCCGATGGGCCCGGCTCCACGATGTGGGGGTCCAGAAAGAGCGATGGTGGGCTCATTGCTGTCATGTGCTGCCTCGTGTGTCAGACCAGCCTGCGTCTGATGAGGCCATCCCCGAAAAAAGTTGAAGGATTCCGACGGCACCAACCCGCTCAGTCGTGACCTGCCTCCACGCAGTCCGTGAGCCGGTGACAAGTGGGGTATCTATTGAAGGGCCCTTTCTCAATAGAGACGCTCTGGCGCTTTCTCATTGGTTCACCAGATCACCGACAAAGTGGGCAGTGCCTCCTAGACCCTCGCGCCAATGAGGGCGCAGAGCCGTGGGAACTATTGAGGCAACAATTTGCCGGCCTGCGCGATAGTGCCCACCACGTGGGAACGCGGGCGACATTCTGGAGCCATGTCTGCAATGGACCTGCCACGAACGCCGAAGTCGGGCGCGGCGTCGGCTGTTCCCGAAAGTTTGTTTCAGAAATCTCAAGTCCCTCACGAGAGGGTCCCCCGGGACCGCTGGGCGTCTCCTGGAATCGTGGATTGGTCACGTTTAAGAGATTTTCGAGAGCGCCTGACCAAAATTGAGAGCGTTGCATCGCAACAGAGGCACATGTGAGATGTCGAGGGCACTATTGATCCCGCCAGAGTGCTAGGTTTTTTGTGGAACGACTGTAACCAGCACTAGATCTGGCTCAAAAACGCTAGCTGCCGCTGCACCGGCTGCTCCCCCACCATCACCTGTGTGGGGGGCATGTCTGCGTCTCTCGGCTCGGCGTCGTCGCCATCGTGTTCGCCGTCGCCCGCCGCCGAGCCGGCTTCCCCAACACCCGGCGCCGGCAAGCCCCTCCGCGGCCCACGTGGGAGACGACTTCCCAGCACGCGCGGCAGGACGGAGCGCGCCCCCTAATCCGACTCACGCATCGCCAGGCGTGGCTCGCGCTCCTCCATAAACTCACTGCTCGACGCAGTTTGGCCTTTTCGTGCTCGCAAAACAGCGCCTGCCGGCCGAAGATATGCGTCATTGCAAACGTTACGGCCTTCTGGAGACGCCTCTGGTCGCCATGTGCGATACCCAGCCCGCTCCCGTCGTCTTCGTCCTTAGAGAAGATGCTAATCTTTACTACTATATACTTTGGGGGCTGCACCGGCGTATTACCAATGAAAAAGAGGCCGCCCCGCCCGTTCCTACGACTACGGGAACTGGGGTCACTCTCACGTCCATCTGCATGGCGTCGAAGAGCTGGGGGGGGCTGAGGGGGGGGCGGAGAGGCAGAAGCCCCAAAGTGTGCAGGCGGGGGATGTAAGGCGGCCGCAGCGAGACCGGTCGTTGACGGCAACTGGGGGCGGGGATGCCGCGTCGGCAAGTCCGCCAACAGGCCGGGGAGGAATATTGGATGAGCCCCCCCCGATGACGGCAGCCGCCTGTGCGGCCGCAGCCAAACCAAGAGAATCTGACACGCCGACCAAGAAAAACAGAGGCACGAAAGAGATCCGGTCACAGTTGAGGCATTGTACAGAAACACGCAGCACATGACCAATAAGGACGACAAGAGTGACGCTACTGTGCGCACGTGCACACCAAAACACATCAAGACGCAGTCCAAGTATACCCGAGTGAATCCTCGTACCCGTGGAATCGCCTGTGCAAGGCCGTCGGCGTGGAGGCATGGTGGGCGGTGGAGGGGCGATGGGTGTGCCGTACGCACCGCAACAAGTGCTCGCCGCACAACAGCGTGAAAACCAAAGGTATCATGGTTGAAAGATGTTGCGACCGCGACGACGGCCAGTGTCTCGTCGGCGAGAAAGGAAAGTGGTATAAAAATGTGAATACTACAAATATTGGAACATAAAGCCCATGTCTTTCGTATATCAATTGAGCGAGTCGAACTTTCATCCTGTCAAGGCTGGCTCTGCACCACGCTCTGGCACCAGTGCTGCACCTCCCCAGCCCCACGGTTCCCGCTCTTGCACTGTATCGCCCCCCGTTCGAATGGATGCAGCTTTCTCGATGTAGGAAGAAGCTGCAGCTACACGGGGGGGAAATGGGAGCTGCTCGACCGAGAGACACACACAGGACGTTTACCAATTGTTGAAAAGTCCCCTGCTGTGAAAGACAACGTGCATCCCTCTCACAAACAGAGTGCAAACGACAATGTCAATGGCCATCGCGTTCACATCGCGCATCCCGCCTCCCAAAATCAAAAGCACTCTGTCTCGCGCCGCTTCTCGGGAAGCCCGTAGACTCCATCGCGGTCCGCTGAGGACTTCACGAACTAAACATACGCAAACAACATAGGCGCGTCGTCGATCTGGGCGACTAAAAAGTTGTGCACGACTCTGGAGACGTTGGTCGGGGCGAGGACCTCGCCCAGGACCCTCCTCCCTACTTGTCGCACGTGTAAGCGCACGCCGACGAAGTAGTCTCGCCAGCGGTCAGGCACCTCCTCCGAAGACGACAGTGCCCTCAATTTGGCCATCTGGCAAGCTCAGATGGAAGTTCTTCTTAGAGACCATAGTTTCAGGTACTTCGGACGCGCCTTCCACAGCCAGAACTGCCTGCATTCTTGAGAGAACTTCTCCAATCAGACGACGCACATCCTTCAGTGGACGGATGCAGTACACCTTCGGCTCCTTCGAAAGCGAATATGTGCCGACGAGATCTTGATTTTCGCGTCGTGTCGGTTTTCCTGTCGCCGCCGCCCAAGCCTCCGGCACACGCGCCTCAAAAAAACTTGTCACTTCATCGGCAGATTACTTGGAGGAGGCGGTCGTCATGAGAACAGCTTATGGAAAACGCCGCGACCGAATCAGGCGAGACAGCGCGCCAAGAAGACGCTCCGGCGCAAACTTCCAGAACGACCAGGCAGTGCCACAGGAGCGAATGTTGGCGGTCATGTCAAGTCGCGCAACGATGGTCAGTCGAAAATCCGGAAGCCGTTCCTCCTTCCCAGAGTACACGTGCTTACATAAATCCCGACAAAACTGTTTGATATGCTCGTCCGCTTGGCGTAGCTAGACTTCCGTACTGGAACCTGACTTGAAAATCAGGCGTCCTGCGTGACAACGCTGCATGAACAACTTGAAAAAGTGCTCTGGAATTCGGTCCTCCAAGACGAATTCACGGACATTTAATAATAAATACAGCCAATCGACCGCTTTGTAGGATCCTGCATGCTTGGTGATGTTTCTGAGGGAGCGCTCTTGACTGCGGGGCACCAACCTGCGACGGGCCTTGATATAGCGGCCAACGGCCGCCCAGAAATCCTTTGGAATAACCCACAGTTTTTCGCCTCCTTGCTTGTCGTTTTCGCCTGCAAGCAGCTCACACAGACGAGAAACGACGATGCACCAAAGCAAGTGCATTTTTTCTGAAAGTACCATTTCTGGACCGATTCCCCATAGATACTCGGTGGCTGGATAGCGCACCTTGTTTTCGAGCCTGGGAAAACAAAACAGAGAAAAACTCTTGAAGCCTTCCTTTTGAGCAAGGATGCTCCCAGCCGCCTTGCTTTTAACGGCCTTGTACGCGTCTTTTACTTTGTTCCCACCCTCCCTGATGTTATCGGAGGTCCTCCGCGTCTTCAAGTTGCCCATAGCGTCAAAACGCCTTCGTTTGGAGGAGCGGGGGTCGTCCGGGGCGTAGGGGGGATACTGGTATCGGCGCTTATGCGGCATCGCCGTGAAAATACGGCGTCTGCCCGGGCCTGTTCCAGGTTCTCGGATGGCTTTGAGCAGATCATTGCCGGCCGGCATGTTCGCGGTGATTTGAATCTGGCGCGTACGACCTGGGGCTCCGTGTATCTCGCCACAGCCACTCCGGCCACCCCCACTTCCCGGGCGTTGAGCTCCTTGGAAATGGGGTGAACAAACGACTGCAAGTCGACAGGGTTGTAGTAGATCCTGCCGTCAAAGCCGAAGTGGTATAGCCCCGTCGGAAAGCCCAGCACAGGATGCGGAGCGAAACACAGGACGGGAGAAACAACACAAACTCCTCGATCACACGGCGCGAAGCGCACCAGGACGACGGAAGTAACGCAAACGCAACGCTAGACGGCGGCGGAGAGTCTAGTGGCACTGCACACGGAAACCCGATTCGCTCGGGTGCGGCGGCGGAGCTAGGCCGCAGACGGAACTGAGCGGTGGGCTCATCCGCCCTGCCACCCCGTACGGTCCTACTCCCTACAGGGTACGATGCAGCCGGTGGAGCCACTCTCCGGTCGGCTGAGGCGGCACGGCCGCCTCGCGGGTCGACGGTGCCGCCGACTGCGGCTGTGTTCGGTAGTGGTGCCGGGGCCCCACCGACGTTGGCTGTGTCGAGCGCTGTGTGGTGGCCGCCTGCGATGGAGACGGATCTCGTCATTGCGTCGACTGTGCACCTCTCCAGCAGCCCCATGGGGAGCGGGGTTGAGGCGGAGCTATCTACAGGGTACCTCTCTCTTGTAGACGGTGCGGACTGCGTCACGGCGCAGAACGTTGATATGCAGGTTTTCTTCGGTGTTACTGACGTCGCGATGTGTTTGATGCGGCTCAGCGTTCTGCCCGGCTGCCCAGAAGCGACCGCTGAGGCCGCACCAGGCGGTCTCAACGCGCGCACACCCGCGCAGCGTGCTGCGGACATGTAAGAATACAACCACCTTGCCGAGATCGACAGACACGCCGAGCTCTGGGGGTTCACAAAGGACAACCAGTGCACAATCGAGACGCAGGCCCTGAACCTGGCGGAGACCAAGCAGTACGCCACGGTCCCCAGCGTCTCAATCGCTGCGGCGAGAGCGTGGACCTTGCACACTTCCAGCGATATAAACAGCGTGATGAAGAAGACCATTGAGGCCTACACAAAGTCCGTAGAGCTATTATGCCACTTTGGAGCCAAGCTACTCCGCCAGTATCCCGGGGGAACGGTGGTGCCAGGCAACCGACATGTCGTTGTCCTCTTCTCACCGTCCTAGCAGGCGCGCTCGAAGCGCCCCGTCGTCCGGCCAGGGGCCGTCGATGCCGACCATTAGAGCACCAATTCGGACGGCGAGCGCGTCTGTGGGGATGAAGACGGCGAGGGTGACGATGAAGACGAACGGATGAAGAGGAACGGATGAAAGGTGGGCGGCCCGGCCGCGGAATGGTTAGCGCGGGGGGGAGCGGACGGGCGCGGGGCGTCAGCAGGGGCATACAGCCGGTTTATCACACCCCTGCCCACTCTCGCACACACATGGGCGCCACGAACACACCCACCGCGCCTGCGGCCGACGGCAGCGCCGCCAGAGTGCTGTCGACGTTGGCGCAAGCAGCGCCATCGCAAGCGGCGTCGGCGCCGCGCATGACGACCGTCGGACATGCAGTGGTTAAGATGGAGCAGAGAGCTTTGTCAAATGTTGGACTGATCTTTAACCAGCTGTGGACGCCGTGCGGGTGCGAAGCCTGCGTGCGCTACGACGTCCAGGCGTACGTGTCGGCTCGCTCCTACAGCGCGGCCAACCTGCTGGTCAGTAAGAAGGAGCGGAATAGAACGTCGGAGAACACGGAATCGGGCTTGGAAAAGGTGCCGGACTTGCGGCACCCAACGCTTCCCGACAAGGATCGTCGCGCGCTCAGTGAGACAACTTTTTTGCAACCATCCACGACAACGAAGATACAAAAGGCCGTTCAAATGGACGGACTTTCTTTTCTATCTTTCTCGCTCGAGGCACGCGGTGCCATGAAATTGCCTTGAGCGGAGCGACAACGCGATACGGAGGTTTTCGACGATATCTGGAACGGGTGCTGACTCCGTCGACGTGCTGTGCACGTACGTCTCGGCGACCCAGACAAGAGAGGGGGGAGCATACTGCTTGGTCTCCATCGCAGACTTCGACCCGTAGCTCTGTCCTCTCGGGGCAGTCACCGACGCCCTCGTAGCGGACTGGCTCCGCGAGGGACAGGACCAGCTGAAGCCGCCCGCCTTGTTTTCCCCCGACCTTCAGCAAGCCGAAACAGCGACGCGAGCAACAGGAAGCGAGCCGAAGCACTATTGGGCGTCGGCTTCCGAGATGGGCTGGCGCTCGTGCTACCAATGGCGCCAGTTCCAGGCGGTGCGCGGCGGGCCATAGAAGACCATGTCCTATGACTTCCACCGGGCGAACCTGAGAAAGATGGCGGGTAGGGCGGACATTAATCTGCGTGCGGTTAGCGCACATGCGTTCCGAACGGCTGCCCCGCATAAGTGTAAGAAGTCGGGTGGGCGCCTGGCGGACAACCTCTGTTACGCGATGTGGAACCTTCAGGCCGCCAACGGTACGAACGACGGGCTGATACCGATTGCCCCGATGATGACAGCGCTGCCCGGCAGGTCTGCCGACTGCTCAACCCCGTGCCGTCGAGCCTGTCTGTCGTGGTGCCAGATGCGCTACAGCGCCCCATCTGCCCGTTTCTCGCCGACGAGGAGGCCAAGTACACCGAGCTCGTGGCACGGGACGACCGGTGCAAAGACCAGGCCCTGCTCTATTTGTTCTCTCTCATCTACATGGCGCGCGCGATTGTTTTCTAGACCTCGGTGGCGCACTTCGTCACAACCAGCCTGCCCCCCAACGTCGATATACTCCGCCACCCCCTTCTCAACGACCATTTCCGCAGCTTTAGCGATACGATGGAATAGTTCTTGGGCGATGGCGGCCGCGCCGTGGAGGCGGCTGTCTCGCAGGTACTGCCACAGCTACCACACGCCGTCAGGGTGGCGGTGGAGGCTGTGGCATAGGCCAGCTCTTCATGCGTCTTCGACGTGGAGAGGCGCCTCAGAATCCAGAGGGACGACACTGTGGCGGAGCTGAAGGCCCAAAGAGACGGAGGCTATTCGGCCATGAAGAATCTGCTAGGCTCTACCGCCGCGAAGGTACGGAGATTGCGTGCGGAAGTAGCCCATCTGCGTGGGTAGAATGGGGTGTCTTTAAGTGGGGCGGTCAGCGATTTGGCAAACGGTGGCAGCCGCAGAGAGGGGAGCGTCGGGCCGTTGGAGGCAGGGGGGGAAAGCCGACGACGAGGTGATCGGGAGGGGGGAAGGTAGATGCATGGCTGTTGCGTGGGTTGCGGGGAGCGGGATCGCGCCTCCGTGCTGGCTTCGAACTCCGTGGCGCACCTCCATCCTGAAACTTTGTGTCGGGCGAATGGGTAGGCTGTGGTCGCTGCTGCTAGACATTCGTGTCTGTGCCCCACCGCTGCGGTTGTGCAGCGGCCACATTTGGTTCCTACCCGTGCTTTAGCACCGCCCCTGCGTTCCATTTCCAAGAGGATGGCGCAGGATCGCGATTACGTGCGGCAGCTAGAAATGAACCCCAACCTGGACAGGGTCGCCATCTTCACAGGAGACGGTCAGTACGTACCGCTGCTGCCAATGGTGGTGAATCTGGGGTGGAGGGCGGCATTGACTGAGTACGCCGAGGGCTTCATGGGGAGAGGCGTGGCCAACCGGAGGGCGTCCATCAGGAAGGTCGAGTCCATGTTCGGTGGGCGGTGGCGATCGTGCATCCCGGACACAGCGTATCGACGCCGCCTTTAAAAGCTCTACCCGGCGCGGTCTCTCATACACCGGGAATTCCATCGTGAGTCATCCAAAAGAGGCGCGGAGCTGGTGGTCGACCAGGTCCTATTGATTCTCAAGAAAACGTACAAAGGAAGGAAAGGACGGGAAGATCGCTATGTACCAGCTGTCTAATCTGGACTATCCGGCTCCCAGGAAGTGAATGTGCGTGATCATCTTTGTTGTGTACCTTTGAAAGAGTGCTCTTTCAATTTTCATAGCGGACATGATTCTTTTGCCTTTGCTCCTCCACTGGTGAACCACACGCTTTCATACACGAAGCCACACTGCAGGGACTGTCTGTGAGGAACGTACTGGCACTGCATTCCCTGACAGGCACGAGGACGAAGCAGCACCCCCTTATCCTCACGCGCCCTACGCATTTCCGCCACCCCCGACTCCCCGCGCGTCCTCATACTACTCTCATGCATGTGCGACCCGCCCTCATCGCCGCGATAACCGCAATAGACCGTGGCCTCTGTTTCTCACGCCAAGCTCCGCGTGTCCGGACCCACCGCGCACCAGTCTCCATGAATAGCTAAGACAAAAAAGCAGCCATGACGGCGGGCAGCCAGCCGCACCACCTCCGCGGTCTCAGTCCTCAGCGGGCTCGTGGGCACCCCCATTGCGGCCGGCTTCTAAGGAAGCCGCAACGGTTTCCATTTGTGGGGCACCCGGCCCTTCAAGCTGTGAGCTCTCGCTATCGTACGTCCCATCGGGAGGAGCGCGACACGTGGCAGTAAGGGGCCTCTGGTGGAGATTGATGGTGGATGAAGGCAGGTGAGAGTGACCTGCAACGGTGGGGCAGGTCGTCGGCACGTACGTGTACGAGATGTATAATTTCCGTGGTGATATGGAGCGGTGGAAAACGCTGCAGCATCGAGGAAGACGCAGCCATTGTCGAGGGTTGAGAGATTTGGTGTGCGGGGGACTGTCAGGGGTCGCTAAAGAGCGCAGAGCACCGCGTTGGATGCAAAGGAGAGGCCTTTGCAATATCCGCCGTCACACGGAGCGTCTCGCGACTATTGAAAACGGACTAGTTGGGCCCGGAATCGTGTAGCGCGTGTAGTGAGACATGCCATGTATGGTCCCCACCGTCCTAGCCGCGGAGCGGACTATTGTCATTTGTCCAGTCAGTTTTCAAGTAAAGTGTACTGATCAAACGGTGACGGCTGTACTCTGGACTTTCTTGGAAATCTACCAAGGAGGGAGCGATTCAATGGCCGCTCCCATCTGCAGTGCTCTATGCGTGGCTGGAAAGAAATACGTCGGTCATCGGAAGGTAGCAGGTTACTGCAGGACCTATCGCCGATTGATCTGATTCTAGGAGGTCCGATGCCCATCCGACGATCGGTTCAGAGACACACGACTATAATACGGTTGACCTGGTCCGGGGGTGATTCCAAGGATCAACTCGACACAACTTGTACTCTTGACCTAGGGATCGACGTTAAGTATCGTCGCAATAATCGGCCAACCCTCGAAACCTCGCTGCCCCCAGGCTTAAAAAACGTCGGTTGAAATGCTGAGCGCAAAGCAGGTGTTCGATGAAAAGTAGCCCGGTTCCACCAGCTTCGGGAACATGGAGCCGTCGAACCAACTCGAAGATCTTCTGTTGGGCTGTTCTTAGCAGCTTCGCGTGCGTCCTTCACCGCATGTACCATACCCGCCCACATATCGGGGTCGGCGAGCATCATCTTGAGCCATGGTACGAGTGCCCAATAGGTCGTCTGTGTATGTAGCTTTCCGTCCACGCGGTACCGAGGAGCCTTGCAATCTTCTCAGGCGGTGAGGATGTTCGCCGAGGGCCGTACAAGCCACACAACCAGCCCTGCATCAATGGACTATCTTTGTCTCCAGGTTGATACTTGACTCCACCATGGATTGTAGCGAGTGGAGCGTTCGGAAGGTACCCGAGGCGTTCGGCTGTCGGAGGTAGTAGTCTGTTTCTTCCCGGAACAGACAGTGCTGTATAACGAAGTTGTAAACGACTGAGTCGTCTCTATTGTCTTGCACAACCTCAGGGGAAACAGAGACGCCGTTTGGCAGTTGTGCACTGGGTCCAAGGGACGTCGTAGGTGCTTCTTTCCCCTTCCCATCCACTCCATGCAACACCCCCCCACCCCCCTCCCCCCCCCCACCTCGTCCAACAGCCGAAGCTCCTGGTCTAGCTGCAGCGTCCGACCGCATAAGAAGCGGGGGGCGTCCGCATCGTATCCGCCGGTGGTCGAGCCACGTACGACGCGGAACTTAGGAGGTCCAGCCCGGCACCCCCCCGCCGCACACCAACAGTCCCACTGAAGCAGACCCAGGGCGTCGGAAGGAGGGGGGGGGGGGAGGGCATGACTAGGGTGTCAAGTCTGGCGGTGAGGTGGGTGTGTTAAGGTGAGAGAGGGGCGGGGGGGCGGTGGGGGGCTGCCGGTGATGCAGGCGCGGTGACAGAAAGTGAGCAGTGTCGGGTCGATGAAAGCACGCACCAAGGTTTGTTAAAAAGAACAGTCAAGAGGGTACCTAAGTGGCCTAGGCCACGTTATGGAGCCACAAGTTCTCTGATTGGACGCTTCTAGCTAATATTAGAGGGTTCCTGAAGCTTCATCCCGATGGCCAGTCAGATAGCCGCTACAGTCGTTCCACAAAAAAACCAGCATTCCACAATTTGCAACAGTGACACCACAAGTGAAGCTTTCTTGTGACACGTGCGTCAAAACTCGCACCATGTTATCCTCAAACACACTTTCTATGGACTTTTTTGAGGGCGCCATGTTTCCGAGGGCATGCACGCCTCGTGTGACCTCCGTATTCAAGGGCCCTGCGCGGTGTTAATGGAGCCACGGCGGGCAACCAGCAAATTTGGCTAGGCAGCGGCTCATTTCGTGCCAGAGACCAGCAGAGGTTGATCTCGTCGGCTCGCAGACAGATTCGAGGGTGAGCGGCTGCGCTGGTAATTCCACCCCAGTGTGATTTGAGATCGCAGCGATATGTGTGCCAGTTCACGTCCCTGCACGCCCACCGGAATCGGATTGCAGACTTTGTTGGATTGGATTTGGAAAGCGGTGGTGGATCGCGAGCGAGAATATGTGACGAGTCCCAGGGTGATCTTTAACGGTCGACGACCGGACGCTGTCGACGTTCCGCATCTCGCAGCCACCGCATCCCCCTCCCCCCCCCCCCCCCCCCCCCCCCCCCCCCCCCCACCCCCCCCCCCCCCCCCCCCCCCCCCCCCCCCCCCCCCCCCC
>ENA-ORXR01004863-ORXR01004863.1-marine-metagenome-genome-assembly--contig:-NODE-4863-length-11007-cov-3.213449_pt1 | contig 11007 bp, 9 predicted proteins | sample MGYA00237866_ERZ511479 | MGnify/ENA metagenome assembly ERZ511479 | reverse complement strand
GGGGCCGGTGATCAATGCACTGACCGACCTGCTGCATCCCTGCGAGCTACTGGCCGACATGCAGACTTTCCTCGATCGTTCCGGCGAGATCGCCGGCAAGCGTGTCGCCTGGATCGGCGACGGCAATAACATGTGCAACTCCTACATCAACACCGCTCGCCTACTCGGGTTTGAATTGACGTTTGCGTGCCCCGACGGGTATCAGCCAGATGCAGAAATTCTCGAACGCGCAGCAGGTTCCACAGCCCGCGCAGCCTCTGTAGAAGAGGCCTGTACCGGCGCTGACCTGATTGTCACTGACGTCTGGGCCAGCATGGGTCAGGAGGAGGAACAAAAAGCGCGTGAAGTCGCCTTTGCCGGGTATGAGATAACCAATGAGCTCATGGCACGTGCCAACGACGCTGCACTGTTCATGCATTGCCTGCCTGCGCATCGTGGTGAAGAAGTGTCTGCCGAGGTTATAGATGGCTCGCAAAGTGTCGTTTGGGAAGAAGCCGGCAACCGGCTCCACGCACAAAAAGCATTGCTCGAATTTCTGATGAGCTAGACAACCGAAGGGTTCGTGAGCGATCAGCTGGCGTGCCCTTTGCTACTTCAGCAGGTTAGACAGTAACGTAAACCTGCTGGAGTTTTCCACATGACTGATTCAACACTCTGGTCGCGCAGGCCTTTATCGAAGGGTGCTGCGTTCACTATCCATCTGGCATTAAGCCTGCTAATATTCTCATCGCTCGTGGCAGTGATGATGCTCTTCTGGTTTCCGGGAGATCTCTTCTTCATTGATGGTGGCTGGGAAGGGCTTAAGCTGGTGGCCATGGTCGATCTTGTGCTTGGACCGGCGCTGACGTTGATCCTGTACAAACCTGGCAAGCCTAAGCTCGTCATGGACATGTCGATGATCGCCTGCATACAGATTGCAGCGCTTGGTTACGGTTTTTACACCACTCATCAGCAAAGAACAATAGCAGTCGTGTTCGCTGAACGCAGTTTTACGACAGTGTCTGCCAGCGACAGGCTGGAAGCCGACCAGCAATTGCTCGATCTGTCTGTCCAGCCCAAGCCTGTACCGCAAGCCTCTCTGCTGAAGATTCCCGTGTTACTGACACCACTTCCAGAAAGGGGAGGCTACGGTAAAATACTCGAAGATGCCCTTAACGGCTTTCCGAGTCCTGCCATGCGCAATGATCAGTACCAATCCATAGCGGGCCATCTGGATGAGCTTAGACAGCATGCATTAAATACCGCTGATCTTAAAGCTCAAGGCGCACTGGAGGACGTTCAAAGCACACTCGACAAGCGCTCAGTAACTAGTGAAGACGTTGAGTTCTATCCGTTTACAGCTCGCTATGCAGACGGCATAGCCATCTTCGATCCACGCGAACTGCGTATCGTGGATTACGTTGCTATCGAGAAGCCTGCGCTGGATGTCGCGAGTGAGACGCTGGATATCGCTGATGGTGAGTCAGAATAAAAACGGGCCTGCTGCTAACAACGGGCAGAAGGCTTTTGTTGCGTGCCGTACCTTGCCCCTATAGGCCGTTAGCACGAGCTGCATCACGGACTTCCGATGGCGGTGTGTACTTGATGGAAAAAAGTACCGCATTGCTTTCTGCAGAAACCGGGTCTATGCGGGCCTTCTGGCGCCGGTATCGATACGCTGCAGAGACCGTCCAGCTACGCGTGTAGTTCCACTCAACCTTTGGCTCAATGCTGATGAACCGACGCGCAAATCTGTCGCTCTCTTTCGCGGCCAGTCGATCAGGCTCATAGGCTCGGGCACGCATGGACAGATTGATGCGTGGCGACAATACGTGAAACACATCACCGGTCAGTTCTTGCGTTTCGACCTGTGTTCCGACACTACTAGGCTGAACGTCTACGGCAAACCGGCCGGTATATCGTGTCTGCCCTGCATCTTTTGTTAACGACACACTGGCTAGCCAGCCATCATTGTCAGATTCCAGTGGTTCAAGCCTTTCTGCGGGAATTTCCTCGCCGGGTCGATCTTCAGCTCTCAGGGTGTCAGTCGTATCGGTAGTATTCGTGTAGACACCACCCGACACACCAAGTTGCAGCGTCTCGGTCAGGAAACGCTCATAACCTAACTCAAACTTTGATGTTGTTGATATTGATTCGCGACGAGGACGGCGGCGAATACCCAGCTCGCTACTGTCAGGCGCTAGATTCTCGAACGGTACGATTGCGAACGGATCCACAAGCACATCGGCGTTGAAGCGACTGAGAGTCAATTTAGTCGTCAGAGTGGTAATGGTACTCAGTTTAAAACGTAGTCCAAGTTCTAGCTCAGCTTCCTGGTAATCGTCAAGCTCACCTGAGGGACTGAAAACGTTGCCAGCATCGGCAATAGTGACCTCGTTATAGGGCAACACTTCACCGATGATGTTGCCGTTATCGTCACGTGGTAACAGGCTCAGGTAGCGTTCGTAGATAGTATCCTGGGCATCGGGGGTATCGTGATCGACCAATGTCACGGTAGCTTTGGTGTTGAACATCAGACGACGGGTAACGTCGTATTCGAACTTCGGTGTCAGTGTTATTTCACGGCGCCCTACGTCACTGGATTCTGTCAGGTCCAGCCCGGTATCTGATGCCAGGCTGTCGGGATCACTGAGATCAGCCGCAATATCTCGGCTGGGGGTGTCCTGTTTAAATCCGACATACATGCCATAACGCTTCCGCGCTGATCTCAACTTGGCCTCGAACGCCACGATCTGGTTTGAATCGAGGTCGTTATCGGCGTCATCGTTAGACGCGGTCAGCAGGCCATCAATACGAACCAGCCCGCGTATGCTGGCAGCCTGAGACTCCCTACTGAGGCCCAACTCACCAACGGCTCGTGTGGCGCTCAGCGTGCTCGGGTTATCCAGCTCCAGGTAGTAGTTGTCATCGAAGCGTTGATCGAGGGAGATCGACGGTTCAAAAACCCAGACGTTGGCCGCCGCCGATCCCCATAACATGGCTAGCGTCAGCGGCAATAGTCGATACACGTTGTTTTTCACGGCCATATCTCGTTGCTCCCCGGTCAGGGAATAAGCACGACATCGCCACTCTGCAGAATAATGTTCTGCTCCAGATTGCGGCCTCTGGAGACTGACCGGAAATCAAATGAGTAAGTTACTTCGCGACCATCCTGACGTCGCAGAATCTGAATGTCACGTCCGTTGGCGTAAGGCGTGAATCCACCCGCCAGGGTCAAGGCCTGAACGACATCAACGTAACGCCCCAACGTGAACTGGCCCGGTTCTTCGACCTCGCCCAGAACGAAAACAGTGTAGCCGGAAATCTTGTCGACCGATACTGTAACCTCTGCGTCTGGGACGTATCGTTGCAGACGTGACCGGATCTCGTCCTGCACCTCAAGTGGCGTTCGGCCGGAGACCTGAATGTCGCCAGCCAGCGGGAATGAGACACCACCATCGGGGCGCACCAGAACCTTGCGATCAAGGTCCTCCTCCTTCCACACTAATATGTGTAGTACATCCTCAGGACCAATTCTGTACTCAAGACCGTTGGAGGCCTGGCCGTGAGACAACATGGGCAGCAGCAGCAAGACCGACAACAACGCACCGATAAGCAGCGAGTTGCGAGATGTCGAGTAACGTGTGGCTAGCATTGGATAAAGCTCCCGGAGTACATAGGCTACCGGACGTAATGTCGGCAGACAGGATGAAGTGTCAAGTACGCAAGTATAGCTGATCATTCCTGAACACAAGTAAGGACACCTTGCAAGTTGTAAAACCGTTCCCTACCTAACGCCATGCAGAATATGGCAGGAAACGTTACCGTCGCCCTGTTACTGTAACGTTCGTGTGGCTGTATCAATGACCTCGTCACGCAACGTTGTTTCGTTGTAGATCGTGCGGAACATATCCACCTCGTCGACCCGGTCGCCCTGGGTCCACAACTTCTGCAAGTGACCATAGCTGAATGGCTGGTAACGTAGTTCTGCAGAGACTGTATAGGAGGCCTGCGCTGGAACCGGAACCTGATAGGTCACCGTATCGCCACCGCCAATGAAGTCGGGATCTTCCACAGCTTTGCCAAACGTGCCAAAGCTCTCTGGCAAGCTGGTGTCGTTGGCGATATCAAACCGGTTCATTCCCGATGGCAGGAGACGGTTATCCTTCAGATAAAAGCTGCCATCGAGTAACGAATGGGTGCGTTCGTTATCCGAGTTACCCACAATGGTCTGGTACACCTGCACCTGTGTCGCCGACTTTATGACGTCGTAATGCAGCTCCCAGGATGCCGGATCCACATCTTCCGAGACGCCCACGATACTGCCGTCTGGATTGATCTTGCCGCTTTCGAACACCAGTTCTCCATTGGCATCCAGCACTTGTACGTGTAGATACACACGGCGTGAATGATAACCGCCAGGCAGTTTGTGCCCAGTGTTGTTCTGGACATTCACATCGAAGATCAGTCTGTCGTCAGCAAAACTACCTTCGCCGACCGACACCACCGCTGATGTTTTCAGAAACTCTCTGTTGCGAGCGATAGAACCGTCGAAATCCAGACCCAGCTTGATACCCAACTCTTCTGAGAAGTTCTTGAACATGTCCTGCATAACAGTATTGGCACCCAGAAACACATGCTCGGCAAAATTCAGTCGCTCACCCGGTGCGCCTTGTGCAATAGGAACGGCTTGTTCGATTTTCGGCATATGACAAGCCTGGCACGAAGCCTCCTTCGGACCGCCTATCGCGTAATCACTCTTCAGCCACTCGGTGTAAATTGCCTGCTCTGCAAAATGCTCGGCACCTTCGATTTTTTCACCGCTGGAGTCGACCGGCGTAATGTTCAGGTTGTGGCAGGTGGCGCAACTCTCGGAAGTGCTCAAGTGAGGACCGTGCAGTGGCAGGAAACCAGATTGCTGACGCATGTAGCCCACATCAGGGTCTGTGTACTGACCGTAGGCCGGTCGATCGTTTATATCGCTAGTGGGGGAGCCCAGAATCGTGTAACCGCCAGTCATGCTCTCATCGTTACCGAAATTCACATCTTCCATCTGATGACACAACGTACACGTTACACCGTCCATCGCGTGGTTGAACAGATCATCCTCTTCAGTCATGGAGTAAATGCCCTGCTGGAAGTCTCCCTGTTCTATTGATCCTTTATCGAACAGACGCAAATCCAGACCTTCCTTCTTCGCCATGTCATGTGCGGTAGGCGCATGACAGACAGTACACTTGTCGTTGATTTCATTTTCAAGGCTCGGAAAATTATCAAGCTCAGACGCGACGACTGCATGCCAGTACGGATCGCGTGTAGCGTTGGCCATCACACTGGTTTCCCACGCGGTGCCAATAGATACGTTGCGCTTTTCACCGGGAATTGATGTGTTGATCTCCATAGAGGGATCATTATGGCAGGAAGCACAGGAATCACTGCCCGAGTGATGCGTACCTTCAAAGGTTGCATCTGAACGGGCCAGGTCAGGCAACAAGCCTCGGGCCACTGGCGCGACCAGTGGCCTGTTAGTGACACTGGTATCACCACTCCCACCGCCACCATCACAAGCACCGAGTATCGCCGTTATGGCTAACAGCAGACTCATATTCAGCGTACGAAACACCTTATTCATACCTTGCATACCTTGTTATTTGCGCCATAGCCATATCGTAGATACAACAGGCAATACGTCGTGATGGCAGCTGTGCACGAATGCGCACTGTTGCCCCTCACACAGGGGATAACGGCCTGACCCGCCCGATAGTTAAGTATTAATAGGGAAACAGTGCTATCTGTCCCAGCAGAAAACCGATGTTCCGGTGACATGCTTTATGGACCAAGGCAATCAATAGTCGCTGGGTTCCAGAACAGAGATAGTCTTGGCAATGTTATCCACGATCCAGATAGTGCCGGGGAATACATCTCCATCGCCTTGTGCCGTGACATCCAGCGGCACCGTACCCAGGTTATTCTTGAGCACAGACTTGGACGTAACAGCGGTACCACTGCCGTTAAGCTCGACTCGATAAATAGTCTTGTTGAAGGCAGCGGCTATCAAATTGCCCTGCATGGAACCTGCGAAGTTACTAGCCGTATACTCAGTGAGCCCGTTGGTTGATGCCGCATTAGTCGTCAACGCGCCGCTAGCGGGTCCGGGCAGAAGAAAATTGCATTCCTCCGGATTGGCAGCTCCCTCTATAGGCGACTGGCCTCCAAATGTATTGTTTTTGTTTCCGCGAGTGGGATTGGGGTGACCACCGTAGTAACCCTGGCTGATCAGATGTAATCCGTCACTGTGCTTTGTACCCCCGTTATCAATCGCGTTTGAACAGTTGTTGTCTGGAGTTCCACCCCATCCCGTGTTGCCGCCGTTGTCCCAGACGTAGAACTTGCCGGATTGGGAATACACAATGTCGTAGGCGTTGCGAAAACCGGATGCAAAAATCTTGACCGGACCGTTCTGCTCCAATATGGCCTGATTTAGGCCATCATGACCACCGAACGGATCAAATTGATCAGCAGGCCCATTCAGTGTTGGCAAATCATAGGTGCCACCACCAATGGCGCCCAGGTCTATGACCAGAACGGCAGCCGATAATGCATATTCAGGGAGCTCCGCGAAATTGTTGGACGGCGCTCCTTCGTTGGTGTGACCACCCACATTCAAATAGATCTTGTTACCCACCAGTACGAGACCGTTGGACACATGATTCTCTTCCGAGCGTGGTAGCCCTCGGACAATATCCTGCTTGGACCAGCCACCGCCATTCTTGGTCAGCTTGTGCAGAATGCCTGAGTTGGTATCCAGGTTCGAATCGTTGCCCGATGGCCCAGCTGCCTGTCGAGGGTCGCTAGATGCCGCGTAAATGATCGGTGCACCTGCAGTGCCTGTCACGTGAATTCCCGTCACCAGTCTTTTACCGGCAAAGTTCGCCGTTCCGTCATCGTTGTGATTGGGTACGTTCTTGATCAGATCGATCGTTTCGAGTTTGGTACCGCTGTAGTTGTTCTTGCCGTCTCTGTTAATTGCAAAAACATGGATGAATCCATCCATCTCGGCTACGTACAGCTTGTTGTCAGGACCGAACTGCAACGAAGTGCCTCGGGTTATCTCCTGAGTTGTGTTGAGCGTACTGGTACCAAAATTGACTTCAATGGTTCCAAGATTAATCACTGTTCCGTCCAGCACGACTTCCAGTGATCCGTTGTTACCATCGTGGAACACCTCGGCAATGGCAGATCTGAAACCCGTGTCACCGGTTGCCATATCCACCTTTATGTCCAGCGCTTCGCCCGGCTGCAAGGTGGTCGGCGTAAAGTTCACTGTAAAATCATCAGCGTTAGTACCGCTGAGTTGTATGGCGGACACGTTGATAACAGGAGCGCCCTCTTCTCCCTTGTTAGTCAGGATAAAGTTCTTTTGCGAGTTGCTGTTCTGGATAGCCTGTCCAAACGGAACCTTTGCGTCCGAACTGCCAAGATCTGATGTCAGCGGATATCGGGAGGTACCTGTAAACAACAATATGTAGGGGTTCGTTGCACCGGCAATACTCAATCGCAAACCGGCAGCCTTGGTACCCGGTGTAAGAGGAGAGAACGTCACCGTCGCCTCAATACTCTCTCCACCAAACAGAGTGGTAAAGCCGTTGAAGCTAGAGGAAAACTCGCCGGCGCTCTTGCCAAACAGTTCAGCGTTCTGTATTTCCACTGGTGGTGCATTCACGCCACCGGAATGCCTGATCGTAAATGTTTGTGTCGTCTCAAGACCAACCTCAATAAGGCCTGTCTCAACTTGACGGGGTTCGATCGTCAATAAACCGTTATTCGTCACAGTTGCTGTGCCTGAAAGTGGCACTTCTATCTGGCCCGAGGGTTGCTGCCCTATCTCGTCAGTTGATACGTTATCGTCCTGAGCTCGCGCCAGATTCGTCGACACAAGCATAACCAGAAGACTTGCCAGTAATGCGTTACCGCACCAGACCACGAACTTGTTTACCATCGATGTTGATCCTTGACTCACGTTAGGCCCATGCAACAGGCCAACACACACCTGCAGATCTGCAATATTCGTGACAAAATCGATAATTTCAGCGTATGTTGTGTTGCTTCGTAGACTGGCACCATCCACTTTGTCGAAACTTCAGCGATAATCATCGAATTCCGAATTGAACAATGAACATGCATCGCCTCCATTTCTATTGGTTTGCCGCACTACTGGTTACCGCCCCTGTATCCATTTCATCAGCCTCCACAGCGCTTGGCCTCGATGCCGGCCCTTTGGATCAGCCGTTGCCGGTGAGCGGTAATGAGAAGCCTGGTAAACCCGGAGTGGTCACGCTGACCCGACAATCCGGCATCGTGGAAGTTGCTGATCCTGTGACTGCGAACAAGAAACTGCGCAAAGAAGTGATCAAAGAGCAGAAAAAACTGGAAAAACTCGATAGAAATGCGCTTAAACAGAAGGCGGAGAACGGAGAGAGAGCCGCTCAGGTTGTTCTGGGTGCGGATTTTGCCAAGGAAGCAACGTTGCTTTCGTTTGCGCCTGCAGCAGCCAATGACGCGCTCAGTGACGCTGCTCGCTGGTATTCGCTGGCCGCAAGTCGCGGGTTTCCAGGTGCGCCCTCACTGGACCAGTCGGGCATTCGTTTCTATCCCATTCGTGTACATCGCGAGCGGCGACCATAGCCCACAGAGGCTGTTTAAAGCGCCAGTGGCTCTGTAGTTGCCGTCTCAGAAAACGCGAGACGTCAACCTCAGTGTCGTGTGATCTCATGTAAATAGTACAACTCAAGCAAACCTTCCTCACCCAAGATCAATCTGTCGATAAACGTTGTTCAGCTGCTGATGTAATAACGGGCTTTCAGGCTCCCATCGTCTACGTTGTTCGAGCATCTTGCGAGCAGGCTCCCAGTGTCCCGCCTTGAGCCTGGCATCCAGCAATATCTGTTCGAAAAGATCTCTCTGGGCATGACTACCCCCCACTCTCCAGATTTGTGAGCGTATGGGTCCTAGAACCTTGGCGGCTTCGTCGTGATAGCCCAGTGCATGTGCAACGATTGCCCTGGCGACTGGAATACCAACCTCACACCACAACGCCTTATCGCTCTTCACTACCGGTTGTTCTACCTGGCACTCTATTAAAGCCATTAAATTGTCGACCCTTGGAGACCCTGCCTTGGCCAAACCATATAGATATTGGAGAGTGAGAAATGGCTGAACCACATCATCATCTCGCTGCTCAAGAAACGGACGTAGTGTCTGCCAACGATCTGTCAGATCGACACCGGCAATTTCCAGACGAGCCAGAAGGGACACAGCACCGATCTGATCCTGACTGTATTCAGGCTGCACACCCCAGCATCGCTCGTCGTAAATACGCAAAGCCGACTGAACATGACCATGGGCGATATCAAACAGGGCGACATGCCACCAGTTGTGTGTGAACATGAATGAATTCAGACCCGTCCAGCTAGCTGCACTGTCTGTGAGCATCTGCAAACCCTCACGCGTGGTGCCACGACTCAAGTGCACATGAGCCAGTGCGTGGTGCGCCCACGGCTCATCCGGGTTTAGCTCTAGCGCCCGACACGCCGCACGCTCCGCATCATCAATATGATTAGACTGTTCATGCCCGAAAGCAATCATGCTGTATAGCGGCGCCCGATCGAAGTTAGCTGACTCTGCAGCCAGAGCCATTTTCAACATCAGTGGCGCATTGCCTGCGTTGAAGGCGTGGTACTGCGCAATCTTGAGTAATGGCAGGTCTTGCGGATATTCTTGGCACAGTGCTTCTGCAATATTCAGTACCTGTGGGTAGTCGTGGTGTTGCCAGGCTTTAAGCAAAGCCAGCAATCCCTGCTCTCTATGATTCAACTCACCCACCTGTTCCGAGCGTTGGCTGTACGGTAGGGATTTTTCAGGCGCTTCAGGACGCTCCAGAAACATCCACAGCATGCCCGCGTAGATATTCGCCAGTGCACTGTCAGGATTCTCATCAGCGGTAGACAGGACATTAGCTGCCCGGGGCTCGTAGGCCACGAAACCCTCAACGAAGTCATTAATACCCTGCATCGCGGCCACAGGGCTGGTAGTGGCCGAGCCGAAACTATCGATTATTGTACCTTGCCGTGACATAGCTGCTAGAGGATTGCTAAAGAATTATTTATACGACTGACGTGATAGCGTGTACCCACAGTTACCCCATACTCGGATTGATGTATCAGCTTCAGGTTCATCACGATGCCATTTAAAGCAGTCAATGGTCTGTCAATGCACTACCAGTGGCATGAGGCCCTGGTGCAGTCCGGACAGCCCACACTACCCATCGTTCTGCTGGCCAGCATGGCCAGTGACAGTGCCAGCTGGCAACCTGTCATTGAGGGATTATGACTAAACCATACGTTGATTGTTCCAGACAATCGCTGCACAGGGCAAACCCTGCCAAACCCTGTCGCTACCGATAGAGCCGCTATGGTTACCGACGTGCTGGCACTGTTGGACAGCCTTGAGATCCCACTGTTCCATTTTGCGGGTCATTCCATGGGTGGCATGCTCGGCTGGGCAATCGCTGCAGAGGCTCCACACAGGGTGGCACATCTGGTAGCCGCCGCCGCGCCACCCTCCATCATTTCAGCCAGAATTTCGTTGTTCAGTTCACTGTCTGCCTTACGCGAACAACACACCGAAGAACACTGGTATAAATTGCTCTTTCAGTTCCTGTTCATGGCGGATTTTTTTGACAGTGAAGCCAAGGTTCAAGCAGCGGTTATCGCGTCACAAGCGTATCCGCACAAACAAGGCATGTACGCATTGGCCGCTCAGATGGCCGGATTAAACAGTTTTCTGGAACCGCCAGACCTAGCATCAATACGCTGTCCTGTAACGTTAATTGCTGCCAGTCATGATGTTTTATTTCCACCCGACATGCTTGTTCAATGCCAGCATCTACATCCACCCTAGTGATGCATAAAATTTCGAGTCCAGAAGCTTATAGAGCTGTATATAAGTACCGGAGGCGGCCCCCACTGC
>ENA-ORXR01004862-ORXR01004862.1-marine-metagenome-genome-assembly--contig:-NODE-4862-length-11007-cov-33.823330_pt1 | contig 11007 bp, 15 predicted proteins | sample MGYA00237866_ERZ511479 | MGnify/ENA metagenome assembly ERZ511479 | reverse complement strand
GGCGGCGGCTGCCCCGTGCCGGTAGCCAAAGCACTCGGCGCGTCCTTTTTGTGGGGCGTGGGCGGCTGGGCTGCGCCACCGCTGTTTCCCCCCCGTGTCTCGTGCGCGGTTGGGTCAATGTTGCACGGTGGGGCGCGCACACGGAGTTACAACCCTTTTTACTGGCCGATTCGCTACGAGCCTGTGGGGTAGAGCCCCGCGATGCGCTTGTGGGAGAGACGGGGGCGTGGCAAAGGTCAACGGGGAAGCCCCTCGGAGCGTGGGGGTCCCGCCCTCGTCGGGCCGTGAAGAAAAACGAGCGGCGCCCCAAGCCCCGCTCGCCCGGCCAATCCGGCGGGTGCCTCGCGATGGAAAAGGCCGCCGACCCACCTGCGCCGGCCCCGCCGTCGAGCCGGTGGCGCCGGCGGCGCCGACCGGTCGTGGGCACGCCGCTGCGGTGCGCGGGGTCTCGAGGCCCCTCGCGCGCCGCGCGGCGGCGCCGACGGCCGCCCCGCGGCGGGGTGCAACGCCTGTTCATGCAGTCGTTCCAACTGGATGCGTAGCAAAGTTGGCCCCTGAGAATGCGGCAGCCGGACGATTCTATTGGCTTTCATTTCACAACCAGTCTGCTTACACTCATACAGTATTATTGCTTACAGCTCCCAGTAATTTTTTCGCTTACAGTGTAAGCACTTATCTTCGGAGTGCCCCGTCATTTTTTCGGTCATATTTTTTCAGTCGGATTTCATGGTATCTCGAGCGAAAACCTTTTCGGGTCGATATCGCCAGTCACCCACCCCCCCCCCCTCTTCCCCCCAGGGGATGCGGTTTCCCGCACCCCCCAGGGAGGCGGGCAGCGGGTGCGGGGGGCGGTGGGCACGCAGAAAGCTGCGCACCCACCGCCCCCCGCCACCCGCCACCTGCCACCACCGCCCCGTCCTCCCCCCCACTCTCCCCCCACCGGCAACGGTAGCGACTCGACACTACAAACAACAAGGCATGCAGACAACCAAGCGCGGCTATCGACAGCACGTCATGCAGCATCGGCCTCGTGGTTCCCAATCGTCCAGCGACCGCCATCGCAGCCTCCTTGCCTCCTTGCTTCCTTGTCGTGCGGCAGTCCTTGGAAGAAGCAGGTGGCGCCAGCCAAACCCCCCGCCAACACGCCCGCCAGTTCAAGAGCCGGTCACCCACCCACCCACGCCTCCATCCCTCCCTCCCCAGTCACGCCCCCATGCCTCCCCACCCAACCTGCCGCAATGCCAAATTGCCCCACCCTTCCCCATCCTCCCCGACCTACGACCCCGGCCACCAACGCCCTACAACTCCCCCCATTCACACCACCCTACCACGTCGCCGCCAGCAGCCACGCACACCCGCACGTCCCTCAGTTGTGGCCCACCTGGATGTAGTGCAGCAGGTTGACGGCCTCGTCGCCCGCGTCCACGCCTCGAAACTCCTGCTCAATGGCCTTGATCTGCTCCTCGCGCAGCTTGTCTGCCTTGTGCTTTCCGAGGAAGCGCCAACGCTCGCGCCGTACCAATCTCGCCTTCATTGATGTAGTGGTTTTGGACAGCAGGCTCAGGGACGCCCAGTGGTCCACGGCCACCCGCAGGGCCGGCACCTTGCGCTCAATATAGAGCGTCGCCTTCACCTTGGCCTCGGCCCTCTGCTGGAAAAAGGTCAGATCGAGGTTGAACAACGCCTTCACGGTCACGGGGACGGCCTTCTTGAGGAATTTCACGTCCGCCTGCGTGAGCACCAGCTCAGGGGACTCATACGGATGCTCGCCGTTGAGCTTGACGTGCTTCCGCGGTACGTTGCCGACGTTGATGATGGCCGCGGCCGCACCCGCGGCCGCAGCCGCGCCCGCCGCAGCATCCGCAGCCGCAGCCGCAGCCGCAGCCGCAGCCGCACCTGCGCCTACGCCCGCACCGGCTGCCGCCGGCATCTTTGAGAACAGCGGGAAGAAGGAACGAGCCCGCCCGAGGCGCCGCTTGGGTGGTGAGGGCAGCGGACGGGCGTCAATGAGTCGGAGACGAGCGTCGAGGGTGGTGCGATGACCGAGGGGTAACGACGGAGGGGTGCGATGCCTTGAAGCCCGACGGGATGAAGAGGCGCGCCGACGGCTCGTCGCCAAATCCGACAGCCCGGGACACCGCCATCTTGAATAATTCTCAAACCTGGACGCCGAGAGGGTGGTGCCGGTTGGTGCACCGCACCCCCAGAGGTTCAGAAGGGGGGTGGGCGCCGAGAGGAGAGAAAAAGCACACTCGGCGCGCCTGCATTTTTGTCAGGCGCGGCAGATGCAACGGTTGGGCGGCGGGGGGGGTAGGGGCCCCGTTAGGCAGGGGTGAGCTCGTTAGGGGGGGGGGGGCTCCAGCGGGGCGTGGCGGGGGTCGGGAAGACGGTGGAAGCAGTGCGGAGAGTAGGTCGGAGAGGCGGTACGTGGGGCGGCGCGTGGAGCGGTGGGAGAACACTCTTTGCGAGTGGTATGGATAGAGGGCGCCACAGGTGCAGCAGGGCGGTGGCAGCGGCGGAGGCCCACTCCCAGAATGGACTGGCAGCCATGCCTCCCAGAAAGCGCGCGCACGTGGCTTCCAAATCAGCTGCATCGGCCATCGATGGTAAAAACAGAAGGCGCGCAAAGGAGCCGGCCAAGTGCCAAATGACAAATACACTCAGTTGACAGGAAAGGGAGTTGTACGTCCTCCCTCTTCTTGGACCGGAGCTCTTCGTCGTGGGCAGGCGAACGGCCCCGCTTGTGAGACACCGTCGGCAGTGCGAGCGCCTCCACTCGTTCCCCCCCCCCCCCCCCCCCCCCCCCCCCCCCCCCCCCCCCCCGCTGCGTGCACCATCTCTGCCCGCTGCACCGTGTGTGCCCGCTGCACCATGTGTGCCCCGTGCTGTTCGCCATGCGGGCCCGGGAATCCCACCTGCCCCACAACCGCGTCTTCTCTTCACCCCCATCCTCCCCTACCCCTCCACTTCACCCGTCGCACCACCAGATTCTTTGGTCTCATGCACTGCGGCCTTCGGGCTGCGGCGAGCAATGGAGGCTGATGACAGTCGCGTGTTTTGTTCATGCTTCCGCTGCCTGGTCAGCAACTTCGGACGCCCCAAGCTGGTCGACCGATCGACCCGGTACCGGCACGTTTTGTCGACGGCAGGTGGTGAAGGCGACGCCTACGCCCAAGCGGCAGGCGGGCGGCTGAACGCGGCCGATGGGCAAGACGGCGTCGGGGATATCAACATGGACGGGGAGGAGGATGACGACACATCGGACAACAGCGACGGCAGCGGTAGCGACAAAAGCGACGACAGCAACGCCAGAGACGCCTCGTACGTCTACGACGCGTCGGCAGACGACAGCCGCGATGCACTCGAGAAGATGAAAGACCTGCTTGCGTTGGGTGCCAACGGGGTGCGCCTCTCGCTGGCCCACTTCCGCTGGTCCATCGACGACGTGGCCGGCGCTGTATGGGCGGCGCACTACAAGCTCACGCGCTCTGCTGTAGCCGAGTTCCTCAAGCTGCGCGGTGGCTGGCGCCGGCTGCGCACTCTCGCCCGCGTCGCCTCTTTTTTGGGGTCGAGCGTGCATCTAGCAGCCATTCCCATCTCGTGCTGCCCCAACGGGTGCATGGCTTTCTACAACAGCGACGAAGGGGTCGACCAGTGCCCGCACTGCGACGCGGGGCCCTTCAGACAGGCGTCGGTACCGGCACGGGTCATGCCATACTGGCCCCTCACCCCGTGGCTGCGGATGATGCTTGCGGACCCCAAGCTATCGGCCGCGATGCAGGACTACATGGCCTATGCCCTGAGATGTGCTGCAGAAATTGATGTCTCCTTGTTTCGTGACTGGTTTGACGGCGCTACGTTCCGGCGGCTGGTCAAGGACGGGCTCATCGTCAGCGACTCCAACATTGTGCTGGGGGTGGCACTTGACGGCTTGGACTCCTGGCGGCAAACGGGCTGCAAGGGGTGGCCGGTCGTCGTCACCATCCTCAGCCTGCCGCCAGAAATGCGGACCAAGATTGTATGCATGCTACCGGTTCTCGTCCGGCCCGGTCCGGGTGAGCCAGTGGACCTGGACTCGTTCTTGGCGCCACTCATGGCGGAGCTCAACGCACTTGCCGCCGGTGTCCCTGGGATGTACATCAAAGAGAGGGAGGGCACCCACACGCTGCGTGCCTTCTGCGAGCAGGTCACTACAGACCTGCCGGCGGGGCAGAAGGTCACACACATGACTGGCCATGCTGGCTTCACTCTAAACCGCTTTCGGACCTTCCATGGGGCGTTGGCTAGCAACAACGCCTAATACTTTCCCCCGATCGACCCACGCACCGGCACCATGCTCTTCTCGGTGTTGTCCACCGCCAGCGACTCACGCGGCGGCGGGCAAGGAACAGTAGGTGGTATGAGCGATGGCAGCGCCGATGAAGAGGAGGAGCAGGCGGTCGACGGTGGTATTCAAGCCGACGTGGACGCGGTGGAGGCAATGCGCCCTGCTGGGAGGCCGGCGTCGCACATCAACGCCCTCAGCCGCCTGACGGGCGTCAACGGATGGTCACCTCTACTCACTCCCGGTCCCCACACAAGGGCCTCCTTCTCGTCGCTGTCCTTCCTGTGGGCGATGGGGCCTGCGGGCGTCGCGCCCTACGACACAAAGCACTTGTTCTTCTGCAATGTCTTTCCAAAGCTCTGGGCGTTCGCCACAGCAAAGTTGCAGGCGGAGAGAAATGTCGTCGACGCGTACGTCCTTTCCAAGTCCGACCGAGAAATGATGGGGCGGGAGTACGAGGCGGCGGCACTCACGGTGCCGGCGCTGCAGGCCCGCGCGATGCCGGACATTGACAAAAAGGCCGGCTCCTTCAAAGCCGCGGATTGGCTTTTCTTCCTCCTGTGCGGCGGGGAGGCGTTGCTCTAAGAGCGCGTCCCAGAAGATTTCTACTCGATGTCTATGTGCTTGTGTCGGGCGGGGAGGATCTTGTTCACTCCAAGCCCGGTGTCGCCAGCCGAGCTGGAGACGGCCGAGACGGAGATTGCCAACTTCTTGACCGCCTTCTACTCCATCGTCTACCGTGGAAAGTTTGAGCGCCTGAAGGTATGCCTGTTCGTATTTGAACTTGCGGGGTGGTGGAGCATTTCCTTTTGTGGGAGGGGTCTGGTGGTGTGACTGCTCTCGCTTATGTTCGACTTGTTCGCTCTCGGAGCGACCGGAGAGGGAAATACGGCATTCCTGACAAGGTGCGGGGCATGCATGCTTTTTTGGACTATGAAGGGACGTGGCGGTATGTGGACGTCATGAGTATCTTGGACTCGGTCGGCTGCATAACGTGAGGCGGCCGCCACCACGTCTTGTACACCCGGGAGCCGTTTTCTAACTCTGTGGACGCCGAGTGACATATAAAAGTTCCACTGTGCACGATGCCGCTCGTTTCTTGTGACAGCGTGGCGTCTGTGGCGATATAGCCGCATCCGTTGTAAGAAGGGACGGTCGACGGTGGCGAGGGTCTCTGCTGGTCACGGGGAAGCGCATGCAACTGCCGGGTTTGGAAGGTGGTGGCTTGATCCGAGTATCCAAATGCGTGGAGATTTGTTCGGCCGCAATCGCTCATCGGAATAAATACCCCCCGATGTCAGCTGAATCGACGTGGTGGGAACTTTTTCCGCACCGGTGTGTCTGTTGGCGCCGATGCAGGTGCCCCGTCTGCGGTTCTTCACGCGCGAACCACCGTGCAGGCCTTCACAGGTCAGCAGCGCGCGCTGTTCCCTTCTCAGTCGGGTGCCCCCAACCTCTGGGAGTGCGCCGGTTTCCCTCTGGGCCTTGCCTCACGACACCAGGTGCTTTTTCCGCCCTCCCCCCCCGCCCGTCCGGCCGGACTGCCTCCATCGAGCCGCAGCTCGATGCTGTATGGCGCTGCTCAACACACGAGGGTTGTCAGCGAGGGACGCCCGCCAAGATGCAAACAACGCCGGGTCGCCGTACGCCTCGCAGAGGCGTGACATCTTGCCGAGCGCCGCCATACCGCCAAGGAGCACGTGAAGACCCGAAAGCTCCACGGGCGGCGCCGGCTGCTCGCTGACGACCAGGTGCACGCCGGACGGCTCCGGAAGCAGCAGCGCCCCGTGACCAGCCCCGCGGAGGCAGTACATAATATGGGACGCCACCCGCATTCCAAGCTGGTTAGGGCTGCACAGGTAAATGCCAATGGGCCCCAGCATGCGGGTGAACGTCAGCTCGGCCGGCGGCACGTGCAGAAACGGCCTGGCACGCACACCAGCCTGACGCACCCCGCCGGCTCCCCCGACCCCCGCCTCGCCGCCGCCGCCGGCCGCCGCCGGACCGACCATTTCCGCGCCGCCGCCGCCTTCCGCCGCTTGACCGACCAGTTCCGCGCCACCGCCGCCTTCCGCCGCTGTACCGACCATTTCCGCGTCCCGGCTGCCTTCCGCCGCTTGACCGACCATCCCCGCAATGCGGCCGCCTTCCGCCGCTTGACGGACCACCCCCGCGTCCCCGCCGTCTTCCGCCACTGGACCGGCCGCCACCGTCCCGCCGCCACCACTTACCGACGGTACTGTCGCCGGCGTCGGTGACGGCGCCACGCCGACACCGGCACTCGCCAACAGCGAGCCATCCACCGATACACCGGCGCCACCCGCAGACGGCGAGCCGTCCACCTTTCCGCCGACGCCGCCCGCCGACGGGTTTGTCGACAGCGTCGGAGACGCCACTCGGCGACGGCGGCGCGCCCACGTGGCCGGTGCGCCGCCACCGGCAGACGGCGAGCTCTCCGCCGTTCTGCCGACGCCCCCGCCCACCGACGGCGAGCCGTCCGCTGTCCCGTCAACTTACCCTAACCCTAACCCCTAACCCTAGCCCTAACTCTAACCCGACGGTGCTGTCAATGGCGTCCGCGACGGCGTCCCGCCCGCACCGCCACCCGCCGACGCCGAGCCATCCACCGTTCCGCCGACGCCGCACGCCGACGCGGTTGTCGACGGCGTCGGCGACGCCACTCGGCGACGACGGCGCGCCCACGTGGCCAGTGCGCCGCCGCCGGTCGACGGCGAGCTCTCCACTGTTCCGCCGACACCCTCGCCCACCGACGGCGAGCCGTCCGTGATCCCGTCAACGCCGCCGCCGTCCGACGGCGAAGGCGAGCTCTCCGCCGTCCTGCCGACGCCGCCGCCCGCCGACGGCGAGCTCTCCGCCGCTCCGCCGACGCCTCCCGCCGACGGCGTTGTCGACGTTGTCGGTGACGCCACTCGGCGACGGTGGGGCGCCCGCGTGGTGTGCGCGCCGGCGCTCGGCGACCAGCTGGACGACTCGTGCTCCGCCGAGGTTGACGACTCCCCCCAACGCCACGACTCGTCGGTGCCCGGACTATGTGTACTGGGGAATTCAGGGGGGGTTGGTATTGCTCGACAATCCCGATGGGTAGAGCCGGAGTCCACAGACTCAGAACGCGACGGTCACAGCAAGCCGCACGCAATCGCGACTGCCCTCGCCCGTGCACCACCACCATAATTCAGCGGTGGATCAACTCGCGATCATTCATCCATCTCAGCGGCGAAAGCGTCCTGCACAGAGGCGTCACCGATCCCACTTTGATGGTTGCGTCCGCTCTCAGCAACCGTCACCCTGTGGAGGGTCCCGAGATGACTGATACCGGTGCAGCAGAGATGTACGCTCTCCTCCTTTCCCCTCGAGTTGAGCACCGAGTGACGGGCGACACCTCTTGCACTGTATCATTGAAGGACACTTTTGTCACGCCGCCACCTGGCACCACCATTCCTGACTCTGATGCGTTGCACACCCCTCCCTAGCCTGTATGCGCGCCATGGCTCTGGCCGGAGACACCAGCTCCGCTGTTTTGGAGCGGCTTGCACTAAGGTGGGCGGCTACCAAGAAGACCGCGCACAAGGCCGTCAGTCCGGGCGACAAGCGGTTACGCGCCAACAAGCCGCCGTTGCCCCTTTGTGACGAGGCGAGGGAAAAGCTCGAGCGCGAGAGAACTTTGTTGGCGACAAAAGTGTTTGCAGTGGCGGCCGAGACCATAGCTACGCATGAGGGTCGTCTGCGTGAGTAGTCATGTTTATCGAATGCATCATCGATATTGATCATGGCAGGGGGGTGTGTGAGGTGCTGCTACAGTTCCAAGGCTACAACAGGGTCCTGGAGATCCGCCGTGCTGGCCTCATCGTGGAGACACGGGCGCGTCGGTTCAGATTTTTCTGAGGAAGAGGACCCTGCTTGGAAGGCCCCCCCTCTCTTGAGGCACCAGTGGAGCGGTTGGCCTGATCCACGTGGCGGTTCCGGGAAAAAGCGGACTCCTGTCTGTGCGGGCGAAGAAGACAACGACAGAAATCCGAGTGGCCAATAGAATGTCGCATTTGACGACAGGACCCAATGGGGCGTTACATCTGCAGACAAAAGCCAGAAGAGCCGATACACTGGGTGTTGACTAGGCGTGAAGGGAGATGGCGGGGAGCATGTCCGTGCCGAGGTCAATGCACAGGATAAGCACCGTCGTCAGCGGCTGCGGAATCCCCGTCAAGATGAAGGCGAGAAACGGGGAAATCTCAGGAACGTTGGAGCGCAACATATAAGCCACATGAGACAGGTCGCCAATGGCATTGTGCCAATAGAAAGAGCCGTTTGCGTCACGCTTTCACGAAGGACAACAGCCATTGGCCAGTTGAAACCGCGCCTACGCGACGCAATCCACACTAGGACCGATAACCCTTCTCCACCGACTTCGCCGCCGCCCGACCTTGCCGCCGCCCGACTTCGGCGCCGCCCACCAAGGCGCCGCCCGTCAAGGCGCCGCCCACCAACCGCCCCGTCAAGGCGCCGCCCACCAAGGCGCGGCCCGTCAAGGCGCCGCCCACGAACCGCCCCGCCAAGGCGCCGCCTCGTCAAGGCGCCACCCACCAACCGCCCCGCCGAGGCGCCGCCAACCAAGGCGCCGCCCACCAACCGCCCCGCCAAGGCGCCACCCACCAAGACGCCGCCTACCAAGGCGCCTCCCGCCAACCGCCCCGCCACGGCGCCGCCCACCAAGGCGCCGCCCACCAAGGCGCTGCCCACCAAGGTGCCGCCCACCAACCGCCCCGCCAAGGCGCCACCCACCAAGGCGCCACCCACCAAGGCGCCACCCACCAACCGCCCCACCAAGGCGCCGCCCGTCAGGGCGCCACCCGTCAGGGCGCCGCCCACGAACCGCCCTGTCAGGGCGCCACCCACCAAGGCGCCGCCCGTGTCGTGAGAGCCTGGGTCTGCCACGCCCGCGCGCCGGCTAGAGTGCGCGTGCGTGTGCAAGTCTCCCCGTGGTAGCTAGTTGCAGAGAGGGTCAAAAGAATGCTCTGCTCTCGCTCTCTGCTCGGGGCTAGTCTCCAAATCGCAGGTGTATCTACCCCCTCAGGCGGCGCCCGCATTGTCACAGGCACCCGCCGTCCCTCAGCACAGCGCCACACACCTCCCCATGCGGCGTCACTCACTCTCCCCACAGCACTGCCCGCACGCCTCCCCGTGCGGCGACACTCGCTCTCTCCAGCATGGGCACTTTTCTGCAGGTAGGACCGCTACGGGTCGGCACCCAGGACGCGGGTCGTCTTGACACCCACGTCTGTCCCTGTACCCACGCCCGTCCTGGCGTGGCACAGCCTGTATGAGCTGTGTGCTGCTTCTGCACATTGCCCCTACTTGGGTCTCTCCCCGTCGATGGCACCGCCGGGGGTCCTCGTACTCGCCGGAGCGGGGGAGGGTGCGGGAAAGCACTTAGTGGTTACTCCCCTCAGCCGCACAACAGCTCGACTGGCCACCGCCGATAGAAACGGCGCCCGAATTGCCGCCGCCTGCCGCGGCGGCGACAGTCTCTCCACGGCCCATCGTTCCACCGCCCGTCACTCCACCGCCCGTCACTCCACCGTCCGTCTCTCCACCGCCCGACTCAGTGTCGCTCGGCCCCACCGCCGCCCGGCTCGTCGGCGCCTGCCCCGGCGCCGCGCGCGCCTGCACCAAACGTAAACAAAAGAAAGACAGTCACACCCGGTTCGTAATCAGTACCCACGTCAACGGTGCACTCGTGCTTCCCGTAGGACTGCGGCACGATCCCAACAAGACGACAGGCGAGGGGACCCAGGCGAAGACGCATCAGGGTACACATGTCAGGTGCGACGTCGTCCTCCCCCTCCTCCACCGCAAGACCCCGTCCGATGAGGACCTCAATGGCCAGAAATATTACACAAATCGGCCTCCCGCGCTCGTGGCCAATGCCATCGGGCGCACACGCCATGATGGCCACTAAGGGGACAACAGACGAGTACTTGTGTAACGTTACCTTGTTGTTGACCTGCGTGTTGTAGCCAACCATCAGGGACAGGCGGCCGCGCCTGTCCGCCACGGTGACCTTCACCTGTGTGCAGGTGAGGGTGGCCGTCCCCAGAAGACGCACCAAGGCGTCGGTCGGCCCCCCCGACGCCGCCCATAGAAAGTCATCGCCCTGGACCGTCGCCCCCCCGTGGGAGAGGGCGGCGGCCCCGACGACCTCGACGTCGCGCTGCTCCGCGTAGCGGCAGGTGGGCAGCGCTGCGAGGTCACCGCGCAGGACGCACCGCCACATCTGACGCAGCACCGCCGCCTCTGGCAGCACGTCCGCGACGGTGCGGAGCGGTCCGTCTACCTGGATCGCCTTTCCACCACGCGTCGTTTTCTGACGCGGCGGAGCGCGGTCCCGAAGCGACGTGCACTCCGCGATGAGGGAAGTCCGGATGCCGAGCGCCATCCCAGCTTGGTAGAGAACACCGCTCACGGTCATGCCGATGATGAGGACCTCCGCCGGCAGCTGCCTCCCCGCATGGCTCTTGACGTAAAACTGAAAGCAGTCGCCGCGGCCCGGCATGACGGTTGGCGAAGCCGTCGTCACGCGCAGCACCGCGTGAGGGTTGTCAGCGAGGGACGCCCGCCAAGATGCAAACAACGCCGGGTCGCCGTACGCCTCGCAGAGGCGTGACATC
>ENA-ORXR01004858-ORXR01004858.1-marine-metagenome-genome-assembly--contig:-NODE-4858-length-11016-cov-4.817808_pt1 | contig 11016 bp, 7 predicted proteins | sample MGYA00237866_ERZ511479 | MGnify/ENA metagenome assembly ERZ511479 | reverse complement strand
CAGAACCCTTTTATGTCTGAAACCTAATCAGACAAATTGGACAAAATTATGATTACATTTTAGTAGCAGTCATATCTACTGTCAAAGAAATTTCGTCATTGATGAATTTATCTTTCAAGTCATCAAAAACACTTTTTGAACCGTAGTTAACACCCCACTCTGTTCGATTTATTGTAAATGCAGGAGCTGTTGCATTAATCTTGTCACCAGCAATAACAACACTTGCCGGGAAGGTAACACTTTTAGTTTTCCCCTTAAGAGTAAGATCTCCTGTAATATTATGCGTTGCAGGTCCTCCTGCGGAAGAGTCTGCCACTTTAGTAATCACAAAAGTCGCTTGAGGATATTTAGCTACATTAAAGAAGTGATCTGCATTTTCTTCAGAAGTACCTTTTAGATGAGCCTCCAGATCTTCTTTTCCATCACCCGCTTTCATATCTGTATTAGTAATGGTATTCATGTCAAGCATAAACATCCCACCAGTAATCTTGTCGCCTACTGCATCAAGCTTACCTGTTTTTATATCAATCGTACCTGTGTGAGATCCGGTTGGCTTGGTTCCTGTCCAGTAAACTTTACTGTTGGCATCAATTTTATAGCTTACAGAATTTGCTGCAGAAGCAGCTGTACCAACAGCATCTCCCGTTTTTGCTTTATCACCTGCGGCTTTATTTTTACAAGAAGTAAGTGCTAGTCCAAGCACAAGAATCATAAATGTGAGTTTAGTTGCGATTTTCATTGATTATCTCTTTGATTAAGTGAATAATAATTTTCCGCCACAAAAGTATACTTTATAGCCGATAATAATGTGTTTAAGTAGTATAAATATTATGCTCTAGGATTTAAGCTCTTCCATGAAATCGATTGTTTCCGTTAAGCTAGCTAACAGCTTAACATTTTCTGGGCATTTGAGACTTTGAGAAATGACCTGATAACCAGACAAAAGGACTTTACTTTCAGGGAAAGAACTCGCGAGTTGATCGACATATTTTTGTACAGGCTGTTGTGTGTACGTTTCGGAGATCATCGTAAACAGATACGATGGTCTATGAATTTCGTAAGCATCCTGCAAATCGCAAACGGAATTATTCAACCCCATATATAGCACTTGAAAGCCTCGGAACTTTAATAGATAGTGCATAAACATTAAACTCAACTCCTGGTGCTCACCCTCTGGTAAGAAGATCATAAACTTTCGGACACCCCGGCCACTTGCAATAGGTAATGCATCAATGGCCATCAACATTTTTTGTCGAATCAGGCAGGTCATAAAATTTTCCTGTGCGGGATTAACAGAACCAGTAAGCCACAAAACGCCTAATTTTTCTAAAAAAGGATAGACCACATTGAGCATTGTTTTTTCAAAACCAAGTTCTTTAATGTTCTTGGACATGATATGGTGAAACTTAATTTCATCCATCTCAATCATCGAAATTGTCAATGCATTTAACTGCACATCACTTTCATTTCCGATCGCCGTATTATTGGATACCTTATTGGAAATTTCCTGAAGGCTCATCTTTGCAATCATCGAAATCTTGGTCCCTTTCTTGTTCAGAAAAACAATATTCAGTAGGTGTTTCAGGTCTTCATCCTGATAGTATCGAATATTTGTTTTGGTTCTCTTCGGTATGATAAGCCCATAGCGCTGCTCCCATATACGTATGGTATGCGCTTTTACTCCGCAGAGTTTTTCCAGGTCTTTTATTGAGTAGATCGCCAAAATTAAATGTTTTGTTTAGCTATAACGTAGCCTTAGGTTAAACAGATTAACATTGTTTTTTTCAAATTGTTTAACTAAATGTCAACTTTGAGATAAAAACCTTAAGCAGCTTAAAGGGTTTATGTAACTTAATTTCCTTATTTTTGACTCCAGTTATCGGGAATGCCCTATTCTTATAATTCCAATTTCGGACGACATGTTTTTTCAAAAAAACTATAAAACTTCACACATGAATAAATTATACACCCATTTCATCAAAAACGTACCCTTTGTTGCATTGCTCATTTTGTGTACTCTTTTCCAAAACAAGGTGCAGGCACAACTCATGAACGATATGGGAATTATAGCTATCCACTCACCTGCCGCTCAATGTGGGCTCGGTGAAGAAGTAGTAGAAGTAACGTTACAGAATTTTGGGCTCAACCCACAATCATTAATCCCTTTTCAATTTAGCGTAAATGGTGTAAATGCTAATGCCCAACAACCCTTTGATGGATTGTATACTGGTGTTTTAGGTACCGATAGTATCGTTACCATTGCCTTTGAAACAACTTTTGACTTTTCTGATGCTGGCGTATATGTCATTGCAGCATGGACTGAACTGGAAGGCGACATGGATCTAACGAATGATACCACTTATTATACTGTTGAAAATATTCCTGTTATTTCTAACTTGCCGTATTTCAACAACTTTGAATCCAACGTCAATGGCTGGTCTGTTGGTTCGGATCCTAATAGTGCTGACCCTAGCTGGGCTTTCGGGGAGCCGATGAAAGTAGATATTTCTGCCGCAGCGAGCGGTACAAATGCATGGGTTACCAACTTAACAGAAAACTACAACAATAACGAGCTTTCTTATTTGATTTCCCCCTGCATGGATTTTTCAGCATTGACTGAAACTCCAATCATCAGTTTTTCGATCTACTATGAGACCGAGTCTAGTTGGGATGGTGCTTGGCTGGAAGGAACTATTGATGGCGGTATTACCTGGACAAAGATAGGAGCTATGGGACAGGGTGTCAACTGGTACAACTTCAATAATACCTCTCAAGCCCTTGGTGACGTTTGGGCTGGCAATTCTGGTGAATGGCTTTCAGCTGAAAATATGCTCGATGGTTATGATGGTGAAGCCGATTGCCGTTTTCGATTTGTCTTTGATTCAGATGGCTCAGGAAATAATTTCGATGGTATTGGTATGGATGATATTTCCATCTCTGTTCCGCTAGCTGCCGATCTAGGTGCCACTTCCGTTACCAATGAGAGCATGGCATTGTGTGGTGACGAAATGGATCATATTATTATTGATATTCGAAACTTTGGAACAGATGCTCAAACTGGATTTGATGTCTCTTATCAAATTGGTACTGATCCGGTCGTAACTGAAAACGTGGGAGCACTGACTGTCATGCCGGGGGAAGTTGTCCCCTATACTTTTAACGCAACGTTTAGTTCTGCTGTCTTTAACACTGTTTATGAAATCACTACCTGGACTAGTCTTAGCGGGGAGCTCAATACGCTTAATGATACAATACTTACCAACTTTGCAACTGTAATTCCTGATGTACTTCCAATCGTTACTGATTTTGAAGATGCAGCTATTCCTGATGGATGGGTTGCAGATGGTATCGTTGGTGATGGCCACAACAATGTGTCTTTTGTCATTTACGATAATATTTATAGTGGTGATCCATCCTTTGAAATGACCAGTCCGATTATAGGTCCTATCAATCCGGGCGACAGTCTTACTTTTGATTACCGATATACTCTATGGAGTGCAGGTACGACTCCATTGATTTTGGGAACTGGAGATCAACTAGATGTTCAAATTTCGACAGATTGTGGTGATAGTTTTACAACTGTTTTTACCGTCGATGAAAATAACCATATTCCATCTGACGTGATGACCAATAGGCTGGTTGATCTCGATCCATATGCTAATGAATATATACAGATTCGTTTCCTTGCAACCTGGGGTACCGAAGATTATTGGATTGACATCGACAACATTAACATTATTGGCTGTCCGATGGACTTCGCTGTAGACGCCCTTATTACTGGTGCCAGCACGGGTGGTGCTTCTGATGGTGCAGCTACTGTCAACCCTACTCAGGGACAAGCGCCCTATAACTACATTTGGGATAATGGTAACAATACTAATACTATTACTGATCTTGAAGCTGGAACTTATACGGTTTCTATTACTGACGCCAACGGCTGTATGGAAGTTGTAGATGTAACCGTAGTTGAATGTCCTGAAAGTTTTGATCTGGAAGCAAATGTCATGGGCGTTTCTGCTACAGGTAATACCGATGGAACAGTTACTGTCGTCCCTGGCAATGGTACCGCTCCTTATACTTACATGTGGAGTAATGGGCTGACGGGAAGCAACAATTCTGGCTTGGCAGAAGGTGATTATATGATTACTGTTGTAGATGCCAATGGTTGTATGGATGTGGTAGATGCCACCGTTGGTCTTTTCGTAAGTACTGACGAAGTTCAATTTTTGGAAACTATTAATATCGCTCCAAATCCAACATCCGGACTTACGTTTATGAATCTATCTTTCAATAGTTCGGTAGACTTAAAAGTGGAAGTAGTCAATGTAGTAGGACAAAACGTTTTCTTTGCTCAGGCGAGCAATACGATGCAAGAGAACTTTGAGTTTGATTTGAGTAATTATAGTAGTGGCATGTACTTCATTCGCCTGTCAATGAATGGACAGACTCATATTGAAAAGTTGATCAAGCTTTAGTACACTGTGTATTAAGTTGCTTTACATTTTGAATAGGTTATTTTTTGTGAGTACGAGTCAATTTTTTTGAGAATAGCCTTAGCTATTTGAAGAAAAATTGGCGAAGTAATCGCAAAAAAGAAGCATTCAAAAATGTAAATGAATTTAGTACACGGTGTATTTAGTACACTGGAAATTAAGCTTCGTCCGAATTTGAATACCATTCGCTAAAGATCCCGAATTTTTGTTTATGCAGAGATTCGGGATTTCTAATTTTAAAAGGCTCTGTAATTATTCAGCTTGATGGGGATTTAGACCGAAGTCCGGGGTCGGAAGTCCGAAAAGCTAGATGCGAGGGTTCCGCGCCCCGTTCTTCGGACCTCGGACTTCCGACTCCATACTGAACATTTACAAGGCTCTAATTATTGGTTGATGGCTTATGATAGACGGCCTCTTTGCTGACGGTAGACGGTTTCCCACTGACGCGAGCCGAATATTGCGGGCTCGACTATAGTGGGAAACCGTCAACGCAAGCGGCCGTCTACCGTAAAAAAGCTTCTCTCAAAACTTAGTCTACCTTTAGAATAATTCATATTGATTTTCACAACTTAAGTAGAAACTACCTAACTTCGGTGTACAGACATTTTAGTTTATTTTCCAAGCTCCTTTTAAACTTTATTAGCTTAAAAGCATTTTACTAAAGTAAAATGGAACATAAAAAACAGTACTATGAAAATCGGAATTGTGTGTTATCCTACCTATGGAGGAAGTGGCGTAGTGGCTACAGAGCTTGGTAAGGGATTAGCAAATAGAGGACATCAGGTTCACTTTATTACCTATCGTCAGCCTGCCAGGCTTACTACTTTTCAGGAGAATGTTTATTACCATGAAGTAAGTTCGGCAGATTATCCACTCTTTGAATATCCACCTTATGATACGGCTCTAGCCAGTAAATTAGTAGATGTCGTCAAATATGAAAATCTGGATCTCCTGCATGTTCATTATGCGATTCCGCATGCTGCTGTGGCTTATATGGTCAAAAAGATTTTACTCCAGGAAGGTCGTTATATTCCAGTTGTTACTACCTTGCATGGAACCGACATTACATTAGTCGGTAAGAATCGTGCATTTGCTCCGGTTGTTGCATTCTCGATCAACAAGTCAGATGGTGTTACTGCGGTTTCTCAAAGTTTAAAAAGAGATACCGAAAATACTTTTGACATCAAAAAGGAGATCAAAGTAATTTATAACTTTATTGACTTCGATCGATTTCGAAAGCTCGACAAGGATCATTTCAAAAAGGCAATCGCTCCCAACGGAGAACGCATACTGGTACATACTTCTAACTTCAGAAAAGTAAAGCGAGTAGAAGACGTCATCCGCGTTTTTGAAAAAGTCTACAAAGAAATCCCCTGCAAACTTTTATTAATTGGGGATGGTCCGGAACGACAAAGTATGGAAGCACTCTGCCGTGAAATTGGCCTCTGCAGTGAAATTCGCTTTTTGGGTAAACAGGACGCTGTAGAAGAATTATTAGCCGTCTCTGATTTGTTTATCATTCCATCGGGAAGTGAGAGTTTTGGTTTGGCAGCATTGGAGGCAATGGCTTGTGAGGTACCGGTCATCTCATCAAATGTTGGTGGCCTTCCGGAAATAAACATTCATGGTAAGACCGGTTTTCTAAGCGACCTCGGAAATGTGGAGGAGATGGCTGCCAATGCGATTAAGCTATTAAAGGATGAGGCACTTTTACAACAGTTTAGAAAAAATGCATTGGCACAAGCCGAGCGATTTGATTTAGAAAATGTACTGCCAGAATACGAAGCATATTACAAACAGATTATTCGTGAAGCGGTGGCAGAATATGAGGTAGAATGATGTAGGTGTTTACCTACGCAAATTTCCGTTGCCCCCGATTTATTACACTCTCAATTCATCAATAAAATCTTAGTTACAATCGCATCGGGATTTTCTAGGTTGGAAGTACTCGTACTAAAGACGAGATAAACACCTGAGTTAGCTTTGCGTCCATTATAATCTTTGCCATCCCAAATTGCTTGTCCACCAAGAGCCGTGGTTTCAAAAACCAACTGCCCATTGACATCTGTAATTTTCACATTCGCATCACGAGCTAGCCCTTTTATGGCAATAGGTCCATCATAATCAGGCCGTACAGGATTGGGGTAAGCATAAGCATCACTGCTATTTACACGGCCACCTTCGATTGCATCGGATCGATAAGAAACAAGCCCTTTAGCTGTTCCTATAAAAACTTCTCCTGTCTCCTTATTAACTCCTAATGCCGTTATCCGGTTATCAAATAATGGACTATTCTCTGTATCAAAAAAAGCTATCTGATCTCTTCCGTCTGCAGAGAGTAAAAACAACCCATTATTGGTTCCAGCCCATTTGCGATTAGCACCATCGACAGCAATCGCTTTGACTTCCTGCGATGAAAGTAAAAAGGTATTGAAGCCATCAACCTCAACTGTCCTTTTCGACCCCTGACAACTAGGATCAAATACATTGGAGCCACATTCAAAAATTACAATTCCTTCATTGGTGCCTACCCAAACATCGCCATCCAGGTCAGTAGCAAAACTAAAAACCAAATTGGTTTCAAGCACACTGTTGGCAGAACTAAAGACTTTCGTTCGGTCATCACTTTTGTCATCTATTGTTCCTCCATCATCATAAACGAATAAGGCCTGGCTACTTCCATCTATTGAAAACCATTTATATCCAGCCCCATCTATCGTCAAAAATCTTAATCGGGTATTTGATGGATTTATAAAATTATTTGTCCAGGTACCATCATTTTTCAATACAGAGATTGGGTTTGGAGCAGTGTGATTACCCATCCAAAGGTTGTCATCTTCGTCAAAGGCAAGTCCTGTTACCCGAACTCTATTGCCATCACCACTCGAAAATTGAAGTGTTGAGTTACCAGAACTGGCGTTATATCTATTGACAGGAACGCCATCAACTACTTCAACCAATCCATCCCATAATGTTCCAGCATAAATATTATTATTAGTTGGGTTTATGGCGCCAGTTACGAAGCCAACCATGCCACTCATTACCGGATCATTGTCATTTCCAATCAAGTTGTAGTTGGTCCATTCACCATCAATAAAAGTAAAGAAACCATCACCAAGAAATACAGGATCAAGAGCTGATAAATTAGTTGAAACCAATACCTGGTTGTTTACAATTTTGATCTCTGAAACAGCCTCTGTGAGCGGTGAATTATAGGTAAAGAAATCGGTACAACTTGTGGTGTAGTTTGGTGCCTTCCGCAATACTCGCCTTGCATCAGCAAACCAAATTTGGCCTTCTTCATCTTCCAGCGCAAAGTTTGTTCGATCTACGCAATCGTTTAGTGATTCCAGATAAGTCCCATCATCTGCAAAATAGAATACTTTCCCATCACAATTATTGTCGCATTCTTCATCACAGTTACAATCAGAACTAGGGATACAGCAAGCCAGACCAACTAATAGACGCTCTCCTTCAGCAGTTAGGAATTCAATTGAAAAATCAGCTTCTTCATAAATAGAGTCAAGACTCACTCCATCATAGCGCATCAAAGTATTGTCTATATCAAAGTATAGTTTCCCTTCATACACCACCATGTTAGTCGTCTGGTAATCCATAGGAAATCCATTAGTCCCACTGAGTAACTCCCATTCTCCAAAATCCTGAATATTAGCAGATGGAGTTCTTTCTATTCGATAGATTCCCTCATCACTACCTGCATAAATAAAATTATTATAAACCGAAATGCTATTAAATTTAATCCCCGCTTTTAGTTCATCCCCAAATTCCAGATCACGCACGTTTAAGACTTTCATTCCAAATCCCATTGCCAGATAGGTTTCTGTTTCAGAGTCTACAAATACATCATATACTTGTTTGTCCCCCACGATTGAACTAGTCGAAATAAATGGTAGGTTTATAATTCCATCATTTCCTATTACATCCAGGTTACTGTTTGTATAAAACAATAATATAGCATCGTTGAAAGGATCATGTTTTACCAAGTTGACACCCACGTCACTAAGTCCATCCACTTTCGAAAAGAATTCGGTTTGTCCATCATCTTTATCAATGGTGTATAAGGACCAGTTAGTGGTAAAGTAAAGTTTGTCTGCATCTTGTGTAATAGATATGGCCCGGTTGTAGGGCAAATGGGCTCGCCATTCACCTATTTTCATGTCTTCCTGTGCAACCGTAAAACTGATAGAAAGAAAAATGAGGACTAGGAGGTTGAAAATTTTCATTATGTCTCTGTTAAGTGGCTATTATAAATCCCTTTCACGAAGTTGAGTAAAAGCAAGTTGGCTAATTCGTTCAAATTTTGACTACCTGCTTACTTAAAACCCTGATGCAAATTTATTATTGTTTTCAGTAAATTTATTAAAATAAAATGTCAGGAGCTTCGCATTCTTGCAACCTTATTTACTTTTTGGGTTCTTTGAAAGGCTCGTTAGCCAATTTATCGATACAAACTGCTTGAACTTAAATATTGATAAACTGGCTCGGGCACCAAATATTGAATGGAATGCCCATCCTGAATGCATTTACGGATATAACTTGCAGAAATTTGCATAAGTGGAGCTTCAAAGATCTTAACATGCTCATGTGTTGCCAGCTCTCCCAGATCATAGCCTGGCCGTTGGTAAACATATACTTCAAAATCCCTTAGAATCAATTCATAATTTTTCCATTTATGAAGGGTCTTCAGGTTATCGCTTCCCATAATTAATACAAACTGATCGTTGGGATGTTCTTCCCGCAAGTAGGTGAGTGTGTCAATAGTATAGGATGGTTGAGGCAGGTTGAATTCAATATTGGAAGCTTTCAGGTTGATATTATCATCAATGGCTAGTCGAGCCAGATGCAGCCGATCGTAGTCGCGGGCAAGAGAACTTTTTTTCTTCAGTGGATTTTGTGGCGATACCACGAGCCAGAGTTTTTCCAAATCCGTCTGAGTTGCCATATAATTGGCAATGATCATGTGCCCAATATGGATAGGGTTGAAAGAGCCGAAGAATAATCCAATTTTCATACGTTGTATTGACCTTATTGTTGAGTTTGAGGTTCTGGGGTTTCTTGGAAAAGCGCGTCAATATCACTACTTTCTGAAAGGGCTTCCACTGGTATATCCACCAACCAACGGCCTTTGATTTTTAATAGTTTGAAGGTGTCTTTATAAACAAAGCCGTTATCATCAAATGTGTATGGACAAGATGCTTTATTGCCATTTTCGACACAGGTCATTTCTAATATAGATCCGGGAGAGAGTCCAGCTTCTTCTTTGAGAATTTCTTCGGTCAGTGTTTCTGATATCCAATCCAACCATTCAATTGCGTTAGGAGCACTTAATTTTTTGGCTTGTTTAAATTGATTTTCATCGACATAGTTCTGCCATTGTCTAGCAATAGCTTCAGGCTTATTTTCTACTGATTCTTCAGATGCGCACCCTAGGAGGAAGCAAAAAGAAAGCAGCGCTAAACCGCAAAGAAAAAAACTTAATTTCAGGTTAGTCATTGATTGATTCGACCTACTAATTACTTAACATAACCGGCATAACCAACATAAGGATTTCTTCCCCTTCTTCATTCTCCGTCGGAAACAAAACTCCTGCACGGGTTGGAGACGAAAGTTCAATCTTTATATCGTCGCTTTCTAAAACGTTAAGCATCTCAATTAAGAACTTGGCGTTGAAGCCAATTGTCAAAGGATCTCCTTCATACGTACAAGTAAGCTGTTCGGTTGCTTCATTAGAAAAATCCAAATCCTGAGCAGATACAGTTAGGCTGCTGTTGTTAATATTGAGGATCACCTGATTGGTCGTTTTGTTGGCGTATATTGCAATTCGTTTAAGCGAATTTTGAAAATCTAACCTCGGCAACGTCAGCAAGTTGGGATTGTCTACAGGAATAACTGCATTGTAATCCGGGTAACGTGCATCAATTAGTCGGCAAACCATTTTGACATTTGCAAAAGCAAAGAAAGCGTTACTCTTATTAAATGACAAGCCAACTTCGCCACCACTCGTCAAAGCACTTTTCAATAAGTTGAGTGCTTTTTTGGGTATGATGAACGAGGTGGATACTTCGCTCTTGATATCGTTGAAAGTGTACTTAACCAATTTGTGTGCATCAGTTGCTACAAAAATTAGTTTATTAAAATCAACCTGTAAGTAAACGCCCGTCATAGCAGGACGAAGTTCGTCATTACTAGTTGCGAATAAGGTTTTATTGATTGCCTGCGACAATGTATCTGTTGATATAGTTACGGTGTCTACCTCGTCAGGCTCAGGGATATTTGGAAAATCTTCTCCATTTTCTCCAGCCAAGCGATACTTACCATATGAGGAAGTAATTTCGATTCCAAAATTTTCATCATTTATAGTAAAGGTAATCGGCTGTTGTGGAAGCTCCTTTAAAGTATCTAGCAAAATTTTAGCAGGCACTGCTACTTTCCCATTAGAATCAGCATTGACTTCTATTTGAGTAATAATCGAAGTCTCCAGGTCAGTGGCTGCAATGGTCAA
>ENA-ORXR01004855-ORXR01004855.1-marine-metagenome-genome-assembly--contig:-NODE-4855-length-11021-cov-12.246985_pt1 | contig 11021 bp, 6 predicted proteins | sample MGYA00237866_ERZ511479 | MGnify/ENA metagenome assembly ERZ511479 | reverse complement strand
CCGCATATATCTTCAACAGTAGCCCACTGTAGCCCCCCCTCGGGCGTAAGTCCACGCTCGTTTCAGCGGCGCTAACGGGACGCCAACCGGACCCAATCAGCGGCCGCCACGCGCAAGCCATTTGGGAATATTTTAAGCGTTCGTACTCGTACTGTTGGAACTGCCCTAAAGGTGGCAAAGATGTGAGCGGAAAGCACCCAGCGGGCGTCTCCAGACGCACACGAGAAGAAAAACACAAACGCCTACGCGCAGAAAGCAGCACCGTCCCTCCAATCCAGCGGGCGCTCCCCGCCCTCAATCGCGCATGGCGTTGCGCAGCTTCTCCCCCCGCCGGTCCTCCGTGCACGCGACAAAGCGCAGCGCCCGCTCGTGGCGCAGCCACGGGTGGTCCACCCGCGGGTGCAGCACACACGCCACAAAGGTCGTGTCGACGGCCGCCCCCGCGACGCCCTGCGCAAACCCCAAATCCACCACCGCCCCGCGCACGGTCAGCGCGGCGAGTGCCGGACAGCGGCGCCGCAGGTCGGCCGCACACCCAACCAGCGCGCCGCCGCCGGTCGCGACGCGGAGGTCGACGAGCGCCAGCAGCGCCACGCCGGCAAGCAGCGCCGTCGCCCCGCCGCCAACGAGGGCGACGCGCAGCCGCGCAACGCCGCAGAGGTGGTTGAGCGCGGCCACGGTGGCGGCGCCGCCAAAGTCGACGCCCGCGGGGAAGGCGAGCGCGAGGTCCGTCAGCGCCGGCAGACGCCCGGGGGTGGCGAGCGCGCGCACGAGCGGCGGCACCGGCACGGCGCCGCCGTCGGGCACGACCGTCGACCAGTCGAGGCGGAGGCCCGTCAGCGCCGGCAGCGCCTCGGGCAGGTGCACGAGGAGCTCGTCGGGCGCCGCGCACGAGGCGAGCGCAAAGCGGCGCAGCCGCGGCGCCATCCGCTCGAGCGCCGCGCCAATGGCTGGCGGCGACGGCGACGCCGTGACGGGGACCCCATCGGCCGGCCTCTCGCCGGCCCAGTCTTCGACGCACGCGGCAATGACGAGCTCCCGCAGGTGGCCCATGCCGGCGACCACGCCGAGCGCGGCGTCGTCCATCAAGTCGATGAGCGCGAGCGCGTCGGTGGGAAAGAGGCCGCCCGTCGACAGGGACCGGCCCGACGCGCAGTGGAAGAGGACCGAGCCGAGGAGCGTCAGCGCCTCGAGCGCGGGACAGTGGTCGGCCAGGAACTGCATGTCGCGCGCACCGATTTGCACCGTAAAGTTGAGGGCGAGCCGCCGCAGCGCCACGCCAACGCCGTCGAGGTAGTTGACGAGCGGCACCAGGACCGCGTCCGCGTCCTTCTCCACCGTCAGCGTTAGGTCGGTCAGCTGCGGGCCGACGGCCTTAATCAACGGCGCCACCACCGCCGGCGCCGACTCGGGCGCCACGACCGTTAGCCGCCGCAGCGCGGCGGCGGCGAGTGGCGACGACAGCGACCGCACGAGCGCCGCCGGCAGGTGGATGCCATGAAAGGCAAACGCGGTCACCCCCCCCGGCACCCCATCGTCACGGCGCACGCCGTCGGCGAGCACCCCACCGAAAGCCGTCGACTCGTCCGACGCGCCCAAGTTGTGGCCCCGAAAATCCCGCACCGTCAGCGCCGCCAAGCGCGGCAGCCGCCGCAGCAGGCGGCCCGCCGACGCAGCGTCGCCGGCGCAGCCAACGTCGACGGCCGACACGGCCGACGCGAGGGCGTCGGCCCACGCACGGTGCAGCGCGGCGCACGTTTGGGCGAGCGCCGCGCCGCGCGCCGCCCCCGCGGCCGTCAAGACAAAGCCGGCGCGGGTGGGGGTGGCGTACCGCCCGGCGCGGGGGGGGGGGGGGGGGGGGGGGCGGGGGGGGGGGGGGGGGGGGGGGGGGGGGGGGGGGGGGCGCGTCCGCCGTCCCGGCGGGCCACCAGGGCGCGTCCAACTCGCTCTGCGCAATCGAGTCGAGGTCGAGGGCGGAGCGTGTGGCCGCCTCGACCGCCCAGTCGGTCGCAATGACCCGCCACACAATGTCGGCCAACAGGTCGTGGGGGAGGGAGAGCAGCGTGGGAGGGGGGGGGGGCGGCGGCGCCCCGGGGCGCGCTGCGCCGAAGGCCCAACCACCAGCATTGGGGGTGGCCGCCATGGTCGGGGGAGCACAGGACTGGGCAAGAGCAAAAAGACCAGACACAGACACGAAATCGGCGGCGCAGAGGGACCAGGGAAGGACACAGGGTGGAGGAGGATAGGTGTGTGTGGACAAGGCAGGCAAAAGAAGTCGCAAGCCCGCGACAGCCTGCTGCACCCGAGTGTGCAGGCAGTGCGCATGCCGCCTGTCAGCGGTGAGCACTGGCCAACACACCGTACCGGCGAGCAGCCGGTCGCCTCTGCAGGCGCATCGAGATTCGCCGAGGACACGGATCAAAACGACTGACAACGATCCCGATGATGCCATGATCTGGGCGGCCGCCCATTTGGGCTGGCACGTGTTCTCCAAGGAAGGAGCGTGCGGGTCACCTTCGACCCTGGGCGTACATCCGTCCAGGCGCGTATCTCGATGGAAGCGCAAAGGGCGTTGCGTATCACCATCGATGACCACTCGAACGCTCGACGCCCGGCAGTGCGGTAATAAAAAAGGCCATGAAAAAAAGAGAAAAAAAGAAAAACAGCCAGCGTTGCGAACCCCACGTCCCTGCGCCTTCTCTATGCGCAAAAGCCGTTCTTCCCTTGTCCCGCGAATGGAAAGTTCCCTCCTCAGCCCCTCACGACACGGGGTCGCCCGCTCTGTCGCCTGCGCCACACCGGCACGGACGCCCCGCCACCCAGCGCCAAGCACCCTTCCCCCCCCCTTCCGCGTGGCCACGCCGGCCGCCACGACCGCGCGAGCGCTCCTTTCACCCACGCCGCACCGCCCGTACGTCTCACTATCCGTGGCTGACGCTCCTGCCCCAGCCGCTGGTGCGCGACTGCCAGCCGCATGGCCGCCGCAACGCTCCGCCGGCCGAGGGTGGTGCCGACGCCCACCGCCGCCGCCATGGCCGCCACCACATCCCGACGACGCAGCAACATCTGCATCTGGCGACATGCCGGGCTGGTGGCGGGTTGCCCAATGGCCGCCCCGATGCAAGCGCATCTGCCGCGTTAGCCGTCGAGGACGGTACCAAAGACCGCCGCGGTGGTCCTTGGTAGCCTGCCGGCCGGCAGGCGCTTGCGAACGACCACGGCGGCGCCCTTCGCCGGCGCGTCGGCAACGTCAAAGCCGGCCCACCAAACTCGACCACGTCGGGCAGGCGACGCGCCGCGGTCAGTGTCATTGACGGGTCGAGTAGCTCGGCTATCGTGCCCTCCCGTCAGCGTCGAATGGCACCCCATCCTGAATCGAACAGCAGCTCATGCCCGAAACGAGGCATCCAGAGCACCGTCCAGACTCCTGACAGTGGGGGCCACTCAATTGTGTCGTCGACTGACACTGCACGAGCAAAGGACTCGTGAATTGGACTACGCAACCAAAAAAACTCGACTGCGTCGAGGATCTTCCTCGACTGGTTTCGTCGGCACCAACGCCTCGTCCCCGCGGGCGGACCCCTGCTGTGCTCCACAGTATCCCCACCGCCCCTTCCAAGCCGCCACCTGCGCTCCTACGATGCAATCCCAGGATGACTATCAACCCATAAACAGTCCGCCCGTGCCTGCTTTGACTGCCAGTGTCTCGAGTCTGCGAGTCCCAAGTGACCCCATGGCGGCTACATACAGCCGTTCTCTCAAAAATCCCGCACTCCAACTGTTGCAAAAGAGTTCCAAATCGGCCTCTACGACCCCGCAGAGGCCGATTTGGAACACTTTTGGAACTGTTGCAGTGCGGGATTTTTAGGAGAACGTCTGTAGTATTGCTGATCCCCGAAATTTGTCCTCGTGGACAGAGACTGACTTGCGAATCGACTCTCTCCACCAATCAGATGCGCCCCTGGGACTGACTTGGTGCTCCTGATTTCTTACATGTGCCCATACAGCCTGGAAACCAACATCAGCTCCTCTTCTTTTCTGCACTTCTGGCAAGGAGACAGTAGAAAATCTCAAGATCTCGCGTGGGCAGCTTGCTCCGTGCCAAGAAAAGCGGATCAAGCGGCTACAAACAATGAGTTCTGCTGGATGCAAGGTCCTCGCACCAAATCCGGGCTTTCTATTGGTTTCGATGCCCTCTTACTGTCGTTTTACACCAATAGAAGGCTCTTATTCACAGTCAGTCTCTGTCTCCGTCCACCAGGACAAAATTCGGGGATCAGCAATACCGAGATACGCTGCTTCTCTGCCAATATCTGATCACGCCGCGAGTATCGCGCGGTTCTCACGCACCTCTGATTGATGGTCAGTCGGCCAAGTCAAGAAACCCAAACCTCCCCAGAGTTCCGTGTGGTGTGTTCCAGGTGGCGCGCGGTTCCGACAGGCGATGATCGCCGGGAGGCGACGCGGCTTGCGTCGGGCCCCACGGCTCACGATCCGGGGCGAGCGAGACGCTGAACCCATCCCGACAGTGTATGCACTACGGTGCGTGTTCGTCAGCCAAGCACGGGGGCACGGCTAGTTAAGCGACCAGCTGGCCGCTGAACTCGCCGACCCGTTTTTACGCTGCAGCGGAAAATGGGTCGGCGGCGTATGCATCAAAAACGAACCTACGCCCCGCATAGTGGGCGCTCCCCGCGACGGTAGCAGACTTCAGGGTCCCCAACTCTGCTTCGGGGCACACCCTGCGCAGCCTGTGTCCGCCAGCCACCCTGGGCATAAGAGCACATTGCGGAATCACTGCGTCGCTTGAACGCCACGCGCATCCTGCTCGGTGCCACCGTCTCCTTGCTTGCACTCGTCTGCTGAAGGAGCGAGCTTGCTCGTGCGAACGTTAGGGGGCGCCCCGCGTGGTCCTTGTGGTGCGGACAAGACCTGACGACAAATCGCAAGGCCGGCAGCTGCAGCACAACAGCAAGGGACTGCCAACGTCGCAATCTGCCAGCGCACTCAAGCCGCCATTGGGGACACGCCCAGCTGCGCCCTGTCGCCGGCTGACGGAGAGATAGAGACAGAAACCGTCCCAGCGCTGCGCCTCGAGCTTGCCGGCGTCCGCGCGGCGTCGCGAGGCGGACGTATCGACGGCGACGCGGCGGACGCACCCCCCCGTAGCGGCTGGTTGGATCGCTGCCGCGCTCGTGTGGGGGGCGGAGTTCTGCTCGGCCTTGTTCCGCCACGCTGACCATCGGGTGGCGGTGGCCATGGAACGCGGCACTCAGAACGGGGATGGCCCGGCCGGGGTGCAACGGGCTGCACGCAGTGCCAGCGACGAGGCGCCAGCGGCGGACGACGTCCCGCCAACGACTAGCCCCTCCGCCGCCCCCGTCTCGCGCAAGGGAAAGGGCCTGGCGGTCTTGGCGACGCGGCGGCCGGCCGACAAGTCGCGCCCACCCCCCGCGTGCGTCGTGTGCCTTCATCCGGCGCCGCAATTTTCCGCCGCCACCCACGCGTGTGGCCACACGGCATGTCATGGCTGCTTGGTGCGCGCCTTCACCACCGCCACCAGCAGCCCCGACGTGCTGCCGCTGCAGTGCTGCGGCCGGCCGATGGACGTGGGCTTGGTCGACGCCGTCGGCCTGTCACCCGCCGCCGTGGCAGCCTTTCGGTCTGTCAACGAGGAGGCCACCGCGGCAGACAAAATGTACTGCCCGGTGGCCTCCTGCTCTGCCTTTCTGAACGTGGGCCGCCTCTTGGCCACGCTGCCGACCGCTGAGGTCGGCGACTTTACTTGTCGCAGCTGCTCGACGCCCCTGTGCTTAAAGTGCAAGCGCCGGTCGCACGGGGAGGTGACCTGCGCCGCCGCAGCCGCCGCGGAGACGGCGGCTGCGACGACCGCTGCCGATGCGGCGATGCGGTCGCTGGCCAAGGAGGCTGGGTGGCAGTTCTGCCCGGGCTGCGGTGCGCTCATCGAGCTCCTATACGGCTGCAACCACATGACGTGCCCGTGCGGGGCGCAGTTTTGCTACTCTTGCGGCAGCAAGTGGAAGAGCTGCAGCTGCAACCTATGGGAGGAACGCCTCCTCTACGCCGCCGACGCCCGGGGGTAGCGGTCGGAGGGTGGTATGGCCGGGCCGCGGCTGCTGTGAGAGCAATTCTGTGGGTCTTGGCTTGCTCTAGTCCCGCCACCCGGCTAGCGGGTGGTCGCTTTAAAATCGCATGGCGGTTCTTGCCGGCCGCCGACGTGCGATGTGGCGCTCCTAGCAGGCGCCATTTGTGATAGAAACCGCCTCTCGTCACCAGGTGGCCACGGTGCCCCGCGGGCCACGTGAGGACCGGTTGCACCCGCCACGCACACTCCACATCTGTGAATGTTGCTCTATGTCATAGCTCCTGGGACGGGATGACCTGGCATGAATACTGCCGACCTTTATGTTTAGCTCAGTGGTTGGGCACGCACTGTACAATCTCACAACACCAACAACCGTCCCGCCGCCATCATCCGCTTGCTGACGGATGAGCGTGTCCATGGTCAAGTACAGTAGCGCCCCGCGGATCACGCAGTCCTATTCACAGTTGCCGCAAGAGCATCGGGCGGGGGGCGGCGATACCGCGCCGCCGCTGCCACCGGTGGTTGTCTGTCCGACGGAGCGGTCTCACCGGCATTCGGCCTTCTTGCGGAGCCGCAGCCGGTCGAACGGCCGCCCCGCCTCCCTTCCGGCAGCACCGTAGAGTCAAGAACGGGGACGCAACCGCGCCGACACCGATGTCCGCCAGGATCAACGTGGTGTGACCACACCGCGGTCGCTGCTGGGGTCGAACGCAGTGGCAAGGGGGACAATGGTAGAAACGCGCCGCATTCTCCTTGCCAGAACAAAGACAACATGGTGCGTTCAGGGCGATGGTCAGCATCAATTCTTCCTCAACAAAATTCGTCGGGAAGACGACGGGTCGGTGCTCTGTGGAGTCAATCTCTGTGTGCTCTTTCGGATCCCGTCGGGTCTCATAAGTCCACTGGATGAAACTGTCAGCGTGTCGCATAAGAGCTCTAATTCGGCCCATCTCCTTGGGCTGTGTCTTGGTGGGACACAGAGAGCACCAACAAGCGCCATCGCGCACAGCCGACTCACGGCGGTGTCGTCTCACACTTGGTTGACTCCTCACCTTCCTGGTTGAGGTGACCACCGGGTTCTAACCGGCCGGCTTTGTCGCGTTTGTTCTCGGTTATTACGAGGTGTTTCTCTTCCTCGCTTGGTGCCTCTGGCTGCCTGCCGCTCCTGGTGGCGCTCCCCCGGCAGCCGTGGCCGGCTGACCTCGGGCGTGCTCCGCCATGGGCTCCCAAGCTACCCCCGAGGAAGAGACCCGCCTTCGCCTGGATGATGGCTCTTCCTCGTCCCTCCCCGGCGCGCCCGGGTCGGTCCAGAAGGGAGGCGCCGCTGCCACCGCTGCCGGCGACGGCGCCGGCGGCACCCCCAAACAGCGGCTGACCAACGCCGAGGTGCGGCGGACGGTCATCGAGTCCCTGGCCGTGTGCGGCTTTTACATCTCCATCTCGTCGGCCATGGTGTTTTCCAACAAGGCCCTCTCTTACACCTTTCACTTTACCACCACCAACGTGCTGCTGCTGCTGCAAATGATATTTACCGCCCTCCTCCTCCGCTTCCTCCGCGACGTGGCGCACGTCATTGAGTTTGACGACTTTGTGCGCGCCAAGGCGATGCGCATCGCGCCCGTTTCGCTCTTTTACAGCCTCAACGCGGCGGTGGCGCTGCTCGCTCTCCGCGAGCTGTCGGTCCCGTCGTACACGCTCATCAAGCGGCTGGCGCCGCTCTTCACCATTGGTCTCGAGTATGCGCTGCTGCAGCGGCGGGCCACGCGGTCGGTGCTTCTGTCGCTCTTTATCATGGTCGGCGGCACGGTGCTCGCGGCGCGGTCCGACTCGACGAGCGCGACCAGCTCGTGGATGCTCGGTCTCACGTCGTGCGTCTTCCAGGCACTGTACCTGACCTACGTGAAGCGTTCTGGGGTGGAGACGGGCTTTAGCGCCTATGGCGTGCTCTACTACCACAGCATCCTCTCCGTGCCGATGCTCGTCGTGCTCGGCGGCCTCATGGGCGAATTCCCCATTGCCATGGCCTACCCGCATTGGCTCAAGCCGAGCTTCCTCATTGTCTTTTCCGCGAGCCTCTTCATGGGCTTCCTCTTAAACTACTCGCTCTTCCTGTGCACGGAGCGGACGAGCCCAACGTCGACAGTCGTGTCGGGGCAGGTCAAGGCCATGGGCCAAACGGCTGTCGGCATGTTTACCTTTGGGGGGGTCGACATGAACGCGCGATACACGGCGGGGACGCTGCTCAACATTGTCGGGGGTATCGGCTACGCCTACTCCAAGTACCGCCTCATCCTGGATTCGGCGGGCTCGCGGTAGGGCAGCGGCGCCAGCGCTTGGTGGCCACACCCATTCCTGTCCGTTGTGCTTTTTGTTGCTATCGTCGGCCACCAGCGCAGAGCACGCACCTGAGGTGTCGTGTGCGACAGGGCGGCCCGCAAAGGGCGCGTTCGGCCTGCTGTATAGATTTTGCTCTCTCACATGGTATATCCTACTTTATTCTCATATAGGTCATGCGTCAGACGGCCAGGCGGGACTGTCTTGCAGCAGGTCGGCCACAACATGCCAGCACAGTTTTACTTGTGGTTTGTTGCGACGTGCGGAGGGCGCGCGCAACAAAGGAACGCTCTGTCAAGGGAAGGGCGGCCGACACAACACGTCCAGGCCACAACACGGGTTCGGGACAAACGGAAGGAAAGAGAAAAAACTGGAAGTGGATATGGGAGAGTAGGAGGGGCAGTCGGGGGAAAGAGGCCAGTCCACTGTACAGCTACGCAGAGGGCCTACTTGCCCGGCTGCACTAGGTTCTCCAGCCCGTCCACGACCTTGGCCTCCACGACCAGGTCGCCGACGCCAAAGTTCTTGAGGAAAAAGTCGCCCTCCGTCACAAACCCAAACAACGCGTAGCGGCCGTCGAGGAGGTTGCGCCCCGCCGGCGTCAGGTCCGGCTCAAAGAGGAACCAAAAGATCTGGGAGGACCCCGAGTTGGCCTCAAACTCGTTGCGCGCCTGCGCCATGGCGCCATTGACGGAGAAGGGGAGCTTGGTCGCCGCGTACCCGCGGCCATCGTCCTCGAGCGTCAGCCCATAGGTCGGCGCCTTGTCGTTTTTGGCAAACACCTCGAGCGGGATGGTGCGCTTGGCTTTGGTCACCGGGTCCACGTACAGCTCGTCCTTGGTGTCTGGGCGCCCGATTTGGACGACAAACCCGTCGGAGCGGACGACTGGGGTGTTGTTGTAAAAGCCCCGATCGACGAGATCGACAAAGTTGCCCGCCGTCACGGGGGCGGTGTAGCCGTCGAGGACCATGGTCAGCTTGCCCTCCTTGTAGATGGTGCCAAAGATGTCAAAGTCCTCCGTGGCCTTCTTGATGGTCATCTCGACGGTGGCGCGGCCCTTGAGCAGCGGCTTGTCCGTGTACTCGGCGGGCACCTCAAACGGGAAGCCGACGACCATCGACTCCTCCACGTGGCCAACGTTGCGCAGCAACGACCGCTGCATCGCAATGACCTTCTCCGCAGACCGCTCCCCAATGGCGCTGTTGAGCATGGGGAGGCCCTCCGCAACGATATCCAGCTGCTGCTCCGCATACGCCTTCTTGTCGGCGGGCACGCCCGCCAGGATTTTCTCCCGCTGGTTTTTCGACACGCCAACCGCCTTGCGGACGTCGCCCTCGACCTTGCCCCACTTGAGGCCCCGCATCGACGACGTGATGGCCTCGAGGGAGGACTGGAGCTCCCGCACGGGCTTGTTGTTGATGGGCAGCGCCCACCGCAGCACCGACTCGGCGTCCTTGTTCACATCCCCCGACGCGGCTTCGAGGGAGTAGCCGCCGCCGCGGGCCGCCACGGCGGCGCCCCCGCCGCCGCTCAGCGTCGCGTCGCCCACGTGGAGCGCCGGCAGCGCGACGGGCGCCACGGCGAGCGCGGCGGCCACGGCGGCGGCGGTGGCGGCGCGGGCCCACGGCGCCGCCGCCGCGGCGGCGGCGGCCGCCCACGCGGCGGGGCCCGTTGCCGGCGGCGGCGGGGCGCCCGCCCCGGGGGGGGGGGGGCCGCGGGCGGCGCACGTGGGGGGGGGGACGCGCGCGGCGGCCGCCCGCCCCGCGGACGCGGCGGGCGCGCCGAGCGCGCCGCGGGGGCGCCGCAGCAGCAGCGCGCCACGATCGCCAATGGCAGCGCCGACAAACGCCATGGTCGCAGGGGTCGGTCAACGACGGGGTGGGCGTCTGGGGATGCCGCCGGCCAGGCAGAGGGAGCGACTTGGCGCCGGGGGAAGGAGCGGGCGGCAAGGAGATACGCCACCGTCGATGGCGGCTGCCGGGTGGGGGGGCAACGGATGCCGCGCACGGGGTGCTGCCAGCGCGGACCGGGCTGGGCAATGCCGTGGAGCAAGGGGCGGGGGCTGTCGGGTGACCAATCGAGATCTCACATCTGAATCTGGGTCAGGATGCAAACCAGACCAAGTCCGGACTTTTTTTGCGATGATCGGGATTGACGCGTAGCTCAAGATTAGAAGGCCCGGCGCTTCTCGCTGAAATTCGACCACCCCCTGATTCGAGCAGCGTTCGCCGAGGCCGCCACCGTCGCTGTCGGTGGCCTCGACGACCGCGCCGGACGTGTGCGGCGGAGCCCAGTGCCGGGAGCGCCACCTCCGCCTCGGCCGCCGACGCGGCCGCCCCTCCCGCTGTCGTAAGGCCCCGGGCGCTGCCCGTATTCGACCATGGCCACGACCCCGTCGCGACGGCCGCCGTCGCCGCGGCACGCGCGCCCGTCTCGGGGGCTTGGCCCAGCCCCCGGCGCTGCCGCCGCGGCCGAGGCGGCGGCTGCCGGCGCCCCGACCTTGGCCGAGCGCCGCCCCGAGAATTGAGCGCCGGCCTCCTTCCCCGCCGCCACTCGGCTGCGCCTACTGACTGAGTGCGG
>ENA-ORXR01004852-ORXR01004852.1-marine-metagenome-genome-assembly--contig:-NODE-4852-length-11028-cov-4.721761_pt1 | contig 11028 bp, 9 predicted proteins | sample MGYA00237866_ERZ511479 | MGnify/ENA metagenome assembly ERZ511479 | reverse complement strand
CCAAAGGATTTATCAGATACTTCTCTATAGTACGCTTGAGCGGACGCGCACCAAACTGTGGCTCGTAACCAAGCTCTACCAAGTAATCTTTGGCGCTTTCGGTAAGCTCGATAGTGATACCTTGGCGGTGCAAGTTTTTATGGACCTTACGCATCAGAATGTCAAGAATTTTTTTGATCTCCATTTTACTCAGTGGTAAGAACATTACTTTCTCATCGATCCTATTCAAAAACTCTGGACGAAGATTTTCTTTCAGCGCTTCGAATATTTCTTCCTTGGTGGTCTCTAATATATCACTGCGATGCTCCTCGCCGAGCGCATCAAGATCTTCAAAATTCTCCAAAATAATATCTGCTCCCATATTGGAAGTCATGATAATAATGGTGTTTTTAAAATCCGCTACGCGGCCTTTATTGTCTGTCAGTCTGCCATCATCCAATACCTGAAGCAAAATATTGAAGGTGTCTGGATGTGCTTTTTCTATCTCATCGAGTAACACGATAGAGTAGGGCTTACGCCTTACCGCCTCGGTCAATTGTCCCCCCTCGTCATAGCCTACATAGCCTGGAGGCGCACCCACCAGACGCGAAGAAGCATGCTTTTCTTGGTACTCTGACATGTCAATTCTAGTGATCGCTTGGTCGTCATCAAAGAGTACTTCAGCCAATGCTTTGGCAAGTTCTGTTTTTCCTACACCCGTCGGACCCACAAAAATAAAAGAGCCTATCGGCTTCTTTGGGTCCTGCAATCCAGCGCGCGATCTACGCACCGCATTCGACACCGCACGTACTGCTTCATGCTGCCCGATCAGGCGCTTACCGATCACATCTTCGAGTTGGAGCAGTTTGTCCTTCTCGCTCTGCATCATTTTTTTTAGTGGTATGCCCGTCCACTTCGAGACTACCTCCGCTATATCATTTGCCGTGACTGCTTCGTTGGTAAATCGCTTTTCATCTGGTATGGCATCCAGTTTGGTGTCTGCCGCTGCTAACTTATCCTTCGCCTCTTTGATCTTACCATAGCGCAGTGTCGCCACCATTTCAAAATCATTATCACGCTCTGCTTGGTCTGCCTCTAGCTCTAATTCATCTATCTCCTTACGCATCGCTTGGATTTCGTCCAGGATTTCTTTTTCCGTTTTCCAAATGGCAGAAATAGATTCTAGCGTCTCTTTTTCATTGGCAATCTGCGCATTTATTTTATCCAATTTAGCTTTATCTTTTTCGCGTTTAATGGCAACTTTTTCTATTTCGAGTTGACGGACACGACGATCTTGTTCATCTATTTCATCGGGTACAGAGTCCAGCTCTAGACGCAATCGAGCAGCAGCCTCATCCATCAAGTCGATAGCTTTATCTGGTAAAAAACGATCACCCACATATCGGTTAGAAAGTTCCGCGGCTGCGATTAGCGCCTCGTCAAGAATTTCTATTTTATGATAAACTTCGTATTTTTCTTGAAGGCCACGCAAGATAGAGACCGTATCAGGTATGCTCGGTTCATCAATCACTACGGTCTGAAAACGTCGCACCAAGGCCTTGTCTTGTTCAAAATATTTTTGATATTCGTCTAGGGTAGTTGCCCCTATCGTGCGCAGTACGCCACGCGCTAGAGCAGGCTTGAGAATATTGGCTGCATCCATAGCACCCTTACCACCACCAGCACCGATAATATTATGGATCTCATCCACAAAGAGAATTTTCTCTCCATTAGATGCAGTAACTTCCTTGATAATAGCTTTGAGTCGCTCCTCAAATTCACCTTTGTATTTCGCCCCTGCGATGAGGGAAGATATATCTAAAGTATATATCTTTTTACTTGCCAAACTTTCAGGCACGTCGTTGTTGACCATGCGCCATGCGATGCCTTCGATGATTGCAGTCTTACCTACACCTGGTTCTCCGATCAGTAACGGATTGTTTTTCTTTCGACGAGACAGTATATGCAGCACCCGACGAATCTCCTCATCACGTCCCACTATCGGATCCAGCTCGCCACTTTCCGCCCGATCATTTAGACATACCGCAAATTTTTTCAGCACATTATATGCCGTCTCAGAAGTTTGCTCCTTGACGGACTTTCCATTCCTCAATGCCAAAATTGCTTTTTTCAATCCGTCCTCAGTAGCACCTGATTCTCTCATTATCTCACCCGTTACATCCGAGCTTAAAAGCAGGCCCATAATGATCAGCTCCATAGAAATATACTCATCACCAAACTCCTTACGCAGTTTTTTTGCCCGAGCCAGCGCCAGATTACACTCTTTGGTCAGGTGCTGTTTTTTATCACCTCGCACGGTCGGATGCTTGCCCACCTGCGTTTCTAATTTCTGCCGCAGATCATTCATATTAACTCCCATCTTTTCGAACAAAAATCGGCTGATATTCTCATCAATCTCCATGATGCCGAGCAGCAGATGGTAAGTGTCGATAGATTTATGATCCTTATTTTTGCCTAGCGTCTGCGCTTGCAAAATGGCATCCTGCGCCTTGATAGTAAAATCGTTATACGTCATATATTAGCAGTTCCTTATTTTTTGTACACTTAAAGATGAGTCCACTCCAAAAACTCACAAAACCAAAAATGTTTCTTTTGGCAATATCTTTCATTTTCTCAATCCAGTGATGTTCAGACAACATTGAGAGATATTGTATGCTACTGCTAGCTAGCAGTAGTTCCCTTCGTATATTGATTCTGCGGTACCGCGGAATCAATATTGCTGCGCATCGGAAGATCACATCCAAAATAATCCATTTTATACAATTCAACAGTTTTCAGAGTGGACCCAAAGATATACAAATAAAAAAATGTTTGGTTTCAATTAGGAGAATACTTTGGGGCCATGCTGACTAAGCCCGACTAAGCTCTTGCCACCGTCCTTGCCCATGTCGGTATTAGTCAGCACCGCGCTTTTCGCTATATTCCGATCCCGAAGAGGGGATCGGAATGCCGCTGCTATCGCTTGTCCTCTTGCCCTCTGGGCGCTAGATATTGCTCAATGTGGATTGGTAAGTATGATTGTGGTAAATTCGACATGCAACAATAGCACTATTTTAAAAAATAAATATTCATCAGATGTTGACATATAAGCACAAGTATCAGTATATTTATAGTAGATGATAAAACAAGATCTTATAGAACGGATGTCCAAGGAATTAAGTAAAGTGATCGCCACGTTACTAGGCTTTGATACTACTCAAAAATTAGAGTACATCAACGAATATCTGCAGACACTCGATATCGAACCTATGAACCTGTTAGACACGACAGAACAGGAATTAATGGATGAACTCATGAAACGTGACGATCTACAGGTATCTCATCTAGAGCTAGTCGCCAACCTTATCCACCAGAAAGCACTAGTATATTACAAGCAAGATTTTGATGCCTTTGGTCACAATCTGATGAAGAAGGCTATTGCATTGCTCAAATATGTGGACGAAAAAATGGACGTTTACTCTATGCAGCGCCGTGAGCTGATTGGCTCTATGATGCGTGATGTATGGGATGAGGAGATTGAGTGAATAAATGTATCTATTTTCGAAACCTGATGAAGATCATATTAGAATTGAATAAATATAATCACAGTTTAGCAATTACTAAACTTTATTGGAATCTCAATCATAATCATAAATACATGGATATTGATTTTAAATTGGCTTCAAGAAAATTATCTAAAGCATTATTTAATGAAGAACAGGCTTGTATTTTAAAACAAGGAGAAAAAACAGAAAATATAAATACAATAGAATCCTTTGGAAATGCAGCATAGTATCCCCAAAATATCAGAAGTAAATCTTGAACTTATTGATGTTCATTATTATTTTGATGAAGAGATAGAAATTGAGGATATCTACAAACTTTCTTGCACAAGTTCGGTTACCTGTCATCAATCCTATGGAGTTGCTAGACAATTTTTTAGAAATAAAAAAAGAGAAATTTATTCTCTCAGATGAATTGTCTGGGCATGGAGAAGAGGTCATTTCTTAGCCTACTAGATTGCCTAATGAGTATCGAGTAAAATTATTTTAGCGTACTCAATTTCATTCCGTACCTTTATTTTTATGTCTTATCACATAGTTTTCAAATTTGCTTTACTTCTTATTATCAGTAGTCCTATCTTTGCTCAGTCGGATACTGATGAATCCTTGAAGATTAATTATGAGTCTCCCATTCCCTGGTCCCCTAAGCAGTATGTATGCCAGACTCCTATTGACAGTATCATCATAGATGGCTTGGATAATGAAAAAAGCTGGCAAGCGCTTGCTTGGTCAGATGACTTCGTGGATATCGAAGGTAGTCTCAAGCCACTACCTGCACTGAAGACCAATATGAAAATGCTGTGGGATGACAAGTATTTTTATTTCTTCGCAAAAATGGAAGAACCGCATATCTGGGCCAAGCTCACCCAGCGCGATGCAGTTATCTATCAAGATGATGACTTCGAAATCTTTATAGATCCCGATGGAGACAGCCACAACTATTATGAATTTGAGATAAATGCGCTTAATACGATCTGGGACCTTTTCATGATGTGGCCTTACCGCCATCAGGTCAATCCCAATTATCTGTTTAATTGGAATGTAGATGCAGTTCGCCATGCAGTACATATCAACGGTACGGTAAATGACCCTACGGATGAAGATTCATATTGGACCGTAGAGATGGCTATTCCTTGGTCGGCTTTAAAAGAAATGGCACCTAAAGCAGAACCTCCAAAAGCGAATGACCAGTGGCGCATAAACTTTTCTAGGGTGGACTGGACTATGGAGACGACATCAGGCGACTACAAAAAAGTATTGAATAAAGAAAACAAATCCTTACCAGAGGACAACTGGGTTTGGTCTCCGCAAAGTGCCATCGCTATGCATATGCCCGAGTGGTGGGGCTATGTGCAGTTTGCTGATAGTCCAGCGACATCTGCAGTGCCTGATTTTAAGGAAAATCCAGACGAGCAAATCAAGTGGGCACTTTGGCAATTGTATTACCAACAAATAGCGCAGCATGAAAAGCATGGATATTATAGTAATGACATAGAAGACTTCACCATTCCGCGAGTCGAAGCATGTACTTTCCAGCCTGTACTATTTGCGTCTGATTATGGTTTTCAAATATCTAACCCAGCTTGCAATCCGAAACGCTGTTGGGTAATAAATCAGATGGGTAAGATTAGGAACGTGAAGACGAAAGAGTGAAGAGTAAAGAAGCCGAATCTGTTCTCCTTATCTTATATCAATCCCTCTCTAATAAGATCATGCAAATGAATAATGCCAACATAGATATCCTGATCCAAAACCATTAGCTGAGTTATGCTACCTGCCCGCATTATTTGCAAGGCATCCACAGCCAAGGCATGCGCATCGATAAACTTTGGATTTGGTGTCATAATATCCTTGGCGGTACTTTTATTTATATCCCCCCCTTTCTCCAATAATCGCCTTAGATCACCATCGGTGATAATACCGCTCATGCTGTTGTCTTTCCTCAAAACCGCTGTCACACCTAGGCGTTTGGAAGTCATCTCTATGATCGTTTCTTTCAGGTTTGTATCCTCATAAACTTGTGGTTTTTCATTGTCGGGATACAAGTCGCTCACCCTGAGGTATAAAGCTTTGCCGAGTGCACCGCCAGGATGTATTTGTGCAAAATCTTCAGTAGTAAATCCACGTAGGGACAACAGTGCGGTCGCCATCGCATCCCCCATTGCCATCTGTGCGATAGTAGAAGCAGTAGGTGCTAGGTTATTAGGGTCGGCTTCTTGAGCGACAGGAATATGTATACTGTAATCCGCTCTTTTGGCAAGATAAGATTTCTCGTTCGATGAAAATGCCAGTATGGTGTTTCCTAGATTCTTGATTAGCGGAACTAATACCTTAATCTCTGGAGACTCGCCACTTTTTGAAATGCAGAGTACTGTGTCGTCAGGTTGAATCATGCCTATGTCACCATGTATAGCATCAGCTGCATGCATAAATATTGATGGGGTACCAGTCGAGTTAAAAGTAGCTACGATTTTCTGCGCTATGATGGCAGATTTGCCTATTCCAGTGACCACCAATCTACTATTTATTTTGAAGAGATGCTCAACACAATCAATAAAAGTATCATCAATAGCATTAACTAAATTACTTAACGTTTCTGCTTCGATTTTTATCGTTTTTATTGCAGTTGTCCTTATAAGTTGCTTATCTTTATTTCCGTTGTCCATTATGCTTAATAATGAGGCAAATTTTCAACATTACAAAATTTACTAACATTTATTTTTTTGTTGAAGTAAATCACCCTTACTTAAGATTATTATATTTATATTAGTATTCGTAAAAGCGGTACCCTGTTCAATTTTATTGATTGTGTAACGTTTTCTATACTGAGAAAATGTAAGGAATACTTGACCTTAATTTTTGACTCCACATAAAGAAGCATTACCGAAAACTACCAAGACTACAGTTTATTATTATTTTAATGTGAGTAAAGAACTTAATAAAGATGCTTGAAACAAAGGAGCGCGTTGACGAAGCCCTTAAACAGTACTTCGGATTTGAAAAATTCAAAGGAAATCAAAAAGAAATTATAGAGAGTGTTCTGAATGGAAAAGACACTTTTGTTATAATGCCTACAGGTGGAGGCAAATCACTTTGCTATCAGTTACCTGCTCTTATGATGGAGGGTACTGCTTTAGTAATTTCACCATTAATAGCCCTGATGAAAAATCAGGTTGATTCTATCCGTTCTTATTCTCAGGATGATGATGTAGCCTCTTTCTTAAACTCTTCACTCAATAAGTCGCAGATGAAGAAGGTAAAGGAGGATATTGTTGATCGCAAAACTAAACTGCTGTTCATAGCTCCAGAAACACTTACTAAGGAGGAGAATATAGAGTTCTTCAAAAATGTAAATATATCTTTTGTTGCAGTTGATGAAGCGCACTGTATCTCGGAATGGGGTCACGATTTTAGACCTGAGTACCGAAGAATCAGAATAATGCTTGATGAGATCAACAAAGAGATTCCGTTGATTGCCCTGACAGCTACCGCTACACCTAAGGTGCGTACTGATATTGTGAAGAACCTCAATATGAGAACACCCAATTCATTCGTATCGTCGTTTAATAGAGACAACCTTTTCTACGAGGTTAGACCTAAGATGAAGAAGGAGGAGACGATGAAGCAAATTGTCCAGATCATCAAGGGCATGGAAGGGGAGTCGGGTATTATATATGTGCAAAGTAGAAAAAGTACCGAACAGATCACTGAAGTTTTAAAAGTGAATGGTATTCGCTCAGCAGCATATCATGCAGGACTTGATGCTAAGACACGTACCAAAGCGCAGGATGATTTCTTGATGGAGGAGGTAGAGGTTATTGTTGCCACTATCGCATTTGGGATGGGTATTGATAAGCCAGATGTGCGTTTCGTGATGCATTATGATATACCAAAGAGTATCGAGAATTACTACCAAGAGACAGGACGTGCAGGTAGAGATGGATTGGATGGTAGATGCATCGCATTTTATTCGTATAAAGATTTACTTCGCTTAGAAAAATTTCTTCGCGATAAGCCAGTCTCCGAAAGAGAGATGGGCGCACAACTGCTTCAAGAAATCATGGCTTTTTCTGAAAGTTCTTCTTGTAGAAGAAAGTTCTTACTCCATTATTTTGGAGAGCAGTATGATTCTGATGACTGTCATGACATGTGCGACAATTGCAAAAATCCAAAGCCTCAGATCGAAGCCCAAGATGAGTTGCACCAAGCTTTGTCTTCTGTTCAAATACTAAAAGAGAACTTTAAAATAAAATCCATCACCAACTTTATTTTGGGCAAAGAGACCAAAGAAATGAAGGATTTTAAATTTGACAAATTAGAGCTTTTTGGTATCGGCAAGGAAAAAGATGAGAATTTTTGGGGCTCTATTTTGAGGCAAGCACTTTTGAGCAACTATCTCTACAAGGATATAGAACAATACGGACTACTTCGTCTCACGGACAAGGGAAAAGAGTTTATCAAGAATCCTACAGAATTTAAATTTACCCTTAACCACGACTTCGACAAAGATTACGAACCAGACAGGTCTAATAGTCGGACTGCCGTGCTTGATAAGGTGTTGATGAAGATGCTCAAAGACCTTCGTCGCGAAGTGGGTAGAGAAAAGAAAATACCACCATACGTTATTTTCCAAGATCCTTCATTGGAGGAGATGGCATCTAACTATCCGATCACTATGGAAGAGATGGCCAATATCTCAGGTGTAAGTATCGGAAAAGCTAAGCGCTACGGAAAAGATTTCGTCGCTATGATCAAAGCTTACGTGGAAGAAAATGACATTGAGCGTCCAGCGGATTTTGTAGTCAAGCAAGTCGCAAACAAGTCCAAGGCTAAGGTGAATATCATCCAGAGCATAGATAGAAAAATACCACTAGAAGACATCGCTACTTCCAATCAGATGAACATGGAACAGATGATGGAGGAACTAGATGCGATTGTGACTTCTGGGACTAAACTCAATCTTGACTACTATCTAGAAGAGAACCTGGATGAAGATACTCGATTGGATATTATAGACTACTTTATGGAGGCAGAGTCAGACGATTGTGAGGTTGCGCTGGCAGAGTTAAAAGAAGATGACATCAGTCTTGATGAAATTCAGTTGATGCGGATCAAGTTTTTATCTGACATGGCCAACTAACTATTTTATGCGTCGTCTTTTACTGATTGCAATATTCATTTCTGGTGCATGGGCAAGTATACTCGCACAAGATGCCTATATAGATGCCATCGGCGTGCGTGGAGGGCCACTGGCAGGTATATCATACAAGCGCTTTGTTTGGCCAGTGAGTGGAGTCATCGAAGGTATCGCAGGATTCAATTATCTCAACGGACGTACCTATTCCTTTACGGGCCTATATGAGCATCATCTTTTTATTACCTATAATCTAAATTTTTTTGGTGGCGGAGGTACCACCTTAGCGTTCAACGCGGATACTTTTCGCTGGATGGCAGAAGGAATTGTAGGAGTAGAGCTATTGCTTGACACCATGCCTTTACTTATTTCCATCGACTACAAACCAGGTTGGAGCATACTTACCAACGAGTTCGTCTTTACCGAAGCAGCATTATCCGTTCGGTATATATTGCATCAGTAGATGATCATCAAGACCCGTGGCATAGTACTCAAAACAACGAAGTATTCGGAGACGAGTCTTATCTGTAGAGTACTCACTGAGGAGCGTGGACTCAAGTCCTATATCATCAGCGGTGTTCGCAAAAAGAACGGTAAGACCAGTGCAGGTCTTCTCCAAGTCATGAGCATCCTCGACTTGGTTGTATACGATAATGACAAAACAGATCTACACCGCATCAAGGAACTCGGCAATCATTATGTCTATAGAGAAGTACCCTACGACCTAGTCAAAGGCTCTATCGGATTATTTATTATAGAGATCGTGCTCAAGACTATCAAGGGGCAAGAGATGCAACAAGAGCTGTTTCAATACTTGATGCACACCCTACAGTTTTTGGATCAGACAACTACGTCCCCCGTAAATATTCATTTGCATTTTCTACTGGAGTATGCCTCTTATTTAGGTTTTGGCCCTAGTGGTGTACAGGAAGATTCCCAGCTGTATTTTCATCTTTGGGACGGTAGATTTATGCCCATCAAGGAGGATAAATATGCGCTCAACGAAGAACTTTCAAGACTAGTAAGCGAACTTCTTCATATCAGTATAGAAGAAACCCACACCATGCAACTGACCCGTGAGACCCGTCATCTCCTGCTGCGGCAACTCCTAAATTATTTTGCGCTCCACATCGATAACTTCCCCGAAATTTTTGCCCACAAAATATTGAAGGAGGTGTTGGATTGAAATTTTAATTTGGGGCCATCCCTCGGCTCGTTTCAATTTATTATTTTATAAGAAGTTGTTTTCCTCGCTCGGGACCGGGCTCTGCGTCACTCCATGTTCATTTCGGTCCCGAAGAAAAAATTCGGGACTACTCCTTACAGTCGTCTGACTCCGATCCCTTGTCCGGGGATTTGGGATGAATTTTTAAATTTAGCCTTTAAAGAATTGGTCTTTAGTGGTAAGTTGAACTATTCTCTTATCTTTTGAGAAAGTTACTTCCGTAAAAGATATTGAAATCGAAAAAAAATATAAGCACCTAGATCTAAAAAATAATTTATCAGAGTCATTTAACAAGGTTGATGAAATACTAGAACGGGAGAATGATATAAATTGCCTCCATTAGCTATTACAGAAAGGTATCCATTAATCATTTCACTAAAACATCACATCTATTGCCAAATAGGCATAGCTTTGCAGCTTAATCGGAAAAGCACTGATGAGGCGTATAAACGAATATAAGAAACTATACAAAGTAGATAAGGCGATAGATCTGAAAGAGATAAAGTCTACTTATAGAAACTTTGTAAAAGAATGGCATCCTGATAAGTTTCAAGATCCACAAAAAAAGATAGAAGCGGAAGAGGTTACGGTAAGAATCATAGACGCATATCACTTTCTAGTTAGTATCGCTCCTGAGACCATAGAAAAAAATCTAGAGGAATACACGGAGACCATTACTAACTCCGCAGTTAGCAATTATCATCATAAAAGTAATTTACTGGAAGTGAACTTTGCTGATGGTAATACCTACGAGTAGTTTGGTGTTAATCGAAAAAAGTTCATAAAGTTCATAAATGCCAAGTCTATCAATAATTTTGGGAGAAGACATATTTTTAAATCATTCTTATACAGAAAAGCTAAACGAACAGTAGAAACTGTTTAGGAGTATTAGTATTGGACTTAAAAATCGTAACAAATTGGATATTGCTACATAATATCACTGTGCATCCTTTATCTTATAACCAATATTGTAAATCTTGAATAGTTATTTTTCAATTTGAGGTAGTATTTCTAAAGGTTGCAAACAAAAAGTGCTTCTCTCAATCAAATGAAACAAGCACTTCTGTTTATTCAAAAATATTTTAGTCTACCATTCAGGAAGGCGGAATGCTAGGAATCGATGCCCA
>ENA-ORXR01004850-ORXR01004850.1-marine-metagenome-genome-assembly--contig:-NODE-4850-length-11029-cov-14.268353_pt1 | contig 11029 bp, 9 predicted proteins | sample MGYA00237866_ERZ511479 | MGnify/ENA metagenome assembly ERZ511479 | reverse complement strand
GGGCCGTGCCTGATTTATATTCATGGCGGCGGGTTCGTAACCTGCGATGTTGAAACGCATGAAGGCATTGCCCGGCGTCTCGCCAATGGCGCCGTGTGCCGGGTCCTGTCGGTCGATTATCGCTTAGCCCCCGCGCACCCCTATCCGGCCGGGCCGGAGGATTGCGAGACCGTTCTTCAATGGGCGCTGAATGGCTCTGGTTTAGAAGCGTTCGGCATTGATCCCGAAAATATCGCTATTGGCGGCGACAGCGCGGGCGGCAATATGGCGGCGTATTTGGCACAAAAATATCGCAGCCAAATTAAAAGCCAAATCTTGCTCTATCCGCTGATGCAGCTCATCGAGTTTAAACCCCCGAAACCCGGTCCGCAGGATTGGCTGCAACTTGGCTTTATGGCGCTGAAATTTATTGATGAGCATTATGTGGCAGGCGCAGATGCGTCGGACACGCGGCTCTCGCCTCTGTTGGAGACAGATTTAAAGGGGCTGCCGCCGGCCTATGTCCTGACGGCGGGGCTCGACCCACTGCGCGATGAAGGCAAGCTTTACGCGGATAAACTCGCCCGTCACGGGTGTGAGGTGACTTATCATCACGAGAAATCCATGCCGCATGGTTTCCTAAATTTCGCGCGCGCGTTCCCCAAGGCGAAGTCTTTGCCATTGGATGCAGCGGATGTGTTGCGGCGACATTTTCCTAAGTCCCAGCAACTCAGTGAGTAAGTTTCAAGGTGCGAAAGCGATTCATGAGTTAGGTGAGGGGTTCTTTGATCCCGTTAAGCCCGCAGGGTTTAATCTGGTCGGTGTGCGCTACTTTGATGAAGCGCTCTCTAAATCCGTGGGACTGGACCTGTCGCCCGAACAGGTCGTAGATCATTTCCTAAGGTTTGATCCGCTTCCGGACAGTCTGGCTGAGCCTTTGGCCCTGCGCTATCACGGGCATCAGTTTCGGCACTATAATCCTGACATTGGCGATGGGCGCGGGTTTTTATTCGCGCAATGTAAAGCGGGTGGTAAGCTCTTGGATTTCGGGACCAAAGGCTCCGGCACGACGCCGTTCTCTCGCAGCGGGGATGGCCGCCTGACGCTTCTGGGGGGCGTGCGGGAAGTGCTCGCCGCCAATTATCTTGAAAGTCTGGGCGTGAATACGAGCCGCGCATTTGCATTGATCGAGACGGATGAAGCGCTGCAACGCAATGATGAGCCATCGCCCACCCGTGCCGCAGTATTGACCCGCCTTTCGCACAGTCACATCCGCTTTGGCACATTTCAACGCCAAGCCTTTTTCGAAGATCGTGAGGCGCTGGAACGATTGAGCGCATATTGTATCCGGCATTTTTATCCGGACGCTAAGACGCCGGAAGAGATGTTTGATCAGGTCGTGACAGCCAGCGCCGATACAGTCGCGAGTTGGATGGCGGCAGGCTTTGTTCACGGCGTGATGAACACGGATAATATGAATATCACGGGCGAGAGCTTCGATTACGGGCCTTACCGCTTTTTGCCGACACTCGACCCGAAATTTACCGCCGCCTATTTCGATCATGGCGGGCTCTATGCATTTGGACGTCAACCCGAGGCCATGGCTTGGAACCTGGCGCAACTCGCGCAGTCTTTGTCGTTGATTTACGAAGATGCAAAACTGATTCAGGCCATGAATGATTTCGCGGACCGTTATCAAAGGGCGCTAAATGCCCATGTTTTCCGCCGGTTGGGCATCGCGCCGCAACATGGGGAAAGGGATACAGCCTTCGTCCGCGAGACGTTTATTTATCTGCAAAAAAGCCAAATGTTGTGGCCGGAATTTTGGCATGATTGGCAAGGCGGCGCCAACCGATCAGCCAAAGATCAAATCGGAACTTACGACGGGGATTGGATTGACGCTATCAGCGCGTTTGACCCCATTGCAGAGCGCCCCGAGACAGACAGGCCTGAGTCTTTGCTTTACGGCGAAATCGGCGAAATTTGGCAACCAATCGCCGAAAATGACGATTGGACGGCCTTTGATCAAAAGACCGAGAGATTAAAAGCGATGGCTTGATTGAACGCCCTCACTGCGTCATGCGTAGGAAAGATTAATATGACAGAGAGATATTTTAAGGAGTTCTCCATGACAATTCGACAGATAGCCCTGATTTCTACAGCTGCGTTTTTAGCCGCGTGTTCAGCTGCGACAGAGACTGCGGAGACCGCGACGAAGACCGTTGACCGCGCTGTGACTGACGTGAAGGCCAGTGTTGCAGGCGACGCCAAAATGCAGGGCGCGAATCTCGCAGAGCTGCCCGCCGGAACCTATAAGTCCGAGCAAGGCCATGCTTATGTGGCGTTTCAATATTCGCATCAGGGCTATTCCAAACCTATCATCCGGTGGGGCACAACCGATGCGACCGTCACATTTGATGCGGATAATCCAGAGAATTCCAAACTCACCGTGACGCTGCCCGTTGCAGATATTGATACGGGTGTTCCGGCTTGGGATGACCACATCAAAGCCGCTGATTTCTTTGACGCCGCCAATCATCCTGAAGTCACTTTCGTTTCTACCGACATTGAGCAGATCCGCGATGGCTACGGAACATTGACCGGCGACCTCACAATTAAAGGCGTGACCAAACCTTTCACCCTGACCGGGACCGTCAATAAAATTGGAAAACATTTCCGGTCCGGCGCCGATATGTTCGGTGTTTCTGCCACGGGGCAGCTCAAGCGCTCAGATTTTGGCGTCGATAAATATGCGCCCATGGCGGACGATATCGAAATTATGATTGAGGTTGAGTTTCAAAAGGCCGAGTAATTGGCAGGCACGGAACCACCCCGCTATTCCAAGGTCGCAATCGTCTTGCATTGGACGATTGCGGTCCTCATCATTAGTTTGCTGATAGCGGGCCTGTTGATGACGCAGGAGTGGATGCCGCAGCGATTCAAGATTTACCAGCTGCATAAGAGTTTTGGTATTGCAGTTTTGGTGTTGTCCCTGTTCCGGCTCATTTGGCGGCTGACGCATAGACCGCCTACGCTGCCGGACGGGATGAAAGGCTGGGAAGTCTTCGCGGCGAAAGTTACCCATGTTGGATTTTACGCGCTGATGATCGGGGTCCCGCTTTTGGGCTGGGCGATGGTCTCTGCGTCATTGCTGCCGATTGAGAACAAGCTGTTCTATCTAATTCCATTGCCCGACATGCCGGGTGTCAGTGCATCAGAAGCGGTAGAAGCCCGCCTGAAACTCCTGCACGAAATCGGCGCGAAACTTATGATCCTTCTGCTCATCCTACATGTCGGCGGAGCGCTGAAACATCACTTCATCGTAAAGGACGGGACGCTAGCGCGAATGATACCGGCACTCCGGCGGGAGTAGTTGGCGATCCCGAGTGGATTCGAACCACTGGCCTCCAGATTAGGAATCTGATGCTCTATCCGACTGAGCTACGGGACCTTGGCCGAGCCTCTATTCCAATGCGCGCCGCCGCTCAAGATATACATTAAAGCGCAGTGATTCGACCTGCCGCGAAATCTGTGAAACAGTCCCGCCGTGTTTAGCCCGCCTGACAGTTCAATCCATTTATCCCGCCGCACCGCGCTGATCACGGGCGCGGCGTCACTCATTCTGATGGGCAATATTAAATCCCCCTCCATCGCGACGCCAAAACCCGGAGAGACAGGACGCGTTATTCGCATTGTCGATGGGGACAGCTTTGTCTTGGCCATCCAAGACGGCGAAGAGGTTTCAGTGCGCCTATCCGCCATACAGTCCCCCAGGACAGCTCAACGCGCGGCAAAAGCGTGGCCCTATGCCTATGAGGCGAAAGCGGGTTTGTCTGCTCTGATTAAAGGCCGCACGGTGCAGCTCTTTTACGGCGGCGAGACGCGGGACAGGTTCGGGCGCGCCGTTGCGCAAGTTTATACACTCGACAAGGCGGGCAAACCTGACCTGTGGGTTCAGGGCGAAATGATCCGCCTCGGCCTCGCGCGGGTCTATAGTTGGAAAGGCGAGCTGGCGGATATGGCCGCGCTTTACGACCTAGAGACGCAGGCGCGGGATCGGTCTCGTGGATTATGGGGTGATAAATATTATGCAGTCCGTAAACCTGATCCCGATCCGCTGGCGCAATATGTCGATAGTTTGCAGATTGTGGAAGGCATTGTGACGTCAACAGCGGATGTGCGCGGGCGTATCTATTTGAATTTTGGCGCAGATTACAAAACCGATTTCACCATTGCGATTGCTAAGAAAAATGTGAAACGATTTGCAGTGATAAACCCTGTTGGCCTGATGGGCGCGCGGGTCCGTGTGCGGGGCTGGATTGAAATGATAAACGGCCCGATGATCTGGTTGGATCACCCGGGCCGTTTAGAAGTTTTAACGTAGGTTGCCGCCGTTTAATTGACGTTTACCGCGACGCTTAAAGGCAACTCATATTAGGTAGATCAATCCGCATGTCTCCGCCAGCTTCCAGAAGATAGCAGGACGTTCCCGTGCTCATGAGCGTAAAGCGCGTCGGCGTGCCCGGGACGCGGTCGGCTAACCCCTCAACGGCGACAGGGCGGACAATCAGGACAGAATTTTCAACCAATCGGCCGGGATCCATATCCAAGTCGGACCGCTTCATGGCCGACTTCACGGCCGTCTTTATGGCCAAAGTCTGAGCTTCATCGGGCATAACCGACAGCTTGGCGACTTTTGCTTTTGGGGTGCTTTGACAGGCAGCCATGGTCAAAATTGTCAGCGCCGGAACCAGACGGGCCAGAAGCGCACGGGAAAGGATCATTTCAGATCCTCAATAGGGCCGTCTGTGACGCCGCCAATCCGGCTGGACCGCAGAAATTCATCCATTTTCAAACGCGGATCATTCAAGATGTCGAGCTCAGGATAGACTGAAACTTTCGTGTCGATCTGTGTCTTGGACTGCGCTGAGTTAGCCGCTGTCGCAACTGCCGGGCAGGTGCCATCCGCTGCGAATTGTAGAGCGGCTGCCAAAAATGGCTCGGTCTCATCACCCAATTCGCCTTCATATTCATCGGGAATTGTACATCCCGGAACTTCTACGCCAAAGCCGTTTGCGCCGTCATCCGGCAAGAAGCCGTCAGAATAATCGCCAAAGCCTTTGTCATTTGCGCCGCGGAACTGAACCGTGAAGTAAGTTTCACCGCAATTATCGGTGGGGTAGAATCCGTAGGGCTTACCACAAGTTTGCGACCCGATGAGGATAACCTCGACATCGATCCCGCGAAGGCCATTAATCACGGCCTCTGAAGCGGAGCAGGTGCTGTCAGTTGACAGAATAAAGACACGCTCAAGATCAAGTTCAGGTAGGTTAACACTTTCATCGAGAGAAAACCCAACGCCAGTGCCAATAAAGGGGGTTGGTGTTAAAGTCCGCCCCGTGACCGGATTGGTTGTGGGGTTTTTATCGTTAAAGGTCAGGCGGTCGAAAGTCTTGCCGCTGGTCGCATCATCGCCTGCAACCATAAATCCAACTTGCGCGGCAACAGCCAACAAGCCGCCGCCATTATAGCGAAGGTCTAAGACGAGGTCGTCAACACCTGCAGTCTCCATCTGCAACATGGCGTTATAAATCGCTTCTTCGGAACTATTGGGAGAGAAGGTCGTAAAATGAATATATCCAACCTTGGTGTTTGCATCGACATCAATGACGGATGTTGTTGTCACCGGCTGTTCCACGACATCAGCGGACGTAAGTGTCACATCGCGTTCGACACCGTCCGTGCCGAGAACTGTAAATGCGACATCTGTTCCCGCGACGGGGGGATAGAGACCGTTAATAATGATGTCGAGGTCAGCGTCGGTTGCGCCGCCATTGATCGCGTCAATACCGTCAATAACCAAGATTTTGTCGCCGCGCAGGAAGCCGCCCGCTGCGGATGCCGGTCCGTTGGATTGGATGTAGGACACGCGAATGTCGCGAGGCGGCGCACCCTGAATAACCGCAAATCTAGCGCCATAGCCTGCTGAGGCTACGCCGGATTGACGGTCGCGATATTCTGCTGTGCTTTGAGAGAAATGGAACTGATCCACCAATGCACCGGACGCCGTTGTTCGGTCGGTTTTCAACGCATCAAAATAATCAACGCGGTCAGCGATAGAGCTTGGATTTAGATCAGGAACCTCATCATACCAAAGATAGGTTTCATTTGTCCAAGACCGAAGCCAGAATTTTTCAATGAGGGTTGATCCCGCGACGTCCAGTTCACCTGCGCGCGGGGTCTCGCATTTGTTCTTAAACGAGGATGCAGCCGCAAACGTGCCGGGTGTATAGGTGGGATCACTGCTGACGGGTGGATTAGACGTCCCGCCAGTGGGTGTTGAGGATGAACTCCCACCTCCACCGCCACATGCTACAAGAAAAGCACAGCTCGCAGCTGACGCCAGAAGCAGTCTAATAGAGTTTGTCATATCTTTCCCTTAAACGATCGCACCCCAACCTAAGGTGAACGATGAGGAAGGGTGCGGGCAAGGTCAAGCGGACTACCGCTAAAGATTGCAGGCCCAACACGACAATTTGACCGGAATTGCTCGAAATTTATAAAAAAGCGACGTTAAGCCGCAGCTTCTCCGTCTTTATCTTCCTCGTCCGCATTAGCCGCAGCATCCTTGGCGGCTTTGGCCGCTTGGCGAGATCGGGCCTTTGCCAGCGTGTCCAAAACGTCTTCCAAGGCCGCATCTCGCGATTCTTTACGGATCGCCGCGACTTCGCGCACCATACGATCGATTGCACGCTCATAAAGTTGGCGCTCTGAATAGGATTGCTCAGGCTGAGCGTCTGTACGGTGAAGGTCGCGCACGACTTCGGATACAAGGATGAGGTCACCGGAGTTGATTTTCGCTTCATATTCCTGCGCACGGCGGGACCACATCGTTCGCTTGATACGGGCGCGGCCTTTTAGGGTCGTGAAGGCGTCTTTCAACGTCAGCTCACCGGACAAGGCGCGCATGCCGGAGGTTCCGGCTTTGGCGGTAGGAACGCGCAGGGTCATCTTATCTTGTTCGAAATGGACAACATAAACTTCGATGTCGAAGCCTGCGATAACTTCTTGATCAACGGAGGTCACAATACCGACGCCATGCGCGGGGTAGACGATATGTTGATTGGCCTTAAACAGGCGTTTGGTTGATTTCTTCTTCGCAGTAGATTTCTTCGCAGCAGATTTCTTTGCAGCAGGTTTCTTCGCAGCCATGGAATGTCCTTCATTCGCTCAAATCAAAAGCGCGGCAGCTTTGTGGGGCCATCCGCGCTTATTTATATTTAAAGATACCGTATCACATTTTTGGAGCAAAAGCGAATCCACCCAAATGAGATAGTCATTTATTGATTACGCGTCGCCTGTGCCGGCTTTTTCGCTGAAATATTTCTCGAATTTCCCGGTCTCGCTCTCATATTTTTCGCGGTCTTCGGGCGGGTCTTTTTTGACTGTGATAACGGGCCAAAGCTCGGCATATTTGGAATTGATCTCGAGCCATTTCCCGTCAGCTTCATCTTCGGTATCCGGGACGATGGCGTCGACGGGGCATTCAGGTTCGCAAACACCGCAATCAATGCACTCATCCGGATGAATGACGAGCATGTTCTCGCCCTCATAAAAACAGTCGACAGGGCAAACTTCGACACAATCCATGAACTTGCATTTAATGCATTCGTCTTTGACGATATAGGTCATGCGGCTAGAGCTCCAAATTCACTATGCGGCGCGGATGTGACGGAGACGGCCGCTACTGTCAACCACCAGCTACTCCAGTCTTTCATATAGGGTCCGGGCTTCGGGCGCAGGCCCGCGCCGCGTTCCAGGGGCCAGCATGCGAACCGACAGCAATTCAGCGCCGCGCATGAAGGTCACGCCGTCACCCGGCCGAACTAATGTATGTGGTTTTTTGGTGCGTTCCGTTTGCCCATTCCGAGTCAGGCGAACCTTGCCGGACGCAATCAACCGCGCTGCGCCCGTTCGCGTTTTGAGCAAACGCGTTCGGTAGAGCCACAGATCTAATCGGCAGGCCTCTGTTGGCGCGTCTTGAGTGGATTTGTCTTGAGGCGTGGAGCGAAGTCTCGGCAGGGGGTCAGTCCTTCTTCGGAGTTTTTGGCTTCGGGCTTTTTAAGGCCGCCAGAGCCGCAAAAGGCGAATTTTCGACCTGTTTTTGCGTGGGCGGCTTTGCGCTTTTCTGCGCGTCGCGACGAGGTTTCGGACCTTTGTCACGGTTGCCTTTATAGGCGGGTTTCCCCCTGCTGCCGGGTTTGCCACCGGGCTTAAACCCTTTTTGGCCGCGCGAGGGGAAGTGCCAATATTCGAGATTATCGACCTCTGTCGTCTCGCCCGCCTCATTTGTGACGCGGTGATGATAGAGGGACAAGGATTTTTTCGGCTGTGGTTTGCGCGGCGCAGGTTTTGGCGTGTCTGGCTTGGGCGCGTCTGACTTTGTCGCCTCAGCCTTTGGCGTTTCAAGCTTTGTTATTTCAGAGTTTGGAGTTTCCGTTTGGGCAACTGCGGGCTGGGCCCCCTCGGCGGCTGGGGCAGTCGTGACCGGTTCAGCTGTCGCAGCTTCGGGTTCGGTCTCTTCCGGCTTAGCCTCAGCTTTCGCAGCCTCCGGCGCTTCAACGACCGGGTCTTTCGTTAAGCGCGTTTCGGAAATTTCCGACTTATAGCCTAATGCGGTCAAAACGCCTTGGACGTCCTCATAAGTGGACCCTAATAGCGCCAGCATTTCGGCCATGACTTGGAATTTATGGCCGCGTGCCTCGGGCGTTTTCGTCTGTTTGAACTGATCCTGCGCTTCTCGAATGATGAAAGACAGGCGGTTTAAAATATCAAAGCGGATGATGCGGTTGCCGACGGCGCGGTAACCCGCCAAAGACAAGGCCTGCTCAGAAAAACCCGATGACGCCAACTCACCTTCATTCGGAATAGAGGTGACGCCCGCAAAAGGAATCCAAGGCTTTTTATCTCCGCCGGCCCCATACGCGACCAGAAGGGAGAGAAGCCGCGCAGGCTTGGGTTTGACCATGTCTTGCAGATAGATATTATAGTGACCGAAGACGACACCAACAGAGCGAAGCTGCCGCCGTGCATCCTGATCCAAATCCCTCACGGTTTGCAAGTGGTCTTTGCGCTCTAATGCGCCGTTATTTTCCAATAAAATAAAGCCGAAGCCTTTGGCGGCGGGCAGGGTGTTTTCGTTCGCGATTAAGTCTTTGAGGGCCTGGAGCGGCACGAGTTGGGCCAACACTTCCGCCCGTAGAAACTCTCGCATGCGGTCAGCGGCCATGTTTCGCAAAGGCCCTTGGCCTAATTCACCGCCAATGACTTCCGCGTCCGGCGTGAAGACGGACCCACTAGGCGCGATACGGCCAACCGCCATCCCGCCCCACATAATCTGGCCCATGTCTGACAGTGTAAAAATCTTGTGCGTGCCTGAGCAGATAGAGGTCAGCCGTCGGTCGACTTCCGGTCCGACAGCCTTTTGCGCGGCAGCGGCCAGCGCCTGAGCCTCTAAGCCGCTTTGACTCGCATCCGCTGTGAACTTCAACCCGTCGAGTCGTCCGATGAGATCATCGTCGACATACACCTCTCCGGTGTCTTTGATGGTTGCGCTCATATCCAGATCGGCTCCTATGCCTTTCAACAGCTTGCGTGTGCGTCTGTCGACGAACCGGGCTGTCAGGGCCTCGTGTAGCGCGTCTGATAGCCTGTCTTCAACCTTTCTCGCATGATTTATCCAATGTTCCGGCCCATTCTCGCTTTTTGGCATCCAATTCAACTTGGACGCGCAATATGTCCAGGTTCGGATGAAGGCGAGGCGCGAGGAAAGCGCATCAACCCCGCCAAGGGTCTCGTCACAGCGGTTTATTTTCGTCGCCATGAAGTCATCTGACAGCTTTCCGCCGCCCTTGATGAGCGTGCGCCAGATATCTTGCAGCAGCTTTACATGTGTATCTATGGTCAGATTTCGGAAGTCAGGGACTTGGCACACATCCCAGAGCATTTTGACTTGTGCGCGGGTTTTCAGCGCCTCCGAGACCTCGTCGATGGCCTTCATCCGTTCCAGCGCCGCTTCATCATCCGCGCCTTTGATTCGGCGCAACCGGCTGGTCGGACGCGGACGGTGGAGGCTCTCCATCAGGCTTTCAATGGAGCTGAAATCCAAATCCGAATTTCGCCACTCAACATAATGCAGCGGCTCAAAATCATGCGCCTCGATCCTTTTGACGAGCTCCTCATCCATGGGCTGGCAATCGCCTGTCGTCCCAAACGTCCCGTCATTACGAAATCGCCCGGCCCGCCCGGCAATTTGCGCCGCTTCCATGGGGGTAAGATAGCGCCGCCTGCGCCCGTCATATTTGGTAAGGCCCGCAAAGGCGACATGGTCTGTATCGAGGTTCAGCCCCATGCCCACGGCGTCTGTCGCGACGAGGAAATCCACCTCGCCGGATTGAAACATCTCGGCCTGCGCGTTGCGGGTGCGCGGCGACAGCCCGCCCATGACAACGGCTGCGCCGCCGCGAAAACGGCGGATGAGCTCGGCGATGGCGTAAACTTCTGAAGCGCTAAAGGCGACGATGACGGAGCGTTTGGGCAGGCGCGTGAGTTTTTTCGGACCGTCATAATGCAACTCGGAAAACCGCTCCCGATGGTCAAAGCGAATTTTGGGCACGAGCGTCGCCAGCACGTCACGCGCCGTCTCCGCGCCCATAAACAGGGTCTCTTCCATCCCGCGCGCATATAAAACACGGTCCGTGAAAATGTGCCCGCGTTCATGGTTCGCCATTAGCTGGACTTCGTCCACGGCCAGAAAGGCAAATCGCTTCTCAATCGGCATGGCTTCGACCGTGCAGATATAATACAGCGCCTTGGGCGGTATGATCTTCTCCTCGCCCGTAATCAGCGCCACAAGGGCGGCGCCTTTTTGCGCGACGACGCGGTCATAAATTTCCCGCGCGAGCAAGCGTAGCGGCAAGCCAATCACGCCCGAACTATGGGCGAGCATACGCTCAACGGCATAATGCGTTTTACCCGTATTGGTCGGGCC
>ENA-ORXR01004849-ORXR01004849.1-marine-metagenome-genome-assembly--contig:-NODE-4849-length-11029-cov-87.345782_pt1 | contig 11029 bp, 8 predicted proteins | sample MGYA00237866_ERZ511479 | MGnify/ENA metagenome assembly ERZ511479 | reverse complement strand
GAGTCGAGCGGTTCGAGATCCCCCTCCGTGCCCTCCGTGTCCTCCGTGGTTAAACGGATGTTCGCTGCGCGGACCACGGAGAGCACGGAGGGACGGAGGGACGGAGTCGAGCGGTTCGAGATCCCCCTCCGTGCCCTCCGTGTCCTCCGTGGTTAAACGGATGTTCGCTGCGCGGACCACGGAGGGACGGAGGGACAGAGTTGGACCGCCGCGAACCTCCGGTTCGAGATCCCCTCCGTGTCCTCCGTGGTTCAAACGGATGGACGCTGCGCGGACCACGGAGAGCACGGAGAGCTCAGAGGTACAGAACCTCAGGCACCACGGCCAGCCGGGGTCGTCTTGGTCTTCCACGTCTCGAACGCGCCCCCGCATTGGTTGCAGCGCATGTATAAGGTGACCGTCATCCCGCCCCACAGCATACAGGCGTAGACCACGTACTCGCGCCAGACATTGGATTTCACCTCTGGATCGATCACCGCGTCTTTCGATCCACAATAGGGGCATGCCGGGCCGAACACGCTGCGCTGTGCTTTGCGTTCGGTTTTGTTAGCCGTCTTACTCACACCGCAAGTCCTACGAGCCCTGCGCCGATTCTCAAGCACGGAGCGAGCCCCAACTGGACCGGAGCGTGGCCAGCGCCCTCTCCCGCACCAATCGCTAACACCAACCCAACCCCCTTGCCTACCCATGCGCTTGACACGTACCCGCCTCCTGCTACCACTCGCCCGATTTTCAATCCACTTAACAGATAGGACCACAGACTAACATGGCTAAGAAATACGTATATTTTTTCGGCGGCGGCAAAAAGCTGACCGACGGAGACAAAAGCATGCGCGCAGTTCTCGGCGGCAAAGGTGCAAACCTTGCTGAGATGTCCAACCTCAACGTTCCCGTCCCCGGCGGCTTCACGGTTTCGACCGAAGCCTGCTCCGTGTTCGAAGACACCGGCAAGTATCCCAAAGAGATGATGCAGCAGGTGAAAAAAGAGCTCGCCAAACTCGAGAAACTCGAAGGCCGCAAGCTCTCCGACAACAACGACCCCCTCCTTCTCTCCGTTCGTTCGGGCGCCGCGCAATCGATGCCCGGCATGATGGACACCGTCCTCAACCTCGGACTCAACGACAAGTCGGTCCTCGGCTTCATCAAACAGACCGGCAACGAACGCGCCGGTTGGGACTGCTACCGCCGCTTCATCGATATGTTCGGCGACGTGGTCATGGGCCCGTCCACCGGCCTCAATCACCATCACTTCGAACACGCGCTCCACGCCGCAAAGAAAAAAGCCAAGGTCAAGAACGACACCGAACTCAGCGCCGCTCAACTCAAAGCGCTCGTCGGCGAATACAAAAAAATCTACAAGAAACACGTTGGCAAACCCTTCCCGCAAAGCCCAATGGCTCAGCTCGAAGCGTCGATCAACGCCGTGTTCGAATCTTGGCAGAACGAACGCGCCGTCAAGTACCGTGTGCTCAACAAAATCACCGGCCTCATCGGCACCGCCGTAAACGTGCAAACCATGGTGTTCGGCAACATGGGTGACGACTGCGCCACCGGCGTCGCCTTCTCCCGTGACGGCTCCACCGGCGAAAACAAGCCGATGGGCGAATACCTCGTCAACGCCCAAGGCGAAGACGTCGTGGCCGGCATCCGCACCCCGAAGAACCTCGACGACATCGTCCAGGAAGACGACCAAGGCCTCGTCCGCGCCGGCAAGAAATTGCTGACCACCATGGCCCGCCTCGAACGCCACTATAAACACCCGCAGGACGTCGAGTTCACCATCCAGCAGGGCAAACTCTACATGCTGCAAACCCGCAACGCCAAACGCGTCGGCTTCGCCGGCGTTCGTTGGGCCGTGGAAATGGCCACTGGCAAAGATGTGATCACGGGGGAGAAGCAACCCAAAGTGCTCTCGCCCAAAGCCGCGCTGATGAGCGTCAAAGGCTCGGACCTCGAACAGCTCCTGTTCCCGATTTTCGACGCCGCCGCCGAAGCCAAGAAGAAGCCCTTCGTGGTCGGCCTGCCCGCCGGACCCGGCGCCGCCGTTGGTAAAATCGTGTTCAGCGCCGACAAGGCCGAAGCGATCAAAAAGAAAGATTCGAACGCCCGACTCATTCTCGTTCGCCACGAAACCTCTCCCGAGGACGTCGGTGGCATGGGCGCAGCCGAAGGGATTCTCACCAGCACCGGCGGCATGACCTCGCACGCGGCTGTGGTCGCACGTGGTTGGGGCAAGTGCTGCATCTGCGGCGCGGGCGACCTCGACATCGACTACAAGAAAGGCGTCGTCACGGTCGGCAAACTGAAGTTCAAAGAGGGCGACGTCATCTCCCTCAACGGCTCGACTGGTAACGTCTACAAAGGCGAAATCCCCAGTGCCTCCTCGCCGATCATCGCCGCTCTCGTGGACGGCAAGAAGTCCGCTTTCAAAGATCCGGTTTATAAGATGTATAAGCAGATCTCCGACTGGTCCGACCAGTACCGTAAGATCAACGTACGCACCAACGCCGACTCGCCGGCCGACTCCAAGAACGCCCGCGCGTTCGGCGCCGAAGGCATCGGCCTCACCCGCACCGAACACATGTTCTTCGAAGGTGATCGCATCACCGACGTTCGTCGCTTCATTCTCGCGGATGACGACAAAGGTCGCAACAAAGCCATCACCAAGCTCCTGCCGCACCAACGCAAAGACTTCGAAGGCATCTTCACCGCCATGAACGGCCTGCCCGTGACCGTGCGTCTGCTCGATCCGCCGCTGCACGAATTCCTGCCGCACTCCGAAGCCGAGATGAAGAAGATGGCCAAGGAAATGAAGGTGCCGCTCGCCGAGATCAAAGGCCGCATGAAAGAACTCCACGAGTTCAATCCCATGCTCGGACACCGTGGCTGCCGCCTCTCCATCACCTACCCAGTGCTCTGCGAAATGCAGACGCGCGCCATTATGGAGGCTGCCGTCAAGGTCGCCAAGAAAGGTGTGAAGGTTTATCCGGAAATTATGATCCCCTTGATCGGCACCAAAGCCGAACTCGACTTCCTCGAGAAAATCGTGCGTCGCGTCGCCAACGAGATCCTCACAAAGGCCAAGTCCAAAGTGAAATACTTGGTCGGTACCATGATCGAAATTCCGCGTGCCGCGCTCACCGCTGACAAGGTCGCCGAGACCGCCGAGTTCTTCAGTTTCGGCACCAACGACCTCACGCAGATGACCTTCGGTTACAGCCGTGACGACATTGGTTCCTTCCTGCCCGAATACCTCGACGAGAAAATTCTCGAAGTGGACCCCTTCGCCCAGCTCGACCAAACCGGCGTTGGCCAGCTCGTTGAGATGGCCGTGCAGAAAGGTCGTTCGACCCGCAAAGGACTCAAATGCGGCATCTGCGGCGAACACGGCGGCGAGCCGAACTCCGTCAAGTTCTGCGTTCGCGCCGGACTCGACTACGTCAGCTGCTCCCCCTACCGCGTGCCGATCGCACGCCTCGCAGCCGCCCAGGCCGCGATCGAAGGCTAAGCCTCGTTCGCCTCTGGCACAGCAAAGCCCCCGGTTCGCCGGGGGCTTTTTTGTATTCGCTCAGAACGAAGACATTCTTAAGGTCGCGGCATGTCACTGAACTCGGAACCAGTCATGCATCCGTCGTTCGAACCTTGTCCGGAGTTGTATCGCTAACAGGTATGGAAAAGTAGCATGGGCGTGTCGCCCGTGTTGGAACAGGCGGTCTCTGGCCGCCTGTTCCATTTCGCCTTTGCCCGTCTTCGCACTATGACTCTCCGGGAGGAGGGGGGGATGATAGAATAGATAAAATGATCGTAATGAATGGGAATTGAAGGGTGGCCGGAGACCACCCTTTCCAACACGGGTCACAGACCCGTGGTACGGGGCATCATTCGCCAGATCGCTTCCTCGTTGACTGAGAATCCACCGAGCAGCTTTCCATCCAGAAACTTTTGAAGATTTTCTAACGCCTCGTGCTGCGCTGGGCTCGGAACGCGGGTGAGAAAGAGTGGCCATTTGGGCTGGCCCCAGGAGGTTTCCTCGTAGGACTCGCCTTCGCGTTCGATCAGCAGCAGGGCGTAAGTGAGGTTGCCTTGTTTTTCACCGAACAGGAGGTCGAAATCGATGGGCTCCGTTCCGACGTCGAACCAGGGACCCGCGGCGAAGCCGGCCCGGGAATTGAGGCAGGGCCAGGCGGGAAAATTATGTCGTTCGACCATCGCGGATTCTCGGAACGCCGAGTCGGAACGTCCTCCCTCGAAGGCGAGTTTGCCATTGATGGAGACGAGCAAGTGGTTGTCCGCATACCCCAGAAAGCGGTAACGCCCTGGCTTGGGCGGTTGGAGACTGCCACGGTGCCAAGCGATCCATCCTGAGCGCCGGATCGTGACGGGGTCGAGCCCCGCCTTTTTCCCAAAATTGTTGTAGGCCCCAGCGATGCAGGTGAATGGAGGAAGCCCCTCGGTGCGCAACCCTTGCAGCGACGAGTCGTCGAGGAATCTGGATTTTGCAAGTGGCAGGAATCGCTGACCGATCAGATCTCGCTTCTCAAGCGGGGCGGGAAGTTCCGATTTAGCGAAAGCGTAGAGCGTGTCGCTGAGGCGAGGCTGCCCCGAAGGACTCCCCTTCGGCTGAGGAAGTTCGGGCATCTTGTTCACCTTCGTTTTCAGGAGTGCGCCGTCACCCTGTTTTCCGAACGTGGCCGCCTCGCCTTCGACCATGAATTGCTGGCTCGCGGGGTCCTTCTGCCCGATGGAGACGAGCCCGTCGAGTACGAGAACCCGCGAATGCTTTTTCCCCGCAGTCACGACAAAGCTGGTGCCGAGGTCGGTGATTTCCCGTTGTTCGGTTTCCACGATGAACCCGATCCCCTGCGGCGGAACCGTGAGCTTCAGATCTCCCTCGTGCAGGAACACGCGTTCGGAACTGTGCAAAGTCATGGACAGCGGAGCGGTGGCAACGGCATGGACCCCGGACTCCTCGAAGACGAGTTCGACGAGGCCTTTGCTGACGGTGAGGCGATCGCCGTTTTGAAGAAAATCTCCGGTTGCGAGCGTCTGCTCGTCGGTCGATTGAGCGCGACCTTCCATGCGATGAATGCTTGCCACGCCCGCAGGCGTCGCGGCCCACGTCCAAGTGATCCAACCGACCGCGATGGCGGCGGCGATCGATCCTATGACCCATAGACTTCGTTCGACCGTCCGGGTTTTCGCGGGAGCCGGGGTGGACGAGGTGGACATGGCGGCGGGCGCCTCGTCCACTTCTGCTGCGAGCTCCCTGAGATAGACATCCGCCTTGAGAGCCAGCCGCAGTTTGCGGCGCGCGTCTTTGGCATCATCCAGTTCCAGATGCTGGGACAATTCTGAGGCCTCGGATTCCGCAAGAATCCCGATCACGTATTTCTGAATCAATTCGTCGAGTCGGTCGGCATTCATGATCGTCAGGCGGGGCTTGAGCGGAGTTCAGTTTCGACGCAGCGCATGAGTTTGACTCGAAGCCGCTGGAGCAACTTGTACAGGCTGTTTGGCGTACGAGAGGATTGGGCGGCGATTTCTTTGACGCCCCCGGGAGCCCGGTAAGGCGCGAGGATGAGTTGCCTTCGCTCGTCGGGCAGTTTGCTCAGGCAGGCCATGAGCGCATTGTATTCCCGCGCGCCTTGTTCGTGGTCGGCCTGGGCCTGCTCCGATTCTTCTTCGGCGAGAATTCGTTCGACCAAGTCATTATCGAACACATGCCGATCGTGAACCAGTTTTCGTCGATGCCGGAAGCTGATATTGCGGACGATGGTTTTGGCCCAAGGCAGAAATTCGTCCTGGCTGCGCAACTGATCCTGCTTCTTCCAGATGACGATGCTGGCGTCCTGCATCACGTCGTCGATGGGATCCACCGAGGATAGAATCAGGCGCGAATAGGCGCGCAGCTCCCGGTCGTGGCGGGCGAAGAGCTGCAGCAACTGGCTGCCTTTGTCTTGAGCATTGCGTTCCATATCGAGCTATATCGTTTTTGGCGGCGGATTCTGCCACTTTTTTGGAAATGACCAGCCTGAGGATCACATCGCCTTGGCTTCAACCCGGTACAATGGCTCCATGCTCGCGCAGGAGAACGCGAATCTCATCCAACGGGACCTTCTTGGGGGTGGTCGCGGACTTCGCGGCGAGGAAGGCGGTGCAGGCGGCGGCCTGGCCCATGGCCATGCAGGAGGCTTGGACCCGGGCGGCGGAGTTCGCATATCGATCACTGGAGAGACAGCGGCCGGCCACCATGATGTTGCTGGAACCTTTGGGGATCAGCGCTCCGCGCGGGATGGTTGGCACCTTGCCGCGTTTTAGATGCTTCGGCACCACGCCGTTTTTGGTGTGCAAGTCGATCGGGTAAAAGGAATAGCACAAGGCGTCATCGAAGACCCGGCCGTTGGTGTAATCGTTCACCGTGATGACGGTATCGCCCTTGATGCGAAAGGTCTCCCGACATGCGGTTTCGTTCATCATGCGATCGATGGTGACGTTCTCCCCGCCGGGAATGGTCTTGAGGAATTTCAGCATGCGCAGCACCGACTTGCGGCCCGCCAGATTGGTTTGGGTTTGGGTGGCGGCATCGGTGGCGTCCGCCCCGAAGATGTGGTTCACATTGCCTCGGGTGCTCCGGATGGGCTGCATCACTTTGCCACTCCACGTATCGCCTTTTTGTAGGCGGCCCTCTTTGATCGCCTCGTTGTACATCGCCTGGATCTTCTTGGCGTTCTGATTGACGATCTCCATGTCGAAGCCCTTGTATATCACCACCTGGGTACCTGGCTGGCGCGTTTCTCCACGCATGCGTTCGAAGCCGAGCATGCCGACGACGGTGGCGTTGCCACTGCAGTCGATAATTTGCTTGCAGCGTAATTGATAATGGACCCCCTGCCCTCTCACATCGACGAGCCAGCCGTCCGCGGTTTGGACCACCTTTTCCGGGAACTGATAATACGCGAGCGACACGCCCGCCTCCAGGCAGGCCTCCTCCGCGAGGAGCGCGTAAAGCTGCCCGTTCAGCCCGACATGGTTGGGGACATGCGAATGGTGCGCCTTGGTGAAGTCCTGCAGCTTCCGGCCATCGACTTTTACCGAGTTGGCCACGAGTTCCCAACCGATCCCGGAGATGACCTGTTTGCCCCAAGCGTGGAACAGTCCGGGGAAGCAGACACCGCCGGTGGTGGTCGTTCCGCCCAATTGGGAATTGCGCTCGAGCAGCACCGTCTTGGCTCCGAGGCGGCCGGCCTGAATCGCCGCGACGTGCCCGGCGGAGCCACCGCCAACCACGAGGATATCGACGTCCAGAATCTCGGCGTCTTCGGCTGGGGCGGGTGGGTTTTCGGCGGAGACGCGGCACACGAGTCCAGAGGAGGCGATGATCGCCGTACCGGCGATGTTGGTTTGAAGAAAGCTACGGCGATTCATGATGGGGGTTTTAGTTCGTTTTATACGTTTGCTCGCTCGCCCCGCTTCAGGTGGTTTTGATTTCGCGGCGGTCGGGCGGAATTTTTAAGGCGACTCACTCAACTTCGGCGGCGGATCTTGGAATTTGTGTAGTTCATCATCAGCCATGCGCAGTTGGAGTGACCAGTCTTTGATCGATGTTTCAATAAAGTGCAGAGAGATAAGCCTTCCCGCATCCGTTTGTTCTATCTCCGTTTCGATGTGGGCGTCTGTATAATACATCTCAAATCGAGGTGCCTTGAAGACGGCCGAGCTTAGTGCCTGATTTTCGGCATTTGTGAGGATTAGAATCACGTCCGTTCCGAACCTGAATAGGTGCAACGTGCGTTTCGCTTCTTCGGACAAATCCAGTTCCTTGGTCCACAAAGGAGGGTGTACATCGACTTCCTTTTTTACCGTTTCGGCAAGATCCTTTTCGAGTGCTTCCCTGGCTCTGATCCAGCGAGAAAAGGTAATTAGCCGTTTGAGTGTCGCGAACCCTCGGTGGTTGGCATTCCCTCCTTGCAGGTCGTCGGTCGCCCAGGTCCGATCGAGGCCGGCAAAAACGTCAAGGTCATCCAAGGTGGCTATCATCTCAAGCTTGTGAAGACTCACCGCTTCCATATAAACAGGGAACGCTCCCGGCCCCATCAAAACAACTGTGGTCGCCTTGATGTTGGCACCCCCTTCGATTAGCAGCTTGGCCGTTTCCTCGTGGTCATGACGCACGGCTAGATGCAACGGGGTAAAACCATACTCTGCAGGCGCTGATGGCCCAGCGCCAAGTTCCAACAAATAGGTCACCGTTTCGTTACGGCCATTCATGGCAGCGGCGTGCAGTGGGGTCATGTGTATCCCGGGATAGTTGGGATTCAATGTGTGGACCTTGTGCCGCTGGTTTGAGAGAGTCCTCCTCAGTTCTTTCACCAAACCGAGACCGGCGAGGCTGCCAATATCGAGTGACGCTATATTTCCTTTATAGCTCTTATGGACCTGCTCCGCCAACTCGCGGTCTCCTGTGAAGACCGCCCTCCGGATCGCCTCTCGCTGTCCGGCCTCAAGCGCAGAGCGGTGTGTGCCGGACTTTAGCAAAAAATCAGCGACTTCTTTTTGGTGAGCCACCACAGCACTCTTCAGTGCTGCTTGCAGGGTTCTCTGACTTATGAATGTGCGTTTCCGCTCAGGGTGTTTAATCAGATGTTGTAGCACCTTGAGCCTGCCTTTCGATGCCGCCGCGCTCCAAGCCTCACGATCATGAGGGTCTGCGCCGCGCTCCAATATGCTATCTATCAGAGGCAGATCACCGGTTACTACAGCAATGGGAAAAGCATTTTGGAGTTTTGCACCGTGTTCAACGAGTTCCTTGGCAATTCCAACATGCCCCTGCCGAATTGCCCCCAGTAACGCCAGACTGAAATCACCATCATTGATCTCCGCTTCGTGAGACAACAGGAGTTTAACCGCTTCCGCGTTGCCATTTTTCGCAGGCATGGAGATCAAGGTCTGTCCGCGCATCGTTACGTTTACATCAGCCCCGGCCGCGATCAGCAACTTCATGGTCTCGGGCTTATCAAGCGCATAGAATAGCGGGGGCCAGCCTCCCCTTGGATCATATTTGCTGAACTGCCGCCGATTCACATCCGCCCCCTCCTTTATCAGCAACTTCACTTTTTCAATATTCCCTGCCCGAGTAGCCAGATGAAGCGGATAAAACCCCGATCCATCAGGCTCGGCATTCTGGGCCGCTGCATTCTGTGAGACAGAAAGGCAGGCGAAAAGGCAGGCGAAAAATAGTGCAGCAACAATTAACGATTTTCTCATCGCATTAATCTAGCGGACTCAGGCCTCCGATATGTCACCCGTTTGTAAAATCATGGCAATTATTTTGATTAAGTCTGTCCCAAAATTTCTACACAGCGGCGGCGTCAACATGGTTGAGATTCTCCATCATCTTAGCATGGAGTCGATAAAGCCGGCCAGTTCCTCCACGGAAATGCCGCCGGATTTGTCCTTGTCGGCTTGCTTTACACGGGTGTCCAGGTGGGCGGTGGTGCCGAGGAAGGTCACGAATTCCTTCTTGTTGAGAACCCCATCGGAATCAGCATCCACTTCCGCGTGCCACTCGGCGGGAGTTTTGCGGGACATCCGATACCACTTCATGTCCGCGATATCGCGTTCGAATTCCTTCAGATTCAGGGTGCCGGATTTGTCTTTATCCGATTTGGGAAATCTTATTGGGCCGTGTTTGGGAGAACGGTAAAACGCGGTAGCATATTCGACATAGGAGAGTTCGCCGTCGGCATTGCTGTCGGCCATTTTGTGCAACTCAGCCGGTGTCATCTTGAGCATTTCAGCGGTTGGTTTGAGCTTCTCCTTCGGGATCGGAAGGGTGACCCAGAGCGCATTGCCGATCCCCTTGGCATCGACGTGGGCGCGAATAACAAAGCCCAGTTTGATCTCCTTTGCTGCGTCTAGGAAGCCGACGTAGTGGATTTTCGACTGATCGGTGATCGTGAAGACCCTACTTTTCCTGCGGTAATTGACGGTGATCTTCTTGCCGTCGACGGCTTCGACAAAGCCGTGAAGAATCCCTCCCTTTTCTTCTTCAGCCGCGGGTGCGTTCGCTGCGAAGGCTGAGCAGATGGCGACGATGAGGAGTGGGAGAATGGGTTTCATGGGATTGCTTGTTGGGGATGGGTTGCAGCGCAGTTTACTTCCGCTGAAACGGCTTGCTCTGGACGAGGGCGTGGATGAAGTCGCTGGCGGCATACTGCCGGTCTTTTGCGGCGGCCAGGATTTGGTTCGCCAGGTCTTCATCCGTGAAGCCGAACGGACGGCCGAGACCATACTCGATCAGCGCTTCGGTGAAGCCGCGGGCAAAGTCCTCCTCGTGGCGGGAGGCAATCAGTTTCTGCAGTTCGAAGAAATCGCCAAAGGCCGGCCCGTTGTGGAATGCGCCGGAGGTCTTGATGGGAGTGGCGGTTCTACTGGCCACCATGTTGCCTTTTCTGTTCTTGGTGTATCGATGTTCCTTGCTGCGCCATTTGCCGGCAGCGTCGAAGTTTTCCAGGCCAAAGCCGATGGGATCGATCTTGCGATGGCAACTGGCGCACTGGGCTTCCTCCATGTGAGCCGCGAGTTTCTGCCGTTTGGTGAGCGGCTTGTCGTCGAGGCGCGAAAGCTGTGGCACATTGGCCGGTGCTGGCGGGGGCGGCGAGTGCAGGAGATGGCGCAGCACCCAGACCCCGCGTTCGACCGGGCTACTCTCGATGCCATCGCTACCCATGGCATTGATCGCAGCCATTCCTAGAAATCCGCCGCGCGGAGAGTTCTTGGGGAGGCTGACTTTGCGGTAATGATCGCCGACCACTCCTTTCAAATCGTAGTGGGCGGCCATCAGACCGTTGACGATGACGTAGTCGCTTTTGAGAAGGTTCCCAAGCTGCCCCTGTTCTTTCGATCGCAACAGGTGGAGAATCGATTGGTAGACTTCTTCCCGCGCTGCCGCACGCGTGCTTTCATCGAACTCGCGATGTCGCTCGACATCAAACTGGAAGAAATCCAAGCGCTTCATATCCAGCCACTG
>ENA-ORXR01004848-ORXR01004848.1-marine-metagenome-genome-assembly--contig:-NODE-4848-length-11030-cov-18.190633_pt1 | contig 11030 bp, 10 predicted proteins | sample MGYA00237866_ERZ511479 | MGnify/ENA metagenome assembly ERZ511479 | reverse complement strand
ACAGGTAGGCGCATCGCAGTCTGTTAGAGGGGACCATTGATGGATCCCCACCCGGGGGTGAGCCAGACAGAGACTGTCTGCCAGCCGCGGCGGGTTTTCGGCCGTGGTGGCGGGGAATGCGTGTATGGGGCGCGCGGCACACTGTACTACCGCCTTCCCTGTCGCACTACGCCACCGCCTCACAGATTTTTCGCCCAGGAGAGGGTGACAAGTTCCCCTTGCACCGTCGTGGCCACACATGCGGGGCGTCATGGGGCCCTCACAGGACATGGGCCTCGTGCAGTGACGCTATCTCCCAGTCCTGGTCTCTCAGCAATCAATGGCCCATGCAGCGGGCGCCTACGTTTACCCCCTCCATGCCCACCAAAAGAGCCCGCGTTGACACCAGGCGGCCACCGCTGAAGGGACGCCCCGGTAACTCTACCAGCCAGTGGATCGTGCGCGGACGGGCTGCACTGAGGACGTCCCTTCCACGGTGCTCGATCCACCTCCGGTTGCGGAGGCGATTGGGGCAGCCCGAGCACGGGCCGGTCACAAGCGGCAAGCTGGCGGCGTCCGGCATCGTTTTTCACTGTCCCTCCTATCACGAGTGAGGTCGCCTGGAGGTCCAAGCATCCGCGTTGCTCTCCAGATCTTCTGAAACCTTTCCGCACGAGACGGCTCGATCCGCCGCCAGCACGTGTGCAGTGAAAAAAAATCAGGAACTCATGGCCACAGAAGGACAGGAATGTATCTCAGGAACGTTGAGGACCATCCATTGGGCGGACACACCAAGCGTCGCGCCGTTTCCTGACACCCACACTGCTGCATTGTCATCCCGGCATCGCGTCGTCGCCGCTGCTGCAGCTGTCCGCCCCCTCCCCTCGCACCGGCGCTCCGCCCCTGCTCCACATCGTCGTCCCCGTCTCCCACGCTCCTGGCCACGCGGGAATCCACTTCTTCTTTTGATAGCCTCGGCGAGCATCGCTCCGCAGTGGTGCCACTCTTTCGCTCGGCCTGCCCGCTCCTAGAGTAGAATGGGGCTTAGTGGGAGCGGGGAGGTGTGAGTCGTGCACTGGCCTGCCGATGCCACGCCGCTGCGGCCGCGTCCGCGCGTTTCTCGGACGCAGCGGTGGGTGCGGCAGTAGTGGGATCCACTGGAGAGGTCGCAGGATGGCGGCCGAATCTGTCGTGGACTGCCGTCATCACTGTCCGCGCGGAAGATCAATGGCCAGGGGGGCGCCAAAGTGACAGCCGCTTGTGCGCTGCATAGGGATGTGTGCAAGGGAGAGGCGGTGGCTGTGGTGGCAGTCGAAAGCTGCAAGGCTGAGCTTTCTCGCCGTGTCTCACAGCCGGGGTCCGATGTGACAGATGTTCAGGCAATCAGTTGGCCTCCAGCGGGCCAGCTGGAATGGCGCCCCCATCAGGTGCGAGCGTAGACAACGGTAGCTCCATTAACCCGCAAGCGAGGGTCTGACGGCCTTGTCATGCCGGAAACTGTACACAAAGCCATTCAGATACCACACCATCTCTCATGACACAGTCAGCTGGATGCCGTCTACGTGTGCTCTTTTGACCTGACAGTGGCGCTCTGCAGATCTGCAGCGACACGCGGGTCGCATGTTGTACGACGTCACTGTGGCAAGTAGGTCGAGGCGCGTCAGGTATGGAAAACTATGCGGACATGTGACTGCTGGGAATTTTTCAGCAGTTTCGTGTGCGAGCACAAGGGTGGCTGTCATTCTGGGGGGCAGTCAATCACTGCCAACGCCCCCATCGTTGGTGGGTGCATCAAAAGCGATGGGCGCCGGTGCTCACTCGCCATGGAACGCGGGGGCGTCAAGAAGGGTTGCGACTGCACCTGGCGGCAGAGGAGGGGCAGGAACGGTGGAGACGCATTACTGTTGTGCTACAGTCCATCCCCATGAAAGACGGCGCCAAGACCACCAGGGATAGACACCTGGTCGCTGAGCTGTGTAGCAGTGGCGACTGAGCTTGCAAGAGAGGTAGTGCGGCTGTATTGAGAGAACGACGGCCTCCACCGCAAGCGGGCGTTGGAAGGGGAAAATGGGACGTCTTCGTAATTAAGTTTAGTCTTGGCGGATACAATCCGTACTTGTTTCACTGTCATGCTTGGTCGCGTCCTCTGAGCTGAGCCGTGCCGCGGAGATGTGTGGCGGTCGGTGAGCGGGCCACCGCCGTCTCGCCACCAAGGATCGTCCTCTCTGCAGCGCCTCCACGTCGCCCATGCCGTCGACGTGCTCGCATTGTTCCGCCGCCCCCCCCCCCCCTCCCCGGCTGTGACCGTGAAGAGCGTTCCGTGTTCGTGCTCCCATTGTTTCTAACCCCCCCCGATTGCGACCTTGCGGCGGACGCCTGACAGGTTCTGGCCTTTCCCGTCTCCTGCCCGACGGCAACAGGCTCAACCGTGACGCCATCGCGGCGGCCTCGGGCGGGCTCGTCACCTGCTGTTTTTCTTCGTTCCTGTTCTCGGTGGCGCTGGTGACGCCTGCCGCGTCGGTGATATGGAGGAGGATAGCGTCGGGTCGGGCGAGGACGCTGATAATGGCGGTGGTGCGCTGCCGCAGCCAGTATTGGCTATCCGCCGGTGCGCGCGGGCGGTCCCTATCGTCTTGGCGGAGGACTTGCGCGCTGCCCTCGCGTTTTTCCCGCAAGATTTACGTGCTCGCCGCCCCAGAACAGGCCAACCGTCCCGCCCCACCAAGCGCACTCGCCGGCGAAGAGCGGGCGGTGCGGGCGGTGCGGGCGCGGCGGGCGCGGCCGGCGGGGCGGGCGGAGCAGGTGCAATGGGTACGGCTGCCAGGGCGGGTGACGGTCGCCGTCGGCCGCGACGCCGACGACAAGGTGCTCGTGACCCTGCCGCTGGCGCCTCCGACCCAGACGCGCACACAGAGCGGATCGACCCGGCGGGGGCGGGGGATGAAGACATTGGCGACGGCGCCGTCCTGTCTGAGCCCGAGCAGGACGTGGTGGACGACCGGCCGGAGGTCTTGGGGCTGATCGACATCATCTCGTCGCGTATCACCCAGGCGCTGGGGCTGGCTATCTCGGCGGAGCCGCAGGCGATTGGGTCGCAGGGCACGCTGTTCCGTGTTGCGTGCGTGGCCGACGGTGCGGCGGTGGTGCTGTCCGAGGGCGAGCGTGGTTACGCCGTGTGGTGTGGCCGCATCCGCGGCGAGGTGCTGTTTCTCTGCTCGTGCGGCGGCCGCGGCGGCGCCGAGTCGGTGGAAATGCGAACTTCCATCGGCTTATCGTCAACGTGCTGCCATGCCCGCGCACTCAAGGCGTCGGTGGTGACCCTGACGGCGGCGGCCGGCTTGGAGACGGCCGCAGAGTTTCTCGACCGCTTCCCCAAGCTCGACAATGGGGCGGGGGCGACGGTGACCGACTACACCGCACACTTTGCCACCAAGACTGCCAAGAAGCGCGGCGTGTTTGCGGTCCAATCCGGCGGCGCCTGGGCCGTGGTGGTCATCCGCCCTCGAATGGGCAAGAGCCGGTCCAAGAAGCGCCAGCACATGCGCGCTGCGTGCGCCCAGTTGAGCTGCGCCAAGGACCACTGGTGGTGCCCGCACGCGGCGGCCGTGTCCGAGTGGTGCACGGAGCTGCGCTCCACAACCGCCGCCGCCAACGAGATGGGCGGCAACTTTGACGACCCCTTCAAAGACGTTCACCTGCCGGAGGCGCCGGCGGAGCGCGCGTCCGTGCCGGCCGTGTCGCCTGACGCGGCTGAAGACGCGGCGTTTGCAGACGAGCTGCGGTGGAGGAGCTCCCGTAACTTCCTCCCGTGCACGGGAGAGGTGACCGACTGCTTGTTGTGGGACCAGCTGGCGGCCGCTGGTCGCGCGACGGGTGAGCCGACGGTCTTCCCCGAGGTGCTGTGCGAGGCGGTCTGCTTCAAGTGCGGCGCGGCGTACAATGGCTTGGGGGTCAAGAACTCGGGGGGCACGATACACACGCTGCGCGGCCGCGTGGCGGTGACAGTGCGGCGATGGATGTGCGCGTGTGGCCAGCTTGTGCCGTACGACGGCGCCAGCGAGTCCCTTTTTGCCTCATCCACCACGACGGTCTTCACGCGCACTTTCATGGACGTCATCACACAGATGGTTTTTACGGGGCACAGCACACTCTCCTCCGCCGCGGCTGTGTTATGCTTCTTGCTGGAAGTTTCTAAGTCTCTTTCTGGGGCCTCGTCGGCGCTGGCGCGCCAGACGGTCATCGCAGCGGTGCACCGCTACGCACGGACGCTCATCGTGCCGGCCTCCCTCTTTCGTTGCACTCAATGCAAGGTTGACGGTGACCGCCCGTACTGGGCGGTCATTTCCGACGGGGAGGTGCTCTCGATCCTGCGGAGCCAGTCGCAGCCGCTCTACCGGGTGACGGAGGACGTCCGTGTCGTACCCATTGACACGAACTTTGCCTCGGTGCTGCCCGTGGCGTCCCTACGCGCCGCGATTCGCAAGGCGCTCACATCGGAGCGGATGGAGGCGGTGCGCCTATCCAAGACCGATTTCTCTGCCTTGAGGGATCTCGCCTCGTACGTGTCGGACACCCCCTCACCACGCGGGCGGGGCGTGGTCGTCGCCAGTCCATTGACTCTGCAGTGGGCGGCCAGTCTTCTCTTCTTTTCCTACTTCTCCCTTGGGCTGACGGACCAGGCCCCGCCGCCGGCCACCGAGGACGGGGAGGACGTCGACGGCGACAACGACGGCGACGCCGCGGCGTCCGCGACTCGCGACACTGTTGGCGGACGAGGGGTTGATGTTGACGCGGCCCAGGCGGCTTTCGCCGCCCCCATTGCGGCCGATGTCCCCGCGGCTGTGGCTGGAGGCGGAGCTGCCGTGCCCGATGCACCGCCCGTTGGTGCCTTCCCCGTCGCGCTTCCCATGGCCGAGGCGGTCGGCACGGGCCTACCCGCCGTCGAAATGCGGGAGCGGTGGCGGACCGTGCGACGGTTTCTGTCGACGTTTCTGGGCCAGCCTGTTCTGGGTGCGTTTGCCGGTCTCGACAGGGTGCGCATTCGGGCGCTGGCTGTCAAAATGGTTCGGGCTCAGGAGGTGGAGGACTGGCGGCGCTTTTCCGTTGCGGTGGAGTCGGTGGGTATCGTGTGGCCCTTTCTACGCCTCGTCTGCATGGGTGCCGACACGGAGCCGCAGATGACTCGGGCTATTGCGGAGCTGCTTATCTACGCGTGCGACGTTGACGCGCTCTGGGAGTCGGAGTGGCGGCGGCGCGCCCCCCCTGCCTCCACCGAGTTCGAAAGCCAGTGGAGGGAGGCCTCTCCCGCCAAGCTGGCGGCGCACGTGGCTTCCCGGCCGGGTCCGCCCCCTGCGTCTCGGCGACTCGGCTGCACCGCCTACTCGCTTGAGCGTGCCGACGCGCAGGCGGAAGAGGTGCGCAGCGGCCAGGTCTGGCCTGACTTGGAGCCTGTCCGCGCATTCATTACGGACGGCAAGGCCGACGCGGTCAACGCCGCTCGGGCGTCCAAGGCCGGCGCGGACCGGGAGACGCTCCGCGCCATGGCGGCCAAGGAGCTCGGGGAAGACGACTGCAGGCACAAGTGGCTGACGTCGGAGACGTTTATGCCGGGCATCGAAAATTTCTTGTGCCCGTGCGGTCTACTCATCGGCTACGACTTTCTGGACAAGGCGGAGGCGCCATCGCACGTGCTCGCGTCGCTTGTGCAGCGCTTCCCCCTACTTCCCAAGGTCGTTTACTTCGACACGGCGTGTCAGCTCGCCCGCAACGCGGCGCGCCGCGTGCCGTGGCTGGTGAACGAGTCGTTCATGGCGTGCAGCCTCGACCGCCCCCACAACGTCAAGCACCAGCACGGGTGCTCGCGCATCTTCGACGCCGACGCGTACCCGTCACGCTCGGTGAGGCACAGCACCGCCTGTGCAGAGAGCCGCCATTCCATCAACAAGGCGTACAAGACGCACCTCGCCCACCTGCGGCAGGACCACTTCATCATCCAGATGCGGCTCCTGGCGGCGACGATCAACTTGCGCGTCAAGATGAGGCGGGAGTTGGGCAGAGAGACAGGCCACCGGCAGATGTGCGCCTTCTTCCACTCGAACGTGCAGGACTATTGCGACCGGCGGCGCTGCACGTGCGCAGCCGGCATGCGGCAGGCCGCTGCTGCTGCTATGGTGGCAGGTGCAGCGAATGTTGGCGATAACGGCGACGACGATGACGACGATGGTCGGCACGGAGGCGGGGAGCAGCAAGACGGGTGCGCTGATGCCGCCGCCGAGGTTGACGCTCCCGCCCCAGTTGCCCCTCTCCATGCTGTACACGTGGCTGTTGCCGATGCACTGCCAGTGGTGGTCGCCCAAGCTATCGACTCGGCGGCGCAGGAGGCAGGGCTAGCCGCCAGCCAGGCAGCCGGCCGCGTTCTCGGCCGAGCAGCCGGACTGGCTGCAGTGCAGGCCACGTATCACGTGGCGCTCGAAGCGGGCATCAGGGACGCCGGCGCGGCTGCTGGCGAGGCCGCCGCCGCAGCGGCTGGTCAATGCGCCGCGCTCTTTCCCATTCAAGAGACCATACAAGCCGTCGTTCAAGATGCTGTGCTTGTCGGCGCTGCGGATGTGGGCCAACGCAGCGCACGAGCGGCTGTCGGTGTCCTTTGTGGCGATCTCGGGCACGCAGCCGGCCTCGCGGCCGCTCGGGCTGCAGATGGCGCGGCTGGTCGGCCACAACCGAGAGCTGGTGCACGTGTTGCCGTCGACGAGAACGTTGCAAAGGGTGAGCTCGGCACTGCGGCCCAATTCGAAGGAGGGGCGGCTGATAACGGACGGGAAGGGCACCGTGCAGATGAAGGCGCTCATGTACGCCTCCCCAACGATGCTGACGATAAGGGTCGGGAGCAACTCGTCGCCGATGGTTTGGTGTCTGGGCCAGCTGCTGTCCGTGCCGCTCTTCGCGACACTCTTCGGGGTCTCGGGGTTGTCGTCGCCCTGGACGACCCCATCGTCGCTGATGGAGCTATCGTGCAACACAATGGTCGTGCGAACAAGGCTCGGTCTGTTGTTTTCCGCTCCAACGTGCTCGGACAGGAGTCCTCGGACTCGCAGGGTGCCGTGTACTCTGGCGGGGAGGCCTCGGAGGATGAGGATGAGGTGTAGGGTCTTGTGAACGCTTTTCTTTACGTGTGTTATTCTTGCCTGTCGTTGACTGCATCGTCCGCCCTGTTCTGTGTACTCTTCTGCGCTTCCTGGTCGCACGTTGGTGGCTGGAAGTAGTGGCGAGTAAACCGTTGTGTGCCTTGTATCCATTCCCTTTCTTCAGCTCCCAACGGATGTATGCTGATGATGCCAGACACACTCTACCGATTACATTCGCTCCTCCTCTCATCAGCATGACTGGGTAACCAGGGTGGAGCATGTGTCTGTCTTTACTTGCAAAGGGAGCGGATGTAGATAACAAGCCACGTCGATAAAAGGACACAACAGCGGGAAGAAAGGAGCCGTTGCATAAAGCGGGATACGCCGTAGCCGCTGTCTCACGGCACCGAGAACAGTGTCGCAGCGGGCGGTGTAACTGAAGAGCAACGGGTCGGGCAGAGCAAGTAGCGGGTCCGGCCGCCGCAGCCGCGTAAGCGGCTTCACGGTGCGCCTCTCTTTCCACCCCCTCCCGCAGCGCCGCCGGGGCCGGTGAGCCCGCGCACGCGGGCGGTGGCGGCAGCCCCAGGCGGCCGCTGCGGCGCGCGGCGCGCCGTCCAAATCCCGCCTGCCCCTCGCCCTGCCAGCGCCGCCAGAGCCGGTGCGCTCTCGCGTCCGGGCGGCGGCGGCAGCCCCGAGCAGCGACCGTGACAGCCGGCAGGGCGCAAAAGAACCGCCGTCCACCCTCCCCCCCCCCAGCGCTGCCAGGGCCAGTACACACACCCACGAGGGCAGTGGCGGCGGGGCACGGCGCAGCGCGCAGATACCGGCCGCCCCATCTCAGCGCCTCTGCGGCCGGTGCGCCAGCGCACGCGGGCGGCGGCGGCAGACCCGGGCGGCGGCCGCGGCGCGCGGCGCGGCGCACAGACACCGGCCGCTCCCCGCCCCCCAATCGCCGACGGAGCCGGTGCGCCCGCGCACGCGGGTGGCGGCGGCATCCCCGAGCGGCGGCCGCGGCGCGCGGCGAGGCGCGCAGATAGCCGCCGCCGCCCCCCCAGCGCCGACGAGACCGGTGAGCCCGCGCACGCGGGCGGAGGCCACAAAGCGTGGCGAGGCGCGCAAAATGCGCCCGCCCCCCCCGCCCCACAGCACCGCCGGTGCCGGTGCGCCGGCGCCCGCGGGCGGCGGCGGCAGCCCCGGGCGGCGGCCGCGGCGCGCGGCGTGGCGCGCAAAATGCGCCCGCCGCCCCCCCCCCCAGCCCCGCCGGGGCCACGCATGCGGGTGGTGGCGGCGGCCGCGGGCGGTGGCCGCAGCGCGGGGTGGCGGCGGGCGCCACGCGGCGCGGCGCGCGGCGTGCAAAAACCTGCCGGCAGCCCCCGCCCAATGCCGCTGCGGCCGGTGTGCGCGCTCGCGCAGGCGGTGCACTGGCGGACACGCACAAGTGGGCCACCCAGGGCCCTGAAGTGAGGCCCCGGCCGGTTGAGGAGGGGCCCCACAGTGACGGCGTCAAAATGCGGCGCGATCCAGCGGCCCAGGCGGCGGCGGCGGCAGCCTTCCCTGGTGACCGTTATGGAGTGCGCGCGCGCGCGCGCGGGAAATTCTAGGCGCCCGAATGGTGCTGCAGACGGTGTTGAATGTGTGGCCAAAAAGCACCGGATCAGGCTGGTGCGAAATGGCCGCCGCTACAGCATGGGCGGCCGGCTCATACTCCTCCCCAGGACGGCCGGCAGGGCGCCCACGCAGTGACATATGAGGCTCCTCATTGGTCCACGATTGTGGCTCGTACTCACGCACAAGAAAAAAGATGCGCTGTGCTGTGCGTGCCCGAGCAACAAAGCACGCTTCGTTCTCCCCAGGGCGGTACGACGGCTGCTCGTGGAGCGGATGGCTGGCCATGACAGACGGATAAACGCCTGAGGAACCGAACAGCTGTCTCATCCCCGGCCCGGATGATACGCCGGTAGATCCTGACCTGCGGGGCTGTGTGGCAACTACAAGCCGTGCCTAATTGTATTGCCAGGTCTCTTTTGCCCGAGTTCAGATGCGGTGACGCCATTGGATGCGATTGAGTTCTGCAACGTCGAACTGGGACGTTCATTTACTCCATGGTGCACGCGCCGTGTAGAGTGGGCCTCACAAAGCCAAGAGGAAGGCCTAAATTTTTTTCTGTATGTCTCTTCTACCAAGAGAATCATCACTTTATGATGCTGTCGGTAGAATGGACAATGAAGTAAAAACTTTTGACCTTTCTCTTGGCTTTGTCAAGGATCAAACTTTGATCTTCTTGCTTCATTTGATCATCCCCTATATCTGTGCTTTTTCGAGTGCTTCCTAGCTAGCGTCTGGCGTCCGTTCTGATTCCTGAACGAACTGAGCGCAGCCTCTTTGCCCATGGGATAGCGTGAGTGCACCCAAATAGGAGAGAAACATGACCAGTGGTACTATCTGTTGGCGCGCGGCGAGCGCTGGTGCTTGCCGCTACCCCCCTCCGCGCCACCCCCCCCATGCCTTCACTGTCGAGAGGCGGCAGGTATGGTGGCGGCCCGTGGCCGTTACGTACTTGAGACGAAGACCTGATAGAGCACCCCGCGGGGCACCCCCACTGACGATGGCGGTCCGCCCACCCGCCCCCGCTCCCACGCCGGCGGCCGTCGCCGGCAGCGGACGCCCGGATGGCGGCACAGGTGTAAGAGGTGGGACGTTCTGACAGCCGACAGTGTCCGCCGACAGGCGGGCGCGAGGCTGGGCGCGAGGCCGGGCGCGAGGCCGGGCGCGAGGCCGAGCGCGAGGCCTCGGCGCGAGGGCTAGCGCGAGGACAACTGCGGGCGGGTGCTGTCCGGATTGCGCGGGTGCCAGACAGCGGGGCGCGCCCGGGATAGGTCGCCCTACGGGGATTTATAAGGAGAGCAACTGGACTGGGAGTAGCCCGACCAAGCCCAGCATCAAGACAACGACCTTTGCTCACAACCGGTGCCACCGGCGCCACCACCCCGTCTGCGCCGCAGCGGCGGGGCGCCCCCCCCCCCTCCACCCCCCTGCAGCCGCCGCCGCCGGCAGGGCGCCCCGCCAGCGGTCGCACCCCCGGTTCAGATCCACTGCGCAGGGCCCTTGGCACAGCGTGTTTGTGGACTCTGACGACAGCTGGCGGCGGCCGGGTGCGACTTGTGCACAGCCGACACTCGTCGTACCTGAAGTTCTTTATCTCACTCTTTCCAAAAGAAGCATTGAGCACCTATACGTTCTTGGCGCTGCGCCGGGGCTGCCGTCGCCCAGCGCACTTTCTGGCAATTTCGTGTGGGGACATTGTTCCAGACCCTTTGAGAGGCTCTTTCCTGAAACAGCCGTCGATAGTAGAGAAACGGTTGTCATAATGTGATTATCCCCGTCACACGAATACATATAAATCGTATGTATCTGACACTGAGCCTGAAAGCCAATGGATGGCCGAGAATCCTAATGTCCGCCTCCTTGGGGTCTTAACTGGGCGTGCTTTTGCCCCGGAATGGTGTCTTCGCACACGAAGGACTAACCTTCAGAAAAGAGCCCCATTTGGGCCATTCGGGGCCGTCGTGTGAACATGTGCGAGATTTTTCAGAGTATCTCGCGCACGAACACACCGACAGAGGGACCAGAATCCGGCCCCACTTCGCTCGTTTAGCGATCCGTGCGAGGTCATGATGATCTTGCTGTAAACAGTGTGGTCGATTACAACTGAGATTGTATAATGTTATGGTGCGTGTCCAAAAAAAGAGACATGAGCGTTTTCTGGAAGACTGACACATCACTGCACGGTGGCAGGTGGGGTGGGGTACAAGAAATTTCTCGACTGCCCTCCATGGAAAGAGCCTCTCCAGAGACGTTCTTGGCTGACAACTGCTTAGTACCTGCCTGTGGGCCCTGTTCTGTGGACCTCTCAGATAACCCCGATCT
>ENA-ORXR01004847-ORXR01004847.1-marine-metagenome-genome-assembly--contig:-NODE-4847-length-11031-cov-2.568103_pt1 | contig 11031 bp, 7 predicted proteins | sample MGYA00237866_ERZ511479 | MGnify/ENA metagenome assembly ERZ511479 | reverse complement strand
GCTTTCTTTTTCGCAGCTGAAGAAGGTGGTAAGGCAAAGTAGAATAGCTAATAATCCAGTGTTTTTGATTGTACTTTCATGATTTAGATTTTTTGATTTAAAAAATTATTTACTTGGGTTAATACTGGAGATGGAGGAAGTGTAACCGGGTGGAGGAGTTTTTTTCATTATTTATTATGGAGGTATCAAAAGAAAAACCCTACGCGCAGCAAGCGCATAGGGGGAAATTTTTATGATAAAGGTTAATTTGGATTAAGGGCATTGAGAACCAACGAGACTATCAGAAAATTATATTAATGAATATATGGTCACAGATTTCATAAACTGAAACTGTATTGTCATCTGCACAATAAACAAAAATAGCTGCGCAAAATCCATCGAACAAATAAGGTCCTGATATGATAACTCCTTCTATAGACCAGTTGTTACATACTCGTAGAGAGGCAGATTCTCCTATTGACTTATCTTTTTTGTTTAGCCCAAGCTGACTCTGATCCTTTAAAACGATACCTTCCAGAACTTCTCCAGTAATAGGGTCAATCATAGAACCTACTTCTAGCTTATCATGAGGTGCTATAGCTAAGGGGGAAGTCGAAATGACATCAATAACATACTCCTCATGAATGACACCGGAACTTCCGTCTGTGATTTTAACGGTTAGCGTTTGAAATGATGACTCGCTTAAGGGGATATCATTCTGACTTTTTTTAGAGCAGGAAACGAGCAGAAACATAAATGAGGCTGCCAGGAAGAAATTCAAGTTTTTTATTTTCATGATCTTTTCTTATTAAATTGATTTGTAAAGGGGTGGAAGATTTTTCTAATAAACAACTTCTCTTATGTTTTACAAACTATGGGCAACCTGATTGACCAGGTGTTGAACAACAACCATCATAAAAGAAGACGGCAGCATTTAATCCGTTGTCTATACAATTGTTGTACATAGGAACAAATGTAGGTATAGAAGAACAGCTATCGAAAGCGGTATCTACATTAACCTGAAACTCTAGAAGGCAATCTGCCCTTAGGCTTACTCCATTCTCTATCTGCGGTGTAGCGATATTCAATATTTCCGAAAACTGAGCTGAGCTTAAGTTTCCGAAACCTTCGTTATTTGAAGTCAGTTCCTTAAAATTACTTCTCATGGAGCAATAGTTATCAATAAAATTTTGACTTCCGTCGAAATGCGCTATTAAAGAAAAATCAAATGAGCAATAATCTTCAATCTTCTTCTCCTGGAGCATTGAAATTATACCAATTAAATCTACCTCAGGAGATTTAACTTGCGTGAGAAGTGTGGCTTTAGCACTTAAGAAATCTTGATAATTTTGGTCCGTACTAATTTCTGATTTAAATTGCTCAAAGTCGAATTGACTTTCATTGGTCTCCTTACTGCAAGCAAAAAAAGCTAGAAAGCTGATTAATAGAGAAAAGAAAGAAAGTCTTTTGATTGTACTTTTCATGATGTTGTTTTTTATAATTAATAAATATTATCAGCTATTGATACTGGAATGGAGGAAAGTGTAACTGATGAAGTGGGAGTTTTTTTAAAAAAAAGCTGCTGTCGGGTGGGCAGCAGCTTTTGAATATGTGATATGGATTTTTCTTCAGAATATCTCTAGGTAAGTGGGAAGTCTTCATAGCTATAATTCTACCCTTAATACAAAAGCAGCAACTACTGTAACCACCCAACTATAAAAAAAAACAAAAAAGATATTCATCCAGAACAGATGAATAAGAAATGAAAAGTCTACTACTATGGTACTTGTCCAGAAGGCGATAGTCCTTCTGGGCTACCCCACACCATCCAAAAACCGCATAAAAGCCGGCTTCCGCCGAAAAGCCACCGGCAACACCGTACCACCATTCAAATGCACCGGCCCACCACGACCAGTCTCCAGCTTAACCACCTTGCGGCAATTCACAATGTACGATTTGTGAATTCGAAAAAAACTAGTTTCCGGAAGCATGTCTTCATAGAAAGTAAGTGGATTGGCAGCAACGTATTTTTTATCATCATCCAGGTGGAAGGTGACGTAGGTGCGTTCCGCTTCGACAAAAACGATGTCGTCGACTTTGATGACGCGGTGGCCTTTGCTGCCGGAGAGGACAAACTGGCTGAGGTCATCCGTCGACTTCCCGTGGTTGTCTTTTAAAAAGCGCAGTCGGGTAGAATCTTTATCGGGGGTGGATGCTATTTTGGAGATGGCCAGACGAAGTTCGTCCAGGTCGATGGGTTTTAGAATGTAATCTAGTGCAGCGTGTTTAATGGCTTTGATGGCGTAGTGGCCATAACCCGTTACAAAAATAACTTTGAAATCGGGGGAGTCAAAAGCATTGAGGATATCAAATCCAGTACCGCCCGGCATTTCCACATCGAGGAAAATAACTTCGGGTTGTACCTGCTTGATTAACTCAATACCGGAAGGAACGTCCACTGCTGTACCAGCCAGATGTATGTTCGGACAATAGGCCGAGAGCATTTGCTGCAGCAATTCACGGCTATTGATTTCGTCTTCTATGATGATAGATCTAATCATGTCTTATACAAGATTGGTAAAATAAAATGAACTTCCAAGCCATGAGTGCTTGAATCTATATCCGAACGGTTATTAAAGTTAACGCTCGATATTACATTATGATTGGCTTCGTTCAACAAATCGATGCGATTCTTGATGATTTGCATACCTAGCGACTTATGGTCAGAGGTGTTTTTTTGCTGAATCGATTTGTTTTTTAAGCCGCCGCCATTGTCGCGGATATATATTTCAAGACTGTTTTCTGATTTCTCTAATACCTCAATTTCAATCAGACCATCTGTCTTTGTTTCTTTGAATCCATGCTTCACCGAATTTTCCAGAATGGGTTGTAGCAGTAAAGAAGGGAGCATGATGTGATCATCTTCCAGCTGCTCATCTATGTTGATGGTGTATTGAAATTTATCGGGAAAACGCATCATCTCCAATTCGAGATAGTCTTTGAGAAAACTCATTTCCTCCTGGATAGTGATAAAGTCGAGGCGGGTATATTGTAAAGACTTACGCATGAGCCCCGAGAATTTTGATAAAAAGTAATTCGCTTTCTCCGTGTCTTTTTTGAATATAAAATTCTGAATAGAGTTGAGTGAGTTGAACACAAAGTGTGGATTCATTTGATTGCGCAGGGCTGCGAGTTCTGCTTCACGAGTGCGCAGTTCTGCCGACTGTAACTGACGTTTTCTTTGTTCTTTAGATTTGGTTCGCTGGATTTGATTATAGACAATAAAACCGATGAGACCTAAAACCAACAGTGCGGCAATGATCTTAAACCAGGCCGTTTGTGTAAAGTGTGGTTTGATTTCAAAAGACAATTGAGCAGGGTCGGAATTCCATTGTTGGGTATTGTTTTGAGCGCTTACTTCAAAGGTGTATTTGCCGGGAGTGAGGTCGTTGTAGCGAATGTTTTTTTCATTGCTATAAAACCAGCTGGCATTTTGCTCATCGATGTTTAGCCGATAGCGATAAAAATTATCATCCGTGGTTTTTCTAAAACTAATTCCTGTAAAGTCAATAAAAACATCATTTTGTTCATGTGAGAAAACCAACTCATCGGTAAGTGAATAACTAGAATCATTGACAATCAGATCATTGATGACAATCGGTACGATAGGAGCGGGTCTGTTCAGAATTTTCAGGTCAAAGTAATTGATCCCCTTGTCTGTTGCCAACCAAACATTGTCTTTCCAAAAGTTGACATCGTTGATAAAGTTGGAGCTTAATCCATCGTTCTTGTTTAAGGTTTTAATTTGAGAATAGCTAAGTTGGCCGTTTAGATATTGATAGTTAAAAACGGAGAGTCCCTGATTGGTCGCCAGACATATAATACTATCTTTGACCAAATACATTTGATTGATCAAATCGCTACAAAGACCATCTTCCTTTTTAATGTGAAATAGTTGTTCCTCCGTTCGATAAAACAGTCCATTACCAATAGTAGCAATCCATTGATGATTATGTTGATCGATGACTATGTCATTGATTCTTCCGAAAGTATCTTTTTGATTGTAAAGAATCGGTTCTATATTCGAATAATCGAATTGACTGATTTTGTAAAGTCCTTTTAGACTTCCCAGCCAAATGTTTTGTTGCTTGTCTTCAACTGCTGCGTTTAGTTTTTTTGCAAATAAAAGAAGGAGGTCTTTTGGTCGTACTATCCTTTTTCCTTCTGGGTTTAAAATTACAAAGCTATTGCCTTCAAAAGTCAAAAACTGACCATTTGATAAAAGTTGCTTAAAAGATCTGTATGCCCCTTTTTCCTCAAAAGAGACTTGACCATTTTTTTCTTTTATTGTAATGCCTGAGGCAAACAATTCAGAACCATTTAAATTGATAAATCGTATTTGGTTTCCACCTTTTAAGCTATGTTCTTCTTGAACGGATATTTCTTTTAATGAGTCAATACCCAAAACCATTCGATCACTAGTGCCAAAAAAAATGTGTTCCTTGAGTTTTTCGACAGAGAGCATTCTCTCTTCAGTATTGCCAGGGCTGTGAATAGTACCTACTTCAAATGAAGGAACCATTAGCACTCCGTTTTGATAAGTGGTCAACCAATAATTATTCTCCGGATCATTGATTATACTGGTAATGTGATACCCTCCAAAGTATTGCCTGGGACTGTTATCCAGATTTCCTTCTGGAAAAAGAAAAAGCCCATTAGTTGAACAAACCCACAAGTTCTGTTCGTCATCAATATGGGTATTGGTCACAGTTGCGTCAAACTCAATCTGTTGTGTATTTCCATTCAAATCGGATTTGTACAAGAACTGCCCAGAATAAGCGATCCAGTGGTCACCCATTTTTACTGCGACTTGTGGATTGGCTGTATTTGAAGTGTTGGGATTCAGAAAAGTATACCCCGACTGATTTAGTCTAAATACCGTGTCCTTATTGATTTTTAAAATATTCAAATCAACCTCATCATCGATACTATTTATTCTAGAAGGAGAAGTATTAAGTCCTAATTTATAAATGGCAAGACCAGTTGCTTTGTAAGGAGTGAAATAATAATTCCCTTCACTTGCTTCAATAATATTTCCAATCCAATAATCGCCGAGTAGTGAGGCTAACAAGTCATTATGAGCATATGGATAAAAAGTTCCATGATCATAAATGCTAAGCCAGCCCGTAAACCCACAAAACCATAGCCGCCCCTCGCTGTCTTTGTTAATCTCAAAATTGGTATTATCTGCCAGGCCGTCACTCGTAGTATACCCCGTAAATGTATACCCATCATAACTACAAACCCCACGATCAGTGGTAAACCAGACCAACCCATCAGGCCCAATCGCCGCATCATATACCTCATTACTCGATAAGCCATCATTTGTCTCAAACTGGATATAGGAAGGGTTCTGCGCAGTAAGGGAACAACTGAACAGGATGAAAAGACAAAAGGATTTGAATCGTTTTATCATAGGGTTTTTTGTTAATGATTAATGTATAATGATTAACGATTAATGAGCGATCGGTTAGGACTTTGGGAGTTTTAAAAATTCCGCATCGCCCCCACGATAGAAGGCCATTAATCATTAATACCTAATCATTAATCACTACTTTTTCTTCCGCTTCCCCAACCAACCCCCAACATCCACATTCGGCAAATACCACTCATCGCCCATGTCAATCAATGGAATGCGATCACGCGAATCCCGACCTACATTTTGCTGAGCGATTTCGATATAGTCTTTTCCTACTTTGGTGATGATGGCCACATGGCCAAACGGATTGTCATCCTGCGCTTTAAATACGAGGATGTCTCTTTTCTTAGGTTTCGTTTTACTGGGGTTGTGAAACTGGCGTAAATTACGGGCTGCATTATAACCGCCGTCTATGATGTATGGATCATAAAAATCTTTGGCGTGGCCCCAGGGGTCGGGCATCTTGTGCTTGAATTTTTCGTAGTAATATCGCTTAACAAATTCAACACATTGCCACTTTAATCCGAGATTGTAACCGTCTTTGGTCACATGGCGACCATAGGTCTCCGTCACACCGCCATTAAAGTAAATTTTTACGCCGTGTATTTGGTCAATAACATGACCAGGAGAGAAATTTCTTCTTCTTTTTTTCTTCTTTTTGGTTTCTTTAGACTCTACGTTCTCTACCGATGCACCTCCCAGTTGGCCCCGTTCTATCGCTGGATCGACCTGACAACCAATAATTAATACCAGGATGCTTAGCACCAATAAGCATTTCTTCATATTCATAAAAGCTTGTTTTTAACCGAACTATATCAAAAATGAAACCAATCAGAGGATGGTTGCAGTTTTGTTATTGTGGGTTTTCATCAAGTTATTTAAACGGCTGGCCAAAAATAAAGTTTTTTCGCCCGGTTGCCCATTTCCAATGACTTTATTATCAATTTTAGTGACTGCCAATATGTCTTTTGTAGTACTCGTAATGAAAGCTTCCTCTGCAGCCCACATTTCCTCTACCCTAAATGGACGTACCTCCACCTCCATGACCTGACGAGCTACTTCAATCGTTTTGTTGCGAGTGATGCCTTTCAGAACATTACCCACCGAGGTGATTAATACACCCTTGGAGTCAATGATGAAAAAATTGGCCCTGGAAGTTTCAGAAACCTTATTGTCAAAATGATATAAGACATCATCGGCACTCATTGCATCCATGTCTTTCTTCAAGGTAATCGGTAGCAAGTAATTCGTGGACTTCACTTCTGGTAAAATCCGCTGATGCGAATAGGTCATCAGATGCACTCCTCTTTGATGCAGTCCAGGATCGTGCGCCACAAAGTTATGCTGTAAAATCAGAAGATTATTTTGTCCATTATAAGTATAACCATCTGCGGCATATCCGCCAGTCAACACAATTCGAATGGCCGCATTTTTTTCTTTATTTACTTGTAGCACTTCTTTTACCGCTGCTGCTAGTTCTGATTTGCTAACTGGGATAGTGATATCCAAATGCTTGGCAGATCGAAAAAAGCGATCAATATGTTCTTTCATAAAAATAGGCTTTCCTTTTTCTACCAGAAAATAATCAAATATCCCCATGCCTCGCAACAGACCCAGATCTGAAACATGAATCATGGCTTCTGAAGCAGCCTTTATTTTTCCATTTATCCAAAAGTGTGTTGCTGACATGTTTAGGTTGATTTGAATTTTGAATTTGATTTGAGTGCGTAACAGTTTAGGTGTTTTTTTAGGCTGGAGAGCAATCAGTTGAGTTAGCTCCAGCGGTGCGGCATCTATCTGTAATGTCATGCAGTCGCAAAAAAAATATTAAGATATCGTCCCACTGGGGTTTAACCTATTTCGCTGTACGAATGTTACAAAGATTTAGCCTCGCTGGGACATTCACTCGATTTGCGACCACCACCTCTCTTCTGATGTTACAAAGCCACCCTAGTTGTTATGTTCTCATTTGATTTAATAAAAAATACTATGATAAGTTAAGCTCCAATATAGTAACATTTCCTGAATCACCTAACCTGGCTGAACTGATACTATCCTACCTACATGTAAAAGTTTACAAAAAAAATCTATTTTTGACAATCCATCATGAAAAATAACTGGAGTAAAACAACCATTTTCTTTCTGGCTATTATTTTCCTAATAGCGCTGCATCGCTACGCCAAGTGGGAAGTCAATATCATTGGCGGTGGTGATAGCTGGGGGTATTACTTATATTTACCAGCTATTTTTATTTATGGAGATTTAGCCACGATGGAGCAATCTATTGCAGCTCGAAAATCATATCATGGTGGTTCCCAAAGCCTGGAAAAGGATCAAAATAAAATTGGGGAAGCACCGATGCAAGACAATGGTCGTCGGGTCGCAAAGTTCACGATGGGTTTATCTATTTTGTATTTACCCTTTTTCTTAATGGCACATTTTTTAGCGAGTATAAGTGATTATCCAGCAGACGGTTATTCTTTCATCTATGTTTATACCATTCATTTAGCAACCCTCTTTTTTGTATTGATCGGTTTTGTGCTGTTGCGAAAAATCTTATTGAGCTGGCTGGAAGATCGGGTAGTGGCTGCAACACTCTTGTTAGTAGGAGTTGGCACCAACTTGTATTTCTTTACCGTATACGATAGCCCGATGTCACATGGCTATCTTTTTTCGTTGTATTGTCTATTGATTTATGCGACTCAAAAATGGTATGTAAAACAACGAAGGGTACATGCCGTGTTGGTTGGCATAGCTGCGGGTTTTATTACATTAATTCGACCAACTGAAATTATAAGTCTATTCATTCCCTTGTTGTGGGGGATTCATTCACTGGCAGGATTTCGCGAACGATTTCAATTCATAGGCCAACATTACCGATCTTATTTGTTGAGTTGCCTGGCTTATGTGTTAGTTGGCTTACCGCAACTTATTTATTGGAAGTGGGCGAGTGGGCACTGGTTGTTTTATAGCTATGGTGATGAGGGATTTGACTTTGCTAACCCTGAATTGTTGAATGGCTTGTTTAGTTTTTACAACGGCTGGTTGGCTTATACACCGCTGATGTTTTTTTCATTAGCAGGTATTTACTACATATTTCGAAAAAAGCACCCTGCACTTTTACCCATCTTAATTTTTCTTCCCATTCATATTTACATCACCTATAGTTGGTGGTGCTGGAATTACATTCGTGGAATGGGATCTCGGCCGATGGTAGAGACTTATGCACTCTTAAGTATTCCGCTTGCTTTTTTAGTACATCATCTTTTTCGAAGTAACTGGTTTATAAAAGGATTGGTCTCAATTGTTTTCGTTTTTTTTATTGGACAAAACATGATTCAAACCACTCAGGTATCTAAAGGTCTGCTTTGGCCACAAGCCTCCAACTGGGCTTTTTACAAACAAACGATTGGCAAACAAAAATTAGATTACCTCGACATCGTCACCTTCGACACTGCCAAAACGCCACCCGACGAATCAGCAATCAGCCGCCTGAGCCTAATAGGCGAACTCAATTTCGAAGATTCACTATCCACTCATTACCAAAATGAAATTCCCGGAAACCTCAGCCGGATTTATTACCTCGATAATCAAAAAAAATACAGTCCTGGGATTAGCAAAAAAATAGCAGATATAGCAGACATTCGTGCTGGTGACTGGCTGCGCGTGAGTGTAGATGCCATGCGACAATATGATGGCAACTTTATGTATCGGATGAGTCTTCTGGTCGTTGCGATCAACCCTGGAAAGAAATGGATTTCAACCCGAATCGATAATAAGGTTGGTAACAAACTAGGTAACCTCTGGGACGGTCGCGCCAATGTCTGGGGGAATGTTTATTTTTGGGTGCAAATCCCCGAAGGTATTGAACCGAGTGATGAACTAAAATGCTATGTTTGGAATGAACTGGCACAACCCATTTATCTGGATAATTTGAAAATAGAACTGTGGCGATAGAGGGAAGCTCAGGTTATGTTTTACAGAGTATGAACTAGAGCAGGAATTGAGCAGTGGGTTGGTCGGAACAAGGTCAGAAGGTTCATCAAGCGCCGTAGAGCCTGTTCCGACGAATGACGGAATGCGACATCTTTGTAGAACAAGATCGAGTGTTTCATTAAGCTCCGTAGGAGCGACATTTTATATTTAAATCAACAACATCATGACAAAACAAAATGCCATCCTCTTAGTCCTCTTTCTCAGCCTACTATTCATAGCCTGCTCCTCCGACACCGTCAAAGTGTACGAAAGCGAAAACACTTACAATGTCATCCCAATGCCAGCACAACTCAGTCCGGCAACCGGAAAATTTCAAATCAACGAACAGACTTTCGTCCTGATGGAAAATGAAGCAGAAAGTTGGAAGGCAGTTGCAGGACAAATTGCAGCAATGGTCAGCGCAGCGAGTGGTAAAAAGATTGAGGTAAGAGAGAATGGAGATACAAAAGATTTTATCCAAATTCTAGTTGATAAAAATATAAAAAACACAGAAGGATACACGCTAAAAGTCAATCCTTATGATATTACCATTCGTGCTGCTGAACCAGCTGGTGCTTTTTATGCGATGCAGACCCTGAGTCAGTTAATGCCAATACCTGAAGAGGGAGCCAAGGTCACCTATATTCCCTGTGTTAAAATTGAAGATGCACCTCGTTACGTTTACCGAGGAATGCACCTCGATGTGGGGCGACATTTCTTTCCAGTCGACTTCATCAAAAAATACATCGACTTACTTGCCATGCACAAAATGAATCGCTTTCACTGGCACCTCACCGAAGATCAGGGCTGGCGAATCGAGATCAAAAAATATCCTAAGCTACAAGAGATAGCCGCCTTCCGAAATGAAACATTGATTGGTCATTACAGCGACCAGCCGCATCAGTTTGACGGAAAACGCTATGGAGGATTTTATACACAAGATGAAGTTCGGGAAATTGTAGCTTACGCCAAAGAACGACACATAACCGTGATTCCAGAAATAGAAATGCCGGGCCACTCACAAGCCGCTCTGGCCGCTTATCCTGAGTTGGCTTGTACCGAAGGTCCATTCGAAGCAGCCACTAAATGGGGCGTCTTCAAAGAAGTGTATTGTCCAACGGATGCCACCTTTGAGTTTCTCGAAAATGTTTTGACGGAAGTCATGGAATTGTTCCCATCAGAGTATATTCATATTGGCGGCGATGAATGTCCGAAGGAACGCTGGAAGCAAAGTAAATTTTGTCAAGACCTAATTAAGAAAGAAAACCTAAAAAACGAACATGGATTGCAAAGTTACTTCATCAGTCGAATCGAAAAATTCCTCAATGCCAATGGCCGGCAAATTATCGGTTGGGATGAAATCCTGGAAGGTGGCTTGGCGCCAAACGCAACGGTAATGTCCTGGCGTGGCATGCAAGGTGGCATTGACGCGGCCCGACAAAAACATGATGTTGTGATGACACCCACATCTAATTGTTATTTTGATTATTATCAATCTCGTTCTGCCGACGAACCGCTCGCAATCGGTGGTTATCTACCACTCAAGCAAGTCTATCTTTTCGAACCAACGCCCTCAGAATTAAATGTGGAAGAAGCAA